>Ga0193751_1000254_pt1 | contig 46811 bp, 42 predicted proteins | sample L1c2metaG_FD_143050 | JGI IMG/M metagenome (GOLD analysis project Ga0193751, IMG submission 143050) | Soil microbial communities from a riparian zone of the East river system, Colorado, United States - L1c2 | ecosystem: Environmental > Terrestrial > Soil > Riparian zone | place: USA: East River...
TGAGGAGCAAAAGGAAGAAGACGATTCCAACGATCCAGCCAAAGAAATTGCCGATCGCCGGTGAAAATGTTGCGGTCGCGAATTGTTCTCCGATGAAGCGGAGCATGTCCTCGCTCCGGAGTTGCAGCACCGAAGCGATCGACGATGGATCGGACAAATGCAGAGTCTTTCCGAGTACCGATGGCAACGACAACATCGCCCAGCCAAGCAACGCCGTGCCGACGACAACTTCGATTGCCACCGGAATGATCGCTTTGATCGATTCGCGGGCGACGCTTGGATGCTCCATTGTCGATCCGGCGTCGAGCTTCATAACGCCGGTCACGTTCGCGATCGATTCGGCGCCGGAGAGCGCGAGAATGACGCTAACGAATTGGACCCAAAGCTTGCCCAGACTTTCCTGGCGCGGTTGAAGGAAGTGTGTGGTCAGATGCGGCGCGCTGATGCCGATCAGAATAACGACCACGATCAACGTTGGGACTGCGAGCGCGACCGCGAGGCTCCCAGAATGTTTCGGACCGAAATAATTGATCGCGCCCATGATCAAAAGAATTGCGATGGTGGTGAGCGGGATGTGGTCGCGGAGTAACTTGATCCAGGCGATGTGCTCTGCGCCGGAAGTGATGTAGGTCAAAGCCGACCAACCGCTGAGCGCGGCGGTCACGGTTAGATCGGCCAGTAAAAGGAGCGCGCCAACCACCGCGAGCAATCGCCCCTGCGATCGCGCCGCCGAATAAACGCCGCCACCATCAGGAAAATGGCGGCAGATCACTATGTAGTTGATCCCGACCAGGCCGGTCAGCGCGCAGACCGCGAGGATGATCGGCAGCGACGAAAAACCAGCGGCCAAAAAAGCAAGACCAATGACGTAGGCCTTGCTCGTGCCCCAGTCGCCGTAAAGCAGCGCGGCCGCGCGTTTCCAATCGACATTGCGCGGGCGATGCACCGCACCGCTCTCGGTGATGATCAAATCAGCCATCGGGAGTGAGATTGACTGTTCGTCGGGGCCTTAGCTGGTGACAAGCGCTTTATTCACGAGTTCGGCGTCCCGTTCGGAATAGTTCATCTTTTTGAAGCTCTATATTAATACGCTAGATCGACAATGTAGTATCACGTCCGACTTGGTCCCGATTTGACGTGACCCGCGGCCGATTTCAAATTTCCCCAGTTCTTTGTTTCGCTTAATGATTCGACTGGATCGAGTCAGCGGGGGACCCAATTCCTGAAATGGATCGGGGCGAACGATGCGCGGCATCGAGAGCATTTAATGGCTCCAGCCCGACAGCTAACCTCGTCAGCATCATTAAAGTGCAAGGGATGTCGTAAATCCGACTCCGCTTGAAGTGAGTCGCCTCGTCGCGCGAGTCCGCCTCGTTTGAGTCGAAATCATTGATACCAACCAACGTTAAGCGACCGCGCAATGTCGATTGGAAGCGCGCGGCCGCGATTCTTTACGGCGATTGGGGCACGAGCAAGGCCTACGTCATCGGTCTCGCCTTCGCCGTCGCCGGCTACGCCTCGTTCTGGCTCATCGCCCTGATGTGCGTGCTGACCGCGCTGGTCGGCCTCAATTACATTGTCATCTGCCGACTGTATCCGGACGGCGGCGGCGTCTACGCCAGCGTGCGCCACCGCAGTGAAGTCATTTCCATTGTCGGAGCATTCCTCCTCATCGCCGATTATTTGGTAACCGCGGCCATCAGCGCCCTTTCCGCATTCGCGTATCTGGGTGTGCCGCATCCTGAAAAATTCGCAGCCATGTCGATCTTGATTATCGGGCTGCTCAATTTGCTCGGGCCGAAACAGACCGGCGGACTGGCATTTTTGATATCGGTTCCGACCGCAATCGTGGTCGTTGTGCTTGGACTGTTTTGTTTGCCGCACATCGGCGAAGCGTTCGGTCACTTGCAACCGTTGCACGGAACATTTACTCAAAACTGGGCCGGCTTTGTCGGCATCGTGCTCGCCCTTTCCGGCGTTGAAGCCATCGCCAATGCCACCGGCGTGATGAAACTCGATCCCGGCGCGACCGATGCGAACCCATCGGTCGTGAAAACTTCTACGCCCGCAATCCTGATTGTCATGATCGAAGTCTGCATCTTTACCGCTCTGCTCGGACTGGCCATGCATGCGCTCGGCGGATTGCAGATCGTCAACGGGGACGTCAATGCGCCCGGCGCCGAAGGAGTGCGCGATTACATGTTGCGTTACATGGGCCAGGTATTCGTTAGTGGCTCGCTCGGACCGGCGCTTGGCCACATCTTCGCTTTTATCGTCAGCATCGTCTTCGGCCTGCTTCTGCTTTCCGCGGTCAACACTGCAATTGTCGATCTTATCGCGATCCAATTCCTAATGTCGCGCGATCGCGAACTGCCAAAACTCTTTCAACGTCTCAACAAATGGGGCGTGCCGAGTGCCGGCATGTTACTCGCCACCATCGTCCCGATGGTGCTCGTGCTGATGGTCAAAGACATGGCCGGCCTGGCCGATCTTTACGCCGTCGGCGTTGTCGGCGCCATCGCCACCAACCTCGGCGCCACTTCGACCGACCGAAAACTGTCGATTAAATCCTGGGAGCGCACATTCATGTTCGCGACGTTTATCGTCATGGCAGCGATTGAACTGTCGTTGCTCATCGATAAACCGAACGCGCGCTATTTCGCCGTTACCATTCTCGCCGTTGGATTGATCCTGCGCGGCCTGGTCCAGGAACGCCGGATGAAGAAAGAAGCGAAGCGTGTAGCGGAGCCGCTTGTCCCGGAGAAATTACCTGTCGATCTTGCGCCTGCAGTTCCTAGAGAACCTACTGTTGCTGGCACGGTCGGCGTTGAATCGATCCTCTGCGCGATCCGCGGGACCGGGCGGACGCTCGACTTCGCTTTGCGCGAAGCGCGCAAAACCGGGTCGCGTCTCTATCTGCTATTTGTTCGCGAGCAGGCGTTCATGACTGAGCAGGATGTCCAACGTAAATGGCAGGATGACGAAGAAGCGAGCCGGGTTTTCAACGAAGCCAGGCAAAAGGCCGGCGATCACCCACCATTATTCGCTTACGCAGTCAGTCCGTCTGCCGCCGAGACGATTGTCGATATTGCCGCGACCCTCGGAGTCTCTCGTCTCATTCTCGGCGCGCCCCAGCGCAACGCCTTGATCAATCTTCTTCGTGGCAATGTGATCCGCGAAGTTTCCCACTCGCTCCCGGAGGAAATCGACCTGCTCGTTTATGCCTGAGCCAGGATCAGGATCCGAATTTTCCGTAAACGGCAATGAGCGGATAAAAGCAGCGATATTTGCTATGGTAATCGCTGACGAACCCATCTTTTGTTCGGATCTCGACGTGGCCGTGATTCTTATCGCCGTAAACCAGGGCCGCGCCGATCGGAGCGGCGTAGGGATCGCGGATCGGCAATCGTTTGAATCCGTAACTGCGCATTAACTCGTCGCCGGCTTCGGCCGCGTAAGCAGTTTTTGGATAGGAATTGATCACGCCGGCGGCGACCAAGGCGTGTTTCACATAGTGCCAGCAGTTCGCTTGCGATTCCGCATGCGCGCGCTCCTGAGCGAACGTCGCCGCGCGCGCGAGGTTTGGGTCGAGACGCGGATCAATTTTCGCAAACGGATGGACGATCGGCTTTCTCCAGTAGTGATGAATGATTTGAATCGAGCTGACTCGACCGGAAGCGTCCTTATAAACAAACTTCTTGGTCGATTCTTGCAGGCCTTCAGCTCGAAGAGGCGAAAGGCAAAGGGAGAATCCTCCCGCGCATAAAATCGTGAGGACGGTGATGCGTCGCACGCCAACGTTTTATTGCAGGCAACACGCCCCTACGCAAGGGGAAATTCGTTTCTCCCGAATCAGCCGTAAATATTTCGGCAACAAAAATTTGCGTTCCAGTGGGAACCAGTTTAGGGGTCTGCTCCGATTCTTAGTTAAAAAGCCCTGCTTTTCAGTGGGGTTCCATGCTGGATGCTCGATGAGGCAAATCCGGCAAAAACGGTATGAAAAAGTTATTAACAACGATTGGCTTTGCTTTTCTTTTCGCGGCTCCGATTTTTGCGCGCGAGGAATCATTGCTCGCACGCATCACCGTCTACTGGCCGGGCGAAGGCCAGTTGCGGGCTTGCTCCAACGGTGCGCGGCTCCGCGCCGGCCATTGCGCTGTCGATCCGAAACGAATTCCTTTTGGCAGCCACGTCTTATTCCCGGATGCGGCTTGCATCGCCGTCGATAGCGGACCTGCGGTCGTCAGTCGCAAGGCCGCCCGTGCTACCGGGCGCACGATTTCACAACGAAACGCTATCGTGATCGATCGATTCTTTGAATCGAGGGAAGCCGCGCTTTCCTGGGAACGGACGCATCCACATTTCATGACCGTGCGCGTTGTTCCGGCGGGCTCTCGCGACGACTCAAAGAAATCGCCTCCGGAAGTCGCAGAAAATCAGACATCGATCACGGCATTGCCGAAAATGAAGAATTTTGAAGCACCGCTTGATGCGAACGAAGCCGCACTTTCGCGTCCGAATGATTCACTCATGCGCGCAGGCCGGCGGAGGGCATTATGAAACGATTGGTCCTTCTACTTTTGTTCGGCGTCACTGCGGGAGCTAACGCTTTCACCGGCGACAATTCGCTCCTCGCTCGGGTCACGGTTTACTGGGCCCAGGGCGGTCACGGCGCGGACCAATACACCTGCCAACACAAATCCGCGACGGGCACGCGATTGCGGCAAGGCCATTGTGCCGTCGACCCAAGGAAAATTCCTTATGGGAGTCGTGTTGTTCTTCCCGACGGCACAACTTTATCAGCAGTGGACACCGGCACCGCCGTTCGGAATCGCAAGGCTGCGCGGCGATCAGGCCGTACCAATTACGAACGAAACGCTATCGTGATCGACAAATTTTTTGAGACCAAGCGCCAGGCGCTCGCTTGGGCGAACTCCAATCCGCCATTCGTTAGCGTGAAGGTAATTCCGCCAAATACTGCAACAGTGGCAAAGCCGAACATTACGAACTCTCAACGAATCGCTTTGAATCCAGCGGTCACGACGACTAATGCAGTGACTCCTGGGTCGGGCGTCGTTGCCTCGGCGACCAAGGCGTCGCCTCCTGCCCCTATCGGAGTTATTATCAGAAATCCGCTCGGCAGACTTGGTCGCTAACGGCTTGCCGATCTTATGCGAAGATCGACATCCGCCGATTACAACTTCGTGTAAACGCCGATCAAGGGACGCGGCGAAGGAATTTTGGAGCGAAAATCGCTCGCGAATCCGCTTTTGGTCCTGAGTTCAACGTGGCCCGCGCCGTTTTTCGCGTTGTAAACCAGCACTGATCCAACCGGCGCTTTGTAGGGATCGCGCACGGACAGCTTCTTGAAACCGTAATTACTGACCAGCTCTTTGGCGGCGTCTTTGGCGTACACGCTCGTTGGATACGAACTGACAGCGCCGGAAGCCAGCAACGCTTGCTTCACATAATGCCAGCACTGCTCGCGCGAATGGGCATGGGCACGCTCCTCGGCGATGGTCGCCGCCCGTCTTAATTTGGAATCGACCGAACCCTCCGCTTTCGCGAACGGATGGACAATTTTCTTCGGGGCATATTTGGTGACGACCTCAGCCGAGTCGGTTTTCCCATCGGCATCCTTAAAAACGAATCGCGATTTCGCCGTTGCGACGGCCTGGCCTTGGGTCGCCGTCGCAAAAAGCAAAGCGCAGGCACAGATGAGAGTAAAATGGGGGGTAAAGGGACTGGTTTCCGGCATAAAGAGCGCGACTTATCGAGCATAATCGCTGCCTGCGCAACCGGTTTTCGAAGAAAAATGTAAATTTTTGCGGTGCCAATCTGGCGTTATAACGAACCGGCCAGATCCGCCATTTGCTGACGCATTTTCGTGTCCGGTAACCGGCCAGTTCCAGCCTGCATATTGTCTTCCAGATGTCCCAGGTTGCTCGTCGCCGGGATCGCACAGGTCACCGCTGGGTGCGCGATGATCCACTTTAGAAAAAATTGCGCCCATGAGCGACAATCGAATTCAGCAGCCCAATCGGGCAACAACTTCGACCGCACCCGACTGAAGAGGTCGCCGCCGCCAAAGGGCCGATTGATGATAACGGCCACGCCCCGATCCTGAGCGAGGGGGAGGATCCGCTTCTCCGCTTCGCGTTCCATGATCGAATAATTGATCTGGAGAAAATCGAGCTTTTCGCTGCGCAGGACTTTTTCCACTTCGACAAAAGCGCTCGCGTTGTAGTGGGTGACGCCAACGTAGCGAAACCGGCCTTGCTGCTTCCAGTCGCGCATCGTTGCCAGCTGGGTGGAAACGTCGACCAGATTGTGGACCTGCATTAGATCGATCCGCTTGGTTCGCAGCCGGGACATCGAGCGCTCCATCGATTCAATTCCGGCCTCCTTGCCGCGCGTCCAAACTTTGGTGGCGAGAAAAAGCTTGTCGCGCAGTCCGAGCTTGCTCGCGAGAGTGCCGACCGCCCCCTCGGCCCGGCCATACATTGGCGAGGAGTCGATTACACTGCCGCTCAGTTTCACGAAGAGCGAAAGCACATCGCCGAGCCGCTTTTCGTTGTCCGGATTCAGATCCACATCGAAGACGTTCCAGGTTCCAAGTCCCGATGACGGTGAGCTTCTCGCCGGAAGATGGAATCACCCGCGTCAGCATCGATAATGATTCGGTTGCACTGAATAAGTGCGATGCACCGATCGGCAAAAGCAAGGCACTGCTACTCGCGCCGATTAATTTGGTGGCCTTGCGTCGTGTCATCCGGTTCATCTTGCTTGAAACGATAAACCTGCGTTGGTAATCGCCAACGGTGAAAAGAACCAGCCGCCGCCATTTCATCAAACTCTCCGCCGCCAGCACTTTGGCTCTGAGCGCAAGATCGATATCTTTGTTCGCGGAAAAAGCTGTGAAGCCTTTGCGCATCCTGATTCTTGGCGGCACCGGATTTATTGGGCCATATCAGGTTCAATATGCGCTTAGCCGCGGACATAAGATTACGACGTTTAACCGCGGCAAGACGCACAAGAACGAATTACCGGAGGGGGTCGAGCAACTAATCGGCGATCGCAACGGTCAGCTCGACGCCTTGAAGAATCGACAATGGGACGTCGTGATAGACAATCCGACGACATTGCCGGCGTGGGTGCGTGATGCCGCGCAAACCTTGAAAGGTAATGTCGAGCGCTACGTCTTCATTTCCACGATCTCGGTTTATGGCGAAGTGAAACAAGGCGTTGATGAGTCGGCGCCGCTCGCGAAATACGAAGGCCCTGATCCCTACAAGGAGACGCTCGAGGCGATGAAAGCAGGCGGCTTCAAAACTTACGGTCCGCTCAAGGCGCTCTCGGAAAAGGAAACCGAGAAATGGTTTCCGGGAAAAGCGTTGATCATTCGTCCTGGCCTGATCGTGGGCCCGCACGACGAAACTGACCGGTTCACTTACTGGCCGGTGCGAATCGATCGCGGTGGCGAAGTACTCGCGCCGGGGAATCCGGACGACCCGGTGCAATTCATCGATGCGCGCGATCTCGCCGAATGGACGATTCGCATGGCGGAAAATGGTGAGACCGGAATTTATAACGCGACCGGCCCGGCGAAACCGCTCGGCATTGGCGGGATGCTTGACGGAATTAAAGAGGCGGAGAAGTCGAACGCGACCTTCACCTGGGTGAATGAAGAATTTCTAACTCAACAAAAAGTGGATCCCTGGTCCGACATGCCGGTCTGGGCTGGAAAAGAAAGCGGCATCGCGAGAACAAATATCAGTCGCGCGCTAAGCAAAGGTCTAACCCTTTGTCCGCTCGGCGACACCGCGCGCGACACGCTCGCCTGGTTCAAATCGCTTCCGCAAGATCGACAAGCAAAGTTGCGCGCCGGTCTGACACCGGAGCGTGAAGCAGAAGTGCTCGCCACGTGGAAGAAAAAGAAATGAATCCCGGGAGCGCACGCGCCCTCGCGTGCTCCGTTCGGCGCCTCGCCGAACGAAATCTGATTAAGGAAGACAATATTTCCGGCGGAGGCGCCGGAAACGACACCGGAGGCGGGTGTGCTCCCCAGAAATGAAAAAACTTTTCTCCAAAATCGTTGACGTAAAGCCGGATGAAATCCGCGCGCTCTGGCTCAGCTTTGTGTTCTTCTTCGTCGTCCTCGCCGGGTATTACGTTATCCGCCCGATTCGCGACAACATCGGCGCGAGCAACTTCGAAAACCTGTGGTGGATGTTCACGGTCGTTCTGCTCACCATGATTGTCGCGAACGCGCTCTTCTCCGCGATCGTGGCCCGCATGCCACGGCGCCGGTTCATCCCGATCGCCTACCGTTTCTTCATTCTCAATCTCATCATCTTTTTCGTCCTCATGCGCTTCATGCCTCCGGGAAAACAACGGTGGGTTGATATCTCCTTTTTCGTTTGGGTAAGCGTGTTCAACCTTTTCGCCACCGCGGTTTTCTGGTCGTTCATGACCGATCTGTTCACGACCGAACAAGGCAAACGGCTCTTCGGCTTCATAGCCGTCGGCGGATCGTTAGGCGGCATTCTCGGTCCCATTATCACCACGTCACTTGTTCACCGCGTCAGTACGGGCGTGTTGTTATTGATCTGCGCGGCTATGCTGGAAATCGCCGCGCAATCTGTGCGCTTCTTCCCCGCTGAATTTCGACGGCATAATTCGAAGTCGCCGGGTCAACCCGATGAATCGGCCGCCGCGGAGAAGCCGATTGGCGGCGGGATTTGGGAAGGCATCACTCACATCTGCCGCTCGCCCTACCTGTTCGGCCTGTTTCTCTTTATTCTGCTCTACACGTTCACATCTACCTGGACGTATTTTCAACAATCCGAATTGACCAAGGCCGGTTTCGCCGATCGCGCTGCGCGTACTACGTTTTTCGCTAAGCTCGATTTGTCGGTTAACTCGCTCACGCTCCTGCTCCAGATTTTCCTCACCGGACGGCTGATGAAATTCCTCGGCGTGACTGTGACGCTGCTGTTCATGCCGGTGCTCAGCCTTTTCGGCTTTGCCGCAATGGGATTTGCTCCGGTCATTGCCGTGCTGGCGATATTTCAAGTCGCGCGTCGCGCGAGCACGTTTGCGTTCATGCGGCCTGCGCGTGAGGTGCTCTTCACCGTTTTGCGTCGCGAAGACAAATATAAAGCCAAGCCTTTCATCGACACGTTTGGTTATCGTTGCGGTGATCAGCTCGGCGCCTGGTCTTACAAAGGGCTGCAGGAGCTCGGGCTTGGTTTGAGTGCGATTAGCTCTATCGCCGTGCCGATTGTGGCAGGCTGGTGCGCACTTGGAATATGGCTTGGTCGCAAACAACGCGCCTTAGCGGATGCGCAGCATCAGAACAGCCCTCGTCCGACCGACATCGCCACGCCGCGAGCGGCGTGAAGGCATCCGGGCTCACTCCGTCGTTAACCTGAAAACAAATTGCGCTCGTCCGCATCCCGCGCGAACCGTTAATCAGCAACAATTAACGGAGGCAAAACAATGGCAACACGAACTGGATCGGCCGTATGGGACGGCACACTGAAGCAGGGCAAAGGAACGATGAAGCTCGGGAGCGGCGCGTTTGAAGGGCCGTATTCTTTCTCGTCGCGGTTTGAGGAAGGAAAGGGAACAAATCCCGAGGAACTGATCGGCGCGGCTGAGGCCGGATGTTATTCAATGGCGCTTTCGGCCAACCTCGAGAAAGCTGGCCATCCGGCCAAACGCATCAGCACAACGGCGACAGTGAAACTCGAAATGACTGGTGGCGGACCGAAGATCACTGCCATCGATTTGAAAACCGAAGCCGAGGTTCCCGGTATCGACGAAACGAAATTTCGCGAGCAAGCAGAGCAAACAAAGAAAACCTGTCCAGTTTCGGTCGCGCTGGCCGGCACCCAAATCAACCTCGATGCCAAGTTAGTGTAACGAGTTATTTCGCCAGCTCGTAGAGATATTCGACAAACGACATCACTGCGCCGTCGAAGCTTTGGATCTTCGGATTCGCGGATTCGATCACATAGTATTCGTCCGGAGCGTGTGCGCCGCTGCCGTGTCCAAGACCGAAATGTCCAGCTGCCAGCTTTAGCGGTTCACCGGTAAAGGCGTAACCGGGATACGAGCCGGCGTTGCGCGGCCAGAGGAGGGGATCGACTCCGAATTTCTTGTAAGCCGCGACTTGCGCCTTGATCAGCGCCGAATCTTTCGACGTGCTCGTCGGATCGTAACCACCGGTCATGTTCACTTCGATCTCGCCGAAGCCGTGCTTCGCCAGATGCGCCTTCAATGCCGCCAGCGCATCGGCCGCTTTCATGTCCGGCACGAGCCGCATGTCGATCTTGGCCACCGCGCGGTGCGGCAAAATCGTTTTGCCACCCGGCCCGGTGTAACCGCCGACTAATCCTTCGATGTTTACTGTCGGCTGCGATTCAAGCCGTTCGTTCGCTTGTTCCCATGGCAGGTCGTTGATCCAATGTTGCGTGCTGAATTGCTTCTTCGCGGACGCTTCGCTTCGAACTTTCGAGACTTTCTCAATCATCGCTTTCTCTTCGGCGCTTAATGGTCGTGGTTTCGGATAATTGTCGATCTTGATAGTGTTGCCATCTTCCGAGACCAGCGTGTTCAGCGCGTGAATCAATCGCCACGCCGGGCTGTCGATCATTGCCTTGAGCGACGAATGAATGTCTTTCGCCGGACCGCGTCCCCATTTTTCGCCACTCGAAACCAGTTCGAGCTCAATCACGCCTTTCGAACCAAGATTCACTGTGACGACGCCATCTAAATCTTGTGTCGCCGATGGCATGAAGGCGCCGACGCATTTCGATAACGCCTCGCGCACTTCAGGCCGATGCGCCAGTTGTTTGATGTGCGGTGAACCGATTTCCTCTTCGCCTTCCGCCACCATTACCAGATTTACCGGCATTTTTTTGTCCGCACCGCGAATCGCATGCAGCGCTGCGAGAAACGCGGCTTCGGGTCCTTTTTGATTCACCGCGCCGCGTCCGATGATCGCTTTGCCGAGCGGCGCTTTGTCCACAATTCGCGCTTCGGTCGGCGGCGACGTCCACTCTGTCGGATCGAACTGTTTCACGTCGTACATGAAATAAAGTCCCACTGTTTTTGGCGCGCCGGCATCGAGCGTCGCGAATACACCCGGCTTCCCATCAGTGTTGATCACTGTCGCCTGTTGAAATCCGGCATCGCGCGCCAGGTTCGCCATGTACTCCGCGCCTTCGGGATATCCGCGGTTCTCCGCCGCGATTGAAACTTGCGCGATCCAATCCTGCAGCCGCTTCACCGCCTCATCGTGACGCTTTGTGATTTCTGCTTTGATGTCGGCGAAATCATTTTCAACTGCATCAGCATTATGTGTTGCCAGCGTTAGTGTCGTTAGTAAGACGAGCAGTTCTGTTTTCATGATCTTTTAAAATGCTAAGGTTTCTTGTTTCGGGGCGGAGGCTGTCGCCGTTAGTCCGCTGAATTTTTTAACAAGCTCATCCAATTTGGCGACATAGTAATCAACATTCTCGTCGCGGTTTTGGGGATCGAAATCGCTGGCCAGCCTGGCGGCTTCGTAGGCCGGGACCTTTTTGGGCGTACTCTTAATATAATAGCTGACTTGGTCGCCTGGCTTGTAGGCGCGGCTGCTGGCCAGAGCAAGTTCGTAAGCTGCGGCCCGATTGCGCGCGGATTCGGCAATTTTCGCCCGATATTTGTCGAGCGAATCCTGGAGCGTATCGGTCTTCATCAACATGTCGATCTTCCATTCGCGACTGCGGATTTTTTTCTCGAACTGGTTTCGAAGATCGACAATCGCCCCAGACTTACCGTCCATGATGAGCTTGATCATCTCTTCCAGAAATACGCGCTGGAATTTTTCGAGCCCGCGCGATTTCAACGCCCCGCCTTTGATGATGACATCGCCGTCCTTCGTCAGCAGCGCGTAATTCTTTGCCTTGTAGCTGAACATCGCGCCGAATTGCTCGTCGAATTCGACTTCGATTCCGGGCGGCAATTCTTTCGCCAAACCTTTTTGTAATTGATCGATGTCGATGTTATCCGGCGGCACGAAATAAATCCCGTCGGTGTCGACCTCGATCACTTTCGCGCCGTGCGCGTTTAGCCACTCGATCATTTTCTTCAATAAATCGCGCCCGATTTGCGTGACCCGCGCAGCTGCGTCGAAATCGGCGAAATGTCCCTGGGCGAACCCGAGATAGCCGTAGAAGCTGTTGATCAGAATCTTGAACGTGTTTTGCAGCGCTTGAAGATGGTGCTGTCGCGCCGGACTCTTTTCGGCGCGCATCTTCGCCTTTGCCTCCAGCCGAAACGTGCGCAGATCGGTCAATAAATGTCTGAAGATTTGCAGCCGATCGCTCGCGGGAAAGCAATCGAACTGGAGCATGATCGACGGATAAAGGGACGCGACGTCGCAATGCCAGACGTTGCGGGCAACGCCGGTGAAGAAAATGTCGGTGTAGCCACCCTCGAAAGTTTGTGGCATCGGCAGTTCGGGGATGCTGTGTTTCTGGCGAAAATATTCGCGCAGGAACAAACCGTTTATTCGGGTCGCATTCCCGCGCACGATCACGTCCTGGTAGTTGTAGGGAAAAATCTGCGCCTGAATGAAGTAACTCGGGCTGAGTAATTCCGACACCGCGCGGGTCTCGCGTACGCCGCAAAGCGCGCGGCGGCGAAATTTCTCTTTGCCGCTGACGTAGGCGCGTTCCAATTCCTTGCCGGCCAGCGCGGAGATTTCTTCATCACAAAATCCAAAGTGGCGTGCGACATCGGTCCGCTCGAAACCAGCGAGCGAGCGCATCCCGACATCGTAAAATTGCGCGAGCAAAAAAGTGTCTACGAAGTGGCGTCCATCGATCGTAAACTTCGGATAGTCGATCGTCTTCTCCGCGATTTGAAGTCGCGACGGGCGCGAACGCAAGAAACCGCCGCTGCGGCCCCAGTCGAGTTTGGTTTTCAGTTTCTTTGCCCGGGCGACGAGATAAGGCAGATCAAATCGAAACAGGTTGTGCCCTTCGATCACGTCCGGGTCGCGCGCCTTGATCAGACTCGTCAGGCGCTTGATGGCGCTTCTTTCAGATTCTTCCGTCTTCTTTGCATCGACAATAATCACCTCTTCCCAGCCCGTGTTGTCGGAGAGCGCGATGCTCATGATGTGATCTGCCTCGCTTTCTGAAAACGAGAGCACTTCCAGCTGCATTCTTTTCAGCTCTTCGAACGGGAAATCTTTGAAGAGCGTTCGCCCGGTCGCGGTGAGGTAATGTTGGATCGGGTCGGTGAGGGCAAAGAAATCGCGTCCGGCTTTTTTTAAACCGTTTCGGAGCGAGATCAGTTCCTTCCAGCTGTCGACGGTGATCAGCCAACCGAATTTCAGATCGCCTTTGAGCTTTTCTGCTTCAATTCCAAGATCGACGACGTCGCTGTCGGCCCAAACAAAGGGATGAAACGGTTCCACGTCTGTCGTGGTCGAGCCATCCTCCTCGCGCCGATGAACCTTGACCGTGCCGGTTTCGCCCAGCTCAATCGCAACGATCCGCGGCGTCGGGTCGGCGCCGAAGAGCATTGTGTTCTTTTCGAATTCCACAATAAGAGATTCCTCGACTTCACTCGGAATGACAACTTAGGTTCGCCGGTATGAAGATTTTTGCTTTGTCGATCTTGTCCTCGGCCTGCCGCGCCGTAGCCTTCGGCGTAGGCGGGTCGATCCTGATTTCGAATTTCGGGTTGGCGCAGGAGATGACCGTCGAAAAAACCGCGGTCAGCGAGCTGCCGTCATTGCTGGCGATTTATAAAGATATCCACAGTCATCCCGAGCTTTCCACCCGTGAAGAGAAGACGTCGGCGCTGGTGGCGAAGGAACTGCGCGCGACCGGCTGCGAAGTCACGGAAAACTTTGGCAAATACGATAACCCGAATCTCAAGTGCTATGGCGTTATTGGCATCATGAAGAACGGTACCGGGCCGACCGTGCTGGTACGCACCGACATGGACGCGTTGCCGGTCGAAGAAGACACCGGACTGCCTTACGCAAGCAAGGTCACGACCAAAGGTGACGACGGTAGAGAAGTTCATGTGATGCACGCGTGCGGGCACGATGCGCACATGTCGGCCCTCATCGGGACGGCGCGGGCATTGCAGCGATTAAAGGACCGATGGTCGGGAACGATCGTGTTCATCGGACAACCGGCGGAAGAAACGGTCGGTGGAGCGCGCGCCTTGCTCAAGGCCGGTCTTTATAATCGATTCGGCAAACCCGACTTCGCGCTTGGCTTTCATGACAAAGCCGATCTGCAAACCGGCCACATTGGAGTCACGCCCGGATACACTTACGCGAACGTCGATTCAGTGGACGTGACAGTTCGCGGTGTTGGCGGCCACGGCGCCTACCCGCACAAAACCAAGGATCCGATCGTCCTGGCCGCGGAAATGATCAACGCCTGGCAAACGATCGCGAGTCGTGAAAACAATCCGCTCGATCCAATCGTGGTTACGGTTGGCTCGATTCATGGCGGCACCAAACACAACATCATCCCCGATGAAGTGAAGATGCAGCTAACCGTGCGAACTTATAAATCGGAAGTGCGCGATCGAGTGCTTAAAGCGATTGATGAGATTGCAAAAGGAATCGCAAGCGCCGGCGGCGTTCCGGCTGACCGGGCGCCAATTGTTAACGTTTTGAAAGATCAATTCACCCCCGCGACCTATAACAATCCGGATTTGACCAAACGACTGGTGGGGGTTTGGAAAAATGTGCTCGGCGCCGACAACGTCGAGATTGTCGATCCAACCATGGGCGGCGAAGATTTTTCCGAATACAGTTTGCCCGACCACTCGATTCCAGCGGTCGACTTTCACATCGGCGCCGTCGATCCGGAAAAAATCGCGCAGTTCAAACGGGAAGGAAAAGAATTGCCGAGTTTGCATTCGAGCAAATTCGCGCCCGTGCCGGAACCGACCATTCGCGTCGGCATCATCGGTATGACCAGCGCCGTGTTGGAGCTGATGAAGAGGTAATCGCGTTCGCAGTTACTTCACGCGGATGTTCTTGCGGAGAAACGTGGGGATGTCGAGGTCCTGACCTTCGACGATGGTCGGCTCGCTTTTTTCGAAACGTCCGCGCGTGACCGGTTCGAACTGCAAAACCTCCTGCTTCGCCTGGACGATTTTTTCTTTCGGTGGCTTCGCCTCTTTTTCGACCACCGGTTTTTTCTTCGGCGGAATCAAGCGCGGCGCGGGCTTTTTGATCGATGGGGCCGGCACGGGCGGCGGCGGCGCTTCAGCCACGACCGGTGGTTCGACCGCAATCAAATCGTCCGGAGCAGGCTCCGGTGAAGCTGCGCTTTCAGTCTCGGGGACGATGTCGATCGCCGGAGGCGCCGGCGGCTGCTCTTCAACTTGTTCCAAGATCGCCGGCGGCGCGAGAAACGGTTCCGACGGCGGTGACGAATCTTGCGCGGCGATCGAGTCCTCCGAAGTGAGCGAGCTGATGATCGTGACGCTGAGCCGATTTCCCATTTTCCCATCAACTGCGGTCCCAAAAACAATTTGAGTGTGATCGCGCACGTGGCGGCCGAGCTCGCGCATCAGAATTTCAACTTCGGACAAAGTCATGCCTGGACCCCCAGCAACCTGAACCAAAACGTGCGCCGCTTCCGATAACATGCGGCCTTTGTCCATGAGCGGATTTTTCAGCGCCTGGGTCAGCGCATCGTGCGCGCGATTATCGGTATCGGATTCACCAAAACCGAACAGGCAACGGCCGTTTTGACTGCGTAACGCGGCAAACAAATCGTCAAAACCGATTCGAATGAGGCCGGGTCGCTGAATTAAATTGACGATCGAGCGCACGCTCTGGCTGATCGTCATGTCCGCGATGCCGAAAGCCTGATGAATGCCGGCTTTGGGCGCGACCATATCGCCCATGCGGTCGTTCTCGAAACAAATCACCGCGTTCGCAATTTCATTTAGTCGCGACAACGCATCCTGGGCCTGCGCCGCGCGACGTTTTCCTTCGAAAGAGAAGGGGAGCGTCGCAAACGCGATCACGAGCGAGCCGGCTTCGCGCGCGAGTTGCGCGACAATGGGCGCTGCGCCCGATCCGGTGCCGCCACCGAGTCCCGCGCAAATGAAAATCATTCGCGCGCCGGCGATTGCCTGACGAATCTCATCCGCCGATTCGATCGCAGCTTGATAACCGAGCTCGGGATCGCCTCCAGTGCCGAGCCCGTGCGTGCTTGAACGGCCGAGCTGGACTTTGCGCGCCGCAACCGAGCTCGCCAGCGATTGGACATCGGTGTTGATCGCGATGAGATCGGCCTTGTCCATGCCATCGAGCAGCACGCGATCGAGCGCGTTCGATCCCGCGCTGCCGACTCCGACAACTTTGATGGGAATTGGTTCCTCTTGCCGTTCCGGCAGACTGTAATTTTTACTGAGCTGGATCATGTGATCTTTCTGTTGTCATCGCATTCCGCTAAAAAACCTTCCGAAAATTCGAGTGATGCCGCGCCGCGGCCGATCGACTTGAACGGCCTGGGCGTATTTGAGCAAACCGATCGCGGTTGAAAACTGCGGGTTCTCGACCGCTGAAGTCAGACCGGAGAGCGTTTGCGCGTGCGTGACGTGCGCCGGCATTTCAAAAATTTCGCCGGCGAGATGGTCGATCCCGTTCACCAGACTGCAGCCGCCGGTAATGAAAATCCCGGCGCCGACATAATTGATGAACGGCTCCTCTTCGACCGTGCGCTTGAGCAACTCAAAAGTTTCGCGCAATCGCAGATGAATGATGGTGTTGAGGGTCTCGCGCTCGATTTCTTTGCCGGCGAATCCGGAATCGTCCTTCAACAGAATCGTTTCGCCAGGCAGACAGTTGCCGAGAACGCAGCTGCCTTCTTCGGTTTTTAATTTTTCAGCGCGGGCCATCGGAATCCGCAGCCCCATGGAAATATCATTGGTGATGTGATCGCCGCCGATCGCGAGGGCGCCGCTTTGTTTTACTGCGCCGTCGACATAAAGAATGTAATCGGTGGTGCCGCCGCCGATATCGACTACGAGTGCGCCGAGAGTTTTTTGGTGCTGCGTCAGCACCACTTGGGCGGAAGCGAGCGCGCTGAAAACCACGTCCTCGACTTCAAGTGGCAATTCTTTGACGCAGCGAATCGTGTTTTGAATACGCGTCCGAACGCCGTGAATGATATGAAAATCTGCTTCCACTTTCCCCCCGAGCATGCCGATCGGATTAAGCACGCCGTCTTGGCCGTCGACGTGATAGTGCTGAATGATCGAGTGAAGAAACGCGTTTTGTGCCGGAATGCTCACTTCCCGCGCGCTGATCTTTACATCTTCGACATCCTGATCGTCGATCTCGTCGCGGTCTTCGGGCAAGATCACGCATCCGCGGTTGTTGAAACTTTGGATGTGGCCGCCCGCGACCGCGACATAAACACTTCGAATCATCACGTCGCTTTTTTGTTCGGCATCGACCACCGCTTCGTGGACGCATTTCATCGCCGTTTCAAAATCCACAATCTCGCCCTTGCGCACACCGCGCGATGGGGCCTGCCCGACGCCCAGAATTTTTAACGTCCCGTCCGGACGCGTTTCGCCGACCACGACGCAAATCTTCGACGTTCCAATTTCCAAACCAACAATCAGATCACTATTCGACATCTTATTTAATTTTTCTTGAAAGGTTGCAGTGCCCGCTTTGCCCCCGGTGTTGCGGTTGGCGACGGAGCGGGATGTGATTTCGCATGTGTGGCCGGCGGCTTCGATGATGCCTGCACCGGAATTGCCTTCATGATGCGCGGCGATTCCTCCGGGTTAATCGTCTCGTTGATCACTTCCGCGGGCGACTTGGCGAATGTGACCGGAATATTTCGTTGCACGAGCAGATTCACGGTCGCGAGCTCGCGATGGGCATCATCGGAATAAATCAAGAATTGCTCCAAGCGCTGCAGTTGCGTGTCGAGGTTATCGAAACCGAACGTCACGCGACTGTGGTTTTTGTCGATCACCGCCAGGCAGTAACCTTTCGAAACATCAATCTCGCGAATCTGAAACCGCGTCTGCATAAAGCTACGCGTGCTCAGCCGCAGCAACTCGAGCGCGGCTCGCGCTTCAGGCGATTCGACGATTTTTCCGGCTTCGAGCGATTCGCTCACGCAACCCAAAATCAGCGGCAGTCCCAAGTATTCCGGCAACAACTTCTTTTCTTTCATCAAAACGCCGCGCGCGTCCACTAGAAACGCGGCGTCCGATGCAAAAGGGTCGGCAATCTGTTTTTCACTTGTAATCCAGCCAATCGGTTTGCGTTCGACAATCCGGATATCGATTTCGGCTGGAAGTTTGCGGACAACTTCGAGTTCATCGACCTGCGGCAGCTCCTGCAATCGCTCGTGGACGCGCGCCAGGTTTACCCGGAAAATATTGTCCCCTTCGCGCAGACCGGCGACATTCAAGATCTGGTCCCGCTGCAAAGTTCCATCAGTCTGCACTTCGATGTTGCTGAGCTTGTAGTCCGGGTTGTCGATGAAGAACCGCTTGGCCGCGACCCGGGCGCCGACATAAATTCCCCCGGCCAACAGAATCACCAGCGCGATCTTCGAGAGCACGGCGAGCAGCCGGCGGTTACGGTGTTGGACTGCCTTGCGCGAGCGCACTTTGACGTCGAGTAGGTGTTGCTGGCGCCGCTGGCGGAAGCTGGAGACACGCTGATTGCGTGCACGGGGACGTTTCTGTCGCCTCATCGTCCAGCGCGCTCCCTTCTCGCGCGCGACAATTCGATGATCCGAAGGCAAAGATCGATATAATTGATTCCGGCCGCAGCCGCCGCTTCCGGAAGTAAACTAGTTTCGGTCATGCCGGGGATCGTGTTCACTTCGAGCACGAACGGGTCGCCGGCGCCCGACAAAAGCACATCAACGCGTCCGTAAACGACCAGGCCAAGGGCGCGAAATGCCTGCAGTGCCAGCTCCTGAACCTTTTTCGCTCTGCCGGCATCGATCTTTGCCGGACAAACATGCTCCGCGCTCGCGCCAGCCTGCGGATTCAGGAACGGGTACTTGGTATTGAAGTCGTAAAAACCGCCCTTCGGAATTATTTCAAGAATCGGCAGGGCTTGATCACCGAGGATACCTATCGTCAATTCGCGGCCAGATACAAATTTTTCCACCAACAATTTGCGATCGTACTTCGCAGCCTCCTTCATCGCCGAATCGACTTCGCTTTCGTTCTTCACGATCACGACGCCCACGGTCGAACCTTGCCGCGCCGGTTTTACCACCAGAGGCACCGCAATTTTTGGGCGCTGACCAGCGTCGACGACTTCCCACTCCGGCGTGACCACGTTGTGCTCGCGAAACTTTTCTTTCGTTAAAATTTTATCGAACGCAATCAGGCTTTCTTCGATGCCGTCGCCGGTGTAGGCAACGCCGCGGTCTTCCAGAATTTTCTGTAACTGCCCGTCCTCGCCGAAAGTTCCGTGGATGGTAATGAAGGCAAGATCAACATCTTCCGGGAGCAGGAAGTTCTCGTCGCGAACATCGACATCGACGATGTCGGCGCCTAACGATCGTAACGCCTTCGAAACGCCGCGGCCGGTCGCCAGAGAAACGTCGCGTTCCGAGCCCGGTCCGCCCATCAACACTGCAATCTTTTTCGGCAAATCTTTCTGTTTCATCAAATTGGTTCTCCTACGATTTGAACCTCAGTTTCCAATTCAATTCCGCGCCTACTTCGGGCCGCTTGCTTGATTCGGTCAATCAGCTCAAGCATATCGGTCGCGGTCGCGCCGCCGTCGTTTACGATGAAATTACCGTGCACTTCCGAGACGCGCGCTTTTCCGACCGACGAATTTTTTAAACCGAGTTCGTCCACCAGTTTTCCGGCCGGACATTTCTCCGGGTTTTTGAAAATGCAGCCGGCACTCTTTGCGATCGGCTGCGTCGTGCGCCGCTTTTCCTGGGATTCGTGCAGGAGTGATTCAATTTGTTCGCGCGGTGCCGGCGATCCACGGAATGCGGCGGAGACGGCGAAGTTTTGTTCGAGCAAAGGAAAATGCCGGTAATGCACTTCCAGCTCGTCTCGATCTTTATCGTGCGCGTTTCCTTCCCCATCGAGGTAACGAACGCGGACAACTTTTTCGAAAGTTTGCGCGCCCATCGCGCCCGCGTTCATTCGCAGCGCGCCGCCGACCGCGCCGGGAATTCCTTCCATCCATTCCAACCCTCCCAAATCAGCCGCCCGCGCGGCGTAGGCGATCTCTTTTAACTTCGCGCCCACGCCGGCGGTGATTTCGTTTCCGTGGATGTCGATCTTATCGAAGTCGCCGCCGGAAGGATGAACGACCGCGCCGCGAATTCCGCCGTCGCGCACGAGCAAGTTCGAACCGCGGCCAATCACAAAGAGTGGAAGATTGTCGCGCCGGCAAAACCGGATCAATTCGCTCAGCGCCGTTTCGTTGCGCGGTTCTACCCAAAATTGCGCCGGGCCACCGACCCGCAACGTGGTGTGTTTTGAAAGAGGTTCGTAAAGACGGACGTCGCCGGCTTCTCCGACGATCTCCTTCAATCTTTCGGCGATGACAAGATCGGCGGCCAGGATCGACAACTGCTCGTGGATGTTGCCGGCGCCGAGGCTGAGCACGAGATCGCCGGACTCGAGCAGGTTGCCAACGTCGCGATGCACCCACTCCAACCGCGGCTGGTAACTCACGCCGCGATGGCCGTGGGCCGTGATCTCGTCGACGATCATTTGACCGCTGACGCCCGGAATAGGGGATTCATTCGATCCGTAGACATCAGTGATGACGACGCGGTCGGCCTGATCGAACGCGCGTCCAAATTCCTTACGCAGCGCGTTGGTGCGCGAGTAGCGATGCGGTTGAAACATCGTCAACACGCGTTTGCGGCCGACCGATCTTGCCGTCTTAAGTGTAGCTTTGATTTCGGTTGGGTGGTGCCCGTAGTCGTCGACCAATAAAAAGCGCGGGCTGTCGTACTTAATTTCGAACCGTCGCCGGGCGTGTTGAAATTTTGTGAGCGACTTGGCGATTTTTTCAAACGGAACACCGAGCTCGGTCGCCAGCGCGATGACGCCGAGCGCGTTCTTAACGTTGTGCTCGCCCGGAACGTTTAAAGTCGCTTCGCCAAGCTTTTCCTTGCCGCAATAAACCCAAAATACCGAAGCGAAATCGCGCAGGTCGATGTCGGTGCCACGATAAACGGCGTCCTCGGACAAGCCGTACGAAACTCCGCGACCCGAAGATCGACATATCCCCGTCGCGTTCGCGTCATCAGCACAATAAAAGATGTGGCCGGTCGTTTGGCCGATCAGCTGGACAAAGACTTTCTCGATTGCGGCCAGATTGGCGTAAAAATCGAGATGTTCCTCTTCTATATTTAGGACAAGGACGTGCTGCGGACGAAAGAGAGCGATTGTGCCGTCGCTTTCATCCCCTTCGGCCACGAAAAATTCGCCCCGCGCATCCCAGTGAGCATTCGTCCCGAGAATCGGTATCTCGGCTCCGACATAATGCGACGGGTACAGACCGCCTTCGCGCAAAACGTGCGCGGCCATGGCCGAGGTGGTGGTTTTGCCATGCATTCCAACGACGAGAATCCCGCGCCTGGCCGCCATGATGGCTGCCAGCGCTTCTGCGCGACGCACCGTTCTCTTTCCGCTTTCTTGGGCGCTCCTCAGGATCGGATTGTCCGATTTGATGGCGGAGGAATAAATGACGAGCTCGGCGTCATGCGCGTCGGCGGCGCGATGTTGCTGATAAAATTTTAAGCCGAGCCGCTGCAGTCGGTCGGTTTCCAGCGTCTCCAATTTATCCGAACCGCTCACATGGTGGCCGAGCTGGAGAAGAAGCCCGGCAATTCCACTCATGCCGCTCCCGGCCACGCCGATGAGATGGATGTCGTGCCGCTCCTGCGTCAGAAATTTTGCAAGATCGATATCCTTTGTCATGACCGGGTATATTTTTCCATCGTTACGGCCACTCGATTAGCAGCGTCTCGCGGCGCGAGATGCGAACATCTCTCCGACATCTGGCGAAGTTGCTCGGGACGATCGATCATGTCTCGGATCTTCTGAGTAAGTAATTCGGGAGTTAGCTCCGATTCTTTCAGGACAAACGCCGCCCCCGCGCGCGCGAAAATTTCGGCGTTGCGGGTCTGGTGATCATCAGCCGCATAGGGAAACGGAATGAGAAGGCTGGGCAGTTCGAAAGAAGCGATCTCGGCCAGGCTGGCGGCACCGGCGCGGGCGACGGTAAAGTCGGCTGCGCTGTAAACTTCTTCCATGTGATGATGAAACGCGGCCACGTACGCGGGGATTCGTTCGCGCCGGTAGTTGTCCGCCACGAAACGTTCATCCCGGGTGCCCGACAGATGAATCACTTGGAGCGCACTATCGCGCAGGAGCGGCAGGGATTTGATGATGGCTTGGTTGATTCCGCTCGCGCCCTGACTACCGCCCATCACCAGCATGGTCGTGACACCAGCTTGCAATCCCAGTTTTTCCCGGGCCGATTGTCGATCCAATCGCTTGAGCTCGGTCCGAATCGGCGTGCCGGTGAGCTCGGTGCGGACTTTGGGAAAGAAGGCCGCGCATTCTTTAAAGCCGAGCAAAACTGCACGCACCATTTTCGACGCAAGGCGATTCGCTTTCCCTGGAACCGCGTTCGATTCGTGAATCAGCGTGGAAATGCCGCGCATCCGTCCGGCCAAAATTGGCGCGGTCGAAGTAAATCCGCCCATGCCGAGGACGATCTGCGGTTTGAACTTTTGGTAAATCGATCGACAGCGGGAAAGACTTTCAGTGAACCGTCGAATGAATCCGAAAATTTTAGGAGAACAAACGGACGGAAAACCAATCGTCGGCAGTTTCTCAAATCGGAACTGCGATCGGGTCGAAAGCGCGAGACTGTCGATCTCTTTTTCCGAAACGAACAAGAGTACCTCGTGTCCGCGTTCGCGCAGAACTTCAGCGACGGCGATTCCGGGAAAAAGATGCCCACCCGTGCCTCCACATGCAATGACCGCGTTCATTCTGATGATTGTTGATCTTCCAGTTAAATTCGCGGTGTCGCTCGCACTTGGAGTGAAGTGCGTTTTTTGTTGGCCGGTTCCAAAACGGCTTGCCGATAAATGTTGAGTAAAAGTCCAACGCCGAAGAGGCAGGCAACGAGATTCGATCCGCCGTAGCTAATGAACGGTAGCGGCAGGCCTTTGTTTGGCAGAAGCGAAGTGGTGACTCCGATGTTCACCGCGGCCTGCAACGCCAACAGGCAGACCACACCGGACGCGGCCAGCAACCCGAATCGGTCTTTCGCGTGCAGTGCGATCACGATTCCGCAAACAATGACAACGACGAAAAGAAAAACAACGAGCAGACTGATCCGCAATCCAAGCTCTTCGCCGATCATCGGAAAAATGAAGTCGGTGTGCGCGTAGGGGAGGTAAAGCATCTTTTGCCGTCCGTTGCCGAGTCCTAGCCCTTCCATCCCGCCGCTGCCCCAGGCGATTAACGCCTGCATTTGCTGGAGTCCGGCATCCTGTTTGTAGCGCTCGAGATCGGTGAACGCGATCAGGCGTTCCATGCGCGCCTGCGTTGCCGCCACGAAAATGACACTTCCTCCGGTGATCGCGAGCAGGCCGAGCAGAATCGGGTTCGTTCCGGCAACGAACATGATCGCAAACGTGGTCACGCCGATCAAAGCGGTTGTTCCGAGATCAACTTCAAAAATAATCAGCGCGAGAAGCGCGCTCACAATCGCCAAAGGAATGGCAAAGCCGAACAACGGATGGTTTGCGAATTTCTCATAACGCGCGAACCACCACGCCAGAAAAAATACAGCGGCAACCTTCGCAATCTCCGACGGTTGGAAACCAATCGGGCCGAACCCGATCCACCGCCGCGAGCCGTTGATGCGCATTCCGACGTGCGGCACAAAACAAAATACGAGCGTGATCGCTGCGACCCCCAGCCACAGCCACCAAGTCCGCTGCCAAAAATGGTAATCGATCAGCGCTGCTGCGATGCAAATAGCGAGCCCGACTCCCAGCCAGACCGATTGGTGCTTGAGGAAAAAGTAAGGGTCGCCATGGCTATCCTTCGCAAAAGCACTGGTGCTGAAAAGCATCACGATGCCGATGACGAGAAGTCCCAGCACCGCAACGAACAGGAAGTAAGCGCTTTTTCGATACATGAAAGTTACTGGTTCTTCTTCGCGGTTTTCTCCGGGATCAAAAGCCTTTGGCCGATCTTCAATTTGCGGGGGTCATCGATGTGGTTGAGCGCGATCAAATCGTCGTACGCGACCTTGAACTTCTTCGCGATCGTGACCGGGCTATCGCCTTTTGCGACAACGTAAACTTTGCCGGAGTCGCTAACTTTTGTCCGTGGCTTTGCACTGGTTTTCTGCGTAGTGGGCGAATTGACAGCCGGCGCCTGAGGCTTGGTATCGGCCGAAGCGATTCCGACGGTGGTTGGCGACGGCGCTGAAGGTAGCGCCGCTTGACGCGTTTTAATTGCATTAAATGCGATGATGCCTGCGACCGCGACGACGTGCAGTAGCAGCACGATCAACAATGCGCGCGATAGTTTCATGCTAGGTTCGGCCAGATCGCCGTAATCAGCCGTAGTTGCGCCAATGCGCAGCGGCCGGCGCACGGCAGTGGCGCGGAGTTTTTTTCCTCTGAATCTCAGCATCTTTGGCATTTTGAACTTCCTTTTCATTTGGGGAGGGCTTGGACGAGGGCGCGGAACTGATCGCCGCGGTCGGCATAACTTTTGAACATGTCGAAGGAAGATGTGCCCGGCGAAAAAAGAACGACTTCGCCGGATTTGGCAGTGGCGTGGGCACGGTCAACGGCATCGGCCAGCGATCTCGCCAACTCGGATTTAACGGCGCCGTCCCAATCGCGCGCGATTCGTTCGGCCATTTCGCCGATCAAAATTGTCGATCTCACTTTTTCTTTCACCAGCGCGCGAAGCGGTTCAAAGGTGAAGCCTTTGTCTTTACCGCCGGCAATGAGAACAACCGGTTTGCTTTGGGCAAGCAGCGCTTTCTCGACTGCATCCAAATTGGTCGCCTTGGAGTCATTGATGTAATCGACGCCGCCGATCTGCCTGACAAATTCGCACCGATGTGGCCGCGGCTCGTAAGTGCAAAGTGGCGGGACCATCTTCTCGAACGCGAGTCCGCGCGCGTGACCCGCGGCGAGCGTCGCCATCAGGTTCTCGATGTTGTGCGAGCCGCGCAGTTTCGTCTGATTCAGACGCAGGACTGGTTTGTTTTCAAAAACGATCGCGCCTTCGGCTAAACGGAAGTCGGCTCGATTCGTGTAGGCGCTGAAGGTGATTTTGCGCGCGCGAAGTTCTGGCAGATTTTCGGCTGCGTTCACAATCGCGACGTCGTCGGCCGTTTGGTAATCGAAAAGCCGCAGCTTCGCGGCCCGATACTCAGCGACCGAGCGGTAACGATCGAGATGATCGGGCGCGAAATTCAACCAGAGCGCGATCGATGGCCGAAAAGTTCGGATCGTTTCCAGTTGGAACGAACTGACTTCGACTGTGAGCACGTCGTATTTAGTTTTCTCGCGAGCGACTTCGGAGAGCGGTTTGCCAATGTTGCCGCACGCGATCGTTTTCTCTCCGCAATCGTTCAGCATCTGCGCGAGCATTTCCGTGGTGGTCGTTTTGCCGTTGGTGCCGGTGATCGCGATGACCGGTGTTTCGCACGAACGCCAGCCGAGCTCGAGCTCGCCGATGATGTCGATCTTGCGGGAAGAGAAATTTTGTGCGAGCGGCGACGCCGGATCGATTCCGGGACTCGCAACGATGAAATCGTATTTGGCCGAATCCTGATCGGCCGCTTGTCCGCAAATCACCTTAATATTCTGTGCGCGCAGATTATCGATCGTCGATTTGAGCAGCTTATTTTCATCGGCGCTGTCCAGGACGGTGACATTTGCGCCTTCGGCTTTGAGCAAGAGGGCAGCGGCCGCTCCACTTAAGCCGGCCCCGAGAACTGCGACGTTTTGATTTTGGTAACGCAAGTTCTACCTCAACTTCAAAGTCGCCAATCCAAGAAGCGCGAAAATTCCGGACAAGATCCAGAACCGCACAATGACAGTGTTCTCTTTCCAACCAACGAGCTCAAAATGGTGATGCAGCGGCGACATCGCAAAAATGCGTTTACCGGTGAGTTTGAAACTCAGGACCTGAAGAATCACCGAGACCGCTTCGATCACGAAAACGCCGCCCACGACCACCAGCAGCAATTCTTGCTTACAGCAGATCGCGACCACGCCGATCAACCCGCCGATGGCGAGCGAGCCGGTGTCGCCCATGAAGACTTTCGCCGGGTGACAATTAAACCAGAGAAATCCCAAACCTGCGCCCACGAGCGCTGCGCAAACGACGCTCAGCTCCCCGGTGAACTGATAAAACGGGACTTGTAAATATTCCGCGATCCGAAAGTTTCCAGCGATATAGGAAAGGAGTGCATAATCAAACGCCGCCGTCACCGTGCAACCGATGGCGAGGCCGTCCAAACCGTCGGTCAGGTTCACCGCGTTCGACGACCCGACAATCACGAGCGCGAAAAACAGGATGGTGAACCATCCCATGTTCGTGACCACCGGCGATTTGAGAAACGGCACGTAAAGCGATCTAGCCTGAACTTCGATTAATGGGCTGCTCAAAAAAACCGCGGTGATAATCAGAGCGAGGATGATTTGAAAAAGAAGTTTGATCCGGCCACTCACGCCGTCGGATTTTTTCTTTGTGACTTTGAGATAATCATCAGCGAAACCAAGCACGCCGAGATAAACCATGGCGAAAAGCGCGAGCCAGACGAAGCGATTGTCCGGGCGCGCCCAAAGAAAACTGGAAATGAAGACGGCGCCGATGACCAGGACGCCGCCCATCGTCGGCGTTCCCTGTTTGCCGCCGTGCAATTCAGCCAGTCGGTGAACCTCGGCCGCCTGGCGAATCGGCTGGCCGAGCTTGAGCGCCGTCAAAACGCGAATGACGAAATTTCCGAACAGGAGCGAGACCACGAACGCGGTGATTGCCGCTGCCACCGCGCGAAACGTGACGTAGAAGAAGACGTTGAATCCGCCGATTTGGTCGCTGAGGCGATGAAGATAGAACATCATACGCGTGCGCCTTCTGGCGAACTCAGTTTCGCAAAGGCTTCGATGACATCTTCGGTGTGGGCGAGACGGCTTCCTTTAATCAAAACGAGGTCACCCGGCGCCGCGACGTCGACCAGAAGGTCGGCCGCTTCCGATGTCGATCCAACGATCGAAATTTTTCCGAGGCCGGCCTTTTCGGCGGCCCGTGCAATGGTTGCGCCCATTTCACCAATGCCAATTAATTGATCGATGCCGAATGCCGCAGCTGCTTCGCCGACTTCTTCGTGACCGCGATCTGTTTCTTTTCCGAGTTCTCGCATTTCGCCGAGGACCGCGATTCGCTTTCCACCCGTATCCAGTTCGACCAGCGTTTGCAGCGCCGCCTTCATCGAATCGGGATTCGCATTGTAGCTGTCATCGAGAAACTGGACGCCGTTGATCTCTTTGATCTGTAAACGCGCTTTAGTGAGGGGCGCGCTGGCGAGACCGGCGGCGGCTTCTTCGAGGGAAAGACCGAACGCGCGTCCCGCCGCAACCGCGAGGAGCGCATTTTGCACCATGTGGAGTCCGGGGACGGGCAACTGCGCGCGGCAACGGTGCGCGCCTTCCATAATCGTGAACTCCGATCCTTCAGCGCTTTGTTGAATGTCGATCGCGCGAACCGTTCCTTCTTTGGTTCCGGCAAAAATTACATGAGCATTTGTTCGTTCGGCGATCCCCTTGCTGAAAGGATCGTCCGCATTCAAGATCACCGCTCCTTCGGCGGCAACTGCTTCGGCCAGTGCGCCTTTTTCATTCGCAATCGCCTCGCGCGTTCCCATGAATTCTATATGAGCAACGCCGATGTTGGTGATAATGGCGGCGTCGGGCGCGGCAATTTTCGCCAGTGGGGCGACTTCGCCGGGGTGATTCATTCCAATTTCCCAGACCGCGACTTCATCGTCCGCTGTCGCCTCCAGAATGGTGCGCGGCAACCCGACATGGTTATTGAAGTTGCCTTGCGTTTTGGCGACTCGGAATTTTCGACCGAGAACTGACGCGGCGAAATCTTTCGTGCTCGTTTTCCCGTTGCTGCCGGTGATGGCGAGGACTTTGATCGAAAGCCCTTTCCGATAATTCGCGGCCAGCTTTTGATAGGCGAGTAAGGTGTCATCTGCGCGAATGATCACGAACTCGCTTGGAACTTTTCCGTTCCATTTAAGATCGACAATTGCACCGGCGGCCCCGGCTTTAGCAGTCGCTTCGACAAATTTGTGGCCGTCGAAATTTTCACCTCGCAGGGCGACGAAAAGTTCACCCTTCTTAATAGTTCGTGAATCGGTGCTGATTCTTTCGACCGGAATTTTTCCGTCGCCTTGTTCGAGTTTGGCGCCGGAAAGCTCTGCGATTTGTAAGATCGACAACGGATTCATTTAAATTCCACCGGATGATTCTCAACCGCACGCCGCGCCACTTGAATGTCTTCAAACGGCACGGTGTGATCGGCGAACTCCTGGTAATTTTCGTGACCTTTGCCCGCGATCAAGACGATGTCACGCGGTTGCGCGATCTCGATGGCCCGCGAAATCGCCTGCGCGCGATCGGTGATTTTTTCAAAATGGTTGCCGCGAAACCCTTTTTCGACTTCGGCGATGATCTTGTCGGGGTCTTCTTTACGCGGATTATCAGAAGTGATGATGGCGTAATCGGCGTTTTGGTCGACAACCTGACCCATCAGCGGCCGCTTCTCACGGTCGCGATTTCCGCCGCAACCGAAGACGACAACCAACCGCCGCGGCGAAAGCTCGCGTAAAGTCTTTAAGACGTTGAGCAGGGCATCCGGTGTGTGCGCGTAATCAACAAAAACCTGGAACTGCCGCTTTGCCGGAACTATCTCGAGGCGACCGGGAACTTGCGGCGATTTGGCGAGACTGAGAACAGCTTCGCGCAAACCGACGCCGAGCGCGGTGGCGGCGGCGAGCGCGGCCAGCGAATTCGCGACGTTGAAACGGCCGATTAGCGGCACACGCACGAGATAACTTTTGCCGCGCGCGTCGAGCTGGTAGGAGGTGCCGGCAAATTCCATTCGATAGTTGGAAGCGCGAAAATCGGCGCTGGCTCCCATTCCGAAAGTCACAACCGAAACCTTCTTGTGGATCTTCGCGAGCAACTGACGCCCATAACGGTCGTCGATGTTGATGACCGCAACCAGTTTCTTTTTCTTCTGTTGCTGCGCGAGTTGCTCGAACAGTTTCCCTTTCGCTTCGAAATAGTTTTTCATCGTTCCGTGATAATCGAGATGGTCTTGGGTCAGATTAGTGAAGACGGCGACGTCCCACTCGATCCCGCGGGTGCGCTCCTGGGCGAGCGCGTGGGAAGAGACTTCCACGGCCGCACCCCGGCATCCGGCGTTCGCGATTTGGGAAAGCAGTTCCTGAAGGTCGAGCGATTCGGGAGTAGTGCGCGCGGCGGGCAGGACGCGCTCGCCGATTTCGTAACGAACGGTCCCGAGCAAGCCGCAGCGCATTCCGGCTTTCTCGCAAATATGCTTGATTAGAAAAGTGGTCGTCGTCTTGCCGTTGGTGCCGGTAACAGCGGCGAGTTTCAATTTTCGGGCGGGAAAATTGTAAAATCTCGCCGCGAGATCGGCCATTGCGCTGCGCGTATTTTCAACGACGACGCAGGTGGCGCGGGAATGTTTTTCGGCGCGGTCGGCGACGATCACCGCGGCGCCTTTTTCAATGGCCTGGCCGACGAAGTCGTGGCCATTGCTTTTTTCGCCGCGCAATGCCACGAATAGCCCATCCCTCTGCACACGGCGCGAGTCATACGCGATGCTTTCCACCGGGCGATCAGTTGGGCCGATGATTTCGCGAACGGGAATCGCGGCGAGAAGAGTTTTGAGCTGCATGAGGGTTCGCCATTCTTGTGCCAGGAAGTCAATGGCGCGAAGCGTTGGTTAAGGCAACTCGCTCCACCGGGATGGCCTTGCGAATCTCCTCATGCGGCTCAAGATCGAGATAACGGGCGGCCTTTTCAGCAATGCGGGAGAAAATCGGCCCGGCAACCAAGCCGCCGTAATTCAATTCAGGTTTTGTTTGCGCATCATCTAGCACAACGAGTCCGACGAATTCCGGACGGTCTGCCGGCAAATAACCGCAAAACGAAACAACATACTGTCCTTTTTCGTAGCCACCGCGCGGATCGACCTTTTGGGCGGTCCCAGTTTTTCCGGCGATGGTGAAACCGGGAACCGCGGCCGCGGCGGCGGTGCCACGATCGCTGACCACCCCGCGCAAGGCGGTTCCAATTTGGGTGGCGGTTTCTGGCGAGATGACCTGTCGCAGGGCAATCGGCGAAAGCGAGCTGACCGTTTTACCATCGCTGGTGGTGATCGATTTCACGACCCGCGGTGTCATCAATTTGCCACCGTTGGCGATGGCGCACATAGCCGCGATCATTTGCAGCGGAGTCACTCCGATTTCGTGACCCATCGGGATGTGAGTGATCGAGATTTTGCTCCACGATTGGGGCGACCGAATTAACCCGGGAATTTCTCCGGGTAGTTCGATTCCGGTCCTCTCGCCAAAACCGAAACGCCGGATGTATTCGTAGAATTTTTGATCGCCGAGGCTGATGGCGAGTTTGGCCGCGCCGATGTTACTCGACTTCACCAAAATGTCTTTGACGCTCAGATCGCTAAAGGCGGCGTGATCGTGCAGCGCGGTGCCGCCGTAATTCCAGACCCCTTTTTCGCAAAAAATGTAGGAATCGAGGCGGAACTTGTGCTCGTTGAGCGCGGCCGCGGCGGTGACAATTTTAAAGGTCGAGCCCGGCTCCATCATGTCGCAAATGGCGCGATTTTTCATTTGCTCGGGTTTCGCATCGGAGCGCCGATTGAGATCGAACGCCGGCCGGTTCGCCATGGCGAGAATTTCGCCGGTCTGCGGCCGCATTAGGATAATGGTCGCTTTCTTTGGCGAATACTCGCGCATGGCGGCGTCCAATTCGTTTTCGACAATGTTTTGCAGGTTCAAGTCGATGGTGAGGTGCACTTGGTAGCCATTGCGCTGGGCCCGCTCCTGGCCGCGGTAGAGCACAAGCTCCTGGCCGGCGCGGTTATGCTCGATGTAGCGATAGCCGTCCTGGCCGCGCAGATAATCGTCGAGCGAACCTTCCACGCCTTGGATGCCATGGTGCTCGAAGTCGGTGAAACCGATAACGTGACAGAGCATTACGCCGTTGGGATAAATGCGGGTTGCGTCCTGTTCGAAATAGATGCCGCGTAAATTTTGGGCGCGCAGTTTTTGTCGGAGCGAATCGGTGATTGCTTTCGGTACTTCGCGCTTCAGGACGATGTATCGACGGTCGCTATGGAGTTTCTCTGAAACCTCTGCGCGCGGAAGCTTCAATTCGCCGCTGACAAGATCGACTGTCGCCTCGACCTCGGTGAGATGAGTGGCGTCAGCCACCACCGTTTCCACCGGCACATTGTGCGCCAGGACTTCGTTGTTCGCGTCGAGAATCGTGCCTCGCTCGGCGAAGATGGGCTGCTTGTAAACGTGCTTTTCAGCGGCCAGTCCCGCGTACTGGTCGTGCTTGATCATTTGGAGATAGATCAAGCGAAACGAAAACGCGCTGAACAAGAGCACGAAGCCGAGGCAAACGATGGCGCATCTGGTTCGGCTGTTCCATTTCATCTCGCGCCTCGCTGATTGGAAACTGGTTGGACCGTGTCTTCCTGATTTCGCGCCGGCAAAGTCAGTCGAACAATGTTGTGTTCCGCAATCGGAATCATTTTTAGGTAGCCTTCCTTCAAACGGCGTTGCAATGCCGAGCGCGAAGTGAGCGCGGCAATTTGCGCGCTGGCCACTTCATTTTGCATCCGCAAATTGGCCACTTCGGTTTCGAGCGCTTTTTTGCGGTCGCCGAGATGATAAAGTTGAAGGGTCAGATAAACGTAACTCAGCCCCGTCAGCGCCAAGAACCCCGTCAACACGATCCAGCGCGCGAGCGAAGCGGCATTGACCGTGTTCCAATTTTTTCGGCGAGAGCGGCTCATCCAATTTTCTCCGCCACGCGCAATTTCGCGCTGCGCGAGCGCGGATTCATTCGCCGTTCATCTTCGCCCGGCTCGACCGGTTTCGGAGTAATCCCGCGCAAATCGTATTCCGGATTGCGCCGTGGCTCCGGCCATTCTGGTCGATCCAGCCACTCGCGACTGTGATCGCGGATGAAATTCTTCACGATTCGATCTTCGAGAGAATGAAAAGTGATCGCCGCGATCCGGGCTCCCGGTTCGAGTCGCGCGGTCAAAACCCGCAGGCCTTGTTCGAGCGCGCCCAGCTCATCGTTCACTTCCATCCGTAACGCTTGAAATGCTTGCGTCGCGGGATGTCTCCGTCCGTAACGACCGACGACTTTTTCGATCGCTCGGGCGAGCTGTAGCGTTTCGGTAAACGGTACATCCTTACGCATCTTCACGATCAAACTGGCGATGCGGCGCGCGGCCGGTTCTTCGCCGAGGTCGCGAAACAAGCGGGTCAAATCTTCTTCGCTATAGCCGTTTACGATTTCCGCAGCCGTTAATGTCGATCTTGGATCCATTCGCATATCGAGCGGACCGTTCCGCATCATACTGAATCCTCGGACGGCATTCTCGAGTTGCCGCGAGGAAACGCCGAGATCGAGAAGGGCACCGCCGATTTTTTCAACGCCGAGTTCGTCGAGAATTTTGTCGGCGTTGCGAAAGTTTGTTTGACGCAGGGTGACGCGGCCGCCGAAATGGGCGAGTTCCTCGCGCGCCTGTTCGATCGCATCCGGATCCTGATCGAGCGCAAGAATGTCCGCACCCGTTTTCAAAATCGCTTCGGCGTGACCGCCGCCGCCAACCGTTCCATCGACAACCAGCGAGCCGGGGTGGGGCGCGAGTAATTCCACTGCTTCGGCGGCCAGCACCGGGCGATGGTAAGTGAAATCTTCCATTTCCTGCGGCTCCTCTTCCAAAATGAGCGGACCAGTGGCAAACCAAACCGGCCGCTCAAACAATAATGCGCTCGTGTTCACTCTGATTACAAACCAATGACGTTGGCGACGTGCTGATAAGTGGGCGTCTCCTCTTCGTGAGCGCGTTTTCGACGCTGCAAATTCCAAATTTCAAAGCGGCCGCGTCCGCCAACGAGCACGACCTCGCCTTTCAATCCCACTTTCTTGCAAAGATCTTCCGGGAGAACGAGGCGGCCCTGCTTGTCGGCCGCGCCATGCTGCGCGCGGGAATGAAGTTGTCGGAAAAAAATTCGTCGGTCGCGTGCAGAAACGTTCGGGTCGGATTCGGCCGACGCGCTCATACGAGAAAATTCTTCAGGCGACATGACCAGAAGAAACTGATGAGCCGCTTCCGGAAGAATGATGAATTCTTCGGCGTCACCGCGTCGCCAGCGCGCGGGAATGGTGATTCGGTTCTTCTCGTCGATGAAGTGGCGAAACTCGCCGGCGTAGAAGCGTTGGTCGGGTGGATGCATTGGCGGATGGAGAAGTTTGCCATTCTAACCCATTTCTCCCCACTTTTAACCACTTTCCGTACCAGCCGTCAATAAAAATTAATTGCCCTCTTTGCCCCTGCTCCGCCCCCATTTAAACTGCGCTTCATCAACAATGTCGCGCCCTGTGATCTCAGTTGTTGTCGCCGCCGGTAGTCTCTCTTGGGCTCTGCCGATCATCGCCCAAATTCCCGAGTCGAGTTCAACTGACGCTGTTCGCGTGACCGTGAGTCTGAACGCCGACGGTTCGCGCACCGTTTATCAATTCGACAACGCCAAGCATGAAGCGATCGCGACGACAAGTGATTCTGACGGAAAACCGCGCGGCAAGATCGTCTATCAAATCGGTGATGCGGGTCGGTTCATTAGCGGTGTTTTCTTTGGACCTGACGAAAAGTTCCTCTTCAAGAGCGTATATAAGTATGATGCGGCCGGCCGACTGGACCAGGAGACCCATCTCGCGAAAGATGACTCCGTGATAAACAAGATTGTTTACAAGTACAGCCCCGCCGGGAAGCAGATCGGTTATTCCGTGTTCGACCCAGCCGGAAAATTGGTTTCTGGAAGTACTTCGCCGCCGTCGGCGGCAACGCCCAAGCCGCGCAATGCGCTCGGGCGCTGAAGGTGGATCGAGCAGTCCCTTGCTTGATGTTAATTAATGGCGGCGAAGCCGCGTTGTTTTAGCATCGCCCGCGGAGCGGCCGATCCACCTCTCAAGCCTGCTTGCTCAGTGTCTAAAAAGGGTCTAAGAAGATTGCCCCGTGATTGACTACATCCAGAAGGGCGGTTTGCTCATGTGGCCGATTCTGGCCTGCAGCATTGTCGCCATCGCTGTCTTCGCTGAGCGCTTTTTCTACCTTCATCGCGCTACTATTCACGTCGGCGAATTTTTGAAAGGACTTTCAAATCTCGTCCAACGCCGCAACTTTGCCGAAGCATTGCATGAATCGGCGGGAACGCCCGGTCCGGTCGCGCGGGTTATTCACGCCGCACTTTTGCGGCACGACATGTCGAGATCGGAGCTGCGCGAAATCGTTCAGGAAGCGGGGCAACTGGAGGTTCCAAAGCTGGAACGTTTTCTCGGTGTTTTGGCGACGCTTGCTTTTCTGGCGCCGTTACTTGGTCTGCTCGGAACCGTTGCTGGAATGATCGATGCCTTTGGCACGATCGCTTCGCATGGCGGCTACGCGACCGTCACCGAACTCTCGGGCGGAATTTACAAGAGTCTGCTCACCACTGCGGCCGGGCTCGTGGTCGCGGCCCCGACTTTTGTCGCTTACAGCTATCTTTCATCGCGCGTAAACACCATGCTGCATGAGATGGAGCGCGCCGGCATTGAGATCGTGCACATGCTGAAAGACAGTGAAGCCCTTACCGGTATTATCAGTTTTCAGCAGTCACCCGAAACACTGAGCGGTCCTCGAGAAGCGCATCGCGATCGCTAGATCGATCCGCAAGGAAAGATTCGCCGTGGCGAACAATCGCCCAGATAGATGATCAAGGCATGAAGCTGAGTCGGACCAAGGAATATGATTTCGGCTGGCTGGTCGTGTTCCCACTCATCGACGTGGTGTTTCTCCTCATTTTTTTCCTGCTCCTGAGTTCGAACTTTATTTTGCAACCGGGGATCGCGGTCTCGGCGCCGGCCTCGCCATTCCTGCTCGGCGCGCAGCAGAACCAACAAATCATCAGCATTACCGGCGGTGCGGTCCCGGCGATTTATTTTCGTGACCAAAAGATCTCACTCGAGCGGCTCGGGCCATTGTTGGATGCGGCCAAGCGCGAGAATCGCTCTATTATTATTAAGGCCGACCGCCAGACGCCCTACGAATTGGTTGTGGCCGTGACCAATGCCGCGCTCGAACACGGAATTTCCTCCGTCTCATTGGCGGCTGCTCCGCCGCAATGAATGCTTCGACCACCCCGCCATTGCTGTTTAACTGGGATCCACCGCGCGGTCGTAATCTCGCGATAACGGGTTTTCTGATCGCCTCGCTCGGGGCGCACGCGGCCTGTTTTTATCTTTTTCAGATTGTTTATCCGCCGACCGTCTCGCTCACGCCCGCACCGCAGCGGGTGAATTTGATCAGCCCCAATTCCGAAGAAGGGACGACGCTTCTGCGCTGGGTTGATGCGGAAGATCCCGCGCTCGCGTCCACGACCAGGCGGCCTCCGGGAGCGAAGCTTCATCTCTTAAGCAATGCGCAGCACGTTCCTTCTTACTTTGCGAGTGAGCCGAATTTGAAGGAGGCGCCGCCGTTGACTGTCGATCTTCGTGTCCCCAGCGCACAGCCCCCTGGTCCGGTCCCCGCACCGCGCCGAGCGCGACCGAAACCGATCGAAGCGGTTCCAACCAAAGTGACTTTTTCCAATGAGCTGGATCGAATCGGTCAGCCGAAGTTTGTGCCAACAAAATTTAAAGCGTCCGCCCACGAGCCGCCGCAAAATGCGCAGTTTCGGATTGCGGTCGATGAACAGGGCACGGTCCGTTACTGCTTCATTTTGAGTTCCTCCGGCGACGCCGCTTTGGACGAGCAGGCGAGAGAACATCTCGCGCTCGGCCGTTTTCCGGCAGCGCTCGTCCTGAGCGGAGCCGAAGGATCGACATCCAATGGCAACTCGCTGGTTTGGGGGATGGCCACGATCGAATGGGGCAATGACGTCGCGGCGACGAATGCAAAACCGACACCGGGCGCGCCGTGATTCGAGTCAGTCTGGCCGCGCTGGTCACAATTTATCTACTCCTTTCCCTTGCCACGATTTTCCTTCTCTGGATAGTAGCTGAGTGGAACCGGCGCCGGCGTGAGCGGCGCGCATTGCGCTACCGGTTACGTTGCGTGATTTGCGCGTTCGAGTTTGAAGATCGAACGGCGACCTTACTGCCACGCTGTCCGCGTTGCGGCAGCTTGAACGAAAGATTTAGATTGGAGCAAATTTAATCATGGGAATGTGGATTGGCCGAAATCGAAAAGCGCGCGTGACCTATGGGTTCGACGAGATCGCGCTTGTGCCCGGGCGTGTCACGATCAATCCCAACGAAGTCGATATCGGGTTTCGGTTGCCGCGCAAAAACGCTGATCCGCTCGAACTGAAAATCCCGATTCTGGCCAGCGCCATGGATGGCGTTGTCGATGTCCGGTTCGCCGTGGCCATGAGCAAGCTCGGCGGTCTGGCCGTTTTGAATCTGGAAGGCGTGCAGACTCGCTACAAGAATCCGCAGGAGGTTTTGCAAAAGGTTGTCGATACCGACAAATCTGAAGTCACTTCATTGTTGCAGCGAATTTATCAGGAGCCGGTTCACCCGGATTTGATTGCAGCGCGGGTGAAACAAATCAAAGATGAAGGCGGAATCGCCGCCGTCAGTTCCATTCCGCAACGTGCGGCCGAGTTCGGGCCGATCGCGCAGGAAGCCGGCGCCGATGTTTACGTTGTGCAAAGCACGGTCTCAACCGCGCGACATATCTCGACCGAATACAAATCGCTCGATCTCACCAAATTTTGCGCCGACATGCGCATCCCGGTCATCGTCGGCAACACCGTCGGCTACGATGTCACGTTGGAAATTATGGAATGCGGTCCGGCTGGCATTCTCGTCGGTGTCGGTCCCGGAGCAGCTTGCACGTCACGCGGTGTCCTTGGACTCGGGGTGCCGCAAGTCACCGCCACGGTCGATTGCGCCGCCGCGCGCGACGCTTATTTCAAAAAAACGTCGCGTTATGTCCCGATCATCACCGACGGCGGAATGAGCAGGGGTGGCGACGTTTGCAAAGCGCTCGCTTGTGGCGCGGATGCAGTCATGGTCGGCAGCGCGTTTGCTCGCTCTCAAGAGGCACCGGGCGCCGGTTATCATTGGGGAATGGCGACCCCGCATGTGAATCTCCCGCGCGGCACGCGGATCAAGGTCGGCACCACCGGTTCGTTGAAGCAAATCCTTTTCGGGCCGGCCGAGGTCGATGACGGCAGCCAGAACCTCGTCGGCGCGATCACGACTTGCATGGGCAACGTTGGCGCCCGCAACATCGCCGAGTTTCAGCAGACCGAAATCATCATCGCGCCGTCGATCAAAACCGAAGGGAAACTTTTCCAGGCCGTGCAAAGCGTCGGCATGGGAACGCGTTGAGCATTTAACGATTCAACGATTCAATGAACAGCGACCGCAGAGTTGTAATTACCGGCCTCGGTGTTGTCACACCGATCGGAAATGATCTCGAGACCTTTTGGAAAAATTTGGTTGAAGGCAAAAGCGGCATCGGCCGGATCCAAGCCTTCGACACCGCGAACTACGATTGCAAAATCGGCGGTGAAGTACGCGACTTCGCTCCAAAAAACTTTTTCAACAACGCCAAAGACGTCCGGCGCACGGATCGTTTCGTTCAGCTGGCCATGGCCGCTTCGAAGATGTCGGTCCAAGACAGCGGCATCGATCTCGAGAAAGTGAACCGGGACCGCTTCGGCGTGATCGTCAGCAGCGGTATCGGCGGACTGAAAACGCTCGAGGACCAATTCACCGTTTTGATGAACAAAGGACCGCAACGCGTCTCCGCCTTCACTATTCCGATGCTCATCAGCAACATGGCCAGCGGCGTTATCTCGATGGAATTCGGATTGCGTGGCCCGAATATGTGCATCGTCACCGCCTGTGCGACTTCCAATAACTCCATCGGTGAATCGTGGCGCATGATTAAATTCGGCGAGGCCGATATTTTTGTCGCCGGCGGTTCCGAAGCTGCGATCGTCGAACTTGGTCTCGCCGGATTTTCGGCGATGAAAGCGCTCAGCAAGCGCAACGATGAACCCGCGCGCGCGTCCCGCCCGTTCGATCGCGACCGCGACGGCTTCGTCATCAGCGAAGGCGCGGGCATTGCCATCGTCGAAGAGCTCGAACACGCGAAGAAACGCGGCGCGAAAATTTATTGTGAGCTCACCGGCTACGGACTTTCGGCGGACGCCTACCACATGACTGCCCCGCCGGAAGACGGCGGAGGCGCCGCGCGCGCCATGCAACTGGCGCTCGATCACGCGAAGATTTCGCCCGGCGACGTCGATTACATCAACGCCCACGCCACTTCCACCGGTCTTGGCGATATCAGTGAAACCCAGGCGATCAAAAAGGTTTTTGGCGAACAGGCAAAGAAAGTTACAATCAGCGCGACCAAATCGATGACCGGCCATTTGTTAGGCGGGGCCGGCGCAATGGAAATGGCGGCCTGCCTATTAGCGATCCGCGACGGCGTCATTCCACCGACGATCAATCTGGAAAATCCCGATCCGCTCTGCGACCTCGATTACACCGCCAACAAAGCGAAAGAAAAAAAAGTGCGCGTGGTCATGAACAATTCGTTCGGCTTCGGCGGCCACAACGCCACCCTCGTGGCGACCGCGTTTGAAGGCTAAACTTCTGATTGAAGCGGATCGCTATTGAGAGCAAATCGTGCCACGTGGGTTAAGCCTGCTGTTACTGGCGATTTGTTGGTTGTGGCTAGCGGCGGCTTTCACAGCCACGCGGCAAGCACCATGGAATTCGCTGTGGGTTGGAGTTGCGATTGGCGGCGTTAGTGTCCTTGTGGCTTCGCGAAGTGTTCAGTCGATCTTGGGACTTCTGGAACTGATCCCTGCCATCCTTACATTGTTGCTATTGCTGTTTCTGAAACTCGCTTGATCGGATAAGGGCCGGAAATTTTCTAGCCTTGCGGATTAACGGGGAAGTGTTTGTTCTTAAGGTTTTCGGGGACGCGTTTGGTTTGTTCGGCTTCGATTTTTTCGGTGGCTTCGTTTAGCGCGTCGTAGGCTTCGCGGCTTTTTTTGGAGCGGCACATATACGCCACCGCGTGGGCGAGCGGAATGCGCGCTTCGGGCAGACCAACGAATTCAACTGCTTGTTGTGTGGCGATCGCGAGCGGCAGCGCTTCGGAATCGGCCAAACCGACATCTTCGCTGGCAAAAATGACGATCCGACGCGCGATGAACCGAAAGTCTTCGCCGGCATGCAGCATTTTCGCGAGCCAGTACATCGCTCCTTTCTCATCGGACGCGCGCATGCTCTTAATAAATGCGCTGATCGTGTCGTAGTGCGCATCCCCCGCGCGGTCGTAAACGATCGCTTTCTGTTGAATGCTTTCCTCGGCAACCGCGGTGGTGAAATGAATGACGCCTTTTGAATCGGGCGGCGTGGTCATCACGCCGATCTCGAGCGCGTTCAAACATTTGCGCGCGTCGCCGTCGCTCAGCTTCGCCAGGTGCCGGCGCGCGTCCTTATCGATCTTCACTTTGTAATTACCGAGTCCGCGTTCTTTGTCAGCCAGCGCGCGATCAATCAGCTCTTCGAGTTCTTCGACGCGCAGCGGTTCAAGTTGAAAAACCTGCGACCGCGAAACAAGTGGACTGTTGACGTAGAAAAACGGATTGTAAGTGGTCGCGCCGATCAGGCGCAGATTTCCGCTTTCAACATCAGGAAGGAGAATGTCCTGCTGCGCTTTGTTGAAATGGTGGATCTCGTCGATGAACAGAATTGTTTTCTGACCTGAAGTGCGGGTGCGATTGGTCGCGCCGGCGATGACGCGTCGCATTTCGGCGACGTTGCTTTCCACGCCGCTGAGCCTAACGAACTTCGCGTGCGTCATGTCGGCAATGATGTGAGCGAGCGTTGTTTTGCCGGTGCCGGGCGGCCCGGACAAAATCACGGACGGCAAACGATCGGCTTCAATCGCGCGGCGAAGTAGTTTTCCCGGCGCGAGGATGTGTTCCTGGCCGACAAATTCATCGAGCGATCTCGGCCGCATTCGGGTAGCGAGCGGCGCACCCGCCTGAGGCGGGTTGCCCTTAACAGAATCGCGGTCTTCGTCCGTAAACAAGTCCTGCACGAATCGAAAATACGACGAGCCGACGAATTGTGCATCTTGGGTGTAGCCACGGCCCTATGGGCCGTCGCATCTGACGCGCCATAGGCGCATGGCTACAACGATTCCGGAACTTCGTTGTTCAGACGCCGTATTAACTATCGCCGAGTTCCCTCCGAGCGATGAACACACCGCGACAACCATTTGTTGGCTTGGCGTTGATAGCGGTGCTTGGAATCATCGTAGCAGATTTTTTTCCGATCGCGGCCTCGTACTGGTGGCTTAGTGCGATCGTTTTCGCGTTGCTCGCAATTCCGCTCTTCGTCTGGCCGACCTTAGGATCGACATACCTCCTCATCGGCGCCGGTTTCTTTTTGCTCCACAATTTTCGGATCGGCGATACCGCGGGCCTCCAACTCGCAGGGGATCTGAGAGAACGGCCACGCGTGGTGAGCGCGGTCGGGTACGTGACGTCGGAGCCAAAGGTAGCGCCAAACGGATTCGCAACCTTTCTGTTCAAGCTCGAATCAATCGAATTCGAAGGCAAGACCACGCCAACTGAGGCAACCGTGCTAGGTCGCTGGCGCGGCGGCCCCGAATTCGGCGATGAACTGAAACTTTTCGGGATCGCCGAACCAATAGCGCCCCCGCGCAATCCGGGCGAGTTCGATATGCGTTCATATTTGGCGCGGCAAGATGTGCGGCGAACTCTTTTTGTTCGCTATCCGGAGGATGGAGTCTTGCTGAAACGCAGCGCTGGAAATCGGATTCTGCGAGCAGCGCAGAAGTCACGCGCCTGGATGCAGAGCGCGATTTGTCGCGGGCTCGACGACTCGCCGCAGGTCCAGAATTTTCTGAGCGGCATTGTTCTCGGTTTGCGCCACCAAACGACGGAAGACATCGAAGAGCCGTTTCAGCAAACGGGCACGCTCCATCTGTTCGCCGTGGCCGGTTTGCATGTTGGAATCGTGGCGCGCCTTTTGTGGATCCTCGCGATGGTGGCCCGGCTTTCCCGAAAGTGGGCGACGGCGCTCATCATTCCGCTGTTGCTTTTTTATGCCGCCATCACCGGTCTGCATGTTTCCAGCATTCGCGCCGCGGTCATGAGCTCAATTCTCCTCGGTGGCTTTTTCTTCGAGCGAAAAGTGTTCTCGCTAAATAGTCTGGCCGCAGCGGCATTTTTTCTTCTCAGCTGGAACACGAACGAGGCTTTCTCAACTGGATTTCAACTCTCGTTTGCGGTCGTGGGTGCAATTATTCTACTGGCTGATCCACTTTCCGGATGGCTTCGACCGATGGGCGCGCCCGACCCATTCCTGCCGCGGCGGCTGGTGAGTGGTTTGCGGCGTATGATTGGAGTCGGTTACGAATCGATTTGCCGTGGCGGTTCGGTTTCTCTGGCGGCGTGGCTCGGTTCGCTGCCATTGGTCCTCTGGTATTTTCATCTGGTCACGCCAAGCTCGCTCCTCGCTAATCTTGTTGTGGTGCCGATCGCCTTTTTCATTTTGGCGGTTGCGCTGCTGTCGCTAGCGTCGGCACCGATTGCCTCAGGCTTGTCCCTGATTTTCAACAACGCGAACTGGTCGCTCGCCAGCGCGGTGATTGCCCTAGTCCATTGGTTCGCGCAGCTTCCCGGAAGCCATTACTACGTCGCCGAACCGCGTTGGCCGAAAAGCCTAAAAATCACAGTCCTGGATGCCGGTGCGGGTGCAGCCGTCCATCTCCACGCCCCGCGTGCGGATTGGCTTTTCGATTGCGGCAGTGGCCGAGATTACGAAATTCGTCTTCGTCCGTACTTACACTTGTCGGGAATTAATCGAATCGACGGGCTGTTGCTGACTCACGGCGATTCGCTCCACATTGGAGCCACCGAGAGTCTGCTGCGCGATCTTGCTCCGACAGTCATGATCGACAATCCGGCGGCCGACCGTTCCACGATCCACCGGCGTCTTCGCGAAATGTTTATATCTCAGGGATTGAACCTTCTGAGTCTGAAAACGGGTGAGGAGTTTCCGCTGTCTCCCGACGTGACTGGAAAAATTTTGTTTCCACCGGCGAACTTCACCGCGAGCGCAGCCGACGATCAGGCGTTCGTCGTCCAGCTGTCAGTGAAGACGGCAAGGATCTTGTTTATGTCGGATAGCGGTTACGCCACGGAGAGATTATTGATTGGATCCGGCGCTGATGTGCGCAGCGATGTCTTGATCAAGGGTCAGCACCATTCGGGTAATTCCGGCTCGGATATTTTTCTCGACGCAGTGCAGCCGCGACTAATCGTCGCGACGTCGCGCGATTTTCCACAGCAGGAGAGAATTTCAGATGAATGGGCGGAACGGGTCCGAGCCCGTGGAGTCAAACTGTTTCGCCAGGACGAAACCGGCGCGGTGGAGCTGGAGTTCGCTGAGCGCGAGTGGGAGGCGCGAGCTTATCTGACAGGCGAGATTTTTCGTAGCGCCAGCCGATAAATCGGGACTCCGAGCGCGCTAAATCGCCGTTCGAATTTCGTCAGCGGAAAATCATCATTCTTATCGCTGGAAGTCTCCTCTCCTAAACGTGACGGCTTTAAGCCGTCACGTTTCTCACTAATCTGCAGGGATGAGGCGTCAGCGAGTCGCTCAATGTGACGGAAATAATCGAATTGATCCGTTGCGATTTGTAGAACGCCGCCGTTTTCGAGCGCGCGATGAGTTGACTCGAGAAAGGCTTTTGTGACGATGCGCCGACGATGATGGCGGCGTTTTGGCCAGGGATCAGGAAAGAGCAAATAAAATGTTTCGACCGATCTTTCGGGGAGCAAGTAACCGACGGCATAAGAACTTTCGACATTTAGAACGCGGACGTTTTCGAGGTTGGCCGATTTCCGGCAGCTTTTCGCCACGCGCCCGACCATGCGCTCGGTGCCGAGAAAGTTTTTTTCCGGATAGCGCGAGGCCAGTTCGCACAGGAACGAACCGTCGCCGCAGCCAAGATCGACCTGCAACGGTGCGACGCGTCCAAAGATCGCGACAGGATCGAGAGGCGCGACGTATGTTTCCGGGATCAGTTCAATCACGGAATAAAAATGGAGCCGTTGCGAGGAGATTCAACCAACCTCGCTACGGCTAAAACTGGATCGCGAAAGAGTTACGCGGTCTGCTGTTTCGGAGTTGCGAAACCGATCAGCAACATCGCAGCTGCGAGCACGACGTGCAGATAGGTGACGGGCGGATTGTTAGAGATCATTCCGAGCAACGGGCCCGCCGGATTCATGAATCCGAGAACGGCCACGATCGCGTAGATGACACCAAAGATCTGAAACCAGAGCCGCGCAGCTCCCGCGCCCGACATTGCCGCGAAGAGGAAGATGGCCCCCGACACGATATGCACGAGATTATGCGCGGTGTTGACATGGAAGATGCCAAGCAACATCGGCATACCATTCACGTCGCTCGTCACGCCGGGAACGAAGCCGAGAATTCCAACCGCCAAAAAGACGATACCAAAAAGCATTCCGAGTGTTTTAGCCGTAGTGAACCTCCTACTGGTTTAAGACGTTACGCTTATGGCAGTTGCTGCCGCTCGCTGGCAAGATAAAAAAGGGGTATTTCGCAACGCGTCTTCGATGAGATTGTCTAAGATCGACAATATGAGACTGGTTTATCTGTTGGTCGGGGCGTGCCTGGCCATGATTGTCGATCTTTCGCCGGCTGAAGACTCATCCGTGCCGACAAAGAGTGCCGTTTTCGCGGGCGGTTGCTTCTGGTGCATTCAGCCAGCATTCGACAAAGCGCCGGGCGTAATCAAAACCACCGTAGGGTACTGCGGCGGGACGGAGCCGAATCCGACCTACGAACTGGTCGGTTCAGAAAAAACAACCTACCGGGAATCGATCCAGATCATTTACGACCCGACAAAAGTTTCCTACGAGCAGTTGCTCGACATTTATTGGAAGCAGATCGATCCAACGCAATCCGACGGCCAATTCACCGATATCGGTCCAAGTTATCGGGCCGCAATTTTTTATGGCAGCGATGAGGAAAAGAAGATTGCGGAACTGTCGAAGGAAAAGCTGGGCCATTCCGGCAAATTCAAAAAACCGATCGTTACTGAGATTTTGCCGACGATGAAGTTTTATCCCGCTGAGGATTATCACCAAAAATATTATCAGCAGAACCCGGAACACTTCGAAGCGTTCGAACATGGATCCGGACGCGTGTCGTTCCAGAAGAAAACCTGGGGCGATAAACCGTAAAATCTCGAAGTTGCCGGCTTAGAATCTGTAGAGCGCGGCGTGCTGCGATTCGACGAACTCGGCGCGATCGACGGAAAGAGGCTCGTTCATAACCTTGCCCAATTCCTGAGCCAGTACGATGGCAATGGCTCGCGCATCGCGGGTGTAAACCGGAATCGGAAACGAACCGGCGTTACGATCATATCCATAAATGCTGCCGTCGGTTTCCCAAACGCAGTAGGCATGGCCGGCGGGATGATCGTTGTACCGAACGAGGAGAATTTTTGCCCAAAAATTGGTGTCGAGAGCGTGCTGGGTCTTAACAACCGCAAGGTAATTACAGGCCGAGATAACGCAGCCGTTCAAAACGACGAGGTCTGTGTCCCCGGGATAAAGAATAACTGCTTGCTGAGGGCGGCAGCTGAGGGTGACGCAGGCCAGCAAGATGGCGGAGTGATAAAATAGTTTACCGAGAACGCGATAATTCATGAAGCGGGGTCGAGCGTGTATGCCTGTATACGAGATTTTATAACAGTTATAGCACGACGAACTCCGCCATGTGAAGCTTTATTTTTCACCCCTGTAAGAAAATTGCACACGAACTGAGAAGAACGGATTTTTGGAGGCGAGGGGAATTGAACCTTCAAGCAGCACCTAGCAACAGACCACGTTTGTGCCCCGGTATACAAACTTTATACAAAAAATGCCGGATTTGCCCTGCCTCTGTCGCCGCTGCCTAAAAATCTCGGATTTCCATCGTATTAATCGCCACTTGGCGAAGGACTCGAAGCTGGCTCAAAAACGTCGATTTCCCTCGTATAATCGCCGCGTGGAAGTTCACGTACGCACAACTGCGCACACAAAAAAGCTTACTTTCAGCGGCATTTAGGCTTTAGGCCGCAAGCTCATTCACGACGGAACGCAGTTCCCTAACATTGAACGGCTTGTCCATGACCGTGAGCACACCCATCTGTTGGTAGGCTTCGCGAACTTGCGGCGACAAATGTGCTGATAAAACAACGATTTTGCCGGTGATTCCTCGTTCTCTGATCCCCTGCACCAATTCCACGCCGCTTAGATGCGGCATTTTTTGATCTACGATGATCACATCGTACCCGTTCGGGTTTCCATCCAATTTCGCCAGTGCATCGTCGCCGTCATTTGCGCTGCTCACCTCATAAAGCGGCGCTGCAAAAATAAACGGCATGCAACCGGTGATGGACGGATTGTCATCCACAGTCAAAATTTTGAGAGCTGTTTTCATGCGGGATGTGAGATGACATCAAGCAGCGTTCGTGCCGTTGGTTTCCACTAAGCAAGTCGCGTTTGAAAGCTGGATGAGATTGTCGCTTCGTCGCCAAACTTGGCCGAATTTTGCTCAAATTGAGGTATCGAGTATACGAGCGAGTGTCTTTTGCGCGTCTTCGCTTTTGCCCAGCCGCCAAGAGAAGACGACGCGGTTTGATTAGCGCCAAATTCCCAGTCAAAATGAATCGCGCGGCGAAACAAAGTCATCTTGAATTGACCCAACTGCATCACCTTTTCCCAATTTTAGAGTCACTTTGCGGCGCGAGTATTGGGGCTGATGAGACCGTGGCATTTGTTCGCGAGCTGCTAGAAATGGCACTTGTTCCACCTGAGGCGCCAGGGCGATGTGGGACCAGCCATCTTGCAGTCTATTTAGCCGCTCTCCCCTCTAGAGGGCAAGAAATAGATGGTAAGTTGCAATCTAATTCTCGTTAGGCAAAAAACAATGAGTAGATTTGAGAGTATCACGATTAGGGAAGTCGAGTCTTCCGATCTCGAAACTTTCTATGAGCATCAACTCGACCCGGAAGCGATTAGGATGGCAGCATTCGTCTGTGAAGACCCAAAGGACAAGGTAGCTTTCGACGCCCATTGGGATAAAATTCTGAATTCGTCACAAATCACAAGGAGGACGATCGTTGCAGAGGGACAAGTCGCTGGTCACATATCGTGCTATCCGCATGGAGAAAACATAGAAGTCACCTATTGGCTTGGAAGGGAGTTCTGGGGAAGAGGATTAGCGACTCAAGCGCTCAATAGGATGCTCCACCTT
>Ga0193751_1000255_pt1 | contig 46756 bp, 46 predicted proteins | sample L1c2metaG_FD_143050 | JGI IMG/M metagenome (GOLD analysis project Ga0193751, IMG submission 143050) | Soil microbial communities from a riparian zone of the East river system, Colorado, United States - L1c2 | ecosystem: Environmental > Terrestrial > Soil > Riparian zone | place: USA: East River...
TCTACCTTAAAAACGAAGCGTCCCTGGTGCCTGTGGCTTCATTGGAGGCGGAGGCTCAACGGCTGCTTTCCGATCCGCCGGAATCTGGCCATGGGCGGTAATCATTGCGCTGTATGCTGAGCGCGCCTTATCGAGCGCCCCCATCAATTGCGGGGAAGTCGGCCAATTGATCATATCGAAAATCGCCCTAGCCCGTCCTGGGATGACGTTCTGGCCGGCGGCAGAATTGATGAATGCAACGTTGTCTGGGTCCGTCTGTAAGGCTCGCCCAAGCTCAGCGGCGACATTGGCGTAGGTTATCAGTTGTGCCCGAGCTGCCTTAAAGGCAGTCAGGGCATCGGCATAGGCTTCCATCTCGCCGGCCATGACACGAATCTCCTAGTTGGGCACCCCCAATGCCACAACTAATCCGAGTCGGCCCGTATGTGTCAAGTACATAATCGCCATTGCGAACGGAGAACAAATCGTGTACAGTGCCCTTCATGCGAGATTCGCGAGGCGGCAGGGGCCGCCGGGGGCGCGTTGCTGGCCCTGCGAAACCCGGTCATAAGGAGCCACGATTATGAGTGCAGCGAGTCAGGCCGCCCTGCGCCTCGTCGAAGGATCGTCCATGGACAAAACGAAAGCCCTCGATGCGGCGCTCTCCCAGATCGAGCGCAATTTCGGCAAGGGCTCGATCATGCGGCTCGGCAAGAACGACAAGTCGATGGACGTCGAGACCATCTCGTCGGGCTCGCTCAGCCTCGACATCGCCCTCGGCGTCGGTGGCCTGCCGCGCGGCCGGGTGGTGGAGATCTACGGCCCGGAATCCTCCGGCAAGACCACGCTCGCGCTGCATACCATCGCCGAAGCCCAGAAGCGCGGCGGCATCTGCGCCTTCATCGACGCCGAGCACGCGCTCGACCCGGTCTATGCCCGCAAGCTCGGGGTGGTGGTCGACGACCTCCTGATCTCGCAGCCCGACGCCGGCGAGCAGGCGCTCGAGATCGCCGACACCCTGGTGCGCTCCGGCGCCATCGACGTGCTGGTGGTCGATTCGGTCGCCGCCCTGGTGCCGCGCGCCGAGCTCGAAGGCGAGATGGGCGACGCCCAGCCCGGCATGCAGGCGCGCCTCATGAGCCAGGCGCTGCGCAAGCTCACCGCGTCGATCTCCCGCTCCAACACCATGGTGGTGTTCATCAACCAGATCCGCATGAAGATCGGGGTGATGTACGGCTCGCCCGAGACCACGAGCGGCGGCAACGCGCTCAAGTTCTACGCCTCGGTGCGCCTCGACATCCGCCGCATCGGCGTGATCAAGGAACGCGACGAGGTGGTCGGCAACCAGACCCGCGTCAAGGTGGTGAAGAACAAGCTGGCGCCCCCGTTCAAGCAGGTCGAATTCGACATCATGTACGGGGAGGGCGTGTCCAAGAACGGCGAAATCCTCGATCTCGGCGTCAAGGCCGGGGTGGTGGAGAAGTCGGGCGCCTGGTTCTCCTACGACAGCCAGCGCATCGGCCAGGGCCGCGAGAACGCCAAGGCCTTCCTCAAGGCCAATCCGGACATCGCCGGCCGCATCGAGGCGGCGATCCGCCAGAACGCCGGCCTGATCGCCGAGCAGATCCTCGCCAATCCCGAGAGCGGCGAGGACGACGAGGACGCCGCCGAGGGCTGAGCGGGGACGGAGCATCGCCTCGGGAGTAATGCGCGGACTGCGCCGCGCGCTCTCCCCGGAGGGGAGAGGGTTGGGGGTGAGGGGGTTACAGCCCCCTGATAAGCCCGAACCCTCACCGCGACCTCTCCCCCCAGGGCCCCTGATCGAGTCAGCCGCGCGAGCGTCGATCAATTGCGAGCGACGCGAGCGCGCGGTTCCCTTTGACAACGTAGCGAATATAAACTACACTGTCCGTTGTTGGACGCGGAGGTCTGTGCTGCGCGGCCGGCGGCGACGAAAGACACCCGGCAAAAATCCGGGGAGCGCTTGTAAAGATCACGAAAAATACAATCGCGCGCCGCGCCACCGCGGTCGCGGCGCCCGGCGGAGGAGCCTGCCGCGCGGGCGTGGACTTGCCCGACCCCCGTCGCTACAAGGCTCTCCGGAAACATTCAGCCGGTCCGGCAGTTGCCCCGATTGCCGCAGGCCGGCTGCGCGATTTCGCGCCGGGGTCAACGGCCGGCGCGGCGGTGGATTTACATGAGCGGCGTCAACGAGATCCGGTCGGCCTTTCTCGATTATTTCGCCAAGCATGGGCACACGGTCGTGCCGTCCTCCCCGCTCGTGCCGCGCAACGACCCGACCCTGATGTTCACCAATGCCGGCATGGTGCAGTTCAAGAACGTGTTCACCGGCCTGGAGAAGCGCCCCTACGTGCGCGCGGTGACCGCGCAGAAATGCGTGCGCGCCGGCGGCAAGCACAACGATCTCGACAACGTCGGCTATACCGCGCGCCACCACACCTTCTTCGAGATGCTCGGCAACTTCTCGTTCGGCGACTACTTCAAGGACGTGGCGATCGAGCTCGCCTGGAACCTGGTGACCAGGGAGTTCGGCCTGCCCAAGGACCGGCTCACCGCGACCGTCTACATCGACGACGACCAGGCCTTCGGCCTTTGGAAGAAGATCGCCGGCCTGCCGGATGAGCGCATCATCCGCATCGCCGGCGCCGACAATTTCTGGGCGATGGGCGACACCGGCCCGTGCGGCCCGTGCTCGGAAATCTTCTACGACCACGGCGACCATATCCCGGGCGGGCCGCCCGGCTCGGCCGACGCCGAGGGCGACCGCTTCATCGAAATCTGGAACCTGGTGTTCATGCAGTTCGAGCAGCTCGCGCCCGGCAACCGGGTCGATCTGCCGCGCCCCTCGATCGACACCGGCATGGGGCTCGAGCGCATCGCCGCGGTGCTCCAGGGCACCCACGACAACTACGCCACCGACCTGTTCGGCGCGCTGATCCGGGCGGTGGCGGACGCGACCGGCGTCGATCCCGACGGCAAGCCCTCGCACCGGGTGATCGCCGACCATTTGCGCGCGGCCGCGTTCCTCATTGCCGACGGCGTGCTGCCCTCGAACGAAGGCCGCGGCTACGTGCTTCGCCGCATCATGCGCCGCGCCATGCGCCACGCCGAATTGCTCGGCGCCCGCGAGCCGCTGATGTTCCGGCTGGTGCCGACCCTGGTGCGCGAGATGGGCCAGGCCTACCCGGAGCTCATCCGCGCCGAGACCCTGATCACCGAGACGCTCAAGCTGGAAGAAACCCGGTTCCGCAAGACCTTGGAGCGCGGCCTTGCCATCCTCGACGAGGAGACGAGGACGCTCAAGCAGGGCGGCCGCCTCAAGGGCGAGGTGGCGTTCACGCTCTACGACACCTACGGATTTCCTTTGGACCTCACCCAGGACGCGCTGCGCCCGCGCGGCATTACCGTCGATACCGACGCGTTCAACGCCGCCATGGAGCGCCAGCGCACCATGGCGCGCGCCGCCTGGGCGGGCTCGGGCGAAGCCGCCGACGAGGCGGTGTGGTTTGCCTTGCGCGAGAAAGCCGGGGCGACCGAGTTCCTCGGCTACGAGACCGAACGCGCCGAAGGCGTGGTGGCGGCGATCGTGCGCGACGGCCGCGAGGTCGATGCGCTCGCGGCCGGCGAGACCGGCGCCGTCATCCTCAACCAGACGCCGTTCTACGCGGAATCCGGCGGGCAGGTCGGCGACACCGGGCTGATGAGCGCCGACAGCGTGCGCTTTCGCGTCACCGACACCCAGAAGAAGGCGGGCGACCTGCTCGTGCATTCCGGCACGGTCGAATCCGGCGCGCTCAAGCGCGGCGCCGCCCTTGCGCTCGACGTCGACCACGCGCGCCGCACCGACATCCGCCGCAATCACTCCGCCACCCACCTGCTGCACGAGGCGCTGCGCCAGGTGCTGGGCGATCACGTCGCGCAGAAGGGCTCGCTGGTCGCGCCCGACCGGCTGCGCTTCGACTTCTCCCATCCCAAGCCCATCGGGGCGGAGGAAATCGAGCGGGTCGAGGATCTGGCGAACGACGTGGTGCTGCAGAACGCGCCGGTGGTGACCCGGCTGATGGCGGTCGACGACGCCATCGCGTCGGGGGCGCGCGCGCTGTTCGGGGAGAAATACGGCGACGAGGTGCGCGTCGTCGCCATGGGCGAGGGCGGCAACGCGTTGGGCTGGTCGGTCGAGCTGTGCGGCGGCACCCATGTGCGGCGCACCGGCGACATCGGCCTCGTGTCGATCGTCGAGGAGGCGGCGGTCGGCGCCGGCGTGCGCCGGATCGAGGCCCTGACCGGCACCTTGGCGCGCAAGCACGCCAACGCGTTCCGCAACGTCGCCCGCGCGGTGGCGGCCGAGCTCAAGGCGCCGGTCGCCGACGTGGCGGCGCGCACCGGTGCCGTGCTGGAAGAGCGCCGGCGGCTCGAGCGCGAATTGTCCGAGGCCAAGAAGAAGCTCGCCATGGGCGGCGGCGCCAGCGCCGACGGCTCTAACATCGTCGAGGTGAACGGCACCAAGTTCTTCCGCCTTGCCGTCACCGGCCTTGCAAACAACGAGCTCAAGTCCCTGGCCGACGAGGGTAAAGCCAAGGTAGGCTCCGGCGTGGTCGCGGTCGCCAACACGGCGGCCGACGGCAAGGCCGGCCTCGTGGTCGGCGTCACCGCCGACCTCACCACGCGCTTCAACGCGGTCGAGCTGGTGCGCAAGGGCGCCGAGGCGCTCGGCGGCAAGGGCGGCGGCGGCCGGCCCGACATGGCCCAGGCCGGCGGCCCCGACGGCTCCAAGGCATCCGCCGCCCTCGACGCCATCGCGGCCGCGCTCGGCGGCGCTTAATCCCTCCCGGCAGGCGGGCCGAGGGAGAAGCAAGCGGCGCCATTCCCCGCCGCGGCGCTTCGTGCCATCATCGCCAAACAAACCGCCGCCGCGCACATGGCGCGGCAATGGTTTGCTCTTCCGACAATGTCATTGGCTTGCGATCGACCAGGGAGGCGTCCCAATGATCGGAACCAAGCGCCCGCAAGGGCAATCGCTCGCGCCCGTTGCCGGCAACGGGCTTCTCGACCGCCGCGCACTCATCGGCCGCGGCATCGCCTTTGCCGGCGCGATGACCGGCGTCGGCAGCGTGGCGACCGGCGCCGCCGCCGAGCCGCTCAAGCCTGGAAATGGGCGCGACGACGCCGGCCCTGCAGGTCCCGTCGCGCTTCGAGAAGCACGTGGTGCGCACGCTGAGCAATCCGAACAACGAGTTCCGCAATTCGCACGCGCGCACGCCGCACCATTTGCTCAACGGCACGGTCACGCCCAACAGCCTGCATTTCTCCATCAACCACTCAGGCCTGCCCGACATCGATCCGGACAAGCATCGCCTGGCGATCCACGGCCTGGTCAAGCAGCCGATGGTCTACTCGCTCGAGGCGCTGTCGCGCTATCCCATGGTCTCGCGCATGGCGTTCGTCGAATGCGGCGGCAACAGCGCGCCCATGTTCTCCAACGAGCCGATCCAGGCGACCGCCCAGGCGCTGCATGGGCTCGTTTCCTGCGCCGAGTGGACCGGCGTCAAGCTCTCGACCCTGCTGGAGGAGACCGGCATCGACCCGAAGGCCAAGTGGTTCATCGCCGAAGGCGCCGATTCCCACGCGCTCAGCCGCAGCGTGCCGATGAAGAAGGCCTTGGACGACGCCATGATCGCGCTCTACCAGAACGGCGAGCGGCTGATGCCCGGCAACGGCTATCCCATGCGCCTGCTGCTGCCCGGCTACGAAGGCAACATGAACGTCAAGTTCCTGCGCCGCATCAAGCTGACCGAAGACCCGGCCATGAGCATGTACGAAGGCCGCACCTATTCGCAGATACTGCCGAGCGGCAAGGCGTACCGGTTCTACTTCCTGCAGGAGGTCAAGTCGTTCATCACCCATCCGTCGTTCGGCCACAGCCTGCAGGGGCCGGGCTTCTACGAGATTTCCGGCGTCGCCTATTCGGGCGCCGGCCGCATCGCCAAGGTCATGATCTCGGCCGACGGCGGCAGGAGCTACGCCGAGGCGGCGCTGCAGGCGCCGGTGCTGCCCAAGGCGTTCACCCGCTTCCGCATGCCGTGGCGCTGGGACGGCCAGCCGGTGGTCCTGCAAAGCCGCGCCTGGGACGAGGGCGGCAACGTGCAGCCGACCCGCGCCGAGTTCGTCGCGGTGCGCGGCGAGACCAAGTCGCCGCCGCCGCTGCTCGGCTTCCCCAACCAGCACTACAACAGCCTCACCAGCTGGGCGGTCGACGGCAAAGGGGAGATCAAGCATGTGTACGCGTAAGGCTCTCGCCGTCGCCGCGCTGGTCCTTGCCGCGTCGGCCGGCGCGCGCGCCGAAACGCCCGGGCTCGGCAAGCCGGCCACCGAGGGCGCGAAGGTCTACGCGCAGAAATGCTCCGCCTGTCACGGCGACAACGGCCGCAACGGCACGGCGCCCGGCGCCGGACCGCTGGTCGGCGGGCAGATCGACCGCATCGAGGCGGTCAAGACGATCGGCAATTTCTACGGCTATTCGACCACCGTGTTCGACTTTATCCGCCGCGCCATGCCGTACAACGAGCCGCGCACCTTGAGCAACGACGAGGTCTACGCCGTCACCGCCTATCTCCTCGCGCTCAACAAGATCATCGGCGAGAACGACGTGATGGACGCGCAGACCCTGCCCAAGGTGAAGATGCCCAACCGCGACAACTTCATCATCAGGTTTCCCGACCGGATTTGATTGAACGCACCGGCCTCTCGGCAATCCCTCCCCCGCTTGCGGGGGAGGGCAGGGTGGGGGCTCTTGCAGCGGATGCCGGCGTTTGTGGCGCGCACCCCACCCGGCCGCGCGCTGCGCGCGCCTCCACCCTCCCCTTCGGGGAGGGATTTACCCCATCGCCTTCTGCAAATTTTCGTCGATCTTGTCGAGGAAGCCGGTGGTGGAGAGCCACTTCTGCTCGGCGCCGACGAGCAGCGCCAGGTCCTTGGTCATGGAGCCGGCCTCGACCGTGTCGACGCACACCTTCTCCAGCGTGCCGGCGAACTTCGCCAGCGCCGGGTTGGCGTCGAGCTTCGCCCGGTGGGCGAGCCCGCGCGTCCAGGCGAAGATCGAGGCGATCGAGTTGGTCGAGGTCTCCTGACCCTTCTGGTGCTGGCGGTAGTGGCGCGTGACCGTGCCGTGCGCGGCCTCCGCCTCGACCGTCTTGCCGTCCGGCGTCAGCAGCACCGACGTCATCAGGCCGAGCGAGCCGTAGCCCTGCGCCACCGTGTCGGACTGCACGTCGCCGTCGTAGTTCTTGCACGCCCACACGTAGCCGCCCGACCACTTGAGCGCCGCCGCCACCATGTCGTCGATCAGCCGGTGCTCGTAGGTGAGCTTCTTCTTGTCGAACTCCGCCTTGAACTCCTTGTCGAACACGTCCTGGAATATGTCCTTGAAGCGGCCGTCGTAGACCTTGAGGATGGTGTTCTTGGTCGACAGATAGACCGGATAGCTGCGGGCGAGCCCGTAGTTGAACGACGCGCGCGCGAAGTCGCGGATCGAGTCGTCGAGATTGTACATCGCCATGGTGATGCCGGCGCCGGGCGCCTTGAACACCTCGCGTTCGATCTTCGTGCCGTCGGCGCCGACGAAGCTGAGCGTGAGCGTGCCCTTGCCGGGAAAGATGAAGTCGGTGGCGCGGTACTGGTCGGCATAGGCGTGGCGGCCGATGATGATCGGCTTGGTCCAGCCCGGCACCAGGCGCGGCACGTTCTTGCAGATGATCGGCTCGCGGAAGATGGTGCCGCCGAGGATGTTGCGGATGGTGCCGTTGGGCGAGGGGTACATCTTCTTGAGGCTGAACTCCTTCACCCGCCCCTCGTCGGCCGTGATGGTGGCGCATTTGACGCCGACGCCCACCCGCTTGATCGCCTCCGCCGCCTCGACCGTGACCCGGTCGTCGGTCGCGTCGCGGTGCTCCATGCCGAGGTCGAAATAGACGAGGTCGATGTCGAGATAGGGATGGATCAGCTTGTCCTTGATCAATTGCCAGATGATGCGGGTCATCTCGTCGCCGTCGAGCTCGACGACCGGATTGGCCACCTTGATCTTCGCCATGGAGAGAATTGCCTTTTCGGAGCGCTTGCGTTGGCTGCGGGATACTTCGGGACGGCGGCGGCGTGCGCTCGCTGGCGCCGGCCCCCCGCCTCGGCGGCGTCGCTATAGCACCGCCCGGGAAGGGGAGAAAGCGGCAAGCCGGCGCCGGTGGGCAACCGCGCGATAACGGGCTACATCGGCCGACATGCCCGGCGCCGGAACCGACCGCAGCAAGACCCCGCCCGAGGTTGCCGGCCCGATCGTGATCCTGGTCGAGCCGCAGCTCGGCGAGAACATCGGCACCACCGCGCGCGCCATGGCGAATTTCGGCCTTACCCGGCTGCGCCTGGTCAAGCCGCGCGACCATTGGCCGAACCCGCGCGCGCACGCGGCGGCCTCCGGGGCCGACGCGCTCCTCGATCAGGCCGGCCTCTACGACACGCTCGAAGCGGCGATCGGCGATTGCGCGCTGGTGTTCGCGGCCACCGCCCGCGCGCATGATCAGGCCAAGCCGGTCGTCGACGCCGCGGCGGCGGCGCGCCTGATGCAGCCGCATCTCCTCGCCGGCGCCAACGTCGGGCTGGTGTTCGGGCGCGAGCGCAACGGGCTCGAGAACGACGAGGTCGGGCTCGCCGACCGCATCATCACGTTGCCGGTTAATCCGGCCTTCGCGTCCCTCAACCTCGCCCAGGCGGTCGTCGTCGTCGCCTACGAATGGTTCAAGCTTGCGACCGGCGGCGCGCTGCCGTTCGCCATCCCGCAGAAATCGAGCCCGGCGCCGCGCGAGCAGCTGCTGGCGTTCTTCGCCGATCTCGAGCGCGAGCTGGAACGGGTCGAGTTCTTCCGCCCGGCGGAAAAGCGCGAGACCATGCAGGTGAACCTGCGCAATATTTTCCTGCGCATGGCGCCGACCCGCCAGGACATCCAGACCCTGCACGGGGTGGTGCGCGCCATCGCCGAGGGCCGCAAGGGGCCGGCGCGCGGCGGCGTTCTCGACGGCGAGGAGGCGCAGCTGCTGCGCGCCCTGCTGGCCGAGCACGGCGAGGATCGGGTGCCCTCCGACCGCTCGCCGGTGCGCGGCCTCTCGCGGCTGCTCCGCCGCAACCCGACCGAGGCCGAGCGCGCGCTGTGGACCGGCCTCGTCAACGACCGCCGCTTCGCCGGCCGCGGCTTCAAGCGGCAGGTGCCGGTCGGCCCGCACATCACGGATTTCGTGTCGTTCCCGCTGCGCGTGGTCGTCGACCTGGTGCCGGCGGGCGAGAGCGAGGCGGCGGCGCGCACGCGCGCCGACAAGCGCGCCTGGCTCGCCGTGCGCGGCTATCGGGTGATCGCGGTGACGGCGGCCGCGGCGGAGGGGGATGTCGGCCGGGTGCTCGACGAGCTGGATACGCGAATAGCGAATAGCGAATAGCGAATAGCGAAGCAAAGGTCCCCGGTGGCTACCCCCTATTCGCTACTCGCTGTTCGCTATTCGCTAGCTTCAGCCGCTTCCCTTGATCTGGGCGACGGCCTGCGCCAGCAGGGTATCCATGTGGCGGTGGATCTGGTGGTCGGACTGGGCCACGCCCTTGGCGTCGAAATCCTTGCGCAGCTTGGCGACCACCCCGTTGCCCTCCAGGCCGGCGAGCACGACCTCGCGCGCGTAGGCGTCCGCTTCGGGGCCGGTGAGGCCGAGCTTCTCGGCCGCCCACAGGCCGGCCATGCGGTTGCGCCGCGCCGTCGCCTTGAACTTCAACTCCTCGTCGTGGGCGAACTTCTTCTCGAAGCCTTCCTCGCGCTTGTCGAACGTGGTCATGGCGGGCCTCGCGGGGTTCGAGCGATCGATGGGACGCGGCCTTGCATATCGGGGGAAAATGGCCAAATCAACACGGTCGATGCCGCAGGACGCCGGCCGGTTCGGGGCGCAATGGGCTGGAGGGGTGTCCGGGTGGCGACATTGTGCTCCGCACCACGATCGGCTAGGTTGCCCGCGCGGTCGGGCAGCCGCTACAGCTTCGAGTCGTGCCGCCCCCGCCGCCGCGGACCGCGTATTCACACTGGAGCCACGGCACTATGGACTTCCTCAAGCCACGGTACACGCCGATGAGCCGCCGTCGCCGCATCTATGAAGGCAAGGCGAAAGTCCTGTACGAGGGCCCGGAGCCGGGTACCTTGATCCAGCACTTCAAGGACGATGCTACCGCCTTCAATGCGAAGAAGCACCAAGTCATCGAAGGCAAGGGCGTGCTCAACAACCGTATTTCCGAATACGTGTTCCAGCACCTCAACAATATCGGCGTGCCGACCCACTTCATCCGCCGGCTCAACATGCGCGAGCAGCTGATCCGTGAGGTCGAGATCATCCCGCTCATCGTGGTGGTGCGCAACGTCGCGGCGGGCTCGCTCGCCCAGCGGCTCGGCATGGAGGAAGGTACCCAGCTGCCGCGCTCGATCATCGAGTTCTATTACAAAAACGACGGGCTCGGCGACCCGATGGTGTCGGAGGAGCACATCACCGCGTTCGGCTGGGCGACGCCCCAGGAGATCGACGACATCATGGCGCTCGCCATCCGCGTCAACGACTTCCTGTCGGGCGTGTTCCTCGGCGTAGGCATCCGCCTGGTCGATTTCAAGATGGAATGCGGGCGGCTGTGGGAAAACGACATGATGCGGATCGTCGTCGCCGACGAGATCTCGCCCGACTCGTGCCGGCTGTGGGACATCAAGTCGAGCGAGAAGCTCGACATGGACCGCTTCCGCCGCGACCTCGGCGGCCTGCTCGAAGCCTACACCGAAGTCGCCAAGCGCCTCGGCATCATGAGCGAGAACGAGCGCCCGCAGGGCACCGGACCGGTGCTGGTGAAGAGTTGACTGCCTTAATCCCTCCCCCGCAGGGGGAGGGTCGGCGCCGCGCGTTAGCGCGGTGACGGGGTGGGGTCGGCGACCCAAGTACCGCGCTGGCGTGATCACCCCACCCGCCGGCCTTCGCATAGCCGACGCTTCGCGTCGGCGTTCTTGACCTTAAAAGCGGCGGCCAGCGGCCGCCGTTGCGACCTCCCCTTTCAGGGGAGGTATAAGCAAGGAGCTCGTCACTCCGTGAAGGCCCGCGTCACCGTCACCCTCAAGCCCGGCGTGCTCGATCCGCAAGGCAAGGCGATCGAGGGCGCGCTCAAGTCGCTCGGCGTTGCCGGCGTCGCCAGCGTGCGCCAGGGCAAGGTGTTCGACATCGAGCTCGACGGGGTCGACGCCGCGCGCGCGCAAGCCGCGCTCAGCGAGGCCGCCGACAAGCTGCTCGCCAACGTGATCATCGAGAACTACCGGGTGGAGGTGCTGGGATGACCCGCGCCGCCGCCCTGGTGCTGGCGCTCGGGCTCGGGCTGTTGGGGTCCGGCGACGCCGCGACCATCGCGGGCGCCGACGCGTCCGCTCGGCCTGCCTTCGCCGAGGTCCGCTGGCCGTTCCTGCTCGATCAATGGGGCCCGGGCCGCGCCTACCGCTGCCCGGCGGCCGCCTGCGCCGGCGCGGTCGACGTGTACGTGCGGCCGAAGAGCGGCTTCTGCAATTGCTACAACGGCGTCGCGGACGACGACGAGATCGACCGCATCGGCGACGTCGACCTGCACAGCCCGGATTTCGTGCCGCTTTCGCCTGGCCGGCCCGCAAAGCTCGGCGACATGGCCGGGCGCCGGCGTGCGTTCCGCATCGCGTCCGGCGGCGTGCCGCGCCAGGTCGTGGCGATTGTCGTCGCGACCGACTGCGACGCCCTCGTCGCCACGGTCGTGAGCGACCGCGACTTGTCGCCGGCGGTCGAGCGGGCCGTGTTCGATCTCCTCGACGGCGCGCGGGTGCAGCGCTTCATCGCCGCCGCGAGCGTGTCGCCATGAGGGCCGCCGTCGTCGTCTTTCCCGGAATCAACCGCGAGCGCGACATGGCGCGCGCGCTCGCCCTGGTGTCGGGCCGCGAGCCGGCCATGGTCTGGCACGCCGACACCGCGCTGCCGGCGGGCACCGATCTCGTGGTGGTGCCGGGCGGCTTCTCCTACGGCGACTACCTGCGCTGCGGGGCGATCGCCGCGCGCGCGCCGATCATGGAGCCGGTGCGCGATCACGCCCGCAAGGGCGGGCTCGTGCTCGGCGTGTGCAACGGCTTCCAGATCCTGTGCGAGGCGGGGCTGCTGCCCGGTGTGCTGTTGCGCAATGCCGGGCTCAAGTTCATCTGCCGCGACGTGCATCTGCGGGTCGAGCGCTCCGATACGCCGTTCACCCGCGGCTACAACGCCGGCCAGGTGATTCGCGTGCCCACCGCCCACGGCGAGGGAAACTACTTCGCCAGCCCGGCGACGTTGCAGCGGCTCGAGGACGAGGGCCGCGTCCTGTTCCGCTACACCGATCCGGACGGCAAGCTCGCCCCCAATGGCAATCCCAACGGCGCCGCCAACGCCATCGCCGGCGTGCTGTCGGAAAAGCACAACGTGCTCGGCCTGATGCCACACCCGGAGAACCACGTGGAGGCGGTCATGGGCTCGACCGACGGGCGTGGGCTGTTCGCCGGCCTGCTCGACCACTTCGCCCAGACCCAGGCAGCGTAGCGGAGAATCCAAAGCCAAACAGTCGGCCGAGGCCCATCTGCTCTATGCGCGCGCGCTCGAGGCAGGCGGCCGGTCCCAGGAGGCGCTGGACGAATATCGGGCGCTGTCGGCCTACTATCCCGGCGCCGAGCCGCGGGTGCGTTACGGGCTTCTGCTCAACCTGCTCGGCCGGCGCGACGAGGCGCGCACGCTGTTCGCCGACGTGGTGAAGCAGCTCCGGCGCGCGCCCAAGCACGTGCGCAAGCTGCAGGGCGAATGGATCGCCATCGCCGAGCGGGAATCGCGCGCTTGACGGGGCTGCCGGGCATTGTGTTACCAGCAGCCTGATGATCCCCAACGAACCGAAGATCAGCCCGGAACTCGTCGCCGAGCACGGCCTCACGCCCGATGAGTACGCGCGCATCCTGGCGCTGATCGGCCGCGAGCCGAGCATCACCGAGCTCGGCATCTTTTCGGCCATGTGGAACGAGCACTGCTCGTACAAGTCCTCGAAGATCCATCTCAAGACCCTGCCGACCGAGGCCCCCTGGGTGATCCAGGGACCGGGCGAGAACGCCGGCGTGGTCTCGATCGGCGACGGCCTCGCCGTGGTGTTCAAGATGGAGAGCCACAACCATCCGAGCTACATCGAGCCCTACCAGGGCGCGGCGACCGGGGTCGGCGGCATCCTGCGCGACGTCTTCACCATGGGGGCACGGCCGATCGCCTGCCTCAACGCGTTGCGCTTCGGCGATCCCAAGCATCCGAAGACCCGCCACTTGGTGGCGGGCGTCGTCGCCGGCATCGGCGGCTACGGCAACAGCTTCGGGGTGCCGACCGTGGGCGGCTTGGTCGGGTTCCACACCCGCTACGACGGCAATTGCCTGGTCAACGCCATGGCGGTCGGCCTCGCGAAGGCCGACCAGATCTTCTACGCCGAGGCGACCGGGGTCGGAAACCCGATCGTCTATCTCGGGTCGAAGACCGGCCGCGACGGCATCCACGGAGCCACCATGGCGTCCGCCGAGTTCGGCGCCGGCACGGAGGAAAAGCGCCCGACCGTTCAGGTCGGCGATCCGTTTTCCGAGAAGCTGCTGCTCGAAGCGTGCCTGGAGATCATGGCGGTCGGGTGCGTCATCGCCATCCAGGACATGGGCGCGGCCGGGCTCACCTGCTCGGCGGTCGAGATGGGCGCCAAGGGCGACCTCGGCGTCACCCTCGACCTCGACAAGGTGCCGTGCCGCGAGACCGGCATGACCGCCTACGAGATGATGCTCTCGGAAAGCCAGGAGCGCATGCTGATGGTGCTGCGCCCGGACAAGGAAGCCGAGGCCGAGGCGATCTTCCGCAAGTGGGGGCTCGATTTCGCGGTGGTGGGCACGACCACCGACACCAGGCGCTTCGTCGTGCGCTGGCACGGCGAGGACGTCGCCGACCTGCCGATCAAGGAGCTGGGCGACCAGGCGCCGGTGTACGAACGGCCGTTCGTGCAGACGCCCAAGCCGCCGCTCGTCAACGCCAAGGAGGTCGCGCCGCCGCTCTCGGTGTCCGAGGCGCTGGAGCAGATGATCGCCTCGCCCGACCTGTGCGCCAAGCGCTGGGTGTGGGAGCAGTACGACCACGTCATCCTCGGCAACACGGTGCAGCGGCCCGGCGGCGACGCCGCGGTCGTGCGCGTCAACGACGGGCCGAAGGGGCTCGCGCTCACCACCGACGTGACGCCGCGCTATTGCGAGGCCGATCCGTTCGAGGGCGGCAAGCAGGCGGTGGCGGAAGCCTGGCGCAACCTCACCGCGGTCGGGGCGCTGCCGCTCGCGGTTACCGACAACCTCAACTTCGGCAACCCGGAGCGCCCGGAGATCATGGGCCAGCTGGTCGGCTGCATCCGCGGCATCGCCCAGGCCTGCAAGGCGCTCGACTTCCCGGTCGTGTCCGGCAACGTGAGCCTCTACAACGAGACCAACGGCCGCGCCATCCTGCCGACCCCGACCATCGGCGGCGTCGGCCTGCTCGACGATTTCACCAAGGCGGCGAGCCTCGCCTTCAAGGCGCCCGACGAGATCATCCTGCTCCTGGGCGACACCCAGGGCTGGCTCGGCCAGTCGCTTTATCTGCAGGAGGTGTGCGGCCGCGAGGAGGGGGCGCCGCCGCCGGTCGATCTCGCGGCCGAGCGCCGCAACGGCGACCTGGTGCGCGCGCTGATCGGCGAAGGCATCGCGACCGCGGTGCACGACGTGTCGGACGGCGGGCTGCTCGTGGCGCTCGCCGAGATGGCCATGGCGTCCGGCATCGGCGCGCGGCTTTACGCGGCGCCCATCATGGTGCCGGAGCATGCCTTCTGGTTCGGCGAGGACCAGGCGCGCTACGTCATCACCGTGCGGCCGGGCGACGCCGAGGCCGCGACGGCGCGCGCCAAGGCGGCAGGGGTGCCGGTGCGGCGGATCGGCTCGACCGCGGGAAACGCATTGACGCTTCCCGGCGAACGGCCGATTCTGCTAAAGCCGTTGAGCGAACGCTTCGAAGGCTGGCTTCCGGCCTATATGACGGGCGGCATTGCCTGACGGCGCCGGTCTTGGGGCGGCGCGGAGACGTGCCATGGCGATGGCTGCAAACGAGATCGAGCGGCTGATCAAGGCCGGCATTCCCGACGCGGCGGTGACCATCCGCGACCTGGCCGGCGACGGCGACCACTACGCGGCGACCGTGATCGCCGAATCGTTCCGCGGCAAGTCGCGGGTGCAGCAGCATCAGCTGGTGTACGAGGCCCTGCGCGGGCAGATGGGCGGCGCGCTGCATGCGCTCGCCCTGCAGACCGGCGTTCCGGAGGCGCGATCCGCGTAACGTGATCGCCGCGGACCCTTGGGATTCCGCCCGGAATGAGCTAGATAGAGGCCCAAGCGCAGCCGATACGGACGCACCGGGGCGCAGGCGCAACAAGGATCAAGGCCATGGGCATCGAGCAGTTCATCGACAACGAAGTCAAAAGCAACGACGTGGTGGTGTTCATGAAGGGCACGCCCCAGTTCCCGCAGTGCGGGTTCTCCGGCCAGGTCGTGCAGATCCTCGATTACATCGGCGTCCCCTACAAGGGCATCAACGTGCTCGAATCGGACGACCTGCGCCAGGGCATCAAGGCCTACGCGCAGTGGCCGACCATTCCGCAGCTCTACGTCAAGGGCGAGTTCGTCGGCGGATGCGACATCATCCGCGAGATGTTCCAGGCGGGCGAGCTGGTGAGCCTGCTCAAGGAGAAGGGCGTCGCCGTCAAGGAGCAGGCCTCGGCCTGACCGGCGCTGCCCGACTGACGCAAAGTCTTTGACGACAATGCGCTGTCATGGCCGGGCTTGTCCCGGCCATCCACATTTTTGTTTGCTCAAGATTCCAAGACGTGGATGCCCGGCACAAGGCCGGGCATGACGGCTGAGAGTGTCAGCGCGAGTAGTACTCGACCACGAGGTGCGGTTCCATCATCACCGGATAGGGCACCTCGTTGATCAACGGGATGCGGGCGAGCTTCGCCGTCATCTTGGTGTGGTCGACCTCGATGTAGTCGGGCACGTCGCGCTCCGCGAGCGCGGTCGACTCCAGCACCAGCGCCAGCTGCTTGGACGCGTCCTTGACCTCGATCGCGTCGCCGACCTTGACCCGATAGCTCGGAATGTTCACGCGCCGGCCGTTGATCTTGACGTGGCCGTGATTGACGAACTGGCGCGCGGCGAACACCGTGGGCACGAACTTGGCGCGGTAGATCACCGCGTCGAGCCGGCGCTCGAGGAGCCCGATCAGGTGGGCACCGGAATCGCCCTTCATCCGGATCGCCTCTTCGTAGATGCCGCGGAACTGCCGCTCGGAGATGTTGCCGTAGTAGCCGCGCAGCTTCTGCTTGGCGCGCAGCTGCACGCCGTAGTCGGACAGCTTGCCCTTGCGGCGCTGGCCGTGCTGGCCGGGGCCGTATTCGCGGCGGTTCACCGGGCTCTTGGGGCGGCCCCAGATGTTCTGCCCCATGCGGCGGTCGAGCTTGTATTTCGATTCACTGCGCTTGGTCATCGCGTCCTCATGTTCGTCGATGTGTGAGGATCGCGCCCTCCTCTGTGCCGGAAAACCGGCACCGACAGGCGGGGCCTCGTAAGCGCAAGGCGCCGCCGCGGGTCGCGAAACGTTTTGCGGGATTTGAACGAAGTTCTAAAGACCGCGCAACGCCGGCGTTCTAGGCGCTGGCGCCGGCCTTGTCAAACCGCTGGGGGCGTTCAAGCAGCGATCCGGGCCGGCACCGGAATGAGCGGGCTGGTGGCGTCGAACCGTTGGCCGGCGCGCAGCGCAAAGGCGGGCACGATCATCTCGGACGCCACCACGCTGTTGCCGGTGTTGTCCTTGAGCTCGAACCGGCCCTTGAGGATCTCCATGACCGAGACGTCCGCCTCGCGGCCCGGTGCCAGGGTGCCGATCTTGTCCTGCAGGCCCAGCATGCGGGCCGGGTTGCTGGTCACCGTCGCCATGATCTCCGGCAAGGTCATGCCCAGGGTCAGGAGCTCGGTCATCGCATGGGTGAGGTTGAACGGCGCCACGCCGAAGAACGGATTGGCGCTGCGGGTCGCGTCGTCGGACCCGTCGGGGACGCGCACGTTATAGCCGTGCATGTCGGCGCCGAGCGTATAGGGCTTGATGCCGGCGCCGATCACCTTGCGCGCCATGTCGAAGCTGAAATGCGAGCCGTGGCCCACGTCCGCGGTGACGCCGCGCTCGAGCGCCGCCCACACGATCGGGTGCACCTCGCCAGTCTCCGCCGACACGAAGCCGCCGGGATGGCGCGTGAACGGATGGGCGAGGATGTCGCCCGGCTCCATCAGCGGCACGATCTCCGCCACCAGCTCGTCGGCGTCGATCTCGACGCCGTCCTTGACCGGCCACAGCTGGCCCAAATGGATGTAGAGCGGCAGGCCGGCGCCGTTGGCGATCTTCTTGCCGAGCTTGATCACCTCGATGCCCCAGCGCGAGCCGCCGCCGATCTCCGCGTGCGCCTTCACCCCGCGCACGATGTCGGCGTTCTCGCGCGCCGCCCGGATGGCGTGATCGACGTTGATCTGCTGCGGGCCGTGCAGCTCGGGATAAAGGTGCCCCTCGAGCCCGCCCACCAGGTAGGCGGAGATGAAGCAGAGCACCCGGCTCTTGGCCGGGTTGCAGATGAAATTGCGGAAGCCCGGCATGGTCATGCAGCTCGGGCCGCCCTGGTCGACGATGGTCGTGACACCCGACTGCACGCCGACCATGTCGGGCGCCAGGCCGAACCGGCCCGTCACGTGCTGATAAACATGCGCGTGAGTGTCGATCAGCCCGGCCGTCACCAGCTTGCCGGACACGTCGATGACGTTGCGCGCCACCTCGGCCGGGATTCGGTCTTCCACGGCGACGATGCGGTTGCCGGTGATCGCGACGTCGGCGATGCCGTCGCGCCCGGTCGCCGGATCGATCACGCGGCCGCCGCGCAGCAGCACATCGACTTTGAGGTCGGTCTTGTTGGTGTCCATCGGCTGATCCTCGATGCGGCGTCGATCCGGACAGTCGCCGGAGACGCGCGTGCGATACGGGCTGCAATCGCGCCAGCATAGTGACCGCGTGTCGGCGCGGCAAGGCGCGCTCGCGGGCTTGCGCCATGCGGGACGCGCATGTCCAATGCCGCCGGTCGATCATCTGACGGAGAACGCATGGCCGCGCACGCAGCGACGGGGAGCGGAGTAGGCAGCGCCGTCCCGCGCAAGGAGGACGACCGCTATCTGCGCGGCATGGGCGAGTTCGTCGGCGACATCCGCCTGGCCGGGATGCGCGAGCTGGCCTTCGTGCGCAGCCCCATCGCCCACGGGCGCATCGGCGCGATCGCCAAGCCGGCGGGACACGAGGCGCAGGTCTTCACCGCCGCGGACTTGCGCGGCGTCAAGCCGATCCTCGCCGCCTCGCGCCTGCCGGGCTTCAAGGTCTCCGCCCAGCCGGCGCTCGCCACCGACAAGGTGCGTCACGTGGGCGAGGCGATCGCGGTGTGCGTCGCCGATACGCGCGCGCAAGCCGAGGACCTCGCGGCCGCCGTGCAGGTCGAGTTCGCGGAGTTGCCGGCGGTGGTCGACATGCTGGCGGCGCGGCAGCCCGGCGCGACCCTGGTGCACGAGGCGTGGGGCGACAACGTCGTGCTGGAGACCCGCGTGGAGGCCGATCTCGCCGCCATCCGGGCGAGCGCGCCGGTCGTCGTGCGCCGCAGCCTGCGCACCGCGCGGCAGTGCATGTCGCCGATCGAAGGCCGCGGCGTCGTCGCCGTGTGGGACCGCCGGCTCGAGCAGGTTGTCCTGCACACCTCGACGCAGATGCCGCACATCGTGCGCACCGGGCTTGCCGGCTGTCTCGGCCTGCCGGAAGAGCAGGTGCGGGTGGTGGCGCCGGACGTGGGCGGCGGCTTCGGCTACAAGGGCCTGCTGCTGCCCGAAGAGGTGTGCGCCGCCTATCTGGCGCGCCGGCTCGGCCATCCGGTGCGCTGGATCGAGGACCGGCGCGAGCAGCTCGCCGGCAATGCCAATTGCCGCGAGCATCAGTACGACCTCACCGCCTATGCCGACCGGGACGGGCGCCTGATCGCGCTCGACGCCGAGGCGACGGTCGACGCCGGCGCCTACTCGATCTATCCGTTTTCCTCCTGCCTCGAAGCCGCGCAGGTCGCCAGCATCCTGCCGGGGCCGTATCGGCTCGACGCGTACCGCTGCATCACCTGGTCGTCGGCGACCAACAAGCCGGCGATCCTGCCCTATCGCGGCGTGGCGCGGGCGGGCGTCTGCTACGCGATGGAAACGATCATCGACGCGGTGGCGCACGCGGTCGGGCGCGAGCCCTACGCGGTGCGGCTCGCCAACCTGGTGCCGCCCGAGGCGATGCCGTTCGACAACATCACCAACAAACATTTCGACAGCGGCGACTATCCCGAATGCCTGCGCCGGGTGGTGGCGGCGATCGACGTTCCCGCCGTGCGGCGCCGGCAGGCCGAAAATCAGACCGCGGTGTGCATCGGCGTCGGCTTCTCGATCTTCTGCGAGCAGGCGGCGCACGGGACCTCGGTCTATTTCGGCTGGGGCATCCCCATGGTGCCGGGCTTCGAGCAGGCGGTGGCGCGGCTCACGCCGGACGGCGGCCTCGAGCTGCGCGTCGGCATCCAGTCGCACGGCCAGGGCCTGGAGACCTCGCTGGCGCAAATCGCCCACGAGGTGCTCGGCATCGCCATCGACCGCATTCGCGTGGTGCACGGCGACACGGCACTGACGCCCTATTCGACCGGCACCTGGGGCTCGCGCTGCATCGTGATGGCGGGCGGGGCGGTGGCGAGCGCATGCCGCGAGCTCGGCGCGCGCATCGGGCGCATCGGCGCGCATTTGCTGCAGGTGCCGCTCGATCAGGCGAAGGTCGGCGGCGGCGTCGTGCGCGCCGGCACCGCGAGCGTCGACATCGCCGAGGTCGCGCGCACCTGGTACCTGCGGCCGCAGGAGCTGCCGGCCGACGTCGCGCCCGGCGGGCTCGAAGTCACCGGCGGCTACAAGGCGCGGCGCGACACCGGAACGTTCAGCTACGCGGCCCACGCGGCGGTCGTGTCGGTCGACACCGAGATGGGCGACGTGCGCATCCTCGACTACGCCATCTGCGAGGACGGCGGCGTGCTGATCAACCCGATGATCGTCGACGGGCAGGTCGCGGGCGGCGCCGCCCAGGGGATCGGAACGGCGCTCTACGAGGAAATGCCGTTCGACGCCAATGGCCAGCCGCTGGCAACGACCTTGGCCGATTACCTGCTGCCCGGCGCCACCGAGGTGCCGATGCTGCGCATCGAGCATATGGCGACGCCCTCGCCCTACACCGAGTTCGGCCAGAAGGGCATCGGCGAGGGCGGCGCCATCGGACCGCCCGCGGCCATCGCCAACGCGGTGAACGACGCGCTGCGGCCGCTCGGCGTCGCCATCGACCGGCTGCCGATCACGCCGCACCGCGTCCTGGAAGCGGTACTGGCCGCGCAGGCAAAGCAACCGGCATGAAGCCCGCCCCGTTCGAGCTGACGCGCCCCGCCAGCCTGGCCGAAGCCTCCGCCACGCTCGCGCGCCAAGGCGGCGCCGCGCGCCTGCTCGCCGGCGGCCAGTCGCTCGGCCCCATGCTCAACCTGCGGCTCGTGCGTCCGGCCATGCTGGTATCGATCGCGCACTTGGCGGAGCTTGGCGCGGTTGCCGAGACAACCGACGCGGTGACGATCGGGGCCGCGGTCACCCACACGGCCATTGCGGACGGCCGCACGCCCGACATCGGCGGCATCCTGGCACGCATCGCCCAGGGCATCGCCTATCGGGCGGTACGCAATCTCGGCACCATCGGCGGCAGTCTTTGCCACGCGGATCCGGCGGCCGACTGGCTGTGCGCGCTCACTGCCCTCGGTGCCAGCGTGCTCACCTGGAGCGAAGCGGGCGGCCGGTCGATCCCGCTGGCGCAGTTCGTGACCGGCGCGTTCCGCACCGCGCTGCAGCCCGGCGAGATCGTGCAGGCGGTGCGCGTGCCGCGGCCCTCGCCAGACGCGCGCTGGGGCTACTACAAGGCCTGCCGCAAGCCCGGCGAGTTCGCCCACGCCATGGCGGCGGTGCTGGACGATTCCGGACGCAAGGTGCGCCGCGCGGTGATCGGCGCGGTCGGCGGCCCGCCGGTCGTGCTGGAGGGCGAACGCATCGCGCCCGCGGCGGCGGAAGAGGCGCTGCGCGGCGCCGGCCTCGACGCGGTCGCACGGCGCATGCAGGTCGTCGCGCTCCAGCGCGCGCTTGCCGAGGCCGCGCGATGACCCCGGTCACCCTTATGGTCAACGGGGCGCCGGTCAACGCCGCGGTCGAGCCGCGCACGCACCTCGCCGACTTCCTGCGCGAGCATCTTTTGCTCACCGGCACCCATCTCGGCTGCGAGCACGGCGTGTGCGGCGCCTGCACCGTGCTCATCGACGGCGAGCCGGCGCGCGCGTGCATCGTCTATGCGGCGACCTGCGGCGGGCGCGCGGTGCGCACCATCGAAGGGCTTGCCGACGACCCGATCACGACGGCGCTGCGCGCGGCGTTCACCGCCGAGCACGCGCTCCAGTGCGGCTACTGCACGCCCGGCATGCTGGTGACGGCGCGCGACATCGTGCGGCGCCTGCCCGACGCCGACGAGGACCGCATCCGCCTCGAGCTTGCCGGCAATCTCTGCCGCTGCACCGGCTACAACGGCATCGTGCGCGCCATTGCCCGCGTGCTGGCCGCGCGCCCCGAGTCGGCGGTCGTGGCAAAGCCGCCGCTGCCGCGCGGACAATTCGCCGACGTGCGCGCACGCGCGCCGGCGGCGGCCGGCGCTACGGCCGCGGCGGCCACGCCGGCCGCCGCGTCGCGCCACGACGGCTTGACCCAAACTCTGCGCCTGGCGCTGCCGCGCGAGACCGTGTGGCACGCCGTGCGCGACCCGGCGCTCATCGCCGCCTGCGTGCCGGGCGCGCGGTTAACGTCTGTCGACGGCGACCGCATCGCCGGCGAACTGTTGGCGGCGCTCGGGCCGATCGAAGCGCGCTTCACCGGCGAGGCAATCGTGACCTACGACACGGACGCCCGTGGCGGCGCGGTGAAGGGCGAGGGGCGCGATCCGGCGAGCGGCACGCGGCTCTCGGCCGACGCCACCTTCCGGGTCGAGGCCGATGGTCCGCAGGCGAGCATGATCACGCTCGACATCGCCTACGCGCTGCGCGGCCCGCTGGCGCAGTTCGGCCGCGGCCCGGTCGTGCGCGTGTTCGCGGCCGAGATCGCCGCGGCGGTCGGGCGCAATCTTGAAGCGCGGCTGCGCGGCGAGGCGATGCCGGCCGCGCCGCGGCTGCACGCCGGCTCCCTGATGCTGCGCGCGCTGTGGCGCTGGCTGCGCGCCTTGCTGAGGTTGGATTAGATATTCAGTAGGGTGGGCAAAGGCGGCCAAAACTCAACCGCATTGGCACGGTGCTGGTTCCGCCGTGCCCACGCAATGAGGCCTGATGATCCGAGGTGTGCTCTTGCAAGGCGTGACCGCGTGGGCACGGCGGACCAGACGCTGTGAATCAATCGAAGCGTTGGGGCCGCCTTTGCCCACCCTACCCGTCGCTAAATCTCGACCAGCACCCGGTCGTCCTCCACCCGCACCCGGTAGGTGCGCAGGTCGGGACAAGCGGGGCCGCGCTGCTGCCGGCCGCTCGGAATGTGAAACCGCCCCATGTGGCGCGGGCACTCGATGCAGTCGCCGCTGATGTGGCCCTGGGACAGCCACGCCGCATGATGCGGGCAGATCGCCGCGGTGGCGAACACGGTCCCGTCGAGGTCGTAGAGCAGCAGCGCCGCGCCGCCGGCCTCGACCTCCAGCATCCGTCCCGCCGTCACGGCGGCGCGCCGGGCTACGTCCACCCAGGCCATGTCGTGCCCCGCGTGCGGGATGACCACTAAAGTCGCACCTTGCCCATCGGCTGGGCGCTCGTCACTATGCCGAGGATAGGGGCGCGTCGGCGCGTTGTCATGTTCCGGGCCGAGACCGGCCGGCGATGGTGCGCACGGCTTCCGTACGCGCCCCGCCGCTTTGGCATTTCGTTTGCATGCCGGTGCATGCAGCGCGCAGCACGACGCATTGGGGAGGATATCTTGCAAAAGACCACACGCACGTTGGCCGCGGGCCTCGTAGCCCTGTTCGCCGCCGGGGCGGCGCACGCGCAGGAGACGATCAAGATCGGCGTCAACGAGCCCTTGACCGGCGCGGTGGCGGCGTCCGGGACCTACGTGACCAACGGGGCGCGCCTCGGGGCCGAGGTGGTCAACGCCAAAGGCGGCGTGCTGGGCAAGAAGATCGAGCTGGTCATCGAGGACAACAAGTCCAACCCCAAGGAGGCGGTCGATGCGGCCGAAAAGCTGATCCTGCGCGACAAGGTGCCGGTGATGATCGGCGCCTGGAGCTCGACCTTCACGCTCGCGGTCATGCCCAAGCTGGTCGAATACGGCGTGCCGTTGATTGTGGAAACGTCGTCCTCCGGCAAGATCACCGTGTCGGGCAATCCGTGGGTGTTCCGCATCAGCCCGACGTCGGAGATGGAGGCGATCGCCTTCCTCGACAAGCTCGACAAGTTCAATCCACCGATCAAGAAGGTCGACTTTCTGTCGGTCAACAACGATTTCGGGCGAGGCGCCGCCGCCGAGTTCCGCAAGGCGCTCGAGAGCAAAGGCGTCAAGGTCGGCGTCACCGAGACCATGACGCCGGAAGCGACCGATCTTTCCGCCCAGCTCGCCAACATCAAAAAGTCCGACGGCGACACCGTGTTCGTGACCACCGGGGTCGAGCAGGTCACCTTGATCATCAAGCAGGCGGCCGAGCAGCGGCTGACCCAGCGCATCGTTACCACCGGCGGGGCATTCCCGGATCAGCTGCTCGTTAACGCCGGTCCGGGCGGAGTGGCGAGCTATCACATCCTGTTCTTCGCCCCGTGGTTTGCCGACAAGGCGAAATACCCCGACGTCGCCAAGGTCTACGTCGACGAGTGGAACAAGAAGAAGTGGGAGTTTTCCGGCCTGACCGAAGGCTTCCGTGGCTACGACGCGGTCCTGACCGCGGTCGAGGCGATCAAGCTTGCCGGCAAGGCGGAACCCGAGGCGATCCGCCAGGCCCTGTGGAACACCAAGCTGCACGGGGTGAACGGCGACATCGCCTTCATCAAGCAGGGCCCGGACGGCAAGGAAAGCGGGCAGAGCGTGCCCAACGTCTACATCGTCATGCTCAAGGACGGTAAGGTCACGCAGCCGTAGTGATCGGGTATCGGGGATCGGGGATCAGGGATCAGGGATCAGGGCAGCCCGACATGTTGTTCCTGACACTCTGATGCTTGATGCTTGATGCTTGATCCCTGATCCCTGATCCCTGATTCCTGATCCCTGGGAGTTGCGTGGACCAGTTCCTGCAGCATGTGCTCAACGGCGTCGTGCTCGGTGGCACGTACGCGCTTCTCGGCATCGGCCTCACGCTGATTTTCGGGATCATGCGGGTGGTCAATTTCACCCACGGCGAGCTCTACGCCTTCGGCGCCTATCTGACCTACCTTTTCGTTGCGCTGCTGCATCTGGATTTCTTCCTGTCGATCGCGCTCGCCGCGCTCGCCGGTTTCCTGCTGGGCGCGCTGATCGAGCTGGTGCTGCTCCGCCCGCTCGGCAATGCGGACACCGACACGGTCATGCTCGTGATGATCGGCGCCTGGATCGCCATGCAGAACGCCGAGCAGTTCGTGTGGGGCGGCGTCGCCAAGCTGGTGCCGTCGCCGTTCCCGCAGGACCCCCTGATCATCGGCCCGGTCTCGGTGCTGCCGCTGCGCCTGTTCGTGCTGGCGGCGACGCTCGTGCTGCTGGTCGCGTTCTATCTCCTGATCGACCGGACCAGACTCGGCACGGCGATGCGCGCCACCTTCCAGGACCGCGACACCGCCGCGCTCATGGGCGTCGACGTGCGCGCCGTCTACACCCTCACCTTCGCGCTCGGCTCCGCGCTTGCCGCCATCGCCGGCGCGCTGCTGGGTCCGATGTTCCTGGTCAATCCGACCATGGGCAACCTGGTCGGCCTCAAGGCCTTCGCCATCGTCATCCTCGGCGGCCTCGGCAACATCGCCGGCGCCACCATCGGGGGATTCGTGCTGGCGCTGGTCGAGGAGTTCGGCGCCGGCTACCTGTCGAGCGAATATCGCGACGCCCTCGGGTTCCTAGTGATCATCGCCGTGCTCGCGTTGCGGCCGCAGGGCTTCTTCGCGCTCAAGGGCCGGATCGGATGAGCGGGCGGATCGGCGGCGCGCTGCTTCTTGTCGCCATGGCGACCTTGCCGCTGTGGATGGGCGACCTTTATGTGCTCGCCATCCTCACCTCGACCGGCATCTTCATCATCGCGGCGATCAGCCTCAATCTGCTGCTCGGCTTCACCGGCCAGCTCAGCCTCGGGCATGCGGCGTTCTTCGGCATCGGCGCCTACACCAGCGCGCTGCTCTCGCTCGGCTTCGACGTCGACATCGGCTTGGCCGACCCGGTGGTGGTCGCGCCCAAGCCGGTGTGGATCGCGTTCCTCGGCGCGGTCGTGGTCAGCGGCCTGTTCGGCTGGCTGATCGGCAAGCTCGCGTTCCGGGTGCGCGGCGCCTATTTCGTCATCGTCACGATCAGCTTTGCCGAGGTCATGCGGATGGTGGCGCTCAACTGGGTCGACCTCACCGAAGGGCCCATGGCGCTCAACAACATCCCGCCGCTCTCGCTCTGGTGGCCGGGCCGGGGCGTTATCACGCTCGCCACCAAGGCGCAGGCCTACTGGCTGGTGCTTACGGTCGGCGCGCTGTGTTATTTGCTGGTGGCGTCGGTGGTGCGCTCGCGCATCGGACGGGCGCTGGTGGCGTTGCGCGAGAACGAGCCGCTGGCGCGCTCGGTCGGGGTGCGGGTCACGCACTATCTGGTGGTGGCGACCGTCGTGTCGGCGGCGATCGCCGGCGCCGCCGGCGGGCTCTATGCACACTGCGTGCGCATCGTCGATCCGGACGTGTTCCTGTTCATCTACACGGTCACCATGGTGATCATGGTGGTGAGCGGCGGCAAGGGCACGCTCGCCGGCCCGGTCGTCGGCGGCCTCATCTTCGGCCTGCTGCCGCAGGCGCTGCGCGGCACCGCGCCGCCCGAGGTGCAGTGGATCGTCTACGGCATCGGCATCATCCTGATCGTGTTCTTCCTGCCGCGCGGCATCGTTCCGGCGTTTGCCGGCCTTGCCCGCCTGCGGATGCCGCGGGCGCTGCGCCCGTCCGCCGGGGTCGGGTCATGAGCGCGCCCGATGCAGACAGCGCGGCCGCGCTGGAGGTGCGCGATCTCGCCGTTCACATCGGCGGCCTGGTGGCGCTCGCCGGGATCAGCTTCCAGGTTCCGGTCGGCGCGATCGTAAGCCTGATCGGCCCCAACGGCGCCGGCAAGACCACGGCGTTCAACGTCATCACCGGCTTCATGCAGCCGACGCGGGGGCAGGTGGTGTTTCGCGGCCGCGATCTCGCGCGCCTGACGCCCGACCGCATCGCGGCGCTGGGGCTGGTGCGCACGTTCCAGCGCACCAGCCTGTTCGCCGGATGCAGCGTGTTCGACAACGTGCTCACGGCGCTGCACCTGCGCGGCCGCGTCGGCCTGCTGGGTGCGCTGCTGCGGCTGCCGTCGCTGCGGCGCGAGGAGGCGGGGCTGCGCGCCGCAACCCGCGAGATCCTCGATTTCGTCGGCCTTGCCGGCCGCGCCGACGAGACCGCCGGCAACCTGGCCTATGGCGAGCAGCGGCTGCTGGGCCTCGCCATCGCGCTGGCGGCCGAGCCGACCTTGCTGCTGCTCGACGAGCCGGCCGCCGGCCTCAACCCGTCCGAGACGGAAAGCTTCAAGCAGCTGGTGCGACGCGTGCGCGAGCGCGGCACCACCGTGCTGCTGGTCGAGCATGACATGCAGATGGTGATGAGCATTTCCGACGAGGTGCTCGTGCTCAACCAGGGCAGCATCATCGCGGCCGGGCCGCCCGCGGCGGTGCAGCGCGACGCCGAGGTGATCCGCGCCTATCTGGGGACGGGCAAGCGTGCTGCGGCTTGAAGGCGTCACCGTCCGCTACGGCAAGGTGCCGGCGCTGCGCGAGGTTTCCCTCGAGGTGCGCGCGGGCGAGCTCGTCACCCTGATCGGCGCCAACGGCGCCGGCAAGACGACGGCCCTCAAGGCGATCAGCGGCTTGCTGCCGCTTGCCGGCGGCCACATCGTCTTCGACGGCGTGCCGATAGCGAACGCGCGGCCGCGCGAGGTGCTGGCGCGCGGCATCGCCCATTGCCCCGAGGGGCGCCGGGTGTTTCCCGAGCTGACCGTGCGCGAGAACCTCGCCATGGGGGCGTACCTGCGCCGCGACCGCGCCGGCATTGCCAGCGATCTCGAACGCATCTTCGCCAAGCTGCCGCGCCTGGAGGAGCGGCTCGGCCAGGTCGCCGGCACCCTGTCGGGCGGCGAGCAGCAGATGCTCGCCATCGCGCGCGCGCTGATGTCGCGGCCGCGCCTGATGCTGTTCGACGAGCCGTCGCTCGGCCTTGCACCAAATCTGGTGGAGCGCGTGTTCGACATCATCGCGGAGATCCGCCGCGAGGGCACGACGGTCCTGATGGTCGAGCAGAACGCGCTCGCCGCGCTCGAAATGTGCGACCGCGCCTATCTGCTCGAGACCGGCCAGATGGTGCTGCACGGCAACGGCCGCGACCTGCTGGAAAACCCGCACGTCCGGCGGGCTTATCTCGGCGGGTGAAGGTTCCTGGTGCGGTCCGGTGCCGGCGCCGATGGCCCGCTCGCGCCGAGCGCGGCCCACACGGCGGGCGGGGCCGTCCGGCCGGAGGTGAAGACGACCTCCGGCGCGGCCGGCCGGCGGCCGTTGCGCGCCGGCCCGATCAGGTCGACCACCCGGCGGGCAATGGCGGGCGCCGGATCGATCAAGGTCACCGGCCACGGCGAAAGCCGCGCGATCCGGTCGGAGAGCAGCGGGTAATGCGTGCAGCCGAGCACGACGGTGTCGGTGCGGGCGGCGCCGTCATCGACGAAGCAGGGCGCGATCTCGGCCGCGATGGCCGCGTCCTCCACCGTTTCGCCGGTCAGCGCCGCTTCGGCCAGGGCCGCGAGCCGCGCCGAGCCGACCAGGGTCACCCGGCAGTCGGCGGCGAACTCCCGGATCAGCGCGCGGGTATATTCGCGCTTGACCGTCGCCTCGGTGCCGAGCACCGACACGCGCTTGCTCTGCGAGGCGGCGCAGGCGGGCTTGATCGCCGGCACCGTGCCGACGAACGGCACCGCCAGGCGCGCGCGCAGGCTGGGCAGCACGATGGTCGAAGCGGTGTTGCAGGCGATCACCACGAGGTCCGGCCGGTGGTCGGCGATCAGGCGCTCCATCAGGTCGAGCGCGCGGGCGATCAGGCGGTCTTCCTCGATGGCGCTGTAGGGGAAGAAGGCATCGTCGGCCGCATAGACGAAGCGGGCGTCGGGACGCGCGCGCGCGACCTCGCGATAGACCGTGAGCCCGCCGAGGCCGGAATCGAACACCAGGATGGTGGGGTTTTCGAGCGTATGCGGCATCGGCGAGGGACCAAGGGTAGGCGCGACAGCGGGGCGCGGCGCGAACAGGCCCGGCGCGAGGTTCGGGCCGGCGACGAAGGGCAATTGCCCGTAATCGAACGCAACTCCTGACGCCATGGTTCTCGCCTGCTGCCCCGCCCGAATTGTGGCGAAGAGGGGTTAACCAATGGCAACCAGCCCGGTCCGTAGGATGGGTTGAGCGGAGCGATACCCATCAAATCGAGCGATTTGCGCCGCCCATGATGGGTATCGCCGCTGCGCGGCTCAACCCATCCTACGAAAGCACGCCGCCAGCCGTTCATAATCGGCCGGCCGGTTGTAGGCGTGCGCCGAGATGCGCGCCCACAGCGCCCCGACGAAGGCCGTGACCGGCACCTCGATGCGGTGATCCGCGAACAGTTTTCTGCGCAGGTCCTGGGCGCGTTCCGGGGTTGCCGGGTCGGTGAGCGGCAGGCGCACCGTCGCCATGGCGCCGGTGAGCGGATCAGGCGCGCCGCGCGCGGTGTTCCAGATGCCGGCGAGCCGCGTCGCCTGCTCGCGCGCGAGCGCGGCGTTGCGCTCGCGCAGCGCCGGCCCGCCGAGCCGCTGGTGGAAATCGATCGCGGCGGGGACCGCGAGCCAGGCGCTCGGATCGCGCGTGCCGATCCAGTCGAACGCCGCCGTGAAACCCAGGCCGAACCCGTGCGAGATCACCAGCGGATGCGTGTCGGCCTGCCGTTGCGGGCTTGCCCATAGGAAACCGCTGCCCTTGGGGGCCATCAGCCATTTGTGGCAATTCCCGGTGTACCAGTCGGCCCCGATCGACGGCACGTCGAGGGCGAGCATGCCGGGACCGTGCGCGCCGTCGATCAGCACCAGCGCGCCGGCGGCGCGGCACAGCGCCGTCAGCTCGCGCACCGGAAAGATCACCGCCGTCGGCGAGGTCACGTGGTCGAGAATGGCGAGCCGCGTGCGCGGCCCGAGCCGGCCGGCCACGGCGGCGACGATCTGCGCCGGATCGTCGAGCGGAAACGGTACTGCGGCCTCGACCACCCGGGCGCCGGCGCGCGCCGCCGCATGCGCGGCCGCCTTGCGCACGGCCGCGTAGTCGTGATCGGTCACCAGGATCTCGTCGCCCGGCGCAAGATGCAGCGAGGCCAGCACCGTGTTGCAGCCGGCCGTGGCGTTCTCGACGAACACGAGATCCTGGGCCTCGCTCCCGACGAAGGCGGCGAGCCGCGCCGCCGCGGCGCGCAGTGCCGGCGGCAGCTCCTCGCTCATGAAGTGGGTGGGGCGTCGCTCCATGCGTGCGCGCCAGCGGTCCTGCTCCGCCAGCACCGTGCGCGGGGTTGCCCCGTAGGAACCGTGGTTGAGGAACGCCACAACGGGATCGAGCAGCCACTCGTCGCGGGAAATCTCAGCGCAGGACGAAATGCTCGACACGAATGTCATCCACCTGCGCGCCGGGGAGGCCGCCTCAACGGGATTTTCCAAACACCCGGCGGAAGATCGTGTCGACGTGCTTCAAGTGATGCTTGAGGTCAAAGCTTCCCGCGATCTCCTTGTCGGACAATTTGGCGCGCACGTCCGGGTCGGCCTTGAGCAGGGCGGCAAAGTCCTTCTCCTCGCGCCACGCCTGCATGGCGTTGCGCTGCACCAGCCGGTAGGCGTCCTCGCGCGCCACGCCCTTTTTGGTGAGCGCGATCAGCACGCGCTGGGAATCGATGAGGCCGCCGAGCCGGTCGAGATTGCGCCGCATGTTGTCCGGATAGACCACGAGCTTGTCGATCACTTGCGCCATGCGGGCGAGCGCGAAGTCGAGCGCGATCGTTGCATCCGGCCCGATCACCCGCTCGACCGAGGAATGGGAAATGTCGCGCTCGTGCCACAACGCCACGTTTTCCATGGCCGGGACGGCGTAGGCGCGCACCAGGCGGGCGAGCCCGGTGAGGTTCTCGCTCAGCACCGGGTTGCGCTTGTGCGGCATGGCGGAGGAGCCCTTCTGGCCCTCGGAGAAGAACTCCTCGGCCTCCAGCACCTCGGTGCGCTGCAGGTGGCGGATTTCGGTCGCGAGCCGCTCGATCGACGAGGCGACCACGCCGAGCGTCGCGAAATACATGGCATGGCGGTCGCGCGGGATCACCTGGGTCGACACCGGCTCGACCGCGAGCCCCATCGCCTTGGCCACGTGCGCCTCGATGCGCGGATCGATCTGCGCGAACGTGCCGACCGCGCCGGAGATCGCGCAGGTCGCGACCTCCTTGCGGGCCGCCGCGAGCCGGGCCCGGGCGCGGGAGAACTCCGCGTACGCATAGGCGAGCTTGAGGCCGAACGTGGTCGGCTCGGCGTGGATGCCGTGCGAGCGGCCGATGGTCGGGGTGAGCTTGTGCTCGAACGCCCGGCGCTTGAGCGCGGCGAGCAACCGGTCGACGCCGGCGATCAGCAAATCGGCGGCGCGCACCAGCTGCACGTTGAAGCAGGTGTCGAGCACGTCGGAGGAGGTCAGCCCCTGATGCACGAAGCGCGCGTCGGGCCCGACGATCTCGGCGAGATGGGTGAGGAACGCGATGACGTCGTGCTTGACCTCGCGCTCGATCGCGTCGATGCGCGCGATGTCGAAGGTGGCCTTCTTGCCCTTGGCCCAGATCGTCTTGGCGGCGCGCTGGGGGATCAGCCCGAGCTTCGCCATGGCGTCGGCCGCGTGCGCCTCGATCTCGAACCAGATACGAAAGCGCGTCTGCGGCGACCAGATATCCGCCATGTCCGGCCGGCTGTAGCGCGGGACCATCAGGCTGCCTCGCCGCGGGCTATTGTCGCGGCGGACCGTATGGCCGCGATGTTGGCCCGATAGGCTTCCGGCTTGCCACCCTTGAACACGGCGGAGCCGGCGACCAGCACGTTGGCGCCGGCGGCCGCGACCGCCTGGGCGGTGGCGGGCGTGATGCCGCCGTCGACCTCGATGTCGATCGGGCGCCCGCCCGCCATGGCGCGCAGGCGGCGGATCTTCTCGACGGCCTCGGGGATGAACGCCTGGCCGCCGAACCCGGGATTGACCGACATGACGAGGATCAGATCGACCAGGTCGATCACGTGCTCGATCGCCGTCTCCGAGGTGCCGGGATTGAGCGTGACCCCGGCCTTCTTGCCGAGCGCGCGCACCGCCTGCAGCGAACGGTGGACGTGCGGTCCGGCTTCCACGTGCACGATGATGTGGTCGGCGCCCGCCGCCGCAAACGCCTCGAGGTAGGGATCGGTCGGCGCGATCATCAGGTGCACGTCGAGCGGCTTGGTGGCGTGGCGGCGCAGCGCCCTCACCACGTCGGGCCCGATGCTGATGTTGGGCACGAAATGCCCGTCCATCACGTCGACGTGGATCCAGTCGGCCCCGGCCGCCTCGATCGCGCGCACCTCCTCGCCGAGCTTGGCGAAGTCGGCGGCCAGGATCGACGGCGCGATGAGCAGCGGGCGGCGCATAAGACACTCTCGTTTCGCCGTTCGCGTAACACGATGACGGCAGGCGGGCAACGCGAGCAACGCGTGCGGAAAACGCCCGACGGGGCGCGCGAATGTCAGGCATGCGGCGTGTTGTGGTCTTGCCGCTTTCGCTTCATATATCGAGCCTGAGGTTTCCCACCCGCTTCCGCGCGGCACCCTGCGGCGCGGGCATCCCGCTTCGCGGAAGACAGACCCTATCGGCAGGCGGACATGGCCCGGACGGACGTGATCGTGCTCGGCGCCGGCATCGTCGGCACTTCGGCGGCGCTCCAGCTTGTCAAGCGCGGGCTTGCGGTCGCGCTGGTCGACCGGCGCGGGCCGGGCGAGGAGACGTCGTACGGCAACACCGGCATCATCGGCGGCTCCGGCGTGTTTCCGGTAGCGTTCCCGCGCCGGTTCTCCGATCTCCTGCGCGTCGCGCTCAAGCGCGCGCCCGAGGCGAACTACCACCTGTCGTTCCTGCCCAAGGTCGTGCCGTGGCTGCTCGCGTTTCGGGCGGCGAGCCGGCCGCACAGGCTGATCGAGACCGCGCGCCACATGCACCCGCTGATGTCGCGGTCGCGCGCCGAGCACGAGACGCTGATGAAAGAGGCGGGCGCCGAGCGCTATCTGCGCAAGGACGGCTGGCTCACGATCTTTCGCACCCTCGAGGGGTTTGCCGGGATCCGGCCGTCGCTCGAGCTGGGGGCGGAGCTCGGCGTCCCCGCGCAGGTGCTCGACGACTCGGGCGCGCTGGCGCTCGAGCCGAGCCTGCGCCCCGCCTTCGCGCGGGCGGTGCACTGGCCCGACATCGCGACCCTGTCCAATCCGCTGGCGGTGACGCGGGCCTATGCGGCACGGTTTGCGGCGCTCGGCGGCATCCTGCTGGAAGGCGACGCGCGCTCGCTCCATCGCATCGGCACGCGCTGGCGAGTCGACGCCGCCGAGGGGCATGTGGACGCCGACAGCGTCGTGGTGGCGCTGGGGCCGTGGGCGCCCGACGTGCTCGAGCCCCTCGGCATCCGGCTGCCGCTTGCCATCAAGCGCGGCTACCACCGCCATTTCCGCCCGCACGGCAATGCCGGGCTCACGCGGCCGCTGGTCGATGCCGAGCACGGCTACGCCATGTCGCCGATGGAACAGGGCATCCGGGTCACGACCGGAGCCGAGTTCGCGCCGCGCGACGCGCCGCCCACGCCGGTTCAGCTCGACCGCGTAATGCCCTATGTCAAAAGCCTGTTTCCGCTCGGCGAGCCGGCGGAGGCGCAGCCGTGGCTGGGCAAGCGGCCGTGCTTCGCCGATGCGCTGCCGGTGGTCGGCCGGGCGCCCGGACAGGCGGGCCTGTGGCTCGATTACGGTCACGGCCACTATGGCCTGACCTGGGGCCCGATCACCGGGCGCCTGCTCGCCGACATGATGACCGGCGCGACGCCGTTCACCGATCCGGCGCCGTATCGGGCGGAACGGTTCGGCTGACGCCCCATTGGCGTCGTTCCTTATTAACATATCAAAAATGTGCAATTGTTTTCGCGATCCTTACAAGTGATTAATCCCGATTTGCTAGCACCTATGAGTGTCCTCAAGCGGGAACACACCCAGCCCAGAAGCGGGCGCAGCATGCAATGTCGCCACCAGCCGGGGACCTGCTCATGCGCGTCGTTTTGGTCGATGCCAGTCGCACGGTGCTGAAATTCGTCGGTCGCCTGCTCGAGGCGCGCGGCCATGAGGTCTGCGCCTTTACCGACGGGCAGGCGGCGCTCGACCACATCCGCACCGACCTGAACGTCGGTGCGCTCATCACCAGCGCCGAGCTGATATCCATGTCGGGCATGGAGCTGTGTTGGGAGACGCGCCTGCTGGCGACCTGCGACCGCCAGATCTACGTCATCATGATGTCGTCGAGCCAGGATCGCCACAAGCTGATCGAGGCCCTCGACAGCGGCGCCGACGACTATATCGGCAAGCCGCCGGTCGCCGAGGAGCTGTACGCGCGCCTGCGCGCGGCGGAGCGGGTCGCCGCCATGCAGCAGGAGCTGATCCGGCTGGCGACGACCGATCCCCTGACCGGCGTGCTCAATCGCCGCGCCTTTTTCGACCATGCCCGCAACGCCTGCGCGCGGGCGCAGACGGGCGGCGCGCTGTCGGCCATCGTGTTCGACATCGACCATTTCAAGCGGGTGAACGACATCTTCGGCCACGACGTCGGCGACTTGGCGATCTGCGCGGTGGCGCACCAGGCGGGGACCGAGAGCGAATTGGTGGGGCGGCTCGGCGGCGAGGAGTTCGCCGCCCTGCTCGACGGCGTCGGGCTCGCCGACGCCCTTGCCATGGCCGAGCGCCTGCGGCGAAAGATGGCGGCGCTGCAATTCGACACCAGCCACGGCCCCTTGACCCTGACGTGCAGCCTCGGGGTGAGCGAGTGGGAGCCGGGCGACGCCATCGAGCTCCTGCTCAAGCGCGCCGACGTCGCGCTCTATGCGGCCAAGACCGGCGGGCGCAACCGCGTCATCGCCGCCAACCAGCGGCAGCTTGCCGACGTCGCCGCGGCCGGGAGCCACCTGCGCAGCGTCGCGCGCGGCTGAGCCTTTCACCAGCGATCACCTTTCGGCGAACGCGGCCCGGCATGACTTGCTTTGTCGGCGTGCAGCATCGCATCTAGACGCCATGGCCTCGGACGTCACCATCGCGGCGGCGCTTGCGGCCGGCACGCTGAGCTTCCTGTCGCCCTGCGTGCTGCCGCTGGTACCGCCTTATCTCGTCTATCTCGCCGGCACCTCGCTCGAGCGGCTGGCGGACGCCGAGCCGGCGGCCGCGGTGAAGCGCGACACCGTCGTGGCGTCCCTGCTGTTCGTCGGCGGCTTCTCCACGGTATTCGTCGCGCTCGGCGCCGGCGCGAGCGTGATCGGCGGCCTGCTGCGCGCCTATTCGGACGTGCTCGGCACCATCGCCGGCATCACCATCATCGTCATGGGGCTGCACTTCCTCGGCCTCACGCGGATCGGCCTGCTGATGCGGGAGAAGCGGGCCGAGATGGCGCGGCCGGTCGGGCTGTGGGGCGCCTATGCGATGGGGCTTGCCTTCGCGTTCGGCTGGACGCCGTGCATCGGCCCCATCCTCGCCGCCATCCTGGCGGTCGCGGCCAGCGAAGCGACGGTCGCCAAGGGCGCCGCGCTGCTCGCCGTCTATTCGCTCGGGCTCGGGATTCCGTTCGTGATCGCGGCGTTCGCCATCGAGCCGTTCGCGGCGTTCCTCGCCCGTTTCCGCGCCCGCCTCGCCATGGTCGAGCGGGTGATGGGGGGGCTGTTGGTGCTCACCGGCATCGCGTTCCTGACCGGGTTCATATCGCAGGCGAGCTATTGGCTGCTCGAAGTATTTCCGGTGCTCGGCCGCGTCGGGTAGCCCCCCTCCTGGATTTCGCTCCACTCCAACAAAAAACCCGCCCCGGCGGGGGCGGGCTTCGCTTGCTGAACGGCTCTGCGAGTTACGAGCCGGAGCCGAGCTCGGCGTAGTTGCCGCTCTTGTCCCACTTGTAGACGACGTAGTCGATGACGGTGATGTCGCCCTTCTTGTCATAGGCGATCTTGCCCAGCACCGTGTCCCAGCTGCCGGCCTTGATGGTGGCGGCGACCTTCTTGGGATCGGTGGTGCCGGCCTTGGCGACCGCCTGCGACCAGATCTGGAACGCCGCATAGGTGTAGAGGGTGTAGCCCTCCGGATCGATTCCCTTGTCCTTGAATTTCTTGACGATCGCCGCCGCCGTCGGCTTCTTGCGCGGGTCGGGCCCGAAGGTGAACAGCACGCCTTCGCCGGCCGGGCCGGTGATCGAGGCGAACTCCTTGTCGGCGAGGGCGTCGCCAGCCATCAGCACGGTCTTGAGGCCCTGATCGCGCATCTGCCGCAGGATCAGCCCGGATTCCTGGTGATAGCCGCCGACGAAGACGATATCGATGTTGTTGAGCTTGATCTTCGACACCAGCGCGGTGAAGTCCTTGTCGCCCTTGTTGTAGGCTTCATAGAGCTTTTCCTTCACGCCGGCCTTGTTGAGCGCCTTCTTGGTCTCGTCGGCGAGGCCTTTGCCGTAGGTGGTCTTGTCCTGCAGGATGGCGACGTTCTTGCCCTTGAAGTTCTTGGCGATGTAGGCGCCGGCGACCGCGCCCTGCTGGTCGTCGCGGCCGCAGGTGCGCAGCGTGTTCCAAAGTCCGCGCTCGGTGAATTGCGGGTTGGTCGAGGCCGGCGTGATCTGGAGCACGTTGCCTTCCGCATAGGCTTCCGACGCCGGGATCGACGACGACGAGCAGTAGTGGCCGGCGACGAACGGCACCTTCATGCCGGCGAATTTCTCGGCCACCGAGCGGGCCTGCTTGGGGTCGCAGGCGTCGTCGCCGGCTTCCAGCTTGAGCTGCTTGCCGAGCACGCCGCCCGCCGCATTGAGGTCGGCGACCGCCATTTCGGCGCCGTTGTTCATCTGCCGCCCGAAGGTGGCTTCACTGCCCGTCAACGGACCGGCGATGCCGACCGTGATGTCCTGGGCGGAGGCCGTGCCGGCGAGCGCCAGGCCGGCCCCGAGCGCGAGTGCGGCTAGCCGCAGGTTCTTCATGCTCTTCTCCCTTGGCAAGATGGACCCGTCGTCGACCGGAGCGCCGCGACGGAGGCGAAAAAATCGTCCCGGCGCCATTGTGGCGCGATTTGCGCGAAAGTCACGCGTATCGTTTCATCCTTCTCCGCGCGCCGCATCACGAGGGCCGCGCTCGCGCCAGCTCACCGGGCTGGTGCGTTCGTAGAGCCAGGCGTACTGGGTCACCATCTGGGCGGCGCGCGTGACGCGCCAGCCGAGACAGCCGACGCACAGCAGGAATGCCGTGTCCGCGGCATAGGACAGCGGCGCCAGCAGGTCGGCTTCGAACAAAGCAAAATGCACGAAGCGGACCGCCGCCCCGAGCAGGGCCATGTAGCCGATCACGTGCCAGAACGGCCGCCAGGTATGGGCGATAGCGCGGCCGGCGAGCCACGCCGCGCCGCCGCCGATGATGCCGGTGATCAGCACCACCTGCAGCGGCGATTCGGACGCGTAGATCTGCTCCATCTAATGCGCCCCGCCTTCGAGATAGGCCGAGCGGACCTCCGGACGTTGCAGCAGTTCCTTGCCCGTGCCGCTGAGCGTGATCAGGCCGTTGACCATGACGTAGCCGCGGTCGGCGAGCTTGAGGGCGTGGAACGCGTTCTGCTCGACCAGGAACACGGTGAGCTTGTCGGCGCGGTTGAGGTCGCGGATGGCGGCGAAAATCTGCTTGACCAGAAGCGGCGCGAGCCCGAGCGAAGGCTCGTCGAGCAGCAGCAGCCGCGGCTGGCCCATGAGCGCGCGCGCGATCGCCAGCATCTGCTGCTCCCCGCCCGAGAGCGTGCCGCCGCGCTGGCGCAGCCGCTCCTTGAGCCGCGGAAACAGCGCGAACACCCGCTCGAGATCCCGGGCGAAGTGATTGGCGTCGGCGACGGCCGCGCCCATCTGCAGGTTCTCCAGCACGGTCATGCGGGCGAAGATGCGCCGCCCCTCGGGCGCCTGGGCGATCCGCAGCCGGGCGATGTCGTGGGTGGGCAGCCGGGTGATGTCGCGGCCTTCGAACACGATGCTGCCTTCGCGCGCGCGCGGATTGCCGAAGATCGTCATCATCAGGGTCGACTTGCCGGCGCCGTTGGCCCCGATCAGCGCCACGATCTCGCCGTCGTGCACGTCGACGTCGACGCCGCGCAGCGCGATGATCTTGCCGTAATAGGTCTTGAGGCCGCGCACCATCAACAGCGGCGCGCGTGCGGCCGGCGCGGCATTTTCGCCGGTGGACGCCGCGCTCACAGCCCGACCTCCGCCTCGACCTCTTCGACCTCGTCGTCCTCGACGCCCAGATAGGCGGCGATGACCTTGGGATCGTTGCGCACGTCGACGGGCGTGCCGTCGAAAATCTTGACGCCGTAGTCGAGCACCACGACGCGGTCGGAAATCCCCATGACGACCGACATGTCGTGCTCGATCAGCAGGATCGAGGTCGCCTGCTCGGTGCGGATGCGCAGCAGCAGCTCGTTGAGCTCGGCGCTCTCGCGCGGATTGAGGCCGGCGGCCGGCTCGTCGAGGCACAGCAGCACCGGGTCGGTGCACATGGCGCGCGCGATCTCGAGGCGGCGCTGCTCGCCGTAGGGCAGGTCGCCGGCGGGATCGTCGGCGCGCCGCAGCAGGCCCATGCGGTCGAGCCAGAATTTGGCCTTGTCGATCGCCGCGTGCTGGGCGCGGCGGTAGCCGGCAAAGCCGAGCAGGCCGAGCACGGTGAAGCCGGAGGCCTTCATCAGCGGATTGTGCTGGGCGACCAGCAGGTTCTCCAGCACGGTCATGCCCGGGAACAGGCGGATGTTCTGGAACGTGCGGGCGACGCGCGCGAGCTTGGCGATGCGGAAATCGAGCAGGCGTTCGAGCAGGAACGTCGCGCCGTCCGCGTGCGCGAGCCGGATCATTCCGACCGTCGGATGATAGAAGCCGGTGATGCAGTTGAAGACCGTGGTCTTGCCGGCGCCGTTGGGGCCGATCAGCGCGGTGATATGGCCGCGCGCGGCCGCGAAGCTCAGATCGTCGACCGCGACCAGGCCGCCGAACCGAATGCTCAGGTGCTCGACGGTCAGGATCGGATCGGCGGCCGGCGCGTTCATCCGCGGCCCTCCGCCCGGACCGCCTCGACATCCACCGGCTTGGGCTTGCCGAGGGAGACCGAGGGCGTGCGGGTCGAAACCAGGCCGCGCGGGCGCCAGATCATGATCAGCACCATGGCGAGCCCGAACACCAGCATGCGGTATTGGGCGAACTGGCGGAACAGCTCGAATCCGGCGAGCATGGCGAAGGCCGAAACCGCGACGCCGAGCTGCGAACCCATGCCGCCGAGCACCACGATCGCCAGCACCAGCGCCGATTCCGAGAAGGTGAAGGATTCCGGGCTGATGAAGCCCTGGCGGGTGGCGAAGAACGAGCCGGCGATGCCGCCGAACATCGCGCCCATGGCGAACGCGGTGAGCTTGGTGGTGGTGGTGTTGATGCCGAGCGAGCGGCAGGCGATCTCGTCCTCGCGCAACGCCTCCCAGGCGCGTCCGATCGGCAGCCGGCGCAGCCGCAAGGTGACCCAGTTGGTCAGCAGGGCGAGCGCGAGGATCACGTAATAGAGAAATACGATGCGGTGGGTCGCCGTGTACTCGAGCCCGAACGTCGCCGCAAAGCCGTTCTCGTCGTCGGTGAACGGGATGCCGAAGAACGACGGACGCGGAATGCCGGAAATCCCGTTCGGCCCGCCGGTGAAGCTCTGCCAATTGAGCAGCACCAGGCGGATGATCTCGCCGAACGCGAGCGTGACGATGGCGAGATAGTCGCCGCGTAGGCGCAGCACCGGAAAGCCGAGCAGCACGCCCCAGAAGGCGGCGAGGCAGCCGGCCAGCGGCAGGCAGATCCAGAACGACCAGCCGAAATTCTGCGCCAGCAGCGCATAGGAATAGGCGCCGACCGCATAGAACGCCACGTAGCCGAGGTCGAGCAGGCCGGCGAGGCCGACCACGATGTTGAGGCCCCATCCGAGCATCACGTAGGTGAGGACCAGGATGCCGAGGTCGAGCAGATAGCGGTTATCGTAGAACAGGACCGGCTCGACCAGCGCGAACGCCAGAAGCGCCAAGCCGAAATAGCGTCCAAGCTGCGCGACGGCGGCCGTGAGCTCATCCGGAACGTGACTGGCGAAATCGATCGGCTCGGGGCCGAGCAGCGCCCGCGCGAAAGCGCCCACGAACACAATGGCGACGAGGACGCCGAGCAGCGTAAAGCGCGGGGTCAATTCGAGCGCGCCGGTCGGCCCCTGATCGGTGCGTATCCCGATCAACAGCGAGAACAGGCCGAACGCGACCAGCGCGGCGAGCGACGCGCTCTTGAGCGCGGCGACAAGATCGACCGCGGGTCTTGCCGGGGTTTCGGCCGCTTGCGACACGTGCGGGCCCGATCGTTCTCTCTTCAGACCTTCTCGACTTCCGGTCGGCCGAGAATGCCGCTCGGCAGAAAGATCAGCACGACGACGAGGATCGAGAACGCCGCCACGTCCTTGTACTCGATCGAGAAATAGGCGGACCAGAAGGTCTCGATCAGGCCGATCAGCAGGCCGCCGAGCATGGCGCCGGGCAGCGAGCCGATGCCGCCGAGGACCGCCGCGGTGAACGCCTTCACGCCGGCGACGAAGCCGATGAAGAAGTCGATCACCCCATAGTAGAGCAGGTACATGATGCCGGCGACGGCGGCGAGCGCCGCCCCGACGACGAAGGTGAGCGAGATGGTGCGGTCGGTGTCGACCCCGAGCAGCGCCGCCATCTTCAGATCCTGCTCGCATGCGCGCATGTCGCGCCCGAGCCGCGTGCTTCCGACCAGCCGCGCGAAGATCGTCATCAGCGCCACGGTCGTGAGCACGATGATGATCTGGATGTTGGAGACCTGCACCGCGAAGACGTCGCTCTCGATCAGGGTGTAGCCGCCCTGGATCAGCGGCGGCAGCGGCTTGACGCGCGCGCCCTGCGCCACCTGCACGTAGTTCTGCAGGATGATCGACATGCCGATCGCCGAGATCAGCGGCGCCAAGCGGAACGAGTGGCGCAGCGGCCTATAGGCGATGCGCTCGACCACCCATCCGTACAGCGCGGCGAGCGCCATGGCGATCAGCAGCACCAGGAACAGGGCGAGCGGAATCGCGGTGACGCCGAGCGCGACCAGCAGCAGAAAGGCGATCAACGCGATGAAGGCTCCGACCATGAAAACATCGCCGTGGGCGAAATTGATCATGCCGATGATGCCGTAGACCATCGTGTAGCCGATGGCGATGAGGCCGTAGATCGAGCCCAGCGTCAAACCGTTGATGAGCTGTTGGAAAAAATATTCCATGCGTCCGCCGCACCCCTCGGCCTCTCGCCCCGCCCGGTCCCGAAGCGCGTCGCCGCCGACGTGTTTAACAGGGCACCGCACGAGCGGCAACGGCGGGCGGCCACGCGGACGTGATCGCAGCCCGGCAAGGGCCGCCTATTATAAGGGAGCCGGCCGCCTGGGCCGCAGGGTCATAGCCGATGAGCTTGTCGATCGATCTTGTCATCCGCATTGCCGCCGCCGCGTCGATATTCGCCGTCATGGCGCTCTGGGAGATTCTCGCGCCCCGGCGGCCGCGCTCGGTCGGCCGGCGCGCGCGCTGGCCGGGCAATCTCGGCATCCTGATCGTCGATGCGCTCGCCGTGCGCCTTCTCATCCCGGTGGCGGCGGTGGGCGCCGCGCTCATCGCTGCCGGCAACGGCTGGGGCCTGTTCCACGCCATCGGGCTGCGGCTCTCGCTCGCCGCGCTGCTCGGGTTTCTCGTGCTCGACCTTGCGATCTATGCGCAGCACGTTGCCTTCCACAAGGCGCCGCTGCTGTGGCGCCTGCATCGCATGCACCACGCCGATCCCGACTTCGACGTCACCACCGGCGTGCGGTTCCACCCGCTGGAGATTCTGCTCTCGATGCTGATCAAGATCGCCGTGGTGTTCGCGCTCGGCATCCCGCCGGTCGCGGTGATTGCCTTCGAGGTCGTGCTCAACGCCACCTCGATGTTCAACCACGGCAATGTCGCGATGCCGTCCTGGCTCGATCGCGCGCTCCGCGCCATCGTGGTGACGCCCGACATGCACCGGGTGCATCATTCGGTCGATCCGCGGGAGACCGACAGCAATTTCGGCTTCAATCTGTCCTGGTGGGATCGCCTGTTCGGCACCTATCGGGCGGCGCCGCAGGGGGGCCATGCCGGCATGACCATCGGCCTGCCGACGTTCCGCGACCGCGCCGAGCTGCGTCTCGACCGGCTGCTCACCCAGCCTTTTCGTGGCGGCGTTGGCGATCTGCCGCGCCGGCAGTCAACCGATTCATCTTAACCAAGATGCTCGGGCCGACCAGCAGGTCTGCGGGCCATGGGGTATCCTTCCGTCAGGCCCTGCCGCTATAGTTGATTCATGAGCTGGATCGATCACCGTCCCGACGATGCGGCCGGCGCCTTCGAGGCGATGGCGGCGGCCACCGTCGGCGGCATCGAGCCGGCGGCGTTTCGCGAGGCCATGAGCCGGCTCGGCGCCGCCGTTCACGTGGTGACGACCGACGGGCCGGGCGGCAAGGGCGGGTTCACCGCCACCGCGGTCTGCGCCCTGTCCGACGCGCCCGCCATGCTGCTCGTCTGCCTCAACCGGCGCAGCCGCTCGACCGGCCCGTTCCACGCCAACGGCGTGTTCTGCGTCAATACGCTACGGGCCGGCGAGGAGACGATCGCCAACGCGTTCGCCGGCCGCACCGACGCTCCGGAATCCCGTTTCACGGTCGGAGAATGGATGACGCTCGCGACCGGCAGCCCGGTGCTCGCCTCCGCGGTGGTCGCGTTCGACTGCCGCATCGTCGAGGTCAAGTCGGTCGCCACCCACAACGTCTTCATCGCCGCCATCGACGCGGTCAGGCTGGGGGACGCCGGGCAAGCGCTCGTCTACCACGACCGCGCCTACAAGCGGGTGTGACCGCCCGAAGGCTGTGAACACCCGGCCGGGGCCGCTTGCCTCGCAGGCGCGCGCGCCTATTGTTCCCCTATGCCGTCGACCGCGAGCCTGCCGCTGTTTCACCTCTACGGCGATCCGCCGGACGACCAGGCATTCGACTTCATCCACATCGAGACCATCGCGTCGCGCTCCTCGGTGCACGACTGGACTATCAGGGCGCACCGGCACCGCAACCTGTTCCAGATCCTGCTGATCGAGCGCGGCGGCGGCGACATGATCTACGAGGCCGCGATCACCCCGTTCACGGCGCCGACCGTGATCGCGATATCGCCGACGGTCGCGCACGGCTTCCGCTTCACCCCGCAGGTCACCGACGGTTGGGTGGTGAGCTTCACCGAGGACGTGGCCGATGCGCTCGGCGCGCGCTCGGGCGAGGGGGCGGCGCGGCTCAAGGCGCAGGCGGCCGAGCCGATCGTTCCGCTGGCGGACCCGGCCGAGAGCGCGCGCCTCGCCCGCCTGTGCGCCGATCTTGCCGAGGAAACCTTCTTGGCGCGCGAAGGCCATCGGCTGGCGACGCGCGGCCTGTTGGCGCTCATCGCCGTCGAGGTGGCGCGGCTTGCCGCCAGCCGGGCGCGCACGGGGACGGTGACGCTCGCTCCCACCGACGCGACGGTCGAGGCGCTGCGCCGCCTGGTCGAGGACCACTTCCGCCGCGAGCGCTACATCGGCTTCTACGCCGAGCGGCTCGCCATGACGCCCGACCGGCTCAACGATCACGTCAAGCGGGCGATCGGCGTCACCGCCGGCCACCTGATCCGCCAGCGCATGCTCACCGAGGCCAAGCGCCAGCTCGTGTTCACCAACCAGGCGATCACCGAGGTCTCCTACGACCTCGGCTTTTCCGATCCGTCCCACTTCGCTCGGTTCTTCCGCAAGAACACCGGCATGACCCCGCAGGGATTCCGCGAGCGCCGGGGCGGTTGATTTGGTGCCCTCTTGATTGACTCGGTCGTCATTCCGGGGCGCCGCGCAGCGGCGAGCCCGGAATCCAGGACCACGGACTGTGCAGAATCGAGCCGCACCGTGTTCATGGATTCCGGGCTCCCTCGCTGCGCTCGGGCTCCGGAATGACGTGTCGAATGATTGCGCCCGCGGCGATCGGCCGGAAACCGGGTGATCTATTTCTTCTGCACCTCCGCCAGCACCTCGCCCGCCTCCTTGAAGGCGTGGTTGCCCGCTGGCGCGCCGCAATAGATCGCCTGCTGCAGGATGATTTCCTTGATGTCGTCGGCCGAGAAGCCGCCTTCGATGAGGGCGGCGCGCACGTGCGTGCGGAACTCCTCCCAGTGACCGAGCGCCATCAGGGTGCCGATCACCAGCACGCGCCGCGTGCGCACGTCGAAATGCGGGCGCAGCCAGACGCCCCAGGCGTAGCGCGTGAGGAGGTCCTGGAACTCGGCGTTGAACGGCGTCTTGTTGGCGTTGGCGCGGTCGACGTGGGCGGCGCCCAGGGTCTTGCGGCGCATCGCCATGCCACGGTCGTAGTGTTCCTTGTCGTCCATGGGTCTGCTCCGTGCTGATGCTTTATTTGGCGGTCAAAAACCCGAGCAGCGTGTCGGTGTAGGCCTGCGGCTGCTCGACGTTGGCGATGTGCGCCGCTTCCAGCACGGCGAGCTTGGCGCCGGGAATGCGGTCGCGCAGGAACTCGCCGGCTTCGACCGTGGTGGCCGGATCGTGCCGCCCGGCGATCACCAGGGTGGGCGCCGTGATGGTGCGGATGATCTCGCGGTGGTCCATGTCGCGCACCGCTTCGCCGCAGCCGATGTAGCCCTCGACCGGCGTCTTGAGCATCATCTCCTTCATGCGGGCGATCGCCTGCGGGGCGCGCTCGCGGAAGCCCTTGGTGAACCAGCGCTCCATGGTGCCGTCGACGATTGCCGCGAGCCCGCCGGCGCGCACCGTCTTGATGCGGTCGTTCCATATCTGCTTGTCGGCCATATACGCGCTGGTGTTGGAGAGGACGAGCCGCTCGATCCGCTGCGGTGCGTTGGCGCCGAGCCACATGCCGACCATGCCGCCCATGGAGAGGCCGCACCAGTTGACCTTCTGCACGCCCATTCCGTCCATCACGGCGAGCGCGTCTTTCCCGAGCATCTCCATGCTGTAGGGGCCCTTGGGGGCGCCCGACTTGCCGTGGCCGCGGCGGTCGTAGCGCACCAGGCGGAAGCGCTCGGTGATGGCCTTGACCTGGTCGTCCCACATGTGGAGGTCGGTGCCGAGCGAGTTGCACAGCATGAGCACCGGTGCGCGCTCGGGGCCTTCGACCTGGGCGTTGAGCTCGCAGCCGGCGGATTGGATCATGGGCATGGGCGTCTCCTCCTTGCGTTGTTTGATTACGATTTGCTTGCGGCAATCAGCCGGTCGATAAACGCCTGGGCGACGCCCTGGTAGGCGAGGGGGTCGAACAGGCGCTCGATCTCCTTTGCGCCGAGATGCTTGGTCACCCGTAGGTCTTCGTTGAGCACCTCTTCCAGATGGCGGTGCTCGGCGGACGCCTTGCGACAGGCTTCTTCCACCACGTGGTGCGCTTCGAGCCGGCCGAGCTTGCCGCCGAGCGCGATCATCACCGCCTCGGCCATGATCTGACCGCCGGTCGCTTCGAGGTTGGCGCGCATGCGGGTGGCGTCGACTTCGAGGCCCGTGGCGATCTCCACGGCGGCGCGCAGCGCGCCGGAGGTGACGAGGGCAAGCGCCGGAAAGGTCGGCCACTCCGCGTGCCAGGCGCCGGCCGAGCGCTCGTGCTCGCCGACCTGGGCGGCCAGGATGGTGGCGGCGAGATTGGGCGCCATGGTGGCGGCGGCGAGCGCGATCGGGGCGGCGACGGGATTGCGCTTCTGCGGCATGGTGGACGAGCCGCCGCGGCCGGGCGCGGCCGGCTCGAACGCCTCGGCCACGTCGGTCTGCATCAGCAAGGTGACGTCGCGGGCGATCTTGCCGCAACTGCCGGCGAGGATCGCGAGCGCGGCGGCGATCTCGGCGAGCCGGTCGCGGTGGCCGTGCCACGGCGCGTCGGGCAGCGGCAGCCTGAGCTCGGCGGCGAGCTTCTCGGCGACCGCAAGCCCCGCCTGGTCGAGCGCCGCGAGCGTGCCGGCGGCGCCGCCGAATTGCAGCACCAGGTTCTCCGCCTTGAGCCGGGCGAGCCGCGCGCGCGAGCGCGCGAGCGCGGCGCCGTAGCCCGCGAGCTTGAGCCCGAACGGGATCGGCAGGGCATGCTGCAGCCAGGTGCGGCCGGCGACCGCGGTGGCGCGATGGCGTTGCGCCAGCGCGGCGAAGCCGGCGACGGCGCGGTCGAGATCGGCGACGAGCGCGTCGATGACGACGGCGAGCTCCAGCACCTGGGCGGTGTCGATGATGTCCTGGCTGGTCGCCCCCCAATGGACGTAGCGCGCGGCCTCCGGGTGCGCGGCCTTTACCTGCGCGGTCAGCATCTTGACCAGGGGGATCGCCAGGTTCCCGGCGCTCACCGCCGCCTCGGCGAGCGCCACGAGGTCGAACCGCTCTGCCCGGCACGCCACCGCGATGGGCGCGACCGCCTCGGTCGGGATGACGCCCGCGGCCGCCTCCGCCCGCGCCAGCGCCGCTTCCACGTCGAGCATGCGCTGGACCCGCGCCGTGTCGGCGAGGATGGCGCGCATGGGGGCGCTCGCGAACAGCGGGCCGTAGAGGGTGGAGGGGAGGGCTTCGGTCATGGCGGGATGCGGCCCTTGAGACTAAAGCGGTTCCCGCTCATATGGAAACATATCCTGCATGCCTGAAGTAGTTGGCGCATTCGCGGGCCTCGAGTTGGGGCACGAACGAGCGGATTGTTCGGTAGAGACCGCGAACGGTTCGCTGTGCGGCCTTGCGCAGGAACGTTTTGAACTTGCTGTAAGGAAGCTCGATGGGATTGAGGTCGGGCGAGTACTT
>Ga0193751_1000256_pt1 | contig 46751 bp, 44 predicted proteins | sample L1c2metaG_FD_143050 | JGI IMG/M metagenome (GOLD analysis project Ga0193751, IMG submission 143050) | Soil microbial communities from a riparian zone of the East river system, Colorado, United States - L1c2 | ecosystem: Environmental > Terrestrial > Soil > Riparian zone | place: USA: East River...
CTACTTGGCGGCCATGAACGCCATCGTGGTGTCGAGCATCCTGTTGGAGAAACCCCACTCGTTGTCATACCAGGATGAAACCTTGACCAGGCGCCCCGACACCTTGGTAAGCGTCGAATCGAACACGGACGAGCGCGGGTCGTGATTGAAGTCGATCGAAACCAGCGGGCCGGTGTTGTACCCGAGCAGGCCCGCAAGCGGCCCCGAGTCCGATGCCGACTTCATGATGGCGTTCACTTCGTCGACGCTCGTATCGCGCGCCGCAATGAAGGAGAGGTCGACGATCGACACGTTGATGGTGGGCACACGGATGGCGTACCCATCGAGCTTGCCATTGAGCTCGGGAAGTACGAGCCCCACTGCCGATGCCGCCCCGGTCTTGGTCGGTATCATGCTCATCGTGGCGGAGCGAGCGCGACGCAGGTCCTCGTGATAGACGTCTGTGAGCACCTGATCGTTGGTATAGGAGTGCACCGTCGTCATCAGGCCGGCGACGACGCCGATCTTATCGTGCAGCGGCTTCACCAGCGGCGCCAGACAGTTGGTCGTGCACGAAGCGTTGGATATCACGGTGTGCGTGGCTTTCAGCGTTTGGTGGTTGACGCCGAAGACGATCGTCGCATCGACATCCTTGCCGCCCGGCGCGGAAATGACGACTTTTTTCGCACCGCCTTTCAGGTGCGCCGAGGCTTTTTCCTTGGTCGTGAACAGGCCGGTGCATTCGAGCACCACATCGACGCCCAACGCTCCCCACGGCAGCTCGGCGGGATTGCGCTGCGCGAGCACTTTGATGCGGTCGCCGTTGACGACCATGGCGTCTCCATCGACGTCGACCTTGCCCGGAAACTTGCCATGGACCGTGTCATGGCGCGTGAGGTGCGCGTTGGTTTCGGGGCTCCCCAGGTCGTTGATCGCGACGATCTCGAGATCGTGCTTGGGGCTGCCGGACTTGGATCCTTCATAGTGGGCGCGCAAAATATTGCGACCGATGCGGCCATAACCGTTGATCGCGACTTTAATAGGCATCATTGTTTCCTCAAGGAACGACTACTGGGGCGATGTCGCGCCGCATGACGCGCTTCATTGCCGGCGCGTCTTCGTCAAAGCACCGTGCGCACAGCCGCAACGACATTCTCCACCGTGAAACCGAAATACTTGAACAGCACGCCGGCGGGTGCGGATTCGCCGAACGTGTCGATTCCTACGACCGCGCCGCGCGTATCGTCCGCGGACCCGACGTACTTGCGCCAGGAATCGGTCACCCCGGCTTCCACAGCGACTCGCGGGATGTCACGAGGCAGCACGCTTTCGCGATATGCCGCGTCCTGGCGATCGAATAGGCTGGTGCAAGGCATCGATACGACGCGCACGGGCACGCCTTCCGCGGCCAGCGCCTGCTGGGCACCGACGGCAAGCGAGACTTCGGAGCCGGTTGCGATGATGACAGCGCGCGGCTGCTCGGCGTCGCGCAATACGTAAGCGCCCCGGCGCGCCGCTGCGATCTGCTCCTCGGTCCGTGTGATGGGCGGCACATTCTGCCGCGTGAACAGCAGACACGTCGGGCCGGCGCGCTTGAGCGCGGCAATCCACGCAAGCGCGGATTCGACACCGTCGCAAGGCCGCCAGACGTCCAGATGCGGGATGAGGCGCAGGCTCGATGCGTGCTCCACCGACTGGTGCGTGGGCCCGTCCTCGCCCAGTCCGATCGAGTCGTGGGTGTAGACGAAGATCGAGCGGATCTTCATCAGCGCGGCCATGCGTATGGCATTGCGCGCGTAGTCGGAAAACGTCAGGAAGGGCCCCACGTAAGGAATGAAGCCGCCGTGGAGGGTGAGCCCGTTGGCGATTGCGCTCATGGCAAATTCGCGCACGCCGAAGTAGATGTAGTTCCCGGGCTCGGAGCGCGTCACCGCGCGGCTCCCCGACCAGTTGGTGAATACCGACCCGGTGAGATCCGCCGAGCCCCCGATGAGCTCGGGAAGCACGGGAGCGAGCGCTTCGATCGCCTGCTGCGATGACTTGCGCGTTGCGACCGCTTCGGTTTTCGCCGCCTGCGAAGAGACCAGTGACGCGGAGCGATGCTCGAAGTCCGCCGGAAGCTCGCCTGCAATCCTGCGCTCGAACTCCGCCGCGAGCTCCGGATAGGCGGCTTTGTACGCGACGAAGCGCGCGGTCCAGTCGCCTTCCAGCAACGCGCCGCATTCGCGTGCATTCCAGCCTTGGTACGCGCTGTCGGGAATTTCGAACGGCGCATAGCGCCAGCCCAGATTCTCTCGAGTGAGAGCGACTTCCTTCTCGCCCAGCGCCTGCCCATGCGCGAGATCGGTGCCCGCGCGATTCGGCGACCCCTTGCCGATGACGGTCTTGCAGCATATGAGCGTGGGCCGGTCCGAAATGCCGTGCGCCGCTCGAATGGCAGCGTCGACGGCGTCGACGCCGTGACCGTCGACGCGTGAGACGTGCCAGCCGTACGCTTCGAAGCGCTTCGGCGTGTCGTCGGTGAACCAGCGGTCGACTTCGCCGTCGATCGAAATGCCGTTGTCGTCGTAAAAGCAGATCAGCTTGTTGAGGCCCAGGGTCCCGGCCAGGGAGCACGCTTCGTGAGACATGCCCTCCATCAAACAGCCGTCGCCGACAAAAACATAGGTCCGGTGATCGACGATGATGTGCCCCGGGCGATTGAAGTGCGCCGCAAGAAGCTTTTCGGCGACCGCCATGCCCACCGCGTTGGCGAGCCCCTGGCCCAGCGGTCCCGTCGTCGTTTCGACTCCAGGCGTAACACCGTGCTCGGGATGACCCGGCGTCATCGACTTGAGCTGTCGAAACCGCTTGATCTCTTCCATCGGCAAGGCGTAGCCGCTCAGGTGCAGGAGCGCATACTGAAGCATCGATCCATGACCGTTGGAGAGCACGAAGCGATCGCGGTCCGGCCATCGCGGGTTGGCCGGATTGTGACGGAGATGGCGGTTCCACAGCGCGACGGCGATCTCGGCCATGCCCATCGGCATGCCCGGGTGTCCGGAATTGGCAGCCTGCACCGCGTCCATCGCCAAGGCGCGAATAGCATTGGCAAGTAGGACTGTGTCCGGCGCGAGCCTTTTCGTTGTCACCGGCGCCGACGCGGGAACGGAAAGCGGTGCAGTCATGGTCTTAAGGGGAGACTCAAGGAAACGGAGATAAACGACGCGAAACGTTGCTGCAAAGCGGTAAAATTATCGCCCAAGCACTCGTTTTGGGCAATAATAACGAGTTTGACCGATCGTTCGCCTGCGATCGACGGATCAGTCGGCGAAATGGGATCTGGGAGAACAAGATGGACGGCATTCACCTGCTCGGAGAATGGTACGGTTGCGCGGCCGAGATGCCGGAAATGACGAACGCCGAGGCCTTGCGCACTTTGTGTTTGCGTGCGGCCGCCGCGTCCGGAATGACCATCGTCGGCGACCGCTTTCATCAGTTCGCACCGACCGGCGTCACAGGTACGGTGCTCCTCGCCGAATCACATCTGGCGATTCATACCTGGCCCGAACATGGATTCGTGACCATCGACGTCTACGTGTGCAACTACACGACGGACAATTCGCCCAAGGCCGAGCATCTGTTTCGATCGATGCAGGACGCGCTGCGACCGGAGCGGGCGGAATTTCAGGCGATTCATCGCGGCGGGCGCGATGCCTGAAGGACGCACCGCGGGCGACTTGCAACCAGGCATTTTGACCGAATACCTCACCGAGGACACCGGCCTTTTCGTTCGCTCATTGCGCCAATACGAGCGCTTCCAGTCGCCCTATCAGACGGTCGAGGTGCACGACACCGCGCCGTTCGGAAAGCTCTTCCGTCTCGACGGACACTTCATGACGTCGGAAAAGGACGAGTTTTTCTATCACGAGAATCTCGTGCACATCGCCGCTATCGCGCATCCGTCGCCGGAGACCGCGCTCGTGGTCGGCGGCGGTGATGGAGGCTCCGCCGAGGAGCTTCTTAAATATTCGTCCATGAAATCGGTGACACTGGTCGAGATCGATCTCGCCGTCATCGACATCGCGCGCAAGTATTTCGGCGAAGTGCATCGCGGATCGCTGTCGGATCCACGGCTGACGCTCAAAGTCGAGGACGGTCTTGCCTTCGTCCGCGGCAGCACCGAAAACTACGATCTGATCGTGCTCGACCTCACCGATCCGGGAGGCCCGTCGGAGCCGTTGTATCAGGCGGATTTCTATCGCGCGTGCGCTGCGCGATTGAACTCGTTCGGCGCGATGACTCTGCATATCGCGTCGCCGGTGGCACATCCGGATCGCATACGCACCGGAATCGCAAATCTTCGCGCGGCGTTTCCCATCGTCGTTCCCTATCTGGTCTCGATACCGCTATACGGCGGCCTTTGGATGATGGCGTGCGCATCGACCACGCTCAACCCTTCGTCTATCACGCCGCTCGACGCAAATCGTCGAATTGCAAAGAGGGGTATTCGCGATCTGCGGTACTACAACGGCGACATGCATCGCGCGGCTATGGCGCTGCCTGCGTTTGTTCGCGAGCTTGTGGGATAGATGTGAGCGTGGCGGCGTAAACGCGTAAGTGCGGGTCCATTTTCAGCGACCTGTCGGTGCAGGGCCGACGAGCGCGGATATAAGTCTTACGTCTCGCTTCGTCCTGCAAGTAGCAGATGCCCGCGACTTGAACCTTGGCTCGCGCGGCCCCATCTAAGCCAGCAGAGACGCCCGGACCCCGGTCGTCAGGACGCCGCGATGAAAACATTTCCAATGACCTTGGCTCACGCGATGCACGGTGCCGCTTTTGTTCAGTTGAATGGGATCGTATTCGAAGCCGGCTACATGCGGGTCCCCGACGACTTTACCGTTCCCGACGACGTCGTCATGGAGCTAAAGCTCGGCGACACCGAGCTTGCTTTCACCCGCGCCGAGATCGAGGGCGCGGAGTACTTGGACGAAGGCGTGTACCGGCTCAAGTCCGGCGTTCTGCTGCGCTTTCTGGCTCCCGCCACCATCCACTAGAAGCCCGCCGCCGGGCCCGCGCGCATCGGGTATGATGCGAGCCGCATGGCTCGCCCGCGCAAATCCTCCTCGCGCATCACACTTGTCTTTCTTGGAGCAGCCGCGCTGGCGGCGTGCGGCCAGGAAGGCGATGGCCTGCGTCGCGATGTTTATGCGAGCAAGGACGATTGCCTGAAGGATTGGGGCGACGAGCTGAAATGCGAGGAACAATCCGCTCCTACGCGCAATACCGGTGGACATGGCGGCGGCTTCTGGTACGGACCGTTCTACCGCTCCGGACAGTTTGGATCGAGCGCGACCCACGGGTCTCACGGCAGCGTCGACTCGGCGCGTCCGGGGAGCCGCGCCGTTGCGACGACCCACGTCAGCCGCGGTGGGTTCGGCGCCAGCGGCGCGGCGCACGCATCGAGTGGCACCTAGGATTCCCTGACGTGGAACGACTCGACGCCGAGCCGCGGCCGAACTGGCGAGAGGATTGCGAGGCGGTCGGGTTCGGCTTTCACTCCATGGATGGCGTGTATTGGGACGAAGCGCATTGCTATCGCTTCACTGCAGACGAAATCGACGAGCTGGAGGCCGCGACTCGCGAGCTGTGCAAGCTGTCGCTGGACGCAGTCGACCACGTTGTGACGCGCGACCGGCTTTCGCAACTCGCGATTCCACCGCGATTTGTCGATTACGTCAAGGCATCGTGGATCGCGCGGCAGCCGGCGCTGTGCGGTCGGTTCGATTTTGCCTACGACGGCAAAACGCCGCCCAAGCTCCTCGAATACAATGCCGATACACCGACCGCCCTCCTCGAGGCGTCGGTCGTGCAATGGCGCTGGCTCCAGAACGCCGTTCTCCCGCGCGTGCCCGACGCCGACCAGTTCAATTCTCTGCACGAAAAGCTCATCGCCAACTGGCGCGCTCTCGGAGTGACTTTTTCCGGAAACAGCGTGGTGCATTTTGCGTGCATGAAAGATAGCGACGAGGATTTCGGCACGATCGAGTATCAGCGCGATGTGGCGACGCAAGCGGGGCTCTCAACACGGTTCGTCCACGTCGAGGACATCGGCTGGGCGGAGGACGCTCACTGCTTTGTCGACGATTCCGGCGCCGAGATCGATATTCTGTGCAAGCTCTACCCATGGGAATGGCTGCTTCGAGACGAGTTCGGCCCCGATCTTCTGCGTTGCCCTTTGCGCTTGATCGAGCCGCCGTGGAAGATGCTTCTTTCGACCAAGGGGCTGCTGCCGATCCTTTGGGAGCTCAATCCCGGTCATCCGAACCTCCTTCCGGCGGCGTTCGAGCAGAAGGCGATCTCCGGCGACTACGTTCAGAAACCGCTTTATTCGCGCGAAGGCGCCAACGTCACCGTGTATCGGGGTCGCGAAATCCTTCACGAAGGCGGAAGCTACGGCGATGAAGGATGGGTTTATCAGTCCTACGTGCAAATTCCCCGCTTTGGCGACGGGTACGCCACTATCGGTTCATGGGTCGTGGGGGACGAGCCGGCGGGGATCGGCATTCGCGAAGACTCGACGCCGATCACGCGCAATACAAGCCGCTTCGTTCCGCATTATTTCCTGTGATGAGGCATCGCGAATCCCCAAGCAATCGACCATGAGTTCCTCAGGAGACGAAATGAGCAACGTTTGGCAGTCGATCGCCGGATTCCCCGATTTCGCGGCTTATTTTGCGTTCGCATTGGCGATCCTGGCGCTTTTCGTCACGATATATGTTCGCGCGACGCCGTATCGGGAATTCGCATTGATCCGTGAAGGCAACATGGCCGCGGCGATTTCGCTTGCCGGCGCGCTGATAGGCTTTGTATTGCCTCTCGCCAGTGCGATTGCTCACAGCGTCAGCCCGCTCGACATGGCTGCATGGAGCGCAATCGCATTGCTCGTTCAGCTCGTGGTGTATGCCGTCGCGGCGCGTCTCATTCCGCATTTCGCACAAGCCATCGAAGCGGGGCGCATGGCGCCCGCCGTGTTGCTCGCGACTCTGTCGCTGTCGGTCGGCATTCTCAATGCGGCTTGCCTGACGTACTGAACGCTGATCGGGACGCAAGTTTCGGGGCGTGCAAGCGCACGGGGACCGAGCCGGCGTTGTCGGATGGACGCTGAACGGCGCAAAATAGCTGCCCGCGCGGGGCCGATCGGCCGAAGTTCGGCGGCAAGAGCGTAAAATAATGCGTTTGCACTATCGGAGACCGTATGAATCGCAGGCGAAGAGAGCTTCTGAAGACCGGCAGCGGCACGGGCCTGTTGGTGCTGCTCGCGGCCACAGGCTGGCTCAAGCCGGACGCTGCGTACGCGCAAGCGTGGAACAAGGCGGCGTTCGAGACCCGCAATATGGCCGAAACCATGAAGGCGCTGGGTGGCGGCGAACCGGCACAGAGCAAGGACATTGTGTTTTTTCAGACACCGGACATCGCCGAGAACGGCGCGGTCGTTCCGATAGGCATCGCCAGCAACATCCCGAAAACCGATTCGATCGCGATACTGATCGAAAAGAACCCGAACATGCTTGCGGCGACCTTCGACATTCCGGCGGGTACCGAACCGACCATTTCGACGCGGGTGAAGATGGGCCAAACTTCGAATATCTACGCGCTGGTCAAAGCCGACGGCAAGTACTACTTCGCCTCGAAAGAGGTCAAAGTCACGCTCGGCGGGTGCGGAGGCTGACATGGCAGATCCGATGAAAATACGCGCCAACCTCGTTGGGGATTCGACCGAGGTCAAGGTGTTGATGAATCACGAGATGGAAACCGGACAGCGCAAGGATGCGCAGGGAAAGACGATTCCCGCCTGGTTCATCCAGAGCGTTTCGGCGACCTACAACGACAAGACCGTGCTGTCGGCGCAGTGGGGCCCGGCGGTATCGAAGAATCCGTTCTTGTCGTTCAAGTTCAAAGGCGGAGCCAAGGGCGACAAGGTCGTCATCACGTGGGTCGACAACAGGGGCGACAAACGCACCGACGAAGCGACCATCGCGTGACAGGAGACCATTCCACCGCCGTCAAGCGATCGGCCCTCCATGCGACGCATCTTTTCGCGTCGGGCTTACCATCATCCGCCGCGGCGTCGAATAAACTGAAGCATCGAGGCGATATGCATGTTCGTCTCAGGCGCGCAGGCCGGCTCGCTGCGCTCGCGTGCCTGATCGTCGTGCCCTGCGCGTTTGCGCAATCGACCGTCGATGAGATCGCCAAGTACCGCGCGGCACTGCAGGACGGCAACCCGGCCGAACTGTGGGAAGCGCGCGGCGAAGCGCTGTGGAAGCAAAAGCGCGGACCGAAGCAGGTTTCGTTCGAGCCGTGCGATCTGGGCCTCGGCGCAGGCGTCGTGAAAGGTGCGTACGCGCGACTGCCGCGCTATTTTGCCGACGCGGATCGTGTCATGGACCTCGAAACGCGCCTTGTGTGGTGCATGGTCAAGCTGCAGGGGTTCACCGAGGCGGACGCGCTGAAAAATCCATTCGGCAGCGGGAACGAGAAAAAATCGGACGTGGAGGCGCTGGTCGCCTATGTAACGTCGGAATCACGCGGCGCAAAAATGAACGTCGCGTTATCGCACCCCAAGGAAGAACAGATGTACCGCCTCGGCGAGAAGATGTTCTATTTTCGCGGCGGCCCGCACGATTTCGCCTGCGTGACCTGCCATGGCGAGGACGGCAAGCGGATCCGCCTTCAGGACCTGCCGAACCTGACGCGTAGCGAAGGCGCGCAAAAGGCTTACACGACCTGGCCCGCGTACCGCGTGTCACAAGGAGAGCTACGCAGCTTCCAATGGCGTCTCTACGACTGCTTTCGCCAGCAGCGATTCCCCGAGCTCATCTTCGCGTCGGACGCCTCGGTCGCATTGACGATGTTCCTGGCGCGCAATGCCAACGGCGCGGCATTCGATGCGCCTGCCATCAAGCGTTGAAAGAAAACAATGAATGGACGTGAAAGCCTGGTCGCCCTCATTCTTCTTTCGATCACTTTTGGTTGCGCAACCGGCCCTTCCAACGAGGAGATCGCCGCCAATGCCGCGGCGATGCTGAAATCATCGTTCAAGGCGAACGGCCAGGCGTCGCTCGATCGATTGAACCAGGACGAGACGCAACGCGTGTGCAGCGAGCTCGCGGGCAAGGCGCCCTCGAAGGAGGTCGCGGCGAGAATCGAGAAGATCAATCTGGACGCCATAAAGTATCCAGCCGATGGCAAGCTGCTCGGCGACTGGAAGAATGGCGAAAAGATTGCGCAAGAGGGACGCGGCAAGCAGTTTTCAGACGATCCCGCGGGCCCCGTGGGCGCCAATTGCTATGCGTGCCATCAACTCGCGCCGCAGGAGCTCTCGTTCGGTACGATCGGTCCCAGCCTCTATCAATTCGGAAAACTGCGTGGATACGGCGCGGACATACAGCGCTACGCGTACGGCAAGATCTACAATTCCGAGGCTTACGCGGCATGCTCGAACATGCCGCGTTTCGGCCACAGCGGTATTCTCAACGAGCAGCAGCTCAAGGACGTCACCGCGCTGCTGATGGACCCCCAATCACCCGTCAATCGATGACAGTTGTCCCAGGAGCCGTGCTGCGGCGATTGGGAGACACGATGCCGGTGTCAGGTGCTGTCCGCATCGACCAAGGTGATGGAATGACCGGATCGCTTCGGCGCGCATGAATCGTCGCGAATTTCTGCAAGTGCTCGCCGCGGCATCCGCCGCGGGCCTTGAACTCGATGCAAGCAATGGATGGGCGAAAGGAACGGACGATGCGATCTACGATGTGCCGCCGCTGGGCAACGTCCACCTTCTGCACTTCACGGATTCTCACGCCCAGCTGCTTCCGACGTATTTTCGCGAGCCCAATGTCAATATCGGGGTGCCTGGCGCGTCGGGGAAACCACCGCATCTCGTCGGCGCCGCCCTGCTCAAATACTTTGGAATCGCGCCCCGGACCCGCGAGGCGTACGCGCTGACGCACCTCGACTTCGTCCAGGCAGCAAAGCGCTACGGCAAAATCGGGGGCTTCGCGCACCTCGCGACGCTCGTCAAACGGCTCAAAGCCGACCGTCCCGGCGTATTGCTCCTCGACGGAGGCGATAGCTGGCAGGGGTCGGCGACGGCGCTGTGGACGAACGGGCAGGACATGATCGACGCCGCGAAGCTCCTCGGCGTCGACGCGATGACGGGCCATTGGGAGTTCACGCTCGGGGCCGATCGCGTCAAGTACGTGGTCGAGAACGACTTTCGCGGGCGCGTCGAGTTCCTGGCGCAAAACGTCAAGACGGCCGATTTCGGCGATCCGGTGTTCACGCCGTACACCATGCGCGAGCAGAACGGCGTCCTCTTCGCCATCGTCGGGCAGGCATTTCCCTACACGCCAATCGCCAACCCGAGATATTTCGTGCCGGAATGGACCTTCGGCATTCGCGAGGAAGAACTCCAGAAGGTGATCGACGAAGTGCGCGGCAAGGGCGCGCAGGTCGTCGTCCTGCTTTCGCACAATGGAATGGACGTCGATCTCAAGCTCGCGTCGCGCGTCACCGGGATCGATGTGATCCTCGGCGGGCACACGCACGACGGCGTTCCGCGACCGTCGATAATAGGCAATCGGCGCGGCAAGACGCTTGTGACCAACGCCGGGTGCAGCGGAAAGTTTGTCGCGGTGCTCGACATCGATGTGAGAGGCGGGACGATCGCGGATTACCAGTATCGCCTCCTTCCCATATTCTCGAATATGTTGCCTGCGGATGCCGGGATGAGCGCGTTGATCGAGAGCGTGCGCGCGCCTTTCGAGGCGAAGCTTGCGGAGAAGCTCGCCGTCACCGAAGGCTTGCTCTATCGCAGAGGGAATTTCAACGGCACCCTGGACCAACTTCTGCTCGACGGGCTTATGGCGGAAAAGGGGGCGGAGATCGCATTCTCTCCTGGCTTTCGATGGGGCACCTCGCTCCTTCCGGGCGAACCTATCACGTTCGAGCATCTGATGAACCAGACAGCAATCACTTACCCCTACGTGACTCTGAACGAGCTTACCGGCGAGACGATCAAGACCGTCCTGGAAGATGTCGCCGACAACCTCTTCAATCCCGATCCGTATTATCAGCAGGGCGGCGATATGGTCCGCGTCGGTGGTTTGCAATACGTGTGCAACCCGGGCGCGAGCATGGGAAACCGAATCGACGCCATGACGCTCAACGGCAAAGCGGTTGCAGCCGAGCGCAAATACAAGGTCGCGGGGTGGGCTCCGGTGTCCGAAGAGGCGCGGGAGGCGGGCGGCGAGGCCATCTGGGATGTCATGGCGCGCTACCTGCGCGCCCAGAAAACGATAGCTCCCCGGAAATTGAATCTCCCGAAGATGGTCGGCGTTGGAGGCAACGCAGGTATCGGATGACGACGGACCGCCGCGTTATTCCGGAGGCGGATACGCGGCGCGCAGCCGGCGGCTGATCGCGACAAGCCGTTGCAGTTATCTGTGACGCGCGCGTATTTGTCGGCGTCGATACTGCAGATGATCACCGAGATCGCCGGTAGCCCCATGCAATGCTGTGTAGGCTTCGATCTTAACGGACGCTGACCCGCGCAAACTTGCGCTTGCCGGCCTGGACCACGACCGTCTTGCCGGTAGCTATCACGAGCCCCTTGTCGCTCACCACGTCGCCATCGAGCTTGAGGCCGCGCTGAGCGATGAGCCGAAGCGCCTCCGAAGTCGAGCCTACGAGCCCGGCAAGCTTGGCGAGCTGCGCAATCGGAAGCCCCGGTCCTGCGGCGTGCAGGGTCACTTCGGGCATGTTCTCCGGTATCGCGCCGTCGCGAAAGCGCGCGTCGAAATCGGCGAGCGCGCGTTCCGCCGCCTGCCGCGAGTGGAAGCGCTCGACAATTTCCTGCGCCAGCAGGACTTTCGCCTCGCGCGGATTGCGACCCGACTCGCATTCGCGTTTGAGCGCTGCGATTTCCTCGGGCGGGCGAAAGGACAACAGATCGTAATAGCGCCACATCAGCGTGTCGGAAACCGACATGAGCTTGCCGAACATTTCAGCGGGCAGCTCGGTAATGCCGACATCGTTGTCGAGCGATTTGGACATCTTGTCGACGCCGTCGAGCCCCTCCAGCAGCGGCATGGTCAGGATGCATTGCGGTTCCTGGCCGTAATCGCGCTGCAATTCGCGTCCGACCAGCAGATTGAACTTCTGGTCGGTGCCGCCGAGCTCGACGTCGGCATGAAGCGCCACCGAGTCATACCCTTGTGCGAGCGGATAAAGGAACTCGTGCACCGCGATCGGCTGTCCGCTCTTGTAGCGTTTTGCGAAGTCATCGCGCTCGAGCATGCGCGCGACCGTATATTTCGCGGCAAGTCGGATCACGCCGTCGGCCCCGAGCGCGGAGAGCCACTTGGAATTGAATGCGACCTCGGTCTTTTCGCGATCGAGAATCAGAAATGCCTGATCCGTATAGGTCCTGGCGTTCGCTTCGAGCTCGTCGCGTGAAAGCGGCGGGCGGGTGATATTGCGCCCGGTGGGATCGCCGATCATGCCGGTGAAATCGCCGATCAGAAAGATGATGTGGTGCCCGAGGTCCTGCAATTGCCTCAGTTTGTTGAACTGCACAGTATGACCCAGGTGAAGATCAGGGCGCGTCGGGTCGAAACCTTCCTTGATACGCAAGGGCTTGCCGCGTTTGAGCTTCTCGACCAGCTCGCCTTCGACGATCAATTCGTCGGCGCCGCGGTTGAAAACGGCCAGCTGATGGTCGATGTCGACGGGCATGGAAGCAAAAGTGGCCGCGAGGTCTGCTACAATCCGGCCACGCTACAGCGGCAAGGACGAAGCGGTCTTGAGCAAAGCACGGATTCTAGCGCAAAGCGGCCCCTCGCTCCTTCAGAGACTCGGTCCCGCGAGAGTCGCATTCGCCGTCGTGTTGATGGCTTTCGGCATTGTTGCCGCGTTTGGATTCGCTCCCGAGTCGGCGCTGCCTGCTGATCCTCCGCAATTGATCGTGCGCGACTTGGCGCAACCGTTGCTCGCAGCGCTGCCTTTCGATGATGGCTATTGGCGCGAGGAGCGCATTCAACGCGGCGATACGCTCGGCAGCGTGCTCTCGCGCCTTGGCGTGCAGGACCCGGCCGCGGAGTTTTTTTTGCGCACCGATCCTCGCGCTCGAACGCTCTACCAGCTCCGACCGGGAAAGCCGGTTCGCGTCAAGTCCAATGCTGACGGACGCCTCGTTGCGCTGCGCTATCTCGCCCAGGGCGGCGAGTTGCTGGATGTGAGCCGCGATAGGGATGCTTTTGTCGCGCAGCTTGATGCGCCGAAAGCGGATGTGCGCCTCGAGCTTCGCGCCGGCGAGATTCGATCGTCCTTGTTTGCTGCATCGGATGCTGTCGGGCTTCCGGATGCGATTACGATGCAGCTGGCCGACATATTTTCCGGGGACATCGACTTCTACCACGACCTGCGCCGCGGCGATCGCTTCACCGTCGTCTATGAAATGCGCGAGCTCGACGGCAACGCTGTCGGCGCCGGCCGCATAGTCGCCGCAGAATTCGTCAACAAAGGTGTTACGTTTAGAGCATTCCTGTGGCGCGAGCGGGACGGCGGCGACGCGTACTATGCGGAGGACGGCAAGAGCCTGCGCAAGGCTTTTATGCGCTCGCCGGTCGAGTTCACGCGTATCACGTCCGGATTTTCGCTCGCGCGGTTTCATCCATTTCTGCAAACATGGCGCGCGCACAAGGGCGTTGATTTTGCCGCACCGACCGGAACGCCCGTGCGGGCGTCGGGCGACGGCAAGGTCGCGTTTGCCGGACATCAGAATGGTTACGGCAATGTCGTGTCGCTGCAGCACAGCGGCGCATATTCGACGCTGTATGCGCACCTGTCGCGTTTCGCCGCCGGAGTACGGCCGGGCGCTCGCGTAGCGCAAGGCGAGATCATCGGCTACGTGGGTCAAACCGGCTGGGCGACCGGCCCACATCTCCACTACGAATTTCGCGTCAACAACGAGCAGCGCAATCCCCTTACGATCGCGCTTCCCGATGCGCTCCCGGTTTCGACGGCCGAAAGAGCTTCGTATCTTGAGCGTGTTGCGCCGCTCGCGGCCGAGCTCGCGCTCTCACGCGGCCTGATTCTCGCGGGCGCGGAATAGCGCCCTAGCCTCCGACGTGCGATCGGAGCTCTACATCGGGCTCATGTCGGGGACGAGCGTCGACGGAATCGACGCGGTGCTGGTCGACTTCTCGGTGAAGCCCTGCCGGACCCTCTCTCATGCGCACGTCGCGTTTGCCGCCGCTCTGCGAGGAGAGCTCAACGCGCTCCAACAAAGCGGTGCGGACGAGCTGCACCGCGCGTCGCTGGCCGCAAACGACCTGATGGACGCCTGCACGGCGGCGGCTTCCGCCGTGCTGACCGCGGCGGGTATTTCCGCACGCGAGCTCACCGCGATCGGCTTGCACGGACAGACGGTCCGGCACCGCCCCGACCTGGGCTACACGACACAACTGGCGAATCCGGCAAGGCTCGCCGAGGCCATCGGAGCGACAGTCGTTGCCGATTTTCGCAGCCGCGACGTCGCGGCCGGCGGACAAGGCGCGCCGCTGGCGCCGGCGTTTCACGCCGCCCTGTTCGGCATCGCGGACCGTCATCGCGCCGTCGTCAACATCGGCGGCATCGCCAATGTGACCGATCTGCCTCCCGATGGCGCGGTCCGCGGATTCGACACCGGGCCCGGCAACACGCTACTCGACGGGTGGTGCGAGCGGAATACAGGCGCGGCCTACGATCGCGACGGCGCATGGGGAGCCGGCGGCAAGGTCGTAGAGCCGCTGCTGCAGACCTTGAGCGAGGAACCTTACTTCGCGCTGAAGCCGCCCAAGAGCACGGGCCGCGACCGGTTCAACATGGCGTGGCTGCGCCGCCAGCTCAAATCGTCGTACGCCGCCGCCGACGTGCAAAGAACGCTTGTCGCACTCACCGCCCGCACGATTGCGGCGGCCATCTCGAGCTACTGTACCGGCGTTACGGAAGTGCTGATCTGCGGTGGCGGCGCGCACAACAACACGCTCATGCTGGAGCTCGAATCCGTGCTTTCCCCTCGCCGAGTTGAGACGACCGCAGGACACGGCGTTCCCGTCGATCAAATCGAAGCCTTGGCTTTTGCCTGGCTCGCGAGAGAAACGCTTGCGGCCAGGCCCGGCAATATTGCGGCAGTCACGGGAGCGCGCGGAGCGCGCGTCCTCGGCGCAATCTATCCGGCTTGACACGCCCTGCGCACCCGGGCAAAACAAAACGGGCGCCATCGGCGCCCGTTTCTTGCGAATGCGCTTAAAAGATCAGGGCGAGAAAGACGATCCGCAGCCACAGGTCGTGGTGGCGTTCGGATTCTTGATCACGAACTGCGCACCCTCGAGGCCTTCCTGGTAATCGATTTCGGCGCCGACCAGATATTGATAGCTCATCGGATCGATCAGAAGCGTGACGCCATTTTTTTGCATCGACGTATCGTCCTCATTGACCGTCTCGTCGAAGGTAAACCCGTATTGAAACCCGGAGCAGCCGCCCCCGGTAACGAACACCCGAAGCTTGAGCTCGGTGTTGCCCTCCTCATCGATGAGGGTTTTCACCTTGGCAGCCGCGGCGTCCGTGAAGACGAGCGGAGCAGGCATTTCGGTCATTGCATTCATTACATACTCCTTGAACAGCAACTACAAATTATCGGCCTTCCCGCGAGCTTGGTCAATTCGAGCTTAGACCTTCGAGACTATTCGCCGCTCGCGCGCCTGAGCTCGAATATCGACGCTGACTCGGGTTCCGAGTGCATCAACTTGCCTTCGACGATCGCTCCGAAGTGCATTTCCAGCATACGGTAGGCCACATCTCCGTTGACACGCGCTTTCGCCTGCAGTTCCAGATAATCGTTGGCGATCAGGGATCCGCTGACCGCGCCGTTGACTACGACATGTGACACGCGGACCTCGCCATCGATCCGCGCCTGCTCGCTGATCACAAGCGTCCCCGGCTGGCTGTCCAGGGTCGTCACTTTGCCGATGACTTTGCCGTCGATGCGCAAACCGCCGGAAAAAGCGATATCGCCGCTAACGGTGGTGCCTGCGCCGATCAGGCTGTCGATACGCTTTCGTGGAGCGCGGGGCTTCTTACGTTCGAACATGGGGTTCTCCTACGAGATGTTCAAGCTTCGCGTGGCCTTGGGGGACACTTGGCCGGTTTCGAGCACCTTGGCCTGCAGGGTTTTGAGCTGGCTTCCTGGCGGAACGACGATGGTGCCTTCGACACGCTGATAATACTTGAACCTGAGCTTGAGCGCCCCCGACGCATCGGGCTGGTCGTCGGGTAGAGCGATTACCGACGACTTTCCACCGGCGACGAGTCCGGCTTGCAGCGTCAACTGCCCGGCGAAATCGTCGCTGGGGTTGCCCCCGCGGACGACAAGAAGGCTGAAGTGATAGGCGTCGTCGCGCTCGCGCTCGGCGGTCAGGCGTTGAATCGAAACCGTCCCCTGCTTGCCGGAATCGCTGAAAAGTCGCTGCAGGAACGCAAGCTCTTCCTTGATTTGCGTGTTTTCGCTTTGCAGCTCGAGCGCCTGCTTGGACAGTGAGACCTGCGCGCCGCGAGTCATGTTGAGGTCGCTTTCGAGCTCGGCGTTCCTGCTCCGAAGGCGGACATTTTCCCCGCGGAGCTGAGCAACTTCGGCGTCGAGCCGCTGCTGCTTTTCGGCGACTTCGCTGCGGTTGAAACCTCCGAGGAATTGTCCGAAGTCGAATCCCCACCACCACATGCCGGCGATCAGCGCCAGGATCACGCACAACGCCGGGAATTTCCAACGCCAGGACAATTGCGTGCGCACCGACATCCGCGGGGCGCTGATACCGAACGTCTGGCGCAGCTTGCGGCCGAAGATGCGCAAGTTCAAGGCGGATCCCGGCGGTCAAAAGCGGCGCGATATCGCACGTTCAAGGAAGAATTGGCGGCGCGGCAAGCCCGGTGCTCTCGGGGAGGCCGAACATCAGGTTCATGTTCTGGACTGCCTGTCCGGCAGCGCCCTTGACCAGGTTGTCGATGACCGACAGTACGATCGCGATGTCGCCGCCCTGCGGGCGGTGCACGGCAATGCGGCAGACATTGCTGGCGCGCACCGATCGAGTCTCGGGATGACTCCCGGCGGGCATGACATCGACAAAAGGCTCGCCTGCATAGCGCTTTTCGAACAGCGCTTGAAGATCGACGCTCGGGTCGGTCAATGTCGCATACAGCGTCGCATGAATACCGCGAATCATCGGCGTCAGGTGCGGAGTGAACACGACGTTGACGGGTCGATTCGCCACGGCGGCAAGTCCCTGCACGATTTCGGGGTGATGGCGGTGGGCACCGACGTTGTACGCCTTGAAGTTGTCGGATGCCTCGCTCAGCAGAAGGCCCACTTCGGCTTTACGTCCCGCGCCGGAAACGCCGGACTTGGCATCGGCGATCAGGTATCGGGTGTCGACGATGCCGGATTCGACCAGCGGCAGAAATCCGAGCTGCACTGCGGTGGGATAGCAGCCGGGATTGCCGACAATCCGCGCCGCGGCGATGGCGCCGCGGTGCATTTCCGGAAGGCCGTACGCCGCCTCGGCGAGGAGATCCGGACAGCTATGCGGCATCTTGTACCAGCGTTCGAATTCGCCGGGATCCTTGAGCCGGAAATCCGCCGCGAGATCGATGATCTTGACGCCCGCAGCGACGAGCTCGCGCGCCGCTCCCATGGCGACTCCATGCGGGGTCGCGAAAAAAACGACTTGGCATGCCTTCAGGTCGGCGTCGGCCGGATCGCAATACCTAAGCTCGCTTAGGGACCCCAGTCCGCGCAGGCTCTGGAACATGTCGGCGACGTGCATCCCGGCTTCCTTGCGCGAGGTAATGAGCCTTACGCTTGCTTGCGGATGGAACGCCAGCAGCCGGAGCAGCTCGACCCCGGTGTAACCCGTGCCTCCGACGATGCCGATATTGATCATCGATGCGTTCCTCGCCCGCAAGTGTAGCATTGCCGGGCATTGTTATGACAATGGAATACAGGGGCGCGGTGGGGCCGCGATAAATGCAAAGGCCGCCTCGCGGCGGCCTCCTCGTCGATGCACGACGCTTTAACGTTTTGAGAATTGCTTGCGGCGTCGGGCCTTGTGCAGTCCGACCTTTTTCCGTTCGACTTCGCGCGCGTCTCGGGTGACGAGCCCGGCTTTCGACAGCACGGGCTTGAGCGTCAAGTCATAGTCCATCAGCGCGCGGGTGATGCCATGGCGAACGGCGCCCGCCTGTCCCGACTCCCCGCCGCCTTTGACGTTGACCATAATATCGAAGCTCGCCTCGTGGTTGACGAGCTTCAACGGCTGCCGCACGACCATTCTTCCCGTCTCGCGCGTGAAGAACTCATCGACCGGCTTTTCGTTGACGACGAACTTCCCCGAGCCCTTGCGGATGAACACGCGTGCCACCGCGCTCTTGCGCCTGCCGGTGCCGTAATAATAGTTGCCGATCATGTTCCGCCTTAGAGGACGAGAGACTTGGGCTGCTGCGCAGCGTGAGGGTGGGTGGTTCCGGCGTAGCACTTCAGCTTCTTGATCATCGCGTAGCCTAAGGGGCCCTTGGGCAACATGCCCTTGACGGCCTTTTCGAGGACCCGCCCCGGATGGCGCTGCTGCATCTGGGCGAAAGACAGCGTACGCACACTCCCCGGATAGCCGCTGTGGCGGTGATAGAGCTTGTCCTCGGCCTTGTTGCCGGTCACCTTGATCTTATCGACGTTGGTGACGACGATGAAATCACCGGTGTCCATGTGCGGCGTGAAGATCGTCTTGTGCTTGCCCCGCAGGCGATGCGCGATCGCGCTGGCCAGCCTGCCCAGGACCTTGTCGCTGGCGTCGACGATGTACCATTCCCGGGTGATGTCGCGGGGCCTGGCAGAAAAGGTTTTCATGTCGAAATGCCGCTCAGGGTCGGTTTAGCAAAGCCTTGCATCATAATATGTGCCTCTTCTCTCGTCAAACCCCTGCCCCGGGCTGTAGACCAGGCAAGGCCACGCTGCCGCGCCTCAGAAGCGCATCGAAGCCAAGGCAGGGTGCGATGCTAAAAAAGGCGCGGCCATGCGGCCGCGCGAGGATTCCACCATAGGAGGAGAATGGAGGAATGCGCCTGCCGGAGGAAAGGAGGAGGATCCCCGCAGGCAGACACGAAAATAATGGCATAGTGCACTGCACAACGCAACAACATTTTGCAGTGCGGTAAACTTCTCTGTCCAGGACATTATCCAGAAGCCTCGTCAGACGTAGGCGCTCACTAACTACAGAGATTTAGCTCGTGAAAGTAAGGGTCAAGTGGAACGAAGGCGTGAGTTTCGTGACCGAAACCGGAAGCGGACACGCCCTTGTCGTAGACGGTGCACCCGAAGCCGGTGGACGCAATCTCGGTCCGAGGCCCATGGAGCTTGTCCTGGCCGGCACCGCGGCATGCACCGCGTTCGACGTCGTCTGGATATTGAAAAAGGCGCGTCAACCGATCACAGATTGTGTCGTCGAAGCCGAGGCGAAGCGCGCCGACGAGGATCCCAAGGTCTTTACCAAGATCCACCTTCGATACCGGATCCGCGGTGCGGGGCTGAACCGGCGTGCCGTCGAGCGCGCGGTGAAACTATCCAAGGAAAAATACTGCTCGGCTACGCTGATGCTCGCGAAGACCGCCGAGATCAGCTTTGAAATCGAGCTCGACGCGGACGCGCCGACCGTCAGTCGCGCAGCAGGCGGATAAGGCTCGAGGTATCCCACCGGGTGCCGCCCCGCGCCTGGATGCGCGAGTAGAACTGGTCGACCATCGCGGTCACCGGCAACGCCGCTCCGTTGACGCGCGACTCGGCGAGGCAAATCGACAGGTCCTTGCGCATCCAGTCGACGGCGAAGCCGAAGTCGAACTTGTCGGCTGCCATGGTCTTTCCGCGATTGTCCATCTGCCACGATTGCGCCGCGCCTTTGCCGATGACATCGAGCACGCGCTCGACATCGAGCCCCGCGCGGGCGGCGAAATTGATTCCCTCGGCAAGCGCTTGCAGCAGTCCCGCGATGCAGATTTGATTGACCATCTTCGTGAGCTGCCCGGCGCCGGCATCGCCAAGCAGCGTGACCGCTCGGGCGTACGTGGAGAGGACGGGTTGTGCTTTCGCGAACACGTCCGCGTCGCCGCCAACCATCACCGTGAGCTTGCCGCCCTCGGCGCCGGCCTGTCCGCCGGACACGGGAGCATCGAGAAATCCAACCTTGCGCGCCTTGGCGGCGGCGTAGAGCTCGCGTGCGACGGTTGCCGACGCGGTCGTATGGTCGACAAGCGTGCTCCCCGCACGCATTGCCGCGAGCGCGCCGTCAGGGCCTAAGGCCACCGCCCGGACGTCGTTATCGTTGCCTACGCACATCATCACGAAATCGGCGCCGGCTGCGGCTGACGCAGGCGTGTCCGCTTGCGTGCCACCGTGTTTTTCCAACCATTGGGCGGCTTTTTCCGTGGTGCGGTTGTATACCGTCACGTTGTGGCCTGCGCGCGAAAGATGACCCGCCATCGGGTAGCCCATGACGCCGAGGCCGAGAAATGCAACGCTTTGGGTGTCCATCCGGGCTTGTGCCTTTTCGAAAAGAAGCAAAGTCTATTTGCCGGGCGAAAGCGATGCCCTGGCTTCCCGAATCGCCGCCAAGACGCGCTCGGGCGCCGTGCCGCCCACGTGCTTGCGACTCGCCACCGAACCGTCGAGCGAGAGAACCGCATACACATCCCGGTCGATGAGCGGCGAAAAGCGTTGCAGGATGTCGATTGGCAGTTCGGCAAGATCGCAGTGCTCGCGCTCGGCATGGCGCACCGCAAGCGCAACGGCTTCATGCGCGTCTCGAAAAGGCAGTCCTTTGCGCACCAGATAGTCGGCAAGATCGGTGGCGGTCGCAAAGCCTTCGCTCGTCGCAGCACGCATTCGCTGCGCGTCGACCTCGATGCCGCCTTCGACCAGGTCGGCCATGACCGCGAGCGTGGGCAAGACGGTGTCGACGATGTCGAATACCGGCTCCTTGTCTTCCTGATTGTCCTTGTTGTACGCCAGAGGCTGGCCTTTCATCACCGTCAACAATGCGACGAGGTCCCCGAATATGCGGCCGCTTTTTCCCCGCACGAGTTCGGGAACGTCGGGATTCCTTTTTTGCGGCATGATCGAGCTTCCCGTGCAGAAGCGGTCGGCGATACGGATAAAGCCGAAAGGGGGGCTGGACCAGAGCACGAGCTCCTCCGCGAAACGGGACAAGTGAACGGCGAGCATCGACGCAGCCGCGGCGAATTCGATCGCAAAGTCGCGATCGGACACCGCGTCGAGCGAATTGACGCTTACGCCATCGAAGCCGAGTTCGCGCGCGACGCGCTCGCGATCGATCGGATAGCTCGTTCCGGCGAGCGCGGCACTGCCCAGAGGCAGTACATTGACGCGCTTTCGGCAATCCAAAAATCGATCGGCGTCGCGCGTCAGCATCGCGTCATACGCCATCAAGTGATGGCCGAAGGTGACCGGTTGCGCGACCTGAAGGTGTGTGAATCCCGGCATGACCGTCGCGGCGTGCGCCTCGGCGAGATCGAGCAAGCGCAAGCGCAGCTCGGCGATGCGCGCTACGATGTCGTCGATGGCAGCGCGAACGTACATACGCAGATCGGTCGCGACCTGGTCGTTTCGCGACCGCGCCGTGTGCAAACGCTTGCCGGCGTCGCCAACGATCGCAATGAGGCGCTTTTCGATGTTGAGATGAACGTCCTCGAGATCTTCCGACCACGGGAATTTGCCGCTCGAGATTTCATCGCGCACCGCAGCCAGTCCACGCTCGATCGCGGCGAGGTCCTGTGCGTCGAGCACCCCGACCGCCGTAAGCATGCGTGCGTGCGCGAGAGAGCATACGATGTCGGCGTCCGCAAGCCTTTGGTCGAATTCCATCGACGCGGTATAGCGCTTGACGAGATCGCCGACGGGCTCGCTGAAGCGCCCCGACCACATCCGCATCGGCTTCTTGTCGGAATCGTTCCTGTCAGCAGACATGGCTTGCCTCACCCTGGCCTCTTCCCCACAATAGCCAGGCGACAGCGACTCGCATTCGGCTGACGACCATGGCAGGTCATCGGCAAAAAAGGAAACCCGGTCGCAGGGTTCCAAAATGCGCTCGATTATAAATCAAAACGCGGTTCCGCTTTCGCTTCCCGACCTCCGCAATCTGGGCACGATCCTGCGCATCCTGCTCGCTGTGAACGCGTTTGTGCTGGTCGCCGCGATCGTCCGGGAGACGCGCTTCGAAACTCTCTCCGCGACCTGGGTGGAGATGGTCGCGGTCGTGGAGCCACCGCTGCTGGTGGAGCTCCTGATCTTGTATGTCCTGGCACCCTGGTTCTGGCGGCTGCCTTACGAGGGCGGAGCGCTGATGGTTATTGCGCTCACGCTTGGGGTCTCGCTGGGATTCAATGCCGCGGTGTCTGCGTTGGTTGCCGACATGACGGCAGCGACCATGCTCCGCCATGTCCTGTACTCGCTGGCAATCGCGGGCGTGCTGCTCTATTACTTTCAGCTTCGCGCCAAGGCATTGTCGCCGGCGATCACCGAGGCTCGATTGCAGGCTCTGCAGGCGCGCATCCGCCCGCATTTCCTTTTCAACAGCATGAATGCCGTGCTTTCCTTGATGCGTTCGGAGCCGCGCCGCGCGGAAGCGGCGCTTGAAGACCTGGCCGACCTTTTTCGTGTCTTGATGCGCGACAATCGCCAATTGACGCCGCTCGCGGACGAAGTGGAGCTGTGCAGGCAATATCTCGACATCGAAATGTTGCGGCTCGGCGAGCGGCTGGAGATCGAATGGCACATCGATAACATGCCGAAAGATGCCTTGGTGCCGCCGCTGGTACTTCAGCCCCTGCTCGAAAACGCCGTCTATCATGGAATCGAACCTTCTAGCGCGCGAGGGGTGATCGCGATTAATATCTTCCTGCGCCGAGGCGAGGTCCACGCGATCCTGCGCAACCCGTACCAGATGCGCGGCGATCACCACGCCGGGAACAAGATGGCACTTTCCAATATCCGCGAGCGTCTCGCGCTGCACTTCGACGCGGAGGCGAGCCTCGAAAGCAAGGTCAACAAGGACACCTACGAGGTGCATATCCGCATGCCATACCGAACTCAGACGAAAAAACAAGCACGATATGGGTGATGCGCCGCTGAAGATCGTCGTGGTCGATGACGAAGCTCCTGCCCGCCGGCGATTGCGTGAGCTGCTCGACGACTGCACCAGCGCGCTTCCGCTGGTGGTTGTCGGAGAAGCGGCGAGCGGACGCGAAGCGCTTGCGCTTCTCGGCAGCACTCCCGCCGATCTGGTGCTCACCGACATCCACATGCCGGACATGGACGGTATCGAGCTGGCGCGCCATCTCCTGAAACTTCCGCTGCCGCCGGTGTTGATATTCACCACGGCATACCACGAGCACGCGATCGCGGCGTTCGAGGTTCATGCCATCGATTACCTCGTCAAGCCGGTGCGGGTACAGCGTTTGCTCGCGGCCCTCCAGAAGGTGCCGCGCCTTCGCCCTCTCTCGGATACCAAACTGAACCGGCTGCCGGCGCCCGCGCGCCGATTTCTGTCGGTGACCGAGCGCTCGCGCGTCGTGCTGGTGCCCATTGAAGAAATCGTTTACCTCAAGGCGGAGCTGAAGTACATCACCATCCGAACCGGAGATCGTGAATTCCTGCTCGAAGAGTCGTTGACCCGGCTGGAGGAGGAATTCGGCTCGCGGTTCGTGCGCGTGCACCGCAACTGCCTGGTCGCGCGCGAGGCGATTCGCGGCTTCGAGAGGCGCGTCAGCGCCGACGGCGACGCGCACTGGGAAGTCCTGCTTCGGGGCGTCGACGAGGCATTGCCGGTATCGCGCCGGCAGCAGTTCATCGTCCGCGAAATCGGCCGCGACGCTTAAGGCATGCCAAATCGCCGCTTGCCGCGGAACGCGCCGCGGCACTCAACAAGCGGGCTCGCGGAATTAACTCTCGAGCGTTGCGTGGCGCGCCGCATCGAACTCGAGTGCGCTTGAAACCTGCGCGCACGCTGATATGCGGGTCGATCGCAATCGACACCATCATGGTCTTTCCCGACAGGTTTTCGCGCCATATCCTGCCGGACCAAACCCACGTTCTTTCGGTGGCGTTTCAAATCGGCGAGCTCCGCCGCGAATGGGGCGGTTGCGCCGGGAATATCGCGTATAACCTGCGCGCGCTGGGCGGCGATCCCGTGGTAATGGCGACGATCGGTGACGACGGGAGGGAATATCGCGCGCGTCTCGAATCCCTGGGTATCTCCACCGGCGCTCTGCGCTCCGTTGCCGGAACCTACACCGCTCAGGCCTACATCATCACCGATCTCGACGACAACCAGATCACCGCGTTTCACCCGGGAGCGATGAACCATTCTCATCTCAATCACGTCTCGGACGTGGAAGATATCGCGCTCGGTATCGTTGCTCCCGACGGGCGCGACGGGATGCTCTCGCATGTGCGTGAATTCGCCGCCGCCGGTATACCGTTTGTTTTCGATCCGGGCCAGGGACTACCGCTCTTCTCCGGGGAAGAGCTTGTCGGAATGATCGACGCCGCAAGCTATCTGACGGTCAACGACTACGAAGCGCGGATGCTCGCCGAACGCTGCGGATTGAAAATCGAAGATATCGGCGCGCGCGTCGAGGCGATGATAGTCACACTGGGCGCAGAAGGCTCCCGCATCTATGCCGATGGACGCATCGTCGACATTCCACCTGTGCCGCCGAGCGCGCTCGTCGATCCGACCGGCTGCGGCGACGCGTATCGCGCGGGCCTGCTCTATGGCGTTGCCCAAGGTTGGGAATGGCAGCGCACCGGCAGGCTCGCGTCGTTGCTGGGCTCTCTCAAGATCGCCTCGCGCGGGGGTCAGAACCACGCCATAAACCGCGACCTGGTCGCGACGCGATACTTCGAACACTTCCGCGAACCTCTCTGGTGACATCCGCCCGCGATACCCCGCGTGGTGCGCCGGTCGCATGCAAGCCCGGGAGCCCGCTTTCGTACTTCTCTGCGGAACTATGCGGCGTTTGCCGGAGCGATCGGTAAGCGGCTCGGCACCTGAAACAGCCTGCGATCGTCCATTCGCATCGCGGTCAGCGTACCACCCCATAAGCAGCCCGAATCGAGCATCAACACGTTCGGCGCCAGCATGAGATCGAGCGTCGACCAATGGCCGCACAACACGGTGACGGCGGCGGATTTGCGCTCGGGATGCGCGAACCAGGGGGCGAATCCGGGCGGCGCGTAAGCCGGGCCGCGCTTCTCGGAAAGATCCATGGTGTCGTCGACGGTACAAAAGCGCAGTCGCGTGCATGCATTGACGATGACCCGCAAGCGATCGTAGCCCGCAAGCGCATCGTCCCAGCGTGCAGGCTTGTCGCCGTAGAGTCGGCGCAAGAACAAGTCGTGCTCCGCCGATGCGAGCATCTTTTCCACTTCTCCGGAGAGCATCGCTGCAGTCGCAGGCGTCCACGATGGAAGCAGTCCGGCGTGAACAAGCAAAAGCTCGCCATCGCGCACGACCAGCGGCTTGACGATGCGGCAGCCGGTGGCCTGCAGCAACGATAAGCAGGTGAAAATCGTGGTTACCGAGCACGGTGACGGCCGCCTCGCCCAGGCCTTTCACCCTGCGCAGCACGGCGAGCGAATCGGGACCGCGATTGACGAGATCGCCGACGAGCCATAAACGATCGCGCGAGGGATCGAACGCGATCAACTCGAGCAGCTGCTCGAATTCCGCATAGCAACCCTGGATGTCGCCGACGACAAAATGGCTCATGCGTGAGGCGAGGAATCGCGCGATGTCAAGGTGTTCGATGTTGCTAGAATCCAGCGCAGTCTACCAGCGCCGACGCCGCCCGCGATGAAACTTCCGCTCAACGATCCGCAGCAAGCCGCCGTGCGCTACCTCGACGGGCCGCTGCTCGTCCTGGCGGGCGCAGGCAGCGGAAAGACGCGGGTGATCACGGCCAAGATCGCGCATCTTATCGCGGGCGGCATGGATGCCGGCCGCATTGCGGCGATCACGTTCACCAACAAGGCGGCTCGCGAGATGCGCGAGCGCGTTACGACGCAATCGCGCGAGTCCGGCGGTGACGCCGCGGCACCCGTGATTTGTACGTTTCATGCGCTGGGTCTGCGGATATTGCGCGCCGAAGCCGCGCTCGCCGGACTAAGCGCGCGTTTTTCCATTCTCGATCAGGCCGACACGGAAGGAATCGTCGCTGACGTACTCGCGACGAGCGACCGGGCGCGGGCGCGCGCGGCCCAATACCGGATTTCGGCATGGAAAAGTGCCGTGGTCGCGCCGCAGGCGGCGCTGGCCGCCGCCGCCGACGATGAGGACCTCGCCGCAGCGCGCGCATACGCGGGCTACGATGAGGCGCTCCGCGCGTATCAGGGCGTCGATTTCGACGATCTGATTGCGCTGCCGGTCGCCGTGCTCGAGCGGGACCAAAACGCGCTCGCGCGCTGGCGCGAGCGCTTCGACTATCTCCTCATCGATGAATATCAGGACAGCAATCCCGCGCAATACCGGCTCCTGCGGCTTCTCTCCGGAACGCGTGGGGCGTTTACCGCCGTCGGCGACGATGACCAGGCGATCTACGGGTGGCGGGGTGCGACTCTCGCCAATCTCGAGCAATTGCCGCGGGACTATCCCTCGCTGAAGGTGATCAAGCTCGAGCAGAACTACCGTTCTGCAGTCCGCATACTGCGCTCTGCAAATTCGCTGATCGCCAATAATCCGAAACTGTTCGAGAAGACACTGTGGAGCAAGCTAGGCGTCGGAGACGCGATCCGCATCACGCCGGCATCAAACGAGGACGCCGAGGCGGAGCACATCGCGCGGCGGATTGCGTCGCTTAAATTCGAGCGCCGCGCGCATTTTGCCGATTTCGCTGTGTTGTATCGCGGCAATCATCAAGCGCGCGCCTTCGAGCGCGCGCTGTCGGCTCAAGGCATCCCGTACGATGTCAGCGGCGGAGCATCGTGGTTCGAGCGTTCGGAGATCAAGGACCTGATCGCGTACCTGCGCCTGATCGCCAACGATGACGACAATCCCGCCTTCGTGCGCGCTGTCACCACGCCAAGGCGCGGGGTCGGCGCGCAAACCCTCGACAAGCTGGGCCGCGTTGCGGCTGAGCGGAGGGTGAGCCTGTTCGCCGCGACATACGAGGACGCGCTGCGCGCGGCGATACCGATCCGCGCGCGTGAGGCAATGGACGAATTCGGAAGCACCATCAACCGCATGCGGTACCGCGCCGAGCGCGAGCCCGCGGGACGTTTGCTGACCGAACTGCTCTGCGTCATCGGATACGAGGCGTATCTTTTCGATACGTTCGACAGGCCGCAGGCGCGGGCCCGCTGGGAAAGCGTGAACGACTTCGTGGCGTGGCTCGCGAAAAAGGGCGACACCGATGGCAGGAACCTGCTCGAGCTTACGCAGATGATCGCGCTGGTGACGATGCTCGAAGGCCGGGACAATACGCTGCCCGACGCGGTAAGGCTCACCACCATACATGCGGCAAAAGGCCTCGAGTTTCGCCACGTTTATCTGGTGGGGATGGAGGAAGGGATCCTGCCGCACCGCGAGGCGATCGCCCGGGGAAACATCGACGAGGAGCGCCGCCTGATGTACGTCGCCATCACGCGCGCGCAACAGACCCTCGAGCTCACGTGGTGCAAACGACGCAAACGCGGGGGAGAGCACTACGAGAGCGTTCGCTCGCGCTTCATCGGTGAGCTTGCGCAGGAGGACCTGCGCCATGCCGAGCTGCCGCTCGCGCCCGAGGATGCCGCCCGCGAAAAGGAGGCAGGAAACGAGAGGCTCAAGAGCCTGCGCGCGATGCTGTCGTGCTGAAAGATGCAGGCTACTTCTTGAGCGTGAGTATCCAGCTCACCAGTGCCTTGATGTCGTCGTCGGGCACCTGCGCGTTGGGCGGCATGGGAACCTGACCCCAAACGCCGGCGCCTCCGGACTTTACTTTTTGAGTGAGGTTGGCAAGCGCGCCGGCGTCGCCCTTGTATTTCGCCGCGACGTCGGTGTACGCGGGACCGACGATCTTCTTATCGATGCCGTGGCACGCCGCGCAGCCGTCCTTTTGCATCATGGCTTCGGCGGACTTGGCGTCGAGCGGAGCGTTGGATTTCGACGCAGCCGCGGCCACGGCCGACGATCGCGCACTCTGCGATGCCGCGGCAACGGCGGCGGGCGCGGGACTCGTGGCGGAAGTCGGCGCCGCGGGGGTCACCGCCGCGGTCGTCGCGGGCGCTGCTTCCGCCGGTGACGCGGGCTCCTTGAAGCGAGCGCCCGATTTATTAGCCATATATACGACGGCTCGTTCGATCTCGATGTCGGCAAGATCGGGATTGCCGCCCTTCGGCGGCATGACCTTGCTGCCCTCCTGAAACCCGTTGATCGCATGCGCGACCAGCGTCGCATATCCTTTTTTTATTGCCACCGACCACGCGGCTGCGTCGCCGATCTTCGGCGCGCCTGCAATACCCGCCTCGTGGCACGTCTTGCAGACCGACTGAAAAACCTGCTCGCCGCTCGAGTTTCCCTTCGGTGCGCTCGCATCGGCAACGACGAGCTCGCCGAACGGCTTGATGCGGGTTGCCACCTGGCTGTCGGCCACCGCACCCGGCGGATTGACGCCGGTGACGAGCTGCGACAACAAGGCGAACAATGTGATCGGCACGACGAACGCGGCGACGACGACGATCACGAGCTGCTTCGGCGTCTTTATAAATGAAGCGTGATCGTCGCTCATCGAGGATTCCCGTCGGAGAAGCGCAATGGCCGCTCGAAAAGCGCGGTGCTCGAGCATGCGCGCCGAAAAAGCAAACGCGCATTATAACTTAGTAGCATCGTTCGATGGACTGCCCCGGATGCCGCGCGTAGAATGCACGCGTGCGCCCGTAGCTCAGTTGGATAGAGTGTTGGTTTCCGAAGCCAAAGGTCACAGGTTCGACTCCTGTCGGGCGCGCCAATCCACTCGCAACCGATTTCGATTCCGGCCAACGCAATTCGTCCGCGTTCAGTCGAACGAGTGGCTGTAATAGATCCCGAATCCGTTGACGAAGCCCGCTTCCGCGCGAAGAGTGACGTTGCGCGAAAGCGAGTATTCGATCTTCAACGCGTTGTTGGCGACCGACAATCCCTGCTCGTAGACCAGCGACAGCTTGTCGGTCAGCCGCTTGGTGACCGCGACCATCTGGCCTCCTGTGCCGGTTCGAGTCGCGTCCGAGGCGCGCAAGCTGATGTCGTCGACGCCAAATGCGCGCGCGATCCGCTGTCCGAACGGCGCTCCGCCGACGCCAGCGAGCGCACCCAGCGCTGCCTGCAGCGCCGCGGCTTCCGCGCCTGTAGTGTTATCCAGCCCGTGACCGAGCACCAGCCACGCGAGCTTTTCGTTGTCGGGAACCGGCGGATTCGATGTGAGCTGAACGCGCGGTACGCGCACGGTGCCCGTGACCTCGACTCCGGCCTCGACCGCGAGATTCTTGCGCAGCGCAAACACGTCCAGCCCTGGATTGTCGACGGGCCCGACGAAGTAAAGCTCGCCACGCTCGATGGTAAGACGCTGACCGAAAGCGGTATAGGTTCCGCGCACCGCCTGGATCGTTCCGTTGGCCACAAGCTCGCCCGCGTCGGTGGTCTTTACGCGCACCTTGCCGGCAAGACCGGTGTCGAAGCCTTCGCCGACGAAGGCGAATCGATCGCCGAAATCCAGCTCGAGGTCGACCGCAAACGGAACCCTTTGCATCGAGCTCCGGGTTTGCCTTTGCTCCCGGCCGCGGACGACGACGTCGTCGCCGAGCACTTCCCGGCGGGTCGGCTGGAACTCGAAATATCCTTCGTCCGCCTTCAGCGACCCCGCGAGCATCACGTGCTTGGCTTTCATGGCAAGCGTGCCTGCGCCCGATAGCGTTAGTCGCGTGTCCGGTCGGTTGAACAACGCGAGCTTCTCTGCCTTCCACGTCAGCTGCGATCCGGCCATATCGCCGGTCGCGGGCAGCACGCCGCTGGCGACGAAACGTCCGTCGCCTCCTGCAAACGACAATTCACTGACCGTCACCGCGTCGTCTGCAAGGCGGGCGTGTACGACGCCATCCTTCAAGTAAACGCCGTATTGGGGCGCCTCGACCTTCAGCGCATCGCCGTCGATCGTGCCGGAGAACCGGACTCTCTCCAGCGTTCCCCGGCCCGCCAGATCGAGCTTGATACGGCCGTCGACGATTGCGGTCGTTCCGGCCAGCGCCTGAAGCGCGCGTAACGATGATGCATCCACGCGCGCCACCAGCGAAAGCGGCGTGGTCTTGTCGAAACTGCCTGGAACACCCGAAGCGGGACCGATATCGGCGCCGATATCGGCGTCTGCCAGGCGGGAGCGTGCCGTGATGGTCGCGCGCACCCGATCATCGGTGCTGGTGGCGTTCAATTCCAGCTTGGTCAAACCAAGCGCGTATTCCGGCGCATTCGCGGGTGAGAGATCGCCGCCGTCCCGTGACGCGGTCAGCGTCCCGTTGATTCGTGGAGTTGCCGCGAACGACCAGCGCCCGGAAAACGTCAGCGTCGACGAAACCGCTGCAGAGCTGCCGGCAAACGCCAAGATCGGCGCCGCCGGCAATGCACTGAACTCGCCCGTGCTCGACAGGCGGCCCGCGGTCCATTCGAGTTCCTCCACCGCGAAGCGTCCGCCTTCGAGCGTGCCGCGAACGCCGGCGATGTGCACGCGGCCCGCGCCTGCCTCGAGCGGTGCGGGTTGCGCCAGGACGAGTGCGTACGCGCCGCGCGATTCCAGCGACAGGATCTGCCCCGACCATTTTCCCGTTGCCGCGTTTCCCGACCAACCGCCGGTCAAGCGCGTGCTGATGTCGATAGTCCCGTCCGCGAGCGAAGCGTTGGCGGCGATGGCGCCGTCGTGGTGCGCCAGCGTTCCCGAGATCTTGGCGCTGATCGCACGCAGCGCTACCGCATCGATGCGCGCGCCCGATGCAGCGATATCGAGCTTGAGCGGGCGTTCGTTCACGGCTTTTGCGGCGCCGATTTCGATATCTGCGGTCAGCGTCGCGGCAGCATACGCGGTGTCGAAGCGCAGCGATTCGCCGTTCGCCATCAGCGACAGGAAGGGCAGCTCCCATGTGCCGCCGACCTGACCTGAGGCGCGCAGCCGCCCGCCCAGCCTTGGATCGAATGCGCGAAGGTTGGGCGCGTCAAGCGAGTAGGCAAGCGTGTCGCCGGGCGCACCGAAACCTCCCGCGAGCATGAGGCGGTTGTTGCCTACCGCAACGCTGACGTCCGCTTGGGCTATTCGATCGCGTGCGAGCGAGAGTTTCCCTGCGCCGACGATTGGGAACCCGCGCAGGCGGCTGCCCTCGGCCAGTTTGAACGCGATTGTCGATGACCAGGCAGGTTTGAGCGTCCCTCCCGCGTCCAGGCTTCCCGAGAGGGACGCTTGCGGATAATCGCCGAACGCCGATGGATCGAGCTCCTTCGCCACCGCGCTCAAGGTGAACGTATTGGGCGCACCGATTGCAAACGTCGCGCGGCCTTCGAGCGTCCCGCGCCGGGCGCGTGCACGGAAAGTCCGCACATCGACGCTTCCGCCGCGAACCGCGGCGTTGAATGCAAGCGAGATCCCGGCTTCCTGCAGATCGCCGGAAAGCGTGCCCTGCGCTTGCTCGGAGTCGATGAGAACATCGCCCTTCAGCGCGCCGGCCAGGCGCGTTGTCCGCAGATCGGCTGCGATCGCACGAAGATCGAGACCCGCGACCGCGAGATCCCAGCGCGCTTGCTTGCGCTCGATGCGCACGCCCCCGGCGATTCGGCCGTTTTGGCCGACGGTGGCTTCGATGCGTTCCAAGGCCAGCGCATCTGCGACGAAGGCAAACGATGACGCAATCGACGCGATCGGCAAGCGATTGGCGGACACGGGCCCGGCAACCGCATTGCGTGCATCGAAACGTCCGTGCACGCGGCGTTCCTCGTCGCCGGCGCCCTCGATGTTCAACGACAAAGCCGTGACCGGAAGACGCGCATCGAACCGCGCAAGGTCGACATCGGCGAGCTCCGCGCGCGCCTCGGTGAGCCAGGCGCGGTCGAACGGCGCAACGCGCGCGAATCCCTTGAGGCGGGCTCCCTCCGCCGATGCTTCGCCGGAGAGCATCAATGCATCGAGAGTGCCTCCGATGGCGAGCGACGCGCTTGCACGATGCAACTCATCGCTGGCGGCAAAAGCGACGGCGCCGGTCGCCGCGAACGGACGGCTCGCGTCCAGGGCGATGTTCCCGCGCAGCGCACCCCACTCGCTGTCGGAGGCCAGCTCCTCGAGGCCGTGGCGCAGCGATCCACCGCTGTAGTGAAACGCGAGACGAGCGAAGCGCCAGCGGTTCTCACCGCTTTCGACGTCGAGATGGGCGATGGACGCGCGTTGCATCTCGATCTGCCAGGGCAAGGCCAGCGACGCCGGTGGCGCGCTGATTCCCTTGCCGGGCTTGAGCAGCAAGCCGACGGACGACGCGTCGACGGTGTCGATGCGTACGCTTTGCGACAGCAGTGCCCTTGGCGACCAGGTGAACTCGACGTTGTCGGCGACGAGGCGGAGGTCGTCGTCCTCGTAGATGACGCGCGCAACGCGCACCGTGCCGGCGAGCGTCCCTTCCACGCCTTCGAGCTTGAGTCTGTCAGCGCTTCGCGATCGGGCTTCGCTCGCCGCCCAGCGAAGGCCCGCATCGCTGAAAAAGATCCACCAGCCGCCGCCCGCCAGCAGGCTCGCGAGCAGCACGATCGCGGCAAGCGCGGACAACAGCGCGACGCTGCGGCGGCTGCGCTTCAAAAGGACAACCCCACGGAAAGATGCATGCGTACGGTTTTGGCTGCTTCGCCATACGCAATGTCGAAGCGGAAGGGTCCGATCGGCGTTCGCAACCTCGCACCGACACCGTAACCGTAGACGGGTTTCAGATCGCGGACTCGGTCCGCTGCATTGCCGGCGTCCACAAACGTCGCAAGCCCCCACGACGCGCCAAACCAGCGGACGATCTCCGCCGTGGCAATTGCGTAGTAACGGCCCGGCACCGTGGCGTCGCCTGCGCGCGGGCCCAGGCTCTGATACGCGTAGCCGCGAACCGTGGTGTCGCCGCCGGTCCGGAACAACAACGGCCCGGGTATGCCATGCGATGACGGAGCCGCGACCGCGCCGGCCTCGGCCTTGAGGAGAAGTTGCGTCTTCAGATCGATAGCCAGCCAGCCCGCCGTCTGCACCACCGTGCGACCGAAAGCGCGACTCGACACGCCCGGCGGCGCGGCGCCGACCTGCGCGTTGATCACGTAGCCGCTGCTTGGCGAAAGCAAGTCATCGACCCGGCGCCATGCCCGGCCGTAGTCGAAATACAGCGCATGTGCGCGCTGCGAATCGGCGTTGAGCGGTTGCTGCTTCGACACGTAATATGTCGCGGCATAGGTATGCTGATCGCGCTCGTCCGCCGTCCGTCGTTTCCATCCGAAAAAGAGATCCTTCATCGTGAGCCCCGAAATATCGGTGTGTTCGAGGGTTGCTCCGAACGAATCGGTGTATGCGGGGACGCGCGGAGGAAGGGTGAAACGCAGCGTCGCATTCTGCACCTTCGCCTCGGCGCGGATGTCGGAGTGAAGCTGCAAGCCGTTGCCGTCGAGATTGACGTCGTCGTAGGCAAGCTGCCCGCGATAGAGCGTGTCGGTTGAAAATCCGACGCCGGCAGAGAATTTCCTCCTCGGGGCTTCGATGACGGTGACGTGGACCGGGGCGGCATCCGCTCGCGAAGGGTCGGCATCCAGCGTCGCCTGTGCGCTGGCGAAATATCCGCTCGAGTTCAGGCGCCGCAGGAACGCGTTGAGAGCGACTTGCGTGAAAGGATCGCCGGCTGCGAAAGTCGACAGATTGCGCACCTTGTCCTCGGTGTATTTCTTGAGCCCGGAGACTTCAAGTGAGCCGAAGCGAAACGGCGGACCGCTGTCGATCGTGATCTTGAGGTCGGCGGTTCGGGTGTCGGGATCGATCGACGCCTCGCTTTCGGTGAGCTTCGCCGCGGCGTAGCGATCGCTCGCGAGCGCGGACACCGCGGCGGATTTGGCGGCTGCCCAATCCGCCTGACGAAAGATCGAACCTTTGGGCAACGACCACCGCTGCCGTACCCTGGCGATCGCTTCACCGCCAGATGGGGGGTCGGTTACCGCCGGTCCGGTCACCGAGATCGAAACGTCCGCGATTCGCGTCGGCTCGCCTGGCTCGACCCGGATTCGAACCGTCGCAGGCGTCGTTGCGCCGTCCACATCGGCGCTCACCATCGCGGAAAAGTATCCTTCCGCTTCGGCCGCGTCACGTGCCTGCGCCTTGGCTTCGGCGACCAGGAGCTCGAAGAATTCCGGCGTCAGCTCCGCATATTCCTGCCAGCGCACGATGTCGAGACTATCCTGGATTGCGCTCTTCAAGGGTGTCGGCGCGACGATCTCCACGCGATAACGAACCCCTTTAGAGTTTTCTGCCGCCTGGGCCGTCGACCAGAGACACGCGTAAAGCGCGATGGTTGATACCGCAAGGCTGCGCAGAAAGCGTGGGGCAGCGCGGCGGGGACGGCGGTATCGGCTTGGACGGAGCAACGCAAACACGCGAATGGATAAAGCGGACGAAACGCCGTCGCGCGGTGATCCGTCTCGATCCAACCGCGGAAGTGCTATGCAGCGTGAAGCGAGGTTATCCGGCGGGGTGCCGCCACGTCAAGGCGGCCGCCTCCTGCCTTGCCTCCATCAAGGCGAAGCTTGGCTTAGCTCATGAATCCGACATCGCTGCCCGCGAACTTGGAGAGGTTGGGAAACACGCTGTTGAGGTCGGCTGACTGCACGCCGAACCACCGCGCGAGCGTCGCGCCGTATTGGTCGACCGCAATCGAGGGCAGCCACCGGCCTTCCGCTTCTGCATCGCTTGGTCCGCCGAGGATGAGTTGCGGATACTGGCCGTAGATCGCACCACCCTTGACCGCATCGCCGATCACGAAATGATGGCTGCCCCAGGCATGGTCCGTTCCCCCGCCCGACGCAGGTTGCAAAGTGCGGCCGAAATCGGACAAGGTGAACGTCGTGACCTGGCTCGAGACGCCGAGGGCGGCGGTCGCATCGTAGAATGCCTTGAGCGCGGGTGACAGTTCCTCAAAAAGGTTTCGCTGGCGGTTGATCTGATCGCCATGCGTGTCGAAGCTTCCCAGCTGAACGAAAAATATCTGCCGCCTGGCCCCCGTCGCTGCGCGCGCTTCGATCATTTTCGCCACCTGGAAGAGCTGCTTCGAGGTGCCGGTGTTGAGGTTCGCGAATAGTGGCGCGACGGTCGAGTTTGCGTTGGCGAGTATTGGATTCACCGTCGTCGACAGCTCCAGCGCCTGTGTGCCGATCGCATTGGCGCTGGAAACGAAAGCGTTCGAAGAGCCTTGCGCGAGCAACTGCTTGACCGCTGCGAGTCGGGCGGTGGCCGCCGCGGTGCTGTTGTAGCCGGCAAGCGCAAATGATCCGGTCACCGGAATCGTCAGCGGAGTCGTCGCGGTCCCGGTGGTGAAGAGGACCGTGCCGTCGAGCGAAGTAATGACCGGGAAGCCGGTAGCCGTGTTGAACGAGGCGACTTTGTCCGCGATCCGACCCCCCCACCCCGTTCCGGAGGGGCTGCCAGAGATCGAGCTTTGCCATTGCGCTTGCTGGTCCGCATGCGAATAGAGCGACAAGGGGCGCAGTCCGGCGTTGTATTGCGCTTTGGTCGTCGGCTGCAGCAGCGTGCCGACATTGGCGAGTATCGCCATCTTGTTCTGCCCGAACAGCGCTTGCAATTCGGTAAGCGCAGGGTGCAGCCCAAAGGGGGTACCAAGATTGACAGGCTGTATCGGGAGCAACGACGCCTGAGCGAGGTTGATCCCGGACGACTCCGGGCGGGCGGCCGCATATTGGCCATACCCTGCCGTATCGATCGGAATCAGCGTGTTGTTGCCGTCGTTTCCGCCGAACATGAATACGCAGACCAGCGCCTTGTAGTCACCGGCGGCCTGCGCATGAGCGCTGGCGACCAAATTCACCAGATCGAGGCGCGACGCGAGACCGAACGCGGACAGCGCGCCGAGACTGCGAACAAACTCTCGCCGACCAGAATGGGTTTTCATCTTAGCGCTCCACTTGATATTGCGGTGATGTGACGACGAGGTAGAAAGCCGTCTTCGCGCGCGTCAGCGGATCGTTTGCGGAAACCGCGCTGACCGCGGTGATGATCGACGAGCGCATCGCGTCGGGCATCGTCCCGTGCATCAGGCTCGAGTTGAGCTTGTCGGCCAGCGCAGCGGGGCTGCCGGCGAGCGCGGATAACGCGCCCCAGTTCGGCGTCGTTCCGATCGCCCCCGGCAGCGTTGCGAGCGGCGCGATCGTTCCGAACGAAAAAGTGTTGGCGAAATTGTAGCGGTTGATCGCGGTCGCCGAGTTCTGAATCGCGAATTCGGGTCCCAGAATGTCCGTGTCAGGCAGCTCGTAGGTCGGCGGATAGTAGTTGAAAACCGACGCGGGATAAAACAGCCTCTGCCCGAGCGCTGTGCTCTGCTGTCCGAAGAAGACGCCGTCGCTCTGAGTGTTCAGCGCTCGCGCCGCGGCGGCCATGAATAGCACGGGCTCGCGCAGCTTGCCGTAGGTGGGGTCGAGCTTGACCGCGCCGCGCGCTTCCGGATCGGTGAGGATCGCGTTGACGAGCGCCTTCATGTCTCCGCGCACGCCCTGGCCGTTGTTGTCGAATACCGCCGCGACGCGTCTTACATACTGCGGCGTGGGATCGCTTGTCACCAGTTTCTGAATAAGCTGCTTGCCGATGAACGGTCCGACGTTGTGGTGCATGAAAACGTTATGGACTGCACCGGCGAGGTCGGACTGAATCGACTGGCCGGCGGGAAGCGTCGCGCCGCTGAGCAACGACTTCGCGTTCTTGTCGTGGTTGGAGTCGACCGGCACCATGTCGCCGAGGAAATTCTTGGGGTTGTGTCTTCGCGAAGGCACCCCGGGCAACACCGGATAGGTCCACCCGGTGAAAGCGTGCGCAAAGCCCTCGATGGTGTCCTGATAGTACGTGGGAATCGGCGCACCGCCGGCATCGAGCATCTGCGTGCCGTCCGGGTTGAGCTCCCACACGCCGATCGAGAACAGCTGCATGAGCTCCCGAGCGTAATTTTCGTTCGGCTGCACACTTCCCGAGGGCTTGTCGTTGTTGACCATGTTGAGGTAGTCGCCCATGACGGACGACAGCGTGACCTTGGTCAGGATGTCCTCGTAATTCCCGAACGCGTTGTCTCTAAGAATCTGCTGATACGTCGCCATGCCGTACGCAAGACTGATATCGAGTCCTGACGTCACGAGAATCTGCGACAGCGCAAACGCCACCCGCTGGCGCAACTGGTCGCTGGATGCGAGCGCATCCTGGAAAAACGCGTTCTGCAACAGGAACAGCGTGTAGTAATCGCGAGCGCACTGCGGGTCGGGATCGGTCGGGCAGAAGGTCGCCTGCTGGCCTGCGGGCACGTATTTGATCGCCGGGTACCGGCTTACGGGCGCCGCGAATTGTTCGTTGAGAAATGCCTGCACGCCGACCGCCCGAACGTGCGCTACGAGCGCGTCGGTCGGGCCGAAAGTCGATTGCTCGAGCAGGCGCACCGCGTCGGCCTGGAGCTGGCTGGAGGACAGCGGCGAGCACATGACGACGCCTTCGAGTTTCGACGACGGCGCCATGTGCTCGAACATGGTCAAGTCAATCAGGAAGCGATGGCTGGCCTGTGAGACGTCCACGCTCCGGTAGACCGGTGTCGCTGCTTGGTTGGCGCAGGGTCCGTTTAGGCTCTTCGGCACTTCGATATAGAACGCGATCGCATCAAAGGTCCACGCGGGATCCTGCTTCATGCGCGCGCATTCATTGGCGTCGGCGGTATAGAAGCGCGAGCTCGGACCCGTGGTGCCCGTTGCGGAGAATCGACACACCGGAACGGCGTTCGGATCGTCACCGGGATTCGCCCATGCATTCCACGTGACGCCGGTACGCGTCCATCCGCTGACCGTTCCCTGATCGAGCATCGCGGCTTCGTTGGGAGCCGCGGTGATGAAAAATTGATTCAGGGTTGCGTTGTAATACTCGACGACGCTCGCGGTGGGCTCGATCGCCGATGCACCGAGCGCGCACGTCGCGGCACCGACGCCGGCGACGATCTTGAGCACGCGGACGACTCGATCGATTTTTCGAGTGCGCATCTTGGTTCCTCCTTGATGGGACTTAAGGCTTGGGTCCCCTATCGCAAGGTATCAGTCTACTTCCAGATGATAGCGAAGGTCCGGGTGAGCGCCCCGACGCTCGTTTGTAACGTATTGTGAGTCGAGAAAGATGTAGCGTAATCCCGCCGAACCAGCGACGTCATCGGCATGAATCGTTGGATGGCATCCCAGTCCCGTCCCAGGGCAATAATGCGTCTGGGGGGATACTCACACGCGGCTGGATGCTACAAAAAGGCTCCTTCCGCGAAGTTGGATGCAAAATCTCTGCTAACTGCCTATTTCTTATCGTATTGTCTTAAATCCGCCACAATGAAGCTAAGCCATTGTTCGCAATACACAATTAGATTGACCCTCTCAAAGCTTTCACATATAGTGGCGCGAGGTGGTAAAAAGTGGGTCAAAGTGGGCGCTCACCCTGAAGGGCGGCGCAAGCAAGGGGAGGAACTGTGTTTCGTGGGGTCTCGCACCTGGTCCTCGACAATAAGGGGCGGCTGGCCATCCCCGCCAAGCATCGCGAGTCCTTGTCGTCCAATGGCAGCGGACATCTGATTGTCACCGCAGATCCCTCGCATTGCTTGCTGCTCTACCCCTTGCCTGAGTGGGAGCCTATTCAAGCGCGCCTGATGGCGCTCTCCAGTTTCAACGACAAGATTCGCAACCTGCAGCGACTGCTGGTCGGCCACGCGGATGATGTCGAGATCGATGCTTCCGGCCGCATTCTCGTGCCGCCGGCGCTGCGCCAGTTCGCAACACTCGACAAGCGCGTCGTACTCGTCGGGCAGGGCAAGAAGTTCGAGATCTGGGACGAGGGCAAGTGGCTGGAGAAGACCGCGCAGGCGGTCGCATTTCCGGCCGACGGTCTTCCGTCCGAGCTCGATGGCTTTTCTCTTTGATGGCCGATGGCGAACATGTCCCGGTCCTGCTCGAAGAAGCCGTGGCCGGGTTGGCGATCAAGCATGGCGGCGTGTACGTCGACGCCACCTTCGGGCGTGGCGGTCACAGCCGCCGCATCCTCGCCACGCTTGGCCCCCGCGGACGTCTCCTCGCCATCGATCGCGACCCCGCGGCTGAAGCCGCCGCGCGCGCCGTGGAGGACAAGCGTTTTTCTTTTCACCGGGCGTGGTTCTCGGATCTGCCGAGCGTGCTCGACGCGGCAGAAATCGCGCTGGTGGACGGGGTGCTGCTCGACCTCGGCGTTTCGTCGCCGCAGATCGACGACCCGGAACGCGGATTTTCGCATCGTTCCGACGGCCCGCTCGACATGCGCATGGATCCCTCGCGCAGCGTCTCGGCTGCCGAATGGCTTGCTCATGTCACCGAGCGCGAACTAAGGGGAGTGATCGCGGACTATGGTGAAGAACGGTTTGCTCAACAGATTACAAGAGCGATTGTTGCGGCTCGCGCGCAGCAACCCATCCTACGGACGCGCCAACTGGCACAGGTCGTGGCAAAAGCCGTCGGCGCGCGGGCACGGGGTGATCGGAGTCAGGATCCGGCGACGCGGACCTTCCAGGCTATACGGATTCACGTCAATCAGGAGCTTCAGGAATTGTCGCTAGCGTTGGAGGTCATTGTGCCGAGGCTTGAGACCGGCGCACGGGTCGCGGTCATAAGCTTCCACTCACTCGAGGACAGGCTGGTGAAACAGTTTTTCCGGCGCCACAGCGAGCCCTTCGGCGGCGATCAACGGCTCGCGCGGATGCCGATCCCTACTGCGGCGCTGCCGCAATCGGCGCTCAAGCTCGTGGGCCGCGCGATTCGCACGAGTTCCCTCGAGCAGGATGCGAACGCACGATCGCGCAGCGCGACGCTCCGCGTCGCCGAGCGGACGGACGCGCCGTTGCGATGATGGTCCGGATCAATCTCCTGCTGCTCGCCGCGCTGGTCGCATGCGCGCTGTCTCTGGTGACTTCCCGTCATCAGGCCCGCAAGCTCTTCGTGGATCTCGAGCGAGAGCAATCGCAAAGCCGCGCGTACGAAGTCGAATATGGACAGCTGCAGATCGAACAGTCGACGTGGGCGATGCCCGGCCGCGTCGAAAAAATTGCCCGCGAGCAGTTGCACATGCAGCTTCCTGCACCGGGTCGCATCGAGATCATCGACGCCGCCGCACGATGAGAGCTGCGACCCGATCGCACGCAGGCCGGGCAGCACCGAAGTTGCCTCGACTGCGCGCGCCCTTGGTCTTCGGCGCGCTGCTTGCGCTTTTTGCGGGTTTGCTGGGTCGGTCGTTTTACCTGCAGCGGTTCGACAATGCTTTCCTGCAGGAGCAAGGCAGCTCCCGCTACAGCCGCGAGCTCGACGTGCCCGCGCATCGCGGACGCATCGTGGATCGATTCGGCGAGCCGCTTGCGGTCAGCACTCCGGTGAAGGCGGTCTGGGCGTGGCCCGACAAAGTCAACGCAACCCCGGAGCAATTGCGCGCCCTGGCTGCGGCGCTTGAAATGCCGAGCGCCTTGCTCACGCAAAAACTCGCGCAGGACAGCGATTTCGTCTATCTGAAAAAACCCGTCGCACCGGAAGTTGCGGATCGGGCCGCAGCGCTGAACATCAAGGGCGTGCACGACGAGAACGAATACTGGCGCTACTACCCCGGCGGCGAAGTCATGAGCCATATCGTCGGGTTTACCGGCGACCGCGACGTGGGACAGGAGGGGATGGAGCTCGCGCAGCAGCTGTGGCTGGGCGGTAAACCGGGCAGTAGACGCGTGATCATCAATCGCCGCGGCGAGATCGTCGAGGACGTAGCCAGCATACGAGCGCCGCAGGAGGGCCGAGACCTCGCATTGTCGATCGACAGCCGCTTGCAGTATCTCGCTTTTCGCGAGATCAAGGCCGCGGTCGAGGCGAACAAGGCGAAGGCGGGCGCGATGGTCATGCTCGATCCGCGCACCGGCGAAATTCTCGCCCTCGCCAATTGGCCGAGCTACAACCCCAACAACCGCAGCCGAGCGGCGCGCGACAAGATGCGCAATCGCGCGCTGATCGACACCTTCGAGCCCGGGTCGACGCTCAAGCCGTTTACGATCGCCGCCGCGCTCGACTCCGGAAAGTTCGCGCCCGGCACGATCGTCGACACGTCGCCCGGACGGTTCAGCATCGGCCGCGCGACGATTCACGATGCGCATCGCGAAGGCGTGCTGACGGTCGAGCAGGTGATTCAGAAATCGTCCAACGTCGGCGCCGCGAAGATCGCGCTGTCGCTTCCTGCCGAAACCATGTGGCGCGTGCTGTCGGACGCCGGCTTCGGCACGCCGCCGATGACCGGTTTCCCGGGCGAAGTATCGGGACGCTTGCGCCCGGCAAAAAGCTGGCGGCCGATCGAGCAGGCGACGATGGCGTACGGTCACGGCATCTCCGTGAATCTGGTTCAGCTCGCTCGCGCCTACACGGTGTTCGCCAACGACGGCGAGTTGAAGCCGGTGTCGCTGCTCAAAGTCGACGCGCCCGTGGCGGGCCGGCCGGTCTTGAAGCCGCAGACCGCGCGTGCGGTCCGTCACATGCTGGAAATGGCCGTGCTCCCCGGAGGAACCGCGCCCAAGGCGCAGGTGTCGGGCTATCGCGTCGCTGGAAAAACCGGGACTGCGCACAAGCTCGACGGCCACGTTTATGCAAACAACAAATACATCTCATCGTTCGTGGGATTCGCTCCTGCCTCCAACCCGCGTCTGGTGATTGCGGTGATGCTCGACGAGCCAGGCGGGGACCAATACTACGGCGGAGCGATTGCCGCGCCGGTATTCAGCAGCGTCATGGGCGCGGCGCTTCGCATGCTGGGCGTTCCTCCGGACGCGCCCGTGACCAACGTCATCCTTCCCGCAGACTCGCCCGAGATCAGGGAAGAGACATGAGCAGCGTCATAAGCGCCGATGCCGATATCGCCACCTTGCTGGCCAAGCTGAGTGTTCCCGTCGCGCGAATGACTTCGGACAGCCGGCAGGTGCGTGCGGGAGACGCTTTTGCCGCGTATCCGGGCGCGCAAAAGGATGGCCGTGCGTTCATTGCGGACGCGATCTCGAACGGAGCTGGTTCGATTCTGTGGGAAACGCGGGGGTTCAACTGGAACCACTCCTGGAAACTGCCGCACCTTCCTGTCGATGACCTCAAGGCCAAGCTGGGCACGATCGCCGACTACGTATACGGACACCCGTCGCGCGATCTATGGATGGTGGGCGTCACTGGCACCAACGGCAAGACGTCTTGCGCGCACTGGATCGCGTCGGTGCTCGACGCTGCGGGGCGACGAACCGCCATCCTCGGCACGCTGGGCAATGGATTGCTGTCCAGACTCGCGCCGGGGACAAACACCACGCCCGACGCCGCGCTGCTCCACGAGATGCTCTCACAGTTCAAGTCCGCCGGCGCAAAAGCCGTCGCGATGGAAGTCTCGTCGCACGGCATCGATCAGGGTCGCGTCAATGGTGTCGCGTTCGACGTTGCGCTGTTCACCAATCTGTCCCGGGACCATCTCGATTACCACGAGACGATGGCGGCCTACGGCGCGGCGAAGGCGCGCCTGTTTGAGTGGCCCGGCTTGCGCGTGGGTGTGATCAACGCCGACGACAGCTTCGGACAAAGCTTGATCGATGCCGCGCACGCCAAGGGCCGCAAGTTGCTGAGTTACGGATTCGGCGCCGCCGATGTCGCAGGCTCGCACCTTATCGCCACGTCGACGGGCCTGGCGTTCACAGCCAACACGCCGTGGGGACGCGCCGAAGTCCAGACGCGGTTGGCCGGTGCCTTTAACGCGTACAACTTGCTCGGCGTGCTCGGCGTCCTGCTGATAAGCGGCGTCGAACTCGGGCCCACAGTCGAATTCCTGGCGAGCGTCGAGGCGCCGCCAGGACGCATGCAGCGATTCGGCGGCGTCAGCGCACCGTTGGTCATCGTCGACTACGCGCACACGCCGGACGCCATCGAACAGGTGTTGACGGCGCTGCGCCCATCGGTCGCTGTCGGCGGCGATCTCGTTTGCGTGTTCGGCTGCGGCGGAGAACGCGATCGCGGCAAGCGGCCGGAAATGGGGCGGGTTGCGGCACGCCTCGCCGACCGCGTCATAGTGACCAGCGACAACCCGCGCACCGAGCTACCCGAGGCGATCGCCAGCGAAATCGTGCACGGCATCCGCGATACCGGCAACCGCCACTACGCCGTCGAGCTCGACCGGGCGGCGGCAATCGAGATGGCGATCGGCGAAGCCAGGCTTGGCGATGTTGTGGTGCTCGCGGGTAAGGGCCACGAGACATATCAGGAGCTTGGCAGCTCGCGGCAACCCTTCCTCGATGCCGACCATGCTGCGCGCGCGTTGGCGGCATGGGGCCGGCGATGATGGATGCAGCGATGGCAGCTCAGGCGATCGCAGCCAAGCTGCACGGCGACAGTGCCAGGTTCCGCGGCGTGACGACCGATACGCGCACGCTCGTCCCGGGTGATCTGTTCGTAGCCATCCAGGGAGAGCGTTTCGACGGGCACGATTTCGTGCGTGAGGCATTCGAGCGCGGCGCGGCAGCCGCGATCGTCGCCGGCGACCGTGTCGCTCAACTGCGGCAAAGCGCGTCGGGCGGCAGTCCGGGCCCGGTGCTCGCCGTCGACGATCCGATCGAAGCGCTCGGCGCGCTGGCGGCGTTCTGGCGCCGCAGATTCTCTATTCCGGTTGCTGCAGTCGTCGGAAGCAACGGCAAGACGACGGTGAAGGAGATGACCGCCGCGATCATGCGAGCGCATTTCGGGCCGGAGCGCGTCCTTTCGTCCACCGGCAACCTCAACAACGCGATCGGTCTGCCTCTGACGCTGCTTCGCCTGCGCGCGTCACATGCCGCTGCCGCGGTGGAAATCGGCATGAACCATCCCGGTGAAACGCTTGCGCTTGCGAAGATCGCGCTCCCGACTGTCGGCGTGATCAACAACGCGCAGCGCGAGCATCAGGAGTTCATGAAAAGCGTAGCCGACGTCGCGACGGAACATGCTTCCTTGCTCGGCGCGATCGCCGACGACGGCGCCGCAGTGGTCAACGCCGACGACGACTTTGCGCCGCTCTGGCGCGACGTCGTCGCACGACGCAACGCAGAGGGCGCGAATATCGCCGTGCGCGATTTCGGTCTGCATGCTCCGGCAGCGGTGAGCGCCCGCTATCGAAGCGAAGGCTGGGGTAGCATCGTGCAAGCTATCTCGCCCGAAGGGTCGGTGGAATTCGCGCTGAGACTTCCCGGGCGCCACAACGTCGCCAACTCGCTGGCCGCCATCGCCGCAGCCGGCGCGGTCGGCGCGTCGCTCGATGCCGCGGCAAGCGCGCTGACGATGTTTCAACCGATTGCAGGACGGCTGCAGACGTCGGCGGGCGTAGGCGGTGCGACGATCATCGACGATACCTACAACGCGAATCCGGATTCGGTGCGCGCGGCGGTCGCCGTGCTCGCGCAGGGACGGCACGCCAAATGGCTGGTCCTCGGCGACATGGGCGAGGTCGGCGATCAGGGGGTAGCGTTTCACCGCGAGATCGGCGAGTACGCGCGCGCTGCGGGAGTCGATCGCCTGCTGGCCGCGGGCGAGCTCGCCTCGCATGCGGTTGACGCATTCGGACCCGGGGGCACGCATTTCGACAACGTGGACGCGCTGGCGGCCGAGCTGCGCTCATCGCTGACCCGGGACGTGACCGTCCTGGTCAAGGGGTCGCGCTTCATGCGCATGGAGCGCGTCGTCGCCGCGATTTCCGCAATGCAACGGCGCGAACACTGATGCTGCTCGCGCTCGCCAACTGGATTGCAAGCGACGTGCGCACGTTCAACGTGTTCGGCTACATCACGCTGCGTGCGGTGCTGGCGACGATGACGGCGCTGGTGATCTCGTTTCTCGTCGGCCCCAGGATGATCAGGAAGCTCACGCAGTACAACATCGGACAGTCGGTGCGCGATGATGGCCCTCAGTCCCATCTGATCAAGGCCGGCACGCCGACCATGGGGGGCGCGCTGATTCTGGTGTCGATCATCATCACGACGCTATTGTGGGCGGATCTGCGCAACCGCTTCGTGTGGGTCGTATTGCTCGTGATGGCCGGCTTCGGCGCGATCGGGTGGATCGACGACTATCGCAAGGTGGTGCATCGCAACCCACGCGGGCTGTCGGCACGCCAAAAAATCCTGTGGCAATCGCTCATCGGGCTCGTCGCTGCGGTGTATCTGGCGTTCTCCGTGTCCGCGCCGTCGACGGCGCAATTTCTGCAGATGTTCATCGCATGGCTGTTCAGCGGGTTCAATCTCGACCTGCCGCCGAAGGCGGACCTCATCGTGCCGTTTTTCAAGACCGTGTCGTATCCGCTGGGGGTTTGGGGCTTCATCGTGCTGTCCTACTGCGTCATCGTCGGGACGAGCAACGCGGTCAATCTGACCGACGGCCTGGACGGCCTCGCGATCATGCCTACGGTATTGATCGGCGCCGCGCTCGGCATATTCTCCTACGTGACGGGGCGTGCCGACTTTTCATCGTACCTGTTCCTGCCGCACATCCCCGGCGCGAGCGAGCTCACCGTGATATGCGGCGCGATCGCAGGCGCCGGACTGGGCTTCCTCTGGTTCAACGCCTATCCCGCCGAAGTCTTCATGGGCGACGTCGGTGCGCTTGCGCTCGGCGCCGCGCTGGGCGCCATCGCGATCATCGTGCGTCAGGAAATCGTGCTCTTTGTCATGGGCGGCGTATTCGTGGTCGAGACGCTGTCGGTGATGATCCAGGTGGCGTCGTTCAAGCTTACCGGCCGCCGGGTATTCCGCATGGCGCCGATCCATCACCACTATGAGTTGAAGGGCTGGAAGGAAAATCAGGTCGTGGTTCGCTTCTGGATCATCACCATGCTCCTAGTCTTGTTTGGTCTCTCGACGTTGAAGCTGCGCTGATGCATCTGGCGAACCACGATTTGATTTCGGCGAAGGCTAACTTGCGCATTGCGCAAGTTAAGGCCGCGTATGCGGCCGGCCGAAGCCAAAATCAAAAGGTTCGCTTCTGGATCATCACGATGCTTCTGGTCCTCTTTGGTCTCTCGACTTTGAAGCTGCGATGAGCATACGCAATCGCACGGTCGTCGTTCTGGGGCTCGGAATCACGGGGCTCTCGGCCGCTCGCTGGGCGGCGCGGCAAGGGGCGCGTGTGCGCGTTGCCGATACGCGCGCCGCGCCTCCGTGCGCAGCGCAACTCGCGGTGGAGCTGCCCAAGGTCCCCATTGCGACGGGAGCATTCGATGACTCCACGTTTTCCGGCGCCGATCTCGTCGTGATCAGTCCGGGACTGGCAAAGGATCATCCCGCGGTCGCTGCGGCTGCCAAGCGCGGTGTG
>Ga0193751_1000257_pt1 | contig 46456 bp, 49 predicted proteins | sample L1c2metaG_FD_143050 | JGI IMG/M metagenome (GOLD analysis project Ga0193751, IMG submission 143050) | Soil microbial communities from a riparian zone of the East river system, Colorado, United States - L1c2 | ecosystem: Environmental > Terrestrial > Soil > Riparian zone | place: USA: East River...
CACGTTCGTCGCTGGAAATCGTCAATGTAGCCTTCGGGCGTCCGGTTCGCATCGGGTAGCTCCTTCGATCAGGATACCCGAAACCAATGCAATAATTATGCTACGAACTTACGGGACAACACACTAGTGTGGTGGTTCAGAAGTCCTTATCGTCTGTGCGGCCAGTCCGCCATGAGAACTTCTGAACCAAAACCACACTGGAATCATCGATTTCTAGTGTCCTTTCGAACCCGAGGTTCGCAAAAGTGGGCGGTGCAAGGGAGTGCGAACTTCGGATTTGGGACACTAGCGCCTTTTCCGCTTCGATTGAATCGAAACGGAGCTCTAGATTCTTGATTTGACGCGTTTTCTTGACGCGAACCGGTCTCCCCTTCGCTTGAAAACGCTCTGGCGCCTCACAGCATCCCCAGCGCCTGCATGTAGGTTTCGAGAATCGTCTCCGCTTCCGCCCGCTCATTGGCGTCCTGCTTGCGCAGCCGTACGATGGCGCGCAGCGCCTTGACGTCGAAGCCGTTGCCCTTGGCCTCGGCATAGACGTCGCGGATGTCGTCGGAGATCGTCTTCTTTTCCTCTTCCAGCCGTTCGATACGTTCGATGATGGCCTTGAGCTGGTCTTTGGCGAATTTGGTCGCGGGTGCTTCCTTGACGGCGGCAGCAGAGGTGGCCATCGGGGTACTCCTGAGGGAACTTTAGGGTTGAGGCGGAGGAAGCGCCGCACGCTTCATCACGCACCGCATCCTTGAAATCGACCCTCAAGAGTGCGGCGCCTTGCGTCAAGGCAACATCACCGCTCATCCACAGCGCGCCCACAAGAGAAAGCGGAAATGCAGGTTCTCGGTCGGCATTGGCAGGGAGCCAACGGGTCGCAACGACGGTGACGGTATCAATGCCCGGAATGGGCCTTCTTCATCGCCGCGAGCTGCTCGGGATTGGCAGTTCCCTGATGGGTCGCCTTCCAGGTCTCGTAGGGCATGCCGTAGACCGCCTCGCGGCTCTCGTCCTTGCTCATGGCAGCGCCCTTGGCGTCGGCTTCCTCCTTGAGCCAGTTGGACAGGCAATTGCGGCAGAAGCCCGCGAGATTCATCAAATCGATGTTCTGAACATCGCTGCGGGAGCGGAGATGCTCGACAAGCCGCCGAAACACCGCGGCTTCAAGCTCCGTTCTGGTTTTGTCGTCGATCGTCATGACCTGAACTCGCTATTTTTTACGGGCATGATCTAGACCCGAAGGGGTGAGAATACCGGTATTAGGTGGGGAACCGTCACAGATTTTTCCATATCGCGATGCAAACATAAGCTTGGGCGGTACCTTTCGGGCCACCCCCGGCCTGAAAGGGCCGCCTTGGCCGTTGACAGGCCCGGTGCGCTCACGCGAAATCGTCAATCATCTGATATAGCTTCGCTGAATGAACTCAGAAGATTCTCACCGTTCTCGATTCCTAACACGCTTGGCGGCCGGATTGATGCCGGCGCTGGCGCTTGCAATGGCCTGCCTGTGGAACGGTTCGGCGGCCGCGGACTTTCGTCTGTGCAACAACACATCGAGCCGGGTCGGGATTGCGCTCGGCTACAAGGACGCCGAGGGCTGGACCACCGAAGGCTGGTGGAATGTGTCCTCGCGAAGCTGTGAGACACTGCTGCGCGGCACGCTGGTGGCGCGGTTCTATTATATCTATGCCCTCGATTACGATCGCGGCGGCGAATGGTCGGGACAGGCTTTCATGTGTTCGCGCGACAAGGAATTCACCATCAGGGGCGCCGATAACTGCCTGGCGCGCGGGTTCGACCGGACCGGCTTCTTCGAGGTCGACACCGGGGAACAGCGCGCCTGGACCGTGCAGCTCACCGAGTCCAACGAACAGCCTGCGCAGCGCGTGCCGGGTATTCCGGGCACGATCGGACCAGGCGGAGCCGGAAACATTCCGGGCATGTCCAATTCGCCGGGCGGATTGCCCCCGGGCGCGTCTGGTCTGCCGCCAGCGCCCGGAAGCAAGCCATGAGGCGTTTGCGCCGTATCAAGATCCTTGCAACGCTCGGCCCAGCCTCCTCCGACAGTGCCATGATCCGGCGGCTGTTCGAGGCTGGCGCCGACGTCTTCCGCATCAATATGAGCCACACCCCGCACGACAAGATGCGGGAACTGGTCAAGACCATTCGCAATGTTGAATCCAGCTACGGCCGGCCGATCGGTATTCTGGTCGACCTGCAGGGGCCAAAACTCCGGCTGGGGTCGTTCGTCGAAGGCACGGTTCAGCTCAACAACGGCCAGAGCTTCATGCTCGATTCCGACAAGGCGCCGGGCGACAACACCCGCGTCCAGCTTCCGCATCCGGAAATTCTCGCAAGCTTAAAGCCCGGCCACGCATTGCTGCTCGACGATGGCAAGGTGCGCTTGATCGCCGAGGAAACCTCCCCTGAACGCGCCATCACAAGGGTCGTGATCGGCGGCAAGATGTCGGATCGCAAGGGCGTCAGCCTGCCCGACACTGACCTGCCGGTCTCCGCGATGACGCCCAAGGACCGCGCCGACCTCGAGGCAGCGCTGGTGACCGGCGTCGACTGGATCGCGCTCTCCTTTGTGCAGCGTGCCGAAGATGTTGTTGAAGCCAAGAAGCTGATCCGCGGCCGCGCCGCCGTGATGGCCAAGATCGAAAAGCCGCAAGCGATCGACCGCCTCCCCGAAATCATCGAGGCCTCGGACGCGCTGATGGTGGCGCGCGGCGATCTCGGCGTCGAGTTGCCGCTGGAGCGGGTGCCGGGCCTGCAGAAGCAAATGACGCGAATGGCGCGGCGCGCCGGCAAGCCGGTGGTGGTCGCCACCCAAATGCTGGAATCGATGATCCAGTCACCGGTGCCGACCCGCGCCGAGGTTTCCGACGTCGCGACCGCGGTCTATGAGGGTGCCGACGCCATCATGCTGTCGGCGGAATCGGCCGCCGGCAAATTTCCGGTCGAGGCGGTCTCGACCATGAACCGCATCGGCGAGGAGGTTGAGCGCGACCCGACCTATCGCGGCGTGGTCAATGCGCAGCGCGCCGAACCGGAGCCGACCGTCGGAGACGCGATTGCGGACGCCGCGCGGCAAATCGCCGAAACGCTCGACCTTTCCGCGATCATCTGCTGGACCAGTTCGGGTTCGACCGCATTACGGGTCGCGCGCGAACGCCCCAAGCCGCCGGTGGTGGCGATCACGCCGAATCTCTCCACCGGGCGCAAATTGTCCGCGGTGTGGGGCGTGCATTGCGTGGTCGCGGAAGATGCCAAGGATCTCGACGACATGGTAAGCCGCGCCGGCAGCATCGCCTTCCGCGACGGTTTTGCCAAGGCCGGCCAGCGAGTCATTATCGTCGCCGGCGTGCCGCTGCGCGCACCCGGCACCACCAACATGCTGCGCATCGCCTCCGTCGGCCCGGACGGCGACGCGGATATATGAGCGACGTAGCGCAACCACTCCAACGTCATTCCGGGATGGTCCCAACGGGTCCGCGCGAAGCGCGGCCCGATGACAGGCTCCGGACCAGACCCCAGATGCGCAATTGCGCATCGGGGAATCTCGGGATTCTCCGATGTGCAATTGCACATCGTAGTTCGTGTCTTTGACGCAGCCCCTGGGCCACGTGGTTCAGAGCAGCTTCGCCTCCAGTGTGATCTTGGTATTGAACAGCTTCGACACTGGACAGCCGGCCTTGGCCATGGCGGCAAGCTCCTGAAATTTTGCGTTGTCCGCACCCGGGACTTTGGCACTCAGCGCCAGATGCACGGAGGTGATGGCAAAACCATCGCCGACCTTCTCGAGCGTGACGTCGGCCTTGGTCTCCATCTGCTCGGCGGTGAGCTTGGCCTCGCCGAGGATCAGCGACAGCGCCATGGTGAAGCAGGCGGCATGCGCCGCCCCGATCAATTCTTCCGGGTTCGAGCCCGGTTTGCCCTCGAAGCGGCTGGCGAAGCCGTAGGGATAATCCTTAAGCGCACCGCTCTTGGTCGAGATCGCGCCCTTGCCGTCCTTGATGCCGCCTTGCCATTTGGCCGATCCGGATGTGGTTGTCATGCGAGGCTCCACAGGTTGGGGTGAACGATTGAGCTCCTCTAAGCGATTAATGCGGCGGAATGTGTCAATTCAAGAGAGCGACATGACTGGCCGCCGGAGTTCTTGTTAGGTGAGGTTCCAGATTACCGGGCTTTGTAGTATGCGCTCGGCGTGTTCAACAGCATCTTCGACTGAGCTAAAGACAGGCCCCGATGATCCACGGCTTGCAGGGAGCGCGTACTCTACGCTGTAGAAACAGCCATCCGCGTCCACGGGCGGATATCCAGGCTCCATCTCCTCATCAGTGATCGTGGGGCCGTCAAAGTAGTTCCGCCGTACAATTCTAACGCCGGCTTCCACAGTGCCGTCGTACAGCCACGTTCCACGACGTACTACTTGGTAAACGCGCGACAAGGACAGCGACCTCTCACGCAGCTCTTACGCCCCGACCAGCGCTTTCGCCGGCAGCACCGCCTGCACCACGAGGCCGCGGGCGCGGGCGTCCATCACGCCAACGGCGCGTAGCGCAAGCAGCGTCACGGTTTGAACCGCGTCGCGCAGCTTTCCCGGATCGTCCATGTTGTCCGGCGCCAACGGCCCGACCAGCGATTCATGCAGCGCGCCCAACAACGCGGTCGCGGCCAAGGCGGTGTCCTGGGCGGGCAGATGCCCGGCGCGGACCGCGGCGTCGATCCGGCTTGCGATCTCGCCGGCGATCTCCCGACGGCTCGAAAGCCGCGACGCCGTGACGTCGACATCGACCGGTTCGGCCAGGATGCCCCAGGCGAGCTTGCGCTGCGACAGCACATGCACCGCGACCGTGGTGACAGCGGCCGCCAGCGCCGAGGACGGCCCAGGGGCTGCGTCGGCGGCGCGGCGGATCGCGGCGAGTTCATCGCGCGAGACTTCGGCGATCAATTCGGAAATCAGATCCGCCTTGGAGGGAAAATAGCGGTAGACGGTGCCGGCGGCGACATTGGCGCGAGCCGCGATCGGGGCGATCTGCACCGCGGCCATGCCGCCCTCGGCGGCGGCATCGCGCGCCGCCGCCAGGATGGCGCCGCGGCGCGCCGCGAGGCGTTTTACGACTTGATGGGTCCGCCGGTAGACCATGGGCGCGCTTCACATCCCCCGCGCCTTCGGCGCTTGTTCAGTTTTTGGCGATTTACGACAAATCGCTCCAAGAACTGAACAATAATTCAGGCCTGAAGACAAGATAGAAATGGAATGATTTGAGGCCTAACCGGCTCGAGCGGCCACAAGCGAAGGCACCTGTTCGCGCCGCCACCACGGACCCACGCGGCATCCGATCAGGGTTGTGACGACCAGCGTTGCGGCAAAGCCGGTGGGCGCGCCCAGAAGCGGGTAGATCATCAGCAGCGCCGCGACCAATCCGAGCGCCGGCAATTCATGGCGTGCAAAGCCCTGATCCAAACCGACGCGGACCAGGAACGCCACCGCAATGGCCAGCACCATCAGGTCGTAGAGAAACAGGTAGGGCGTGATCAATAGCGCGCCGGCCGCGAGGCCTGCGGCCTTCAAGGGATAGCTGACGCTGCGGCTGCGCCACATCAGCGCCAGCAGGATCGCGACCACGCCGCTCATGATCCACTGAAACACCCAGGCCAGTTGTTCGGTACCGCCGAAATAACGCACCAACCCGAAGATGCTTTGCATCTTGCCCCAGGGCGCGCGGCCTTCGGTGAGGAACGCTTGGCTGAACATCGGCATCCAGTGAAAGAAGGCCTGCCAGCTTTCGCTGCCGAAGGCGAGCCACGATAACGAAGCGATCAAGACCGCGACCGTGCCGGCGGTGACAAACACCTTCCATTGCGACGCGGCGATCAGCACGAGCGGAAACAGCAATCCGTATTGCGGCTTGTAACTCAACAACCCGAGACAGATTCCGGACAGCACCGGCCGGGTCGGCATCAGTGCAAGCGTGCCGCCGATCAGCGACGCCGTGAGGAAGCCGTTCTGCCCGACCAGCGCATTGGTGACCAGCACCGGAAACGCCAACGCCAGCAACAGGCCAAAGCTGCGGCCGACAATCGCGCGCATGACGGCGAGATAGGGCACAAGACTGATCCCGGCCCAGCCGAGATAAGCCACGGCGTAGGGAAAATGCGCCAGCAACGCGGCGACGAACAGAAACGGCGGCGGATAGTGCCAGGCGAAATTGCCATCATAGCTCTGGCCGAGGACTGCGACCTGAACCTGCTTCTGGATATCCCAGTCATAGGCCAGTGCGGGATGGCCATCGAGCACAAGGCGGCCGGCGGACCAGACGTTGACGAAATCGGTCGGGATGCCCAAGCCGTTTTCGTCGAAGATCCACCAATGGGCGACGTACCCGGTCTGAAGCAGCGAAACGTTGATGACCGCCAGCGCGAAGCACGCGATCAAAAGCGCGGGAGGAATCGCGCTGCGCTCCGAGACGACCATCGGGGCGGATATCGGCGTGGCCATGCGAGGTCCTCATCACGCGCCGTTACGGCGCGCACATCCTCTAGCCATAGGCCGGACAGGCTTGAAGAAATCTTAAGGCTTGAGCTCCGCCGAGGGGATTTTTTTAGGTGCGAAATCGCCCAATTCCGGGTTCGTCGCTTCGCCAGGGAATGACGAGCCAACGATCACTGGTCGACTATTCGGTCAGCAGGTTCGCTACCGCCTATCCTCAGGTCACGACGCCGGGCCGCGACAGCGCCGGCGCTTCGCGACGGCGCATCAGCGCGGTGTACAATAAAGCCCCGAGGCTGGCGCCGATCAGCCATCCCCAATCCCCGATGTTGGTGATGACCCCGTAGGCACCGAGCAGCGACAGCCCGATCGACGTCGCGCCGGCGCCCGCGAGCGCGATCAACGCCATGGCGTTCCAGCCGCCCTCGAAATAAAGCGAGCCGCCCGGTGACATCGTATAGAGGTCGTCGAGGATGATCTGCTGACGTTTCACCACGTAGTAATCGGCCACCATAATGCCGAACATCGGGCCAAGCGCCGCACCGAAGATGCTGACGAAAATCGTGATCGCCTGCGGGCTCGAGACGAAAATCCACGGGCACACCATCACCGACAGAATCGAGGTGATCAGCCCGCCGAGACGGAAGTCGATCTTCTCCGGATAAAGGTTGGAAATGTCGTAAGCCGGCGAGACAAAGTTGGCGACGATGTTGATGCCCATGGTGGCGACGATGAAGGTGACGGCGCCGATCGCCACCACCCAGGGATTGCCGATGCGCTCCACGATGGCGACGGGATCCATGATCGCCTCGCCGAACACCTTGACGGTTCCGGCCGTGACGATGACGGTGATGATGGCGAAGACGATGAAATTGACCGGCAGGCCCAGGAAATTGCCGACCGTCATCGCCTTCTTATCCTTCGCGAAACGCGAGAAGTCGCCGAAATTGAGCAGCAGCGCCGCGAAATAAGCCACGATCAGCATCGCCGCATTGGCCATCTGACCGATCGCCGAGCCTTCGAGCCGCGGGCTCAGCTGCAGCGACAGGCTCGACGTGCCGGTCTGTGCCAGGATCCATATCGCCAGCGCGAACATCACGATGTAAACGGCGGGCCCGCAGAAATCGATGAACTTGCGGATCGTTTCCATGCCGTTGAGGAAAATCAGAAGCTGAAACAGCCACATGAACAGGAAGGAAAACCATCCCAGCGCCGACAGGCCGAGAAAACCCGAATGCGTGAAGATTTCCGCCGCCGGATAGAACGTCAGCACCAAGACCTGCACGGCTTTGGAGGCGAAATAGGTTTGCACGCCATACCAGACGATGCCGACGATGCCGCGCAAGCCTGCGGCGATGTTGGCTCCCATCACGCCGAACGACATCCGCGCCACCACCGGGAAGGGCGTGCCATATTTCAGCGACGGACGCCCGATCAGATTCATCAGGAAGAAGACCGCGGTGATGCCGACAGTCATCGCCACCAGCACTTCCCATCCGGTCAATCCAAGGAAGAACAGGCTCGCGGCAAAGGTATAGCCGCCGACCGAATGCACGTCCGACATCCACATCGCGAAGATGCTGAAAATGCCCCAGGTCCGCCCCGCAGGGGCCACCGGCGCCAGATCGTGATTATACAGCCTGGGGTCGGCACCAGGGATGGCCATGGCGGGCGAGGCATTCGAATGACCGGACATCGGCGGCTCCTGTGCTGGACGACGGGAGACTGGCAGATTTTTTCAGGCAAGTCCCGCGCCAAGAGGGAGATACATTAGATCCACATGCGCTCCGTCATTCCGGGGCGCATCCAACGGGTCCGCGCAAAGCGCGGCCCGATGACAAGCTCCGATGCGAACCCGGAATCTCGGGATTCCGGGCTCGATGCTTGCATCGCCCCGCAATGACCGGCGATCACTTAGCGCGCTTGACCTGCCGGTCGCCTTTCCGCTGCACCTTCGGTATCACGAATTTCAATCCGGACCAGGTGGCGTCGATCGCGCAGACTTTGACATCGACGAGGCCAAGCGGAAGCGCGGTGTCGCGCACCACAACATCCGACAGATCGGTCGCGACGCCAGAGGATTTCTTCGGCCACGACACCCAGATCATGCCATCGGGATCGATGGCGGCGCGGCAGCCGCGCAGCCTTGCGGCGAGCCCCGCCGTTTGCGTCGCGAACACATGCACCATGTCAAGCGGCGCCTTCAGCCGGGCCGCGATTGTCACATCATCAGGCAGTAGGCCGACGAGATCGCTGTAGGCGGAAGATAGGCCGTCGACAAAAATACAAAAGCCCGGCTTGATGCCGAGCTTTTGCGGTATCGATTTGCCGGAATAACCAGCCATCGATGCAGGCATCAAGCCTGCGGCTGCGGCTCCAGGCCGGGATCCGGATCGGGCCGCGGGCGTGGTTTGCCGGCCGGCGGCACCGCCGAGGTGCGCGGCGTGGTCGGCTCCAGCACCGACTCCCGATTCGGCTTCTTGCCCTTGAGCAAATCCTGAATCTCTTCGCCGCTCAGGGTCTCGTATTCGAGCAGGCCCTTTGCCAGCGCTTCGAGATCAGCACGCTTCTCGGTCAGGATCTTGGTCGCCTGATTGTAACCCTCCTCGACCAGACGCCTGATCTCGCTGTCGATCTTCTGCACGGTCGCCTCGGAGGCGTTCTGCGTGCGCGACACCGACATCCCTAAGAACACCTCGTCCTGGTTCTCGCCGTAGGAGACGGTGCCAAGTTCCTCGGAAAGACCCCAGCGGGTCACCATCATCCGCGCTAGCCTTGTCGCCTGCTCGATGTCGGAAGCCGCACCTGAGGTCACCTTTTCGCGGCCGAACACCAGTTCCTCGGCGACGCGGCCACCCATCATGATGGCGAGGCGCGAAGTCATTTGCTCGAGCGACATCGACAGCTTGTCGCGTTCGGGCAGTTGCATCACCATACCCAGCGCACGACCGCGCGGAATGATGGTCGCCTTGTGGATCGGATCGGTCGCGATCACGTTGAGGCCGACGATGGCGTGGCCGCCCTCGTGATAGGCGGTCAGCATTTTCTCTTCTTCGGTCATGACCAGCGACTTGCGCTCGGCGCCCATCATGACCTTGTCCTTGGCCTCTTCGAATTCGGCCTGCGTCACCATGCGCTTGTTGCGCCGCGCCGCGGTCAGCGCCGCCTCGTTGACGAGGTTCATCAGATCGGCGCCGGAGAATCCGGGCGTGCCGCGGGCAATGGTCTTGAGGTTGATATCCGGCGCCAGCGGCACCTTGCGGACGTGAACCTTGAGGATCTGTTCGCGGCCGACGACGTCCGGATTCGGCACCACCACCTGGCGGTCGAACCGGCCGGGGCGCAGCAGCGCCGGGTCGAGCACGTCGGGCCGGTTGGTCGCCGCGATCAGGATCACGCCTTCATTGGCTTCGAAGCCGTCCATCTCGACCAGCAACTGGTTCAGCGTCTGCTCGCGCTCGTCATTGCCGCCGCCGAGGCCGGCGCCGCGATGCCGGCCGACCGCGTCGATCTCGTCGATGAAGATGATGCAGGGCGCGTTCTTCTTGGCCTGTTCGAACATATCCCGGACCCGCGAGGCGCCGACGCCGACAAACATCTCGACGAAGTCCGAGCCGGAGATCGTGAAGAACGGCACGTTGGCCTCGCCGGCGACCGCGCGCGCGATCAGGGTCTTGCCGGTGCCGGGGGGGCCGACCAAGAGCACGCCGCGTGGAATCCGGCCGCCGAGCCGCTGGTATTTTCCGGGATCGCGCAGGAATTCGACGATCTCCTGCAGGTCCTGCTTGGCCTCATCGACGCCGGCGACATCCTCGAACGTCACCCGGCCGTGCGCCTCGGTCAGCATCTTGGCGCGCGACTTGCCAAAGCCCATCGCCTTGCCGGCGCCGCCTTGCATCTGCCGCGACAGGAAAATCCACACCCCGATCAGCGCGATGAACGGCAGCCATGAGACCAAAAGCGACACGAACCAGGGCACGTTGTCGCCCGGCGGCTTCGCGGTGATCGAGACCTTGCCGTTATACAGGCGCGAGACCAGCGTCGGGTCGTTCGGCGCATAGGTCTGGAAGCTCGAGCCGTTGGTAAAGGTGCCGTGAATCTCCGGCCCCTGGATGACCACATCGCGAACGTGGTTCTGATCGACCTCGGTCAGAAGCTGCGAGAAGGAGATGTCCTGCGAGGACGCGCGCTGACCAGGATTCTGGAAGAGCGTGAACAATGCCAACAACAGCAAAACAATAATGACCCAGAGGGCGAAATTGCGCAGATTGGCGTTCATCGATCTTCCTTCGTGGTCGCGCGGATCGCGGCCTTATTTCCTTGGGCAGGCGTGAGGGAATCCCTCGGGTCGACTGCATTACAATCTAGGTGCCGACACGGGCGCTGCCAAGGGAACCACATAGGACTATTTAGCCCATCTTAGCGCGATTCCGGTTCAAATCATGGCGTTGGAATGGGTGTTTTTGCAGGGTGGTTAAGCCGCAAGTTAGAATTGGCAGACGCTTTCCGCCCTCAATCGGCCCGGCGACGGCGGGGCGGCGCCGACGCCACCGTAATCTGATCGTCGATCAAGCTGACCAGCGCGCCTGCAAGGGTCTGTTTCAGCCGCGGCCGGCGCCTCGGATTTGAGTCCGCCATCGTCCGGCCCAGCATCGACAACAGGGCTTCGACCTTGCCGAGTTCCGCCGGCCCCTCATGACCGAACCGATCGATCGCACGCCGCAATAGCCGAAGCCGGATTTCCTCCGGCATCGCGGCAAAGGCCTTGGCGTTAAAAGTCTTGGCATCAAAGGCCTTGGCATCAAAGGCCTTGGTCTTGACAGGCTTGGCATCGAATACTTCGGCGCCGGTCCCCGACTGTGACGCTGCGCGGCGATCCCTGAGCGCCAGATATCGCTCGGCGCCATCGACCAGTATTTCGATCGCCGCATTGGCCCGCGCCAACCTTGAGGCCAACCGCGCCAGATTGCGCGCGTCACCACCCTCGGCGGCGAGAACCGGCATCACCGCGCGGATCCGCGGCCGGGTAAAATTCGTATCGCGGTTAGTCGGGTCGTCAGCGAAAGCAACCTTCGCCTTTCTGAGCGTCGCGATGAGCTGCGATTTCGAAATATTCAGAAACGGACGGACCAGCAGCACGCCCTCTTTCTCGGTGACCCGCGCCATCGCCGAGAGGCCGGTGATGCCGCTGCCGCGGAGCAGCCGCATCAGAAGCGTTTCAGCCTGGTCGTCGCGGGTATGCGCGGTGAGGATGTGGGTGGCGCCGCTCTGTCGCGCTGCCTCGGCAAGCAGGCGATAGCGCGCCGCCCGCGCCGCGGCCGGCACGCCGGATTTTGGCTTGGCGCCACTCCAGCGCATCGTGCGATGCGGCAGATCGAGCGTGCGCGCCAGGCGCTTGACCTCGCGCGCCTCGCCCGCGGCTTCAGTGCGCAAACCATGATCGACGGTGACCGCGATCAAGCGCGGTCCGCGCGAAAGCGTGCGGCGCCAGCGGGCCGCGAGCCACATCAGCGCCATTGAATCGGGGCCCCCGGAAACGGCGAGGACGATGGCCGGGGCACCCTTCCAATCCGCGAACAGATCTCTCGCCTGCCGCGTCGAAATCGGGGAGTGGTCGTCGTCAGCCATGGTGCCGCCGGCTCATGTCAAAGCCCGTTCAAGGAGCGCAAGACCCGAATCAGTCAGTCAAGCAGACGGGCGGCTTCTTGCGTCCCGTCGCGCTCAAATCCAAAGGTGTTTATGATAACCCTTTGCGTCATCGAGCGCGAAGATCCAATTCGGGCTTCTGCCGAAACCGTGCATTGGCCAAAGCGGCCTTTAGATCATGATGCGATTAAGTTGAATCGCATCATGATCTCATGTCTTTGTTTGAGCATGATCTCCGCGCAAACGCTACGCGTTTGTTAGCTAAGGGAAAACCGGTTTCCACTTTGCGCTAACGCGGCCCTTCGGGTCCGGATCATGCTCTAGCACTTGACGCGCTTTTGCTCACGGTCGACCGCCTGCTTGATGCTGCCGGAGGCGTGGGGGTATTTCCGCGTCACTTCGCCGAACGCCGCGCAGGCGGCCTCCCTCTCCTTCAGCGCGGCGAGCGACTGGCCGAGCCGCAGCAAGGCGTCCGGGGCTTTCGCCGATCGGTCGAACTTGGTTGTCACCGCAAGGAAGGATTCGGCCGCGTCGCGATAGAGCTGGCGCTGGAAAAAGCTCTCGCCCAGCCAATATTGCGCATCCGCGATCAGGGGATCGCTCGGGAATCGCTTGGCAAAGTTGCGCATCGTTTCTTCGGCGAGCGCGTAGTCCTTGCGCTGGATATAGCCGACGCCGAGATCGAACTCGTCCCTCGGGGTTGCCGATGGCGGCAAGGTGGCGAGCGCCCCGGCCGCGTTGGTGTTGCGTGGCGGTGGTGGCGGCAAGGCTCCCGGAAGAGTGGCTCCCGCCCCGCCGGTGTTGGCAAGATCGAGCGGCTCGCCCGCATTGCGTCCGCCGGGAGCACCGATCGGCGCCTCGGCCGGTAACGGTAATTGGCCGCCGCCGAGCGCGCGCGGCGCGCCCGGGGCGTTCGGGTTCTGGCTGGGATCGAAGGCGTCGCCGCGGCGGCGGCCTTGCGGCGGCATTCCCGCAGGTTCCTGGACGATCGGCGCTGGAGCGGCGATCTGCGGCTCATATCCCACCTGTGGCTGGACCTGGCGCAGCGACGGATTGGGCTGCACCGGGGGCATCGCGGCGGTATTGGGCAAGGAGGCGGCGGGCTGGCCGGGGACCGCCTGGCCGTCTGCCTGAAGCAGCCTCAGGCGCTCCTCAAGCTGCCGGTTACGATATTGCAGCTCCTCGTTCTGCCCGGTGAGTTGTCGCAATTGGTTTTCGAGCTGCTGAATCCGGATCTCCGGGTCGACATCATCGGACTGTGCGAAGGCTTGCGAACCAAACCCGAGCATCGCAGACAACGCCGCCGCGCGCGCAATTTTATGAAATCTGGATGACATTCTGGCCTGACGGACGAAATCGACGTGGATCGACAACGCATTACCTTGAGAGACGGAGTACGCCAAAAATGTGACTGAGACAAACCTGTCAAGACAGGGCCGGGACTGGAAGCCCACGACCTCGTGCGAGGCATCCAACGCGAAACCGGCGCCCAAAGGGCGCCGGCGACTGGCGTTGTCGAAAATCAACTCCTTAGGAGCTCGCGTTCAGCACCGTGACCGCACGGCGGTTCTGCGACCAGCAGGAGATGTCGTTGCAAACCGCGACTGGGCGCTCCTTGCCGTAGGAGATCGTCCGCATCCTCGAGGCATCGATGCCGCGCGAGGCGAGGAAGGTGCGAACCGACTGGGCGCGCCTGGCACCGAGGGCGATGTTGTACTCGCGGGTGCCGCGCTCGTCGGCATGGCCTTCAATGGTGAAGGCATAGCGGTTGTAGGTCTGCAGCCACTGCGCCTGCTTTTCCAAGGTCGCGATCGCCTGTGGCGACAAGTCGGTCTGGTCGCTCTCGAAGAATACGCGGTCGCCAACGTTGACCACGAAATCCTGCTGGCTGCCTGGAGTGGCGGCGCTTGCCATCGCGCCATCGGCGAGCGGATTCTTCGCGCAGGCGCCGATCGACAGCGCCACCGCGAGCACCGCGGCCAGCTTCAATCCCTGGAGGATACGCATCTGGTGTTTCATTCCGGAGCCTCCACGCTCACGTTTTTGACTGTTATCCGGTCTACAGGGCGATGGTTAAGCGAACGTTCCGTCAACCTTGATGGGATGTTGCCAAACCGGATCAAATGCCAGCAAGCGGTGAAAAGCAACCGCGATAGTTAATGGGTTGTAAATGTGGCACGAGGGTGAAGGCAAGTGGGAGTTGGGCCCGAAATCGCCATTTCCCAAGCAATCCGCACCCTTCCGCGGTGCCGGACCGCCAAACAGGCCTCCCAGGGGTGCAGACCGATCGTCAGGCGCGCGGGACCATCGTTGCGCGTTCGAAGGTGAACTCCGGTAAGTCGATCACCGGCAATCGCTCGCTGCTACGCTCGAACAGCATCCGCCGCTCGAACGCGCTTGAACGCATAATGGGAAAACGGGTCAAGACCTGTTCCCGCAGGGCGCGGAAATCGGACGCCATCAATGCCACCTTTTTCAATACGTTCGGAAACGAACGCGGTTCGGCGATGGTCTCGTGCAGAAAGATCCGGCGATAGAACGCCTGGTGCTCGGCACGAACGAGCGCGAGCCCGGTATCGGCGTTGAAATACTCGCATGCCAGATAGGCCAGCCGCAGCGTCACATAGGGAAGTTCTGGAAACCGCTGGGCTTTTTCGGGGTCTGCAACAAAACGACCCGGATCGATGAAAACTTCGCCTCGATCGAGGCGAGGGTGAAGAACATCGCCAAACAATTCGGTTGCAAAGGACATCCTGCATTCTGACGTCAGGACGTGAATGCGCAGAGAGCTACAGAGCTCTCCGTCGACATAGATTCCGAACGTCCAGGCATTGGGCGCATCGTCATAAAGATCGCTGACGCGCTGAGACTCTGACGGCAATATTAATCCGCCGTGCAGATAGGCTCTGTAACGCATCAAATAGAGACAGTCTTTCTCCTCAGGAGTTTCGATGGGTCGGTAATCGATGCGATCGAACAGTCCTGATCCCCGCACAACGAGCGAAGTGCGCGGCTCGGCTCCGGACTTCATCTGATACTCCCCACCCCACAAACAACCTGCGCGCGTGGAGCAAAGATTAACAGTCCCTTAACGTAATTGCAAAGCTATCGAACCATTAGGGTTAACCCTTTGTGGCCGTCGGCGCGCAATCGAACCGGTAGAATCACGGAAGATGCCTCAGGCGATCGATCGCGAGGGATCCGCGAGATACCCGTCATCCGGCCGGCGGCCGTGGGATGCGTTCAACAGCTGGCGAACCCGCACCGCCGGCACCGGCCGGCTGAAAAGATAACCCTGAGCCTCGGTCACCGTGCCGTCGGCATTGATCAATTCCAGCTGCTCGTTGGTCTCGATGCCTTCGACCACGACCGACATGCCGAGATCGGCGCTCAGTCGCGCCACGCCGCGCAACAGCGTCAGCGGACGATCGGTGTCGATGCCCTCCAGGAACGAGCGATCGATCTTCACTTTCTGTAGCGGGAAATTGTGCAGATAGCTGAGGCTTGAATAGCCGGTGCCAAAATCGTCCAGCGATATGCGTACGCCCAGCGTGCGCAATTGCGCCAGCACGTCATGGGTCAACTGCGTATTGCGCAACAGTGATGATTCGGTGATCTCGATTTCGAGGCGATTGGCGGGCAGTCCGGAGACTTCGAGCGCGTAACGGATTTCGCTCAACACGTCGCGCTGATGAAATTGCTGCGGCGAAAAGTTGACCGCGACGCTGACGGCTTCCGGCCATTGCATGCATTCGATGCACGCCTTGCGCAGGATCCAGCGGCCGAGGTCGACGATCAAACCCATGTCCTCGGCGACCGGAATGATGTCGATCGGCGAAACCGTGCCCCTTACCGGGTGGTTCCATCGCAGCAGCGCTTCGCAGGTGGATATCCGCCCCGATTTGAGATTGACGAGCGGCTGATAGAACAGCTCGAATTCCTCATTGGCCAGCGCTCTGCGCAGGTCGAGTTCGAGAATGCGGCGTGCCTCGACGGTTTGCGCCATCTCTTCACGGAAGAAACAGAAGGTGCCGCGCCCGTCCGCCTTGGCGCGATAGAGCGCCATGTCCGCGTTCTTCATCAACGTATCGGCGCCGATGCCTGCCGGTGCCGTCATCGCGATGCCGACGCTGGCGCCGATCTCTACCAGGTGATTGTCGATCTTGTAACGCTCGCTGAGGTGATCGACGATTCGGTGAGCAAGACCCGCCGCCTCATCCGGTGATTTGATGTTTTGTTGAAATACCACGAATTCGTCGCCGCCGAACCGCGCCACGAAATCCTCCGGACGCAGTATGGCGCGCAACCGATCCGCGACCGCGCACAACAGCTGGTCGCCGCAGGGATGCCCCAGGGTGTCGTTGACCTGCTTGAATTGATCGAGATCGACAAACAGCAATGCCGACAACTGCTCGTTGGCGTGGGGAACGGCCAGGAGATGCTCGATTTCATCGCGGAAATTGACCCGGTTGGGAAGCCCTGTCAGTTCGTCATAGCGCGCCAAATGGGTAATCCTGGCTTCCGCGTTGCGCCGTTCGGTGATGTCCTCGACCAGCACGACCGCGCCGCCGCCCGCCATCGGCTGGAACGTCCACGACAGCGATCGGCCTTTGACCATTTCGGGATCGGTGGTGATGATGTCCTTGGCCTGCGAATTTGCGATCTCCGATTGGATGATCTCGCCGCTCGCAGCCGATACCGAGCCCGCGCTGACGCAGCCCTCGACGATGTCGGACGCGCTTGCGCCGCGATGTACCAGATCGTCGGGCAAATTCATCATCGCGCTGAAACGGTGGTTCATCACCGCGAGACGCCCGTCGGCGGTGAACATGCACAGGCCGTGCGGCATGTTGTTCAGCGCGGTATCGAACTGACCCGCCAGGGCCGCTTCGCGCTCACGCGCCACAAGCGCCTGCATGAATATTCTGTGCAAGTTCGCCGAAATTCCTATGAGCGCTACGAGAAATACGGCGCTCACGACTGACATGGCCACGTAATAGGGTGTGCCGCGCAATGCCAGCGCGATCACCGTTGGACCGAAGCTAAGTGCGACCTGCAGCTGGAATATCCACTGCCGTCCATAACCCCTGCCCGCACCTCCCGCCACGATCCCGGTGGTGACGGACAAACAAATCATGTGGGCCACGGCGTCGTCGCTGCTCAGCAGGGTGGTGGCGCACCAGATGCCGATCGCGGCGGCCTGGATCATCGCCCCGATCTGATAACGGTTCTTCCACCGCGCAGCTTCATCGGCCGTCAGGTTCGCTTTGCGCGCGTGGTACTTTGCCAAGCCGAACGCCCGAATAGCGCCGGCGACGACCAGAAGCGCGACGCATGCCCAAATCAGATCTTCACCCGTCTTCAGCGCGGTCAAGCCGGCTGCGACGGCCACGAAGACGATCCCGGCAAACAACGGACCGGGAGTTTCGAACAGCGAATCGACCAGCGCTGCTCGAATGGACGGCGATATCTCCTGGTCGGTTTCTCTTGGGTGGTTCGACAACTGCATCGTGCGCGCGCGTCCTTTGCCCGCCGAAAACTACGCGCCGCAGATGAAGTCTTTCTGAGGGAACATCGTTACCGGGGCGTTGTTTTCTGCCCGATGAAATGAGAATCTGCCTGCCAAATCAGCAGGCTAGGCAAGGTTTGCCGGCCGGCACGACAAGCCGTTCCGATGACACCGTGGGGTCCTATGACAGCAGCGGTGACCACGCCGGATCGGACGCGAATCCGGGGGTGGGAACCCGCTGTTCATAGCGCCCGGAAATATCCACGGTGAACAAGGATGGCCCGCCATTGCCGCCGGGGTCGCGGAAGAACATCAGCACCCGTCCGTTCGGCGCAAATGTCGGCCCTTCATTGTGGAATCCGGAGGTGAGAATTCGCTCGCCTGAACCATCGGGCTTCATGATGCCGATGGAAAACTGTCCGCTGCCCTGCTTGGTGAAGGCGATGTAGTCGCCGCGCGGCGACCACACCGGCGTTGAATAGCTGCCCTCGCCGAAGGAGATGCGTTGTGCGGGTCCGCCGGTTGCCGGCATCACATAAATCTGCGGCTTTCCGCCACGGTCGGATTCGAAGCACAGCCGCGCCCCGTCGGGCGCATAGGACGGCGAGGTATCGATCGCCGGGGTATCGGTGAGGCGCGTGGTCGATTTCGACCGCAAATCCATCACGAACAGGTTCGAATTGCCGCCCTGTTGCAGGCTCATGATCACCCGCTGGCCGTCGGGCGAAAACCGTGGCGAGAACGACATGCCAGGGAAATTGCCGACGATCTCGCGCTGTCCGGTCTCGATGTTGAGCAGATAGACGCGCGGGTCACCCTGGCCGAATTCCATATAGGTGATTTCCTGGGTCGAGGGCGAAAAGCGCGGCGTCAGCACCAGATCGCTGCCGCGCGTCAAATAGCGGACATTGGCGCCATCCTGATCCATCAGCGCCAGCCGCTTGACGCGCCGCTCCTTGGCGCCGGTCTCGTCGACGAACACCACGCGGCTGTCGAAATAGCCTTTCTCGCCGGTCAGGCGTTCATAGATCTGGTCGGAAATGATGTGCGCGATCCGCCGCCAATATTCGGGCGAGGTGAAATATTGCTGGCCGGCGAGCTGCTGGCCGGTGTTGACGTCCCAGAGGCGGAATTCGGCCTTCAGGCGTCCGTCCGCCTGGCGGGTCATGCGGCCGGTCACCAGCGCTTGTGCGCTGATGGTCTTCCAGTTCGCAAATTGCGGCGCCGCGTCGATGTTGACGATCTTTTCGATATAGGCGGCTTGATCGATCGGGGCGAACAGCCCGCTGCGCTTAAGGTTGTTGGTGATGACCTGGGTCACGCCGACACCGACCTCGCCGTCCGACGGCGTGCCGGCGACGAAATTGGGGATCGCGATCGGCAGCGGGGCGAAATCACCCTCGGGAATCGGAATGCGTTTCTGTGCGAACGCCTGACGAACAAGAGCGCCAGCGAGCACGCCGAGTGAGGCCATTCCGGAAACAAGCCGCCGGCGGCTCGGGCGAAACGGCATCTCACGCAACTGGTCTTTGTCGTTCATTTGCAGGGGTTTTCATTTCATGCTTGGGATCGTGAACGCCGCGCGCCTTCAGATCTTTCGGTCGGTGAACACCGGCGTAAAAAACTTCCAATCGTCGAAATACGCGGCGGGAAGATTATAAGGCTGGCATTCGATGATCGCGCGCAGCGCACTCTCCTGGTAGACACGAAGATACGGCGTGGCCGGCGTGCCTTCCGGCACCGGCATTCCCTCAAGTGTACCGTCGCGTTTTAGCCTGATTGTGAAGGCGGCTTCGGGATTTTGACTCTCGAGGCTGCCATATGGCTTCTTCCAGCAGCGCTCGACCTGGGCCTGAAACATCGAACCCCAGGTGGCGGAATTGTCCGTGGCCTTGCCCTTGGACAGACCAAGCGCGGCGTTGGAATTCAGCGTCTCGCCTGTGGTGGCCTGGTGCGCCGGATCGCGCTTGTCGAGCAGGGCTGCAATCTTCGACTGATCGAAGGTGCGTTCCTTCGGTTTTTGCGGCTGCGGCGGTGGCGTTGCGGCCTGGACTTGCGGCTTCGGCGGTTTCTTCTCTTCCTTCTTCAGGGCTTCGGCGATCGGATCGACGTTGGGCGGATCCGGCTTCTTCTCGATCGGCTTCGGCTCTTCCTTGGGCTTATTCTCGGCAACCGGCTTCGGCGGATCGGGCTTTTTCTCGACCGGCTTTTCCACGGGCTTGGGCTGCGGCGGCGGCGTGGTGTCGGTCACGACCGGCGCCTTCTCGGTGATCTTGCCGACGGCGTCCTCGACCGGTTTCGCCTCGGCGACTTTCTCCACCAGCGGCTTCGGATTTTCCTTTTTGCCGGATTTCATGCCGGCGGTGACCTTGGCCAACTGATCGGCGGAGATGATGTCGACCGGCAAGGATTCTTCGGGAATCGATTCGAACACCCTGGAGGAGAACGACACCAATCCCCACCCGATCACGAGGACGTGCAGGGCCACCGACGCAACCAGTGTCTTGTCGACCTTCACCCTCTAGGACCCCTGCTCCACTTCAGTGACCAGTGCGAGCCGCTTGAAGCCTGCGCCCGACAACCGCCCCATCACGCGCGCCACGGTTCCGTAATCCGCCTTCTTGTCCGCCCGCATGAATATACGCTCGTCCAGGCCTCCGCGGGCGTCGGTTATCGCCTTTAATTTCGGCACCAGGTCATTCATGGCCACTTCGGTGTCGTTGATGAATATCCGTCCCTTGATATCGACCGAGAGCTGCAGCGGAGTCTTGTCCTGCTCCAGGCTCTTGGCCTGGGTCTGCGGCAGGTCGAGCGGTACGCCGACCGTCAACAGCGGCGCCGACACCATGAAGATGATCAGCAACACCAGCATCACGTCCACCATGGGCGTGACGTTGATCTCCGCCATCACGGCGCGACGCCGGCCGCGGCGTCCGCCGCCGCCCGAGCCTGCCATGTTCATCGCCATGTTTTGGTGCTCACCATGCGCTCACATTATATCGATATCGAGCCTCACGCACGCTCGTCGATCTGGCGTGACAGGATGGCCGAGAACTCGTCGGCGAACCCCTCCAGGCGCTGGGCCTGCCGGTTCACCTCGGAAGTGAACTTATTATAGAAGATAGTCGCCGGAATGGCGGCGATAAGGCCGATTGCGGTGGCAAACAGCGCCTCGGCGATGCCCGGGGCCACCACCGCCAGCGAGGTATTTTTGGACGCGGCAATCGACTGAAAGCTCGACATGATGCCCCAAACCGTGCCGAACAGGCCGACAAAGGGGCCCGCCGAGCCGACGGTGGCGAGCACCAGGAGGCGGCGTTCCAGCCGCTCGATTTCGCGGGCGATCGAGACGTTCATGACCTTTTCGATCCGCATCTGGAGGCCCGCAAACGACCGCGCCTGGCTTTCGAACGAGCGTTTCCACTCCCGCATCGCGGCTACGAAGCAGGCCGCCATCGATTGCGTCGGCTTGGCCGAGAGCGCGCGATAGAGTTCCTCGATCGATTGACCGGACCAGAACGCCTGCTCGAAGCGATCCATGGCGCGCTTGGTGCGCGCATAAAGGAAAAACTTGTCGATCGCGATCGCCCAGACCCATACCGAGCAGGACAACAGCCCCAGCATGACCGCCTTCACAATCCAGTGCGCCTGCAGAAACAGGGCGATCAGCGAGACGTCAGCGGATGGGAGCGGCAGGGCGGACTGCGCCACGTCGGCCGGATTCATAGGCGGTGTCCTCTCAACACAAGTGTCGCAAATCCTCCGCGAGCCAAATGCTTCGGACGCAGTGGCTGCCGGTTGTGCAGCCGCACGAAAAGCGCGGCGGTAAGCGCCAGCGCGAGAGCCCTGTCGTGTCGCATGGGAGGCCCGTTACAGAAGCCGCGGCTTGCATTCCCTGCCAACATGTCAAAACGAGGGCTATCGGCGCGTCCTTACGCCACTAACCAGACGCTAATCATGGTTAACGTCAAGTTACCAAAGGAGATTTTGGCTATCTGAAGAACCGGCTGTGGGAACCGGAAAGCGCCCGGAATAGGCCTTTATCACGCGCAGAAACGCAAAGCCGCCCGTCTGCTTTCACAAACGGGCGGCTTTCGTGCCATCAGGTCGTAGGGGCGCTCCGCCCTGAGGCTAAGCCAGGCGCATCAGGGGAAGGCGCATTAGCCTTGGGGCTGGCCATCAACGGGCGGCGGCGGCGTCGGACGAGAGCGGTGCTGCGCCATGAACTGGTCGAACTCTTCCTTGTCCTTGGCGTGACGCAGGCGATCGAGGAAATCTCGGAATTCGGTCTGCTCCTCCTCAAGGCGCCGCAGCGTCTCCATGCGGTATTCGTCGAAGGCGCGGTTGCCGCTGGTCGGCGGACCGAAGGGGAAGCCCCGGCGCTCCATGCGGTTGCGCATCCGTTCCATCTTGTACTGCATCCGCTCCATCTTGTTCGACCAGCGGTCTTGATGACTCCAGCAACCCATTTTTCTGCTCCCGAGTGTGAAAAAGAGAAGGGCAAGGCCGATCGGCCACCAGATAATGAAACCAAGCACGGTCACGGCGATCCAGCCGGGGTGCCATGGTGAATCGAGCATATGGGGGCGGTAGGGCTCTTCAGCGGGGCCGCGCCATCGATTGACATCTGCGGTGTAGGCCATTTCCCTCTCCATGACGGCAATGCGCCGTTGTGAATGTAAATAACATTTACATACGTAAACCATCCGGAATTTTTGTCAAGCCGGGGGCCGGCTGGGCCCGTCAATTTATTTTGGGGTGCCCCAAGGACCCGACGGCGGTACTGGCGGCGGCCCGGCCGGTTTTTTGGCGGCGCCTTCCTGACCTGAAGTCCCGCGGTCGGTCAGGAAGCCGAGCCCGCGCAGATAAATCAGCACTTCCGCTTCCAACAGATCCTCCGCCGACATCGGCAGCTTGCGCCGAGCCGCGTCGCCACGCCCGAACAGCGACGCCACGCCGTGCGACATCGACCAGATATGCAGCGCCATCATCAATGCCGGCGGCCGCGGGGTGCCGGGCGGCGCCAGCGCGGCGAGCCGCTCCGCCGCCGCCCTGATCACGCCGAAAGCGCGTTCGCTCACCGCCAATAGACTCGGATTAACATCGACAGGAAGCCCGGATTCGAACATCGCCGAATAGAAAGCCGGCTCCTCGCGGGCGAACGCGAGATAGGCCTTGCCGACCCGCTCGAACGCCGTGACGGTGTCGGGACGGCCGTCATCCCAGGCCTGCGTCAGCAGCGCCTCGAATTGCTCGAAGCCGCGCTGGGCGATGCTGGAAAGCAATTCGTCGCGGTCGCGAAAATGCCGGTACGGTGCTGCCGGACTGACGCCCGCCATGCGCGCGGCATCGGCAAAGGTAAAGCCGGCCGCGCCTTTCTCCGCAATCAAGCCGAGCGCTGCCTGCAGCAGCGCCTCCTTCAGATTGCCGTGGTGATAGCCGCGCTCGGCGCGGCGATGTTCCTTGCGCCAGCTCATGTGAAGGGCTTTTACATGAGCCGGCCGCAAAGGTCACTAGTGTCGCCGCTTTGAGGTCAGTTCTAGCTGGTTTTTTGCGGCCCGAAGCGGGGTCCGAGAGCTCAAACAGGTTCCTAGCCGCCCGGTATCGGAAGAACCGGCATGATCTCGATGGCCTCGCCCGGAAAGATCGAAAAATGCGGATGGCCCTCGAACATCCTGGCAGCGGCCTCGTGCGAAGCAGCGCGGACAACCGTAAAGGCAGTTAGCAGGTTGGTGATATCGGCAACGCCTTGCGAATCGACTTGCTTGGTCTTTCCGAGCGGTCCGCCCATGTCGACGATTGCGGCGTGGTGCTTCTCGACCCATGCCTTCCAAGCCGCCATACCCTGTTGTTGTTTAGCGTTGCGTTCCCCTTCTGGAAGCGCGTTCCATGCAGCCATTTTCGCGCTGGTCTTGCCGCCAAGGAAGACAGCCAGAAAGGTGTCAGTCGTGCTCATTGGACTTCCTCTCGTTTGCAGTTCGTGGGTTGGAAGAAATTTTTGAGTCAGCGCTCGGCGGCGCCTCGCTGCAGCTCGACAAACCCTGCCGCTGCCTCCTGGACGTCGGGTGGGAAGTCCGCCATTTCCTGCACTTGGCGGATTTCGATGATCTCGTTGTTGGAGGCGGGGCAACGCTTGGCCCAGGCGATCGCCTCCTCCCGTGACTTCACGTCGATCATCCAATAGCCGCCCAGCACTTCCTTCGATTCGGCAAACGGCCCGTCGGTGACGACCGGCTTACCGCCTTCGAACGAAACCCGCACACCCATCGAAGGCGGATGCAGCCCGTCCAGCGTGATCAGCACGCCGGCTTCTTTCAGCGCCTCATTATACTTCATCATCGCGGCGACGGCCTCGGCCGGCGGCATCGCGCCAGGTGCGGCGGTCTCGTAACCCCTGGGGATCATCAGCATCATGAATCGCATCACAGCTCTCCGTTCCTGGTTCAGTTCGACGGGCCCCGGAAGAGCCGCCGCTCTTAGAAAAGACGATCGGGATTTTGCGGCGCCGACATGTCCGGCGGAATTATTTCGCCGGTAATGGCCGCCATACCCGGCTCAATCGCCGATGGCCTGATAGAGCGAGGTCCAGAAATCCACGAAGGCGCGCGGCGGCTTCGGCGAATCCATCATCCGCTGGGTGAGCAGAATGCCGGTGAGCTGCTGCTGCGGGTCGGAATACCAGGAGGTCCCATAACCGCCGTCCCAGCCGAACCGGCCCGGCGCGGCCTGAAGCTCGTCGCTTCCCTTGAAGACCGACATTCCGAAACCCCAACTCCTGACGTCGCCCAGGAACAGTTGGGATTCCTGCTTGTTCTCCGACGAGATCTGGTCCGTCGTCATCAACTCCACCGATGTCGGCGACAGGATGCGCTCGCTTGCAAGACTGCCGCCGTTGAGCAGCATCTGCGCGAAGGCATTGAAATCGTCCGCGGTCGAGACCAATCCCGCGCTGCCATTTTCAAAGACGGGCGGCTTTGAGAATTTGCCGGTTACCGGCTGGTCGAAGACTTTCAGCTTTTTCGACGCGGGATCGCGGGCATAGGCGGTCGCGAACCGATGATGTTTGTCGGGCGGCACATGGAAGGCGGTATCCTTCATCCCCAACGGCGCAAAGATGCGATCGCGCAGGAATTCCCCGAACGTCATGCCGGCGACCCGCGCGACGAGGACGCCCAGGATTTCGGTTCCGCTGTTGTACAGCCAGCGCTCGCCCGGCTGATAGATCAGCGGCAGGCTGCCATAGCGCCGCATCAATTCGTCGGGCGGAAAGGACGGGAATACCGGCCCCGGCGCAAAGCCGGCTTCCGCAATCGCCCGCTGGATCGGATAGCGATCCGGAAACACCGGGATCATGCCGTAGCCGCAGCGGAATGTCAGCAGATCGCGAAGCGTGATTGGACGTCGCGCCGGCACCGTTTGATGAATCAACGCGTCGATCGAAAGCAGCACCTTGCGATTGGCAAGTTCGGGCAACCATCGATCGACGGGGTCGTCGAGCCGCAATTTGCCGTCCTCGACCAGGATCATCGCGGCGGCGGCGGTGACCGGTTTGGTCATCGAGGTGATGCGAAAAATGCTGTCGCGCGCCATCGGCGGACCATCGAATGCGAGGCGGCCGATGGCATCGACATGGATTTCGCCACGGCGGCTCACCAGCGTCACCAGGCCCGGCATGTCGCCGCTCTCGACAAGGCCGCTCATGACGTCGTGTACGCGATCGAGCGTCTTCGAAAGGCCGTCCGTGCTGGTCATCGACATCAACCTTCTCTCGGGAACATTTTTTGGCAATAGGACGCCAACCGTTGGAAAGCCGGCGCAGGTGTCACGCAGATGACTCCAGTCTAGTTTTCTGGCTGTCTCGCGAAGGCGCCGTTCCGATAGGTGGCGCCGCGCGGATGATTTCAGACTTGTCGCGAACGGGCATCGTCATTTTTCGTTTGCCGATCATGTAAACTCCCACCTGCGCACCGGCTCGCTCGCGCCTTCCGGCGTCGCTTCGAAAATGGCCGACGCCAGCACCGCGTGAAGATGCAGCCTGACATTGCCGGAATTGCGGAAGCCATGCGCGCGCCCTGCCGGCACGATCAGCGACTGGCCGGCCGGTACAATCACCCGCTCCTGATCGATCCACATTTCGGCTTCGCCTTCGCGCACGGTCAGCACCTCCTCGACGGGATGCGCGTGGGTTGGCGCGCCGTTCCCCGGCGCCACCCACTGCTCGAACATGCACAAATGCGCCGCGCCATTGCGGGCGGAGACCAGCATCCGGGTTTTCACGCCTGGCCGCCAATGTTCGATCGGGCTTTCCTCGGGATTGACCCTCATCGCATTCGGCCCCTTGGGTTTCTGACATTGCACCAGCCCTACCAGAAAAGCAGACGGCTCGCTTCCATGCTAGAGACAACGCAACAATCAAGAACGAAGGACCAGCTATGACCCCCTCCTCGCAAAAAGTCGCTTTGGTGACGGGCGCCGCCCGCGGTATCGGGCTTGCCGTGGCCAAACGCTTCCTCGCCGAGGGCTGGCGCGTGGCGCTGCTCGACATCGAAGGCGAACTCCTGGGCAACAGCGTGGCAGCGCTGGCGGCTCCGGGCCATACGCTCTCGCTGCACGGTGATGTCTCCGATGCCAAGGCCGTGGCGGGCGCATTCGCCGAAATCGAGCGGCGCTTTGGCCGGCTCGATGCGCTGGTCAACAATGCCGGAATCGCGGTATTCGCGCCGCTTCTTGAAACTTCGGACGCCGACTGGAGCCGGGTGCTGGAGGTCAACCTCACCGGACCGTTCCTGTGCACCAAGGCGGCCGTACCCCTGATGCGCGAGCATGGCGGCGGGGCGATCGTCAACATCACTTCCATTTCTGCGGTGCGCGCTTCGACGCTGCGCTCGGCTTACGGCACCAGCAAGGCTGGGCTCGCACACCTGACAAAGCAGCTCGCGGTCGAACTGGCCGCGCTCGGCATCCGCGTCAACGGCGTCGCGCCCGGCCCGGTGGAAACCGCGATGGCCAAAGCCGTTCATACCCCGGAAATCCGCGCCGACTATCACGACGCGATCCCGCTCAACCGTTACGGCCTCGAGGAAGAACTGGCGGAAGCCGTGTTCTTCCTGTGCAGCGACCGCTCAAGCTATATCACCGGGCAGATTCTCGCCGTCGATGGCGGCTTCGATGCCGCCGGCATCGGACTGCCGACGCTGCGCGGCGCTAGAAGGAACGGGTAGTTCTCTTCTCCCTCTCCCCGCAGCGGAGGAGCGGCTAAGGGAAGACTGCCGCTCTACCCTCGTCTATTGACCGCAACGATGCGCCAACCCTTGTCGAGCCGATCGATCTGGGTCAGCGACAGCGGGTCGATCACAAAGCGCAGCGCGGCATCGGGCGAAAGGTCGAGCGCGATCGCGAGCACCGCGCGGACTGTGCCGGAATGCACAACCAGGACTACATCGCCCGCCGGCAATCCTGCGAGGCCATCGACCGTGCGGCCGATCTGGTCGACAAAACTTTCCCCGCCCGGCGGGCGGTTACTTGCCGGCGATTTCCAGAAATCCCGGTAGGCATCGCCAAGCTCGGCGACCAGTTCATTATGCCGTCGTCCGGTCCACGTCCCGAAATCCTGTTCGCGAAACGCGTCCTGCGTGATGGCATCAAGCCCAAGCGCGGCAGCAGTTTCGCGGGTACGCCGCGCCGGGCTGCAAACCGCGTAAGCTCCTGTCGGCAATCTTGCCTTGAGCGCGGCGAAGGCACCGGTATCGCGGATGTCGGCCGGGGCCTCCGGACCATGGATGACGCCGCGCGGTCCATCGACCGGGGCGTGACGGATCAGCCGGAGATTTGTCTCGGCGCCCATGCTACCCATGCCGCGCGCAAAGCAGCAGCAGGATCGCGGTCTCGCCCAACTGCTCGGCACCCCCGAGCACATCGCCGGTCTGGCCGCCGATCTGGCGCTGCGCCAGCCACGCCATGCCGATCGCGCAAGCTGCGGCTACCAGCGCCGCAGCCAATGCATCGCGCCAAGGCAACGCCAGCCACGCAATGAGAAGCGCAAATGCACCCGCGGTCAGAGCCGTCGCAAAATCCGGCTGACCGGCATTGGCGGCCAATCCATCCTGGCGCGCGTAAGGCAGGCTCATTGCCATGAATGGCAAGATGCCCCGCGCGAGCGCATGCGCCGCGATCAGGGCTTGCACGACATATCCATCCGGCAGCGCCGCGAGCGCCACCAGTTTGGTGGCGAAGCTCACCATCAGGATCAGCGCGCCATAGGTGCCGAGCCGGCTGTCGCGCATGATCTCCAGCTTCGATGCCAAATCACGGCCACCACCGAAGCCATCGGCGACATCGGCAAGGCCATCCTCGTGTAGTGCGCCGGTGAGCAGCGCGCTCGCCCCGAGCGCCAGCGCTGCTGCTGCGAGGTCGGGCAGACCGATCGCACGCAGAACAAGACAGGCGAGCCCCACCGCGGCGCCGATGGCCGCGCCAACAAGCGGAAACATTCGGTGCGCGCGGACGAAATTTTGGGGCATCGCGCCTTGTGGATGCGGCATCGGCAGCCGGGTGAGAAAGGCCACCGCGGTTCGGAGATCGTCGAGCCAATCATTCATGAGACCCGTCCGGCATGATAAGGGTTTCGGGAAAACGCGGATTCGCGGGGGCACGCCCGACAAGGGAATCGCATGCAGTTTGACAGTCTAGACGATATCCGCGGCTTCTGTCGCGACTTGCCCGGCGGCGATAGGCGGGCGGCCGAAGCGGCGGCCGTGCGCCAACAGCAGCTGACAAAGCCGCCGGGAAGTCTCGGCCGTCTTGAAGAGTTGGCGATATGGCTCGCGCACTGGCAGCGGCGTGAAATCCCGCGGCTCGATCGCGTCACGATCGCGGTCTTCGCCGGCAATCATGGCGTGGCCGCGCGCGGCGTCTCGGCCTACCCGCCGGCGGTCACCGAACAGATGGTGGCGAATTTTGCCCGCGGCGGCGCGGCGATCAACCAGATCGCGCGGTTGGCCGGCGCCGACCTGCGCGTGGTGCCGATCGAGCTTGATCGTCCGACGCGCAACTTCACGGTCGCGGCGGCGATGGGCGCCGACGAGTACTTACACGCCGTCGACATCGGATACCGAAGCGTGCCGCCCGATTGCGATCTGCTCGCGGTAGGCGAGATGGGCATCGCCAATACCACGACGGCGTCGGTGCTGTGCGCGGCCTTGCTTGGCGGTGGCGCTGCCAGCTGGGCCGGCCGCGGCACCGGCGTCGATGACGCCGGGCTGTCGCGCAAGCGCGCGGCGATCGAGGCGGCGCTTGATCACCATCGCGCCATTCTTGGCGATCCACTCGCGGTGGCGGCCGCAATGGGCGGACGCGAGCTCGCCGCAATCGCCGGCGCGATCCTCGCGGCACGCCGCCATCGGATTCCCATGCTGCTGGACGGTTTCGTTGCCACCGCCGCAGTCCTCCCGTTGACCCGCCTCGACAAAAGCATCCTAGATCACTGCCGGGCGGGGCATGTTTCCGCCGAATCTGGCCATCGCTCCTTATTGCGCGAACTTGGTCTTGAGCCGCTGCTCGATCTAAATATGCGGCTCGGCGAAGCCTCCGGCGCGGGCGTCGCCGTGCTCTTGCTCCGTGCCGCACTCGCCTGTCACGCCGGCATGGCAACTTTCACTGAGGCCGGCGTTTCTGGCGCGGACAAGTGACGGAACTTTGCCATCCAAATGGCCGTTGATAATCTGGTCTGGTCTTACGCGTCGGAAAGTAACTTCCATGGTACGAACGGCAATCCTGAAAGCAATCGTTCTCGCCGCGGTCGCAGCCGCGCTGGTCCCGTCGCCGGCGCAAGCCGACGTGCGCATCCTTGGCAGTCCGGGCGGACAGGTCGGCCCGTTTCTCGATCTGTTCGAGCGCGTTCGCGCTTCGGGCGAACGCGTGGTGATCGACGGGCCGTGCCTGTCGGCCTGCACGCTGGTGCTGAGCCTGGTGCCGAGCGAGCGCATCTGCGTGACACGCCGCGCGGTGCTCGGATTTCACGAAGCGCGTTCGATCGGCCGGCGCGGCAGGCTCTATTCCGAGCCGGAGGCCTCCGAACTTGTGCTGCAGGCCTACCCGGCTTCGGTGCAGGGCTGGATTCGCCACCGCGGCGGATTGTCCTCACGGCTGCTCCTGCTGCGCGGACGCGAACTCGCGGCGCTCTATCCAACGTGCCGCTGAAAGACGATCAGCCCTCCAGCGGGCAGTTCACCATCCAGGGGATGCCGAACTGATCGACGCACATGCCGAAGCCCTTGGAGAAGAACGTCTTGCCGAACGGCATGTTCGTGCTGCCGCCCTCCGACAGCGCCTTGAACTTGCGCTCGGCGTCCGCGGGATCCTTGACCGTCAGCGAGACCGAAAAGCCCTGCGGCTTGTGAAAGTGGTCGGGGGGCGCGTCCGACGCCATCAACGTCTGGCCGTCGATCGTAACTCGGCCGTGCATGATCTTCTTCTTGCGCTCCGGTGGCGATGGCATCTCTTCCGGAGCCTCTTCATTTCGGAGCAACATCTCGATCTTGGCGCCGAGCACCTTTTCATAGAACTTGAACGCCGCTTCGCAATTGCCGTCGTAGAACAGATAGGGATTGATCTGCATCGCTTGCCTCCTTGGTTAACGATTGAAATTGCGCCCTGTCCGACGTGCCCCGGATGCTGCGCAGCGCTCTTGCGGTGCGCAGCTGATCCGGGGTCCACGCTAGATTTTTGTTTCCTGGGTCCCGGCTCAGCGATGCACCGTGAAGAACGCTGCATCGCGTCCGGGACACGACCAATTTATCTCGCGGCTCATTTTTCGGTGAGCCTTTTCAAATTGGAAAGACCAGACTCGAAATCCCTGCCGACCATGCTGTCGATGTTCATGAACACCTGCATCAGCTTCGACAGGAAAGGCGCAGGTCCATGCATGATCCAGGTGACGTTCGTGGTTGCGGCGTCGCCCTGCGGCAGCATGGAGAACTCGGCGGTATTGTGGGCCGCGAACGGCTTGAAGAAGTCGAGCTTGATGACGATTTTCGACGGCGACGAGGCGTCGAGAATTTCCATGCGGCCGGAGCCGACATTCTTGTTGCCGTCCCACGCATAAACGGCGCCCTTGCCGCTCGCGGCACCGCTATAGGTGCGCTTCATCCCAGGGTCCTTGTTCTCCCAGGGCGACCAGCTTCCCCACTGATGAAAATCGTTGATCAGGGAAAAGATTTTCTCCGCCGGCGCCTTCACCACGGCCGCGCGCTGGACACTGAAAGTATCCGGCTTGGTCGCGGCGAGAATGAGGACGATCGCGATGGCAAGCGCGAGTATGACGGCGACGATGGCAATGACCTCAAGCATGGCAGGTTCCCTCTCCGAGTTGTCAGTAGTTCCGCAGCGGCACCAATGCGCGCAGTTTCCGGTCGCGCAACCAGAGCCCACCCCACACCATCACGCCGAGATAAAATCCGAACAGAATGTGGCTGAACAGCGGACTGTCGATCCGCACATGCGACGCCATCGCGCCGCCGAGATAGCCGGTGAGCAGGATCGCCCCCAGGATCGAGGTCGGCGGGATCGCATAGAGCGTGGTGCAGACCAGGCTGATGGCACCCAGGCTTCGGGCGAGGTTTTCGCTCGAACCGTAGCCAATCCGGTCCATCGTTTCCATGACAATCGGCCAGGGCACCAGCTTGCTGGCGCCGTCGAACAGCATGAACAGGATGACAATACCGCTGAGAAGGCGGCCCAGCCATTGCGCCGGCCTGGACGCTGGCTCGGTCACCGCCATGGTCGGCATGGCCCCGTCGATCGTTTCGAAATTTTGCGTTCTCATCTCTCGTCCCCTGTTGGGTAGGCTCATGCCCTAGAGACGAACGGGAGGAACGCGAACCGACAGCCGAGCAATTATTTTTTGAATCTTTTTGGCCGCGTGCCGCCTCGGCCCACGCAAAAGCCTGGTTGTGTCCGCTGCGTTCCAATTTTGGTCGCAAATTTGCCCGCGACTCAATTCACGCTTGCGCTTCGAACGACGCGGTACGTTCGGCTATCTGAACTTGGGGATTAGTCATGGGACCCGCATATCTGCCGGATGGCAAACAGGAATTACTCGAAGAGCAGGAATGCCTCGACGAATCGTTGCTTCATGAGGATGGATTTATCGACGACGAACATTCGGACGACATCGTCTCGCTGCTCGAAGAAAATGCCCGGCTTCGAGGGATTGTGGTCAGACTGACCGACATCATCCTGAAAAGCGTCGCCGATCGAGGGTGACGCCGCTCCGCCGAAGACTTAGAGCCAGCACGGAATTTTAAGCGGCCGGTCCGTCCCGCGCGGCTGTGCTGCGCCGCTGGCCCCTACTTCCCCAGGGTCAGGCTTCGCGGTTGGCTATCACGAATCAGCCGGTCCAGATGCATCCGGATATGGGCGGCCTCCGCGGAGGTATTTGCGAGGGCTATCGCACGGTCGAATGCCACGCGGGCTTCCTCGTTGCGGCCCAGCTGCATCAGCAACGCACCCCGCACGCCAAAGAAATGGAAATAATTCGAAAGCCGCTCACCCAAGGGCTCGATCATTTCCAGCGCCGCCTCAGCCCCGCGTACCTTCGACACCGCCACCGCACGGTTGAGTGTCACCACCGGTGACGGCTGCATGATTTCAAGCGTCCCGTAGAGCAGATCGATCTGGGCCCAATCGGTGTCTTCGGGCTTTGCGGCGCGGGCGTGCAGGGCCGCGATCGCGGCCTGAATCTGATAGGGCCCGCTGCGGCGATGGCGCATCGCCTTGTCGATCAGCGCCAGCCCTTCGGCAATCATCTTCTGATTCCAGAGCGTGCGATCCTGATCGTCGAGCAGCACCAGATCGCCCGAGGCATCGAACCGCGCCGCGGCGCGGGCATGTTGCAGCAGGAGCAGCGCCGTGAGGCCCATGATCTCGGGCTCGCCCTGGAACAGTCGCAGCAGCAGCCGCGCCAGGCGGATCGCCTCCTCGCACAGGGGCTTGCGAATTTCCGACGTGTCGCCGCTCGCGGAATAGCCTTCGTTGAAAATCAGGTAGATCATCGCCGCGACGACGGCGAGCCGCTCCGAGCGCTCCACGGCGCCCGGCGTTTCGAACGGCACGCCGGCGTCGGCAACGCGGGCTTTGGCGCGCGTGATGCGCTGCTCCATCGCGGCCTCCGAGACCAGGAAGGCTCGCGCAATCTGCTTGACGCTCAGGCCGGAGACGATGCGCAGCGCGAGCGCGATCTGCTGTGTCGCCGGCAAGTCCGGATGGCAGCAGATGAACAATAGCCGCAGAATGTCATCGCGGTAATGCGAGCCGTCGAGACGTTCGGCCAGCGCATCCTCGGCATCGTCGAGATCGGAGATCGCCTCGTCGTCGGGCAGCGCCTCCTGCTTGCTGGTCCGACGCACTTCGTCGATCGCGACGTTGCGCCCGACCATGATCAGCCACGCCGCCGGATCGCGCGGCGGGCCGTTTTGCGGCCAACTCTTCAACGCGCGCAGGCAGGCGTTCTGGAAGGCTTCCTCGGCGACGTCGAGCTTGCGGAAATAGCGCAACAGCGCGCCGACCGCCTGGGGACGCGCCGAGGTCAGCGCGGCATCAATCCAGGCGGTATCGGTCACGTCACGCTGCCTCCGGGCTGAAACAGGCCGACGGGACGAATCTCGTAGGCCCCGCCGGGATTGGCGGCGCCGAGATCGCGCGCCACATCGAGCGCCTGGTCGAGATTCTCACAGTCGACGACGTAGAAGCCGAGCAGTTGCTCCTTGGTCTCGGCATAGGGGCCGTCGAGCACCACCGGCGGATCGTCCTTGCGCAGCGTCGTCGCCGCCGTGGTCGGCAACAACCGCGCCACCGGGCCAAGCCGGCCCTGCTTTTTCAGTCTGTCCTGGACGACGGCGAGCTTGGTCATGACGGCGGCGTCCTGTTCCCTGGTCCAGGAACCGACGAAATCCTCATCGTGGTAGCAAAGGATGGCGTAGAGCATGGGCAGAGGTTCCCGTTTGATCCAAGGACGAATAAGTATGCCTGCAGCCGACAGGGGAGGGAAACATTTTGCACGGCTATCGCCGACCGGTAAGGTCGCCTGAAATTCAGCGCGTTTGAGGCAAAAATCCCATGAACAAAGCTGCGCTCGCCCTGCTCATTCACGGCGGGACCGAAAATTGGTCGCCGGCGCGCTGGAAGCGCCGGTTTGATGAGGTGTGCCGGGATCGCCCGGTCTGGCTGTTGCCCGAAAGGACAGGCGATCCCGCCGATGTCCACTACGCCGCGGTCTGGAAGCCGGCCCCGGGCGAGCTCGCGGCATTCCCCAATTTGCGCGTCATTTTCAATCTGGGCGCCGGGGTCGACGCGCTGATGGCGGATTCGTCGCTGCCGAAAGTACCGCTGGTGCGCGTCGCGGTCGGCGACCTCACCCATCGGATGACGGAGTATGTCGTGCTGCATGTGCTGATGCATCACCGCCAGGAGCTCTATTTGCGCGAAAGCCAGCGCGAAAGACGCTGGCAGCCGAAGTTTCAATGGCCGGCCGGCGCCATTTCAGTCGGCATCATGGGCCTTGGCACGCTCGGATCGGATGCCGCCGACGTATTGAAGCGACTCGGTTTTCGCGTGGCGGGCTGGAGCAACAGCGCCAAATCGATCGACGGCATCGAATGCTTTCACGGCAAGGGCGGGCTCGATGCGTTTTTGCGGCGAACCGATATCCTGGTCTGCCTGTTGCCGCTAACGCCGGACACGTGGCACATCCTCAATCGCGACCAGTTCGCGAGACTGAACCGGACCGGTCCGATCGGAGCGCCGGTCCTGATCAATGCCGGACGCGGCGGCCTACAGAACGAAGCCGACATCCTTTCCTGCCTCGACGACGGCACGCTCGGCGCCGCCTCGCTCGACGTCTATGCGACGGAGCCGTTGCCCCCGGACAGCCCGTTCTGGACCCATCCGAAGGTCGTGCTGACGCCGCACAACGCCGCCGACACCGATCCGGACGAAATATCGCGATATGTTGCGCACCAGATCGCATGCTTTGAGGCCGGCGCGCAGCTTGAGAATGTCGTCGATCCCGCGCGCGGCTATTAACAGTGGTCGTCCTGGCGAACGCCGGACGACAGCTGGTCGGATTGGCGCTCAGCCCTTCGGTACCATTCCGCACAATAGATCGATCGCGCCTTTTACGATCGCCTCCAGCTCCTTGCGCGGCACGCGCGCCCGGGCTCGGATGGCAATGGTGTGGATGGTTGCGGATGCGAGCTGCGCGAGCACCGTCGGATCGGCGCTTGCCGGCAATTCGCCCTTTTCTCTGGCCAGGCGGAAGCAGGAGGCAAAGGCCTTGTCGAGTTCGGCAAATCCCTCCAGCACCATGGCGCGGATTTCCGGATCGGCCACCGCTTCGGATGCCGCAGTCATCACGGTGAAGCAACCGCGCGGACCGGCATCGCCCGACAGATAGATATCGAGCGCGACCGCGTAGATCCGCTCCAGCCGTTGGCGAATCGGCATTTCGTCTTTGAAGATATCGCGCATCGCCGCGCGGGCGTCGGCGCGATAGCGCAGGTAACTCTTGATGTAGAGTTCGCGCTTGTCGCCGAACGCGCCATAGAGGCTTGGGCGATTCATGCCGGTCGCTGCGCTGAGATCGTCGAGCGAGGTCGCGGCAAAACCTTCCTTGCGGAACAGGTCGAGTGCCTTTCCAAGCGCGATCTCCGGCTGATAGGCGCGCGGCCGGCCACGACGCTTCGGTGCGGGCGCATCAAGCGGGGACGCCGCCGGCTCTCTAGTTTTTTGTACCATTTCGCAAAAAATTCCTTGACGCGGTCTATATTATGCGAAACAGTATAAAAATCAACCGGTTCGAAAATTCCCAAGCCAAACCACCAAGGAGGCACATTATGGACCTGTATTTCTCGCCACTCGCCTGCTCGCTGGCGACAAGGATCGCGCTGTACGAGGCCGGTGCCAATGCCACCTTTCTCGAGGTCGATCCGAAGACCAAGGTGGTGCAGAACGACGGCTCGGATTTTCGCGACGTGAATCCGCTCGGGCTGGTGCCAACCTTGCGCACCGACGACGGTCTCGTGCTGACCGAGAACGCGGCCATCCTGCAATATGTCGCTGATCGTTTTCCGCAGGCTGGCATCTCGGCCGGACCCGGCATGGAGCGCAGCCGGCTGCATCAATGGCTTTGCTTCATCGGGACCGAGCTGCACAAGGGATTGTTCGTTCCCGTACTCGACAAGAAGGCGCCGCCAGAGGTGAAAGCCTACATTCTCGGCAAGGGCCTTTCACGGCTTGATTACCTGGAGAACTATCTCAAGGGCCGCGAATTCCTGCTCGATCATTTCAGCGTCGCGGATGCTTACCTCGTCACCGTCATCAACTGGACCATGGCGACGCCGCCGATCGAGCTCGCGAAATGGCCTGTGGTGAAGACCTACTACGAACGCCTGCGCGCACGTCCAAGCATCGCACGCGCGGTCGCCGAAGAATTCGAGCTCTACAAGGCAGAACTCGCGCGCCACAAGGCGGCGGCGTAGGTACACGAACCGTCACTTCTTCCCTCTCCCTTGTCTTCTCGCTTCCCCTTGCGGGGAGGCGTTGGGGTGGGGTCGCCGTCCTAGAAGTCGGCTACGCGGCTACCCAACCCTCCCCGGCAAGGGGGAAAACTCACGACTGCGCGGATAGAGCGACGTTGTCGATTCTTTAAAACGGACTCTCGCCCAGTCCCGCAACGTCCGCCGGCCGCGGGCCGGGGGCTGCCCAGTGAAAGCGGCGGTCTTGTTCGGCAATCGCGATATCGTTGATGCTGGCTTCGCGACGGCGCATCAGGCCGTGTTCGTCGAACTCCCACTGCTCGTTGCCATAGGAGCGGTGCCATTGCCCGGCATCGTCATGCCACTCGTATTGAAAGCGCACGGCGATCCGATTCTGATCGAAGGCCCAGAGATCCTTGATCAGGCGATAATCGAGCTCCCTCGCCCATTTTCGTTTGAGAAACGCCACGATCGCGGCACGGCCCTCGAAAAATTCGGAGCGGTTGCGCCAGCGGCTATCCTCGGTATAGGCCAGCGCCACGCGTTCGGGGTCGCGTGAATTCCAGGCGTCTTCCGCCATACGTGCCTTTTGTGCGGCGGTTTCTCGGGTGAAGGGTGGAAGCGGCGGGCGCGACATTGGGACCTCTGGATTTGGCGGACCTTAAGAACTTGCCAAGGCCACGATTTTATCGCCGCGTTACGCGATGTCGATGGCCGTTCGCTTATCGGCCGATAGCTAAGTCAAATCAAGCTTCATGAGCTGGCGCAGCGATTTCGGGATCGGCTGCGCCCGTCCCTCGCCGACAAAGGCGACGCGCACCTCGGCCTTAACCAGGACATGCTCGCCGCGCCGTACTTCCTGCGCCAGCGTGATTGAGGCGCCTTTCACCGCGACCGGCCAGGTCACCACGTCGAGCACATCGTCCATCCGCGCGGGCTTGAGGAAATCGATCCGCATCGAACGCACCACGAAGGCAAAACCGGGGGTTTCCGTCTGCGCTTCCGCGAACAGCGCATGCTGATCCGCGCCCATCAGCCGCAGATGATTGGTGCGGCCGCGCTCCATGAACCGCAGGTAGTTGGCGTGGTAGACGATGCCGGAAAAATCCGTGTCCTCGTAGTAGACACGGACCTGCATATGGTGACGGCCGTGGCGGATTTCGCCGTCGAGATAGGGTAACGTCACTTGCGGCCCTCAATCGGCTCTTGCAAGCAGTCGTTTTGCGCAAAATCCCTTTGCCGCGCAAGCTCGAGCGACGATGTCCCCCCAATTACAAGGCCGGAGCCGGGCCGCCCAGCGTCACCAGATTAATCTCCGGCGGGACGCCGAGGCGGAACGGCATGATGCTGCAGCCGAGGCCTCCGGAGACCACCACGTCGCAGTTCACGCGGAGGTGCCCATAGGCGAGCCGCTGTCCGGACGGCGACACCGGCGACCAGCCGAACAGCCGCACCTGGCCGCCATGGGTGTGGCCGGACAATTGCAGCGCGACGCGCGACGGCACGCGAACGGCGACATCAGGTTCATGCGCCAGAAGGATGAGCGGGGCGTCGTCGGTTACCTTCTTCAGGGTCGCGGTGAGATCGTCGACGCCGATGCGCCGCACGGGGCGAAAACGCCGTGCTGGGAGATAGGCCAGTTGATCGCCCAGGCCTGCAAGCCAGAACGGGCGACCGGCCTTGCTGAGACGTTGGGCGTCATTCTCGTATACCGGAATGCCGGCGGCTTCGAGCGCGCGCCGGGCGATCGTCGTTCCCATACCCTCACGCTGCACCGTCTTGTCGTCCCACCAGTCGTGGTTGCCAAGGATCGCATGCACGCCAAGCGGCGCCTTGAGCCCTGCGAGTACGGCCGCCCATTCGACGGCCGGAACGAGGCGCGTCACATGGCGGTGACCGGCGACATAGTCGCCGAGCATGACAATGAGGTCGGCATTGAGCGCATTGGTGCGTTCGACGATCGCCTCGATGTGTTCCAGCGATATCCAGGGATCGCAGGCGTGAAGGTCGGCAATGGCGGCGATCTTGAGCTGGAAATCAGCCGGCCATTTTGACGGCAGGAGATGATAGCGCGCGACGTGGAGCCGCAGCGTCGGCTCGATGCCAACCCCGTAGGCCGCGCTTGAAGCGGTGAAGGTGCCGAGCCCGGCCATGAAACGGAAGAAATGGCGACGTGAGATCATGGATGGTCAATCGTGATGCGACTTACTTCTAAGAATGGATTGCAGCTGAATTTGGGAATGTTTGTGCAGAAGGCCAGCAGTGCCGACCTTGGCCATCGCTCCCGAACCATCCGAACTACACCGGATTGCGCGGGCTGACGGCGGCCAACGGCAAGACATGATCGCGCGTCAGCGGCGCCAGAGCAATGTCGGGAGGTGCTGCCGGATCGATCCAGATCGCCTCGTCGATTTCGCGACTTGGCGCGATCTCGCCGGTCACATTTACCCCGTAGAGGCAGGCGTTCACCCGCCAGCCCGGTTCATTCGCGGCGATGGCATCAAACTCGCCGAGCGGCCGCACCGAGTCACGGACCACGCCGCAGCCGAGTTCCTCGGCGATTTCGCGGCAGAGGGCCGCGATATCGTCTTCGCCGGGGTCGCGCTTGCCGCCCGGCTGCATGAAGGCCGCCGTTCCGCGCTTGCGCACCAGGAGCACCCGGCCCGCCCGATCGCATATCAGCGCCGCGACAATCCTAATCGTACCGCTATCCATCACTCGTCCTCGCCTCCATTCCCGAACAGTCCGAATTGCGCCGCGTCGCGCGCGGGCTCGGCGAGGCCGAGATGGCGGAAGGCGTGCGAGGTCAACAGACGTCCGCGCGGGGTGCGTTGCAGGTAGCCGCACTGGATTAGATAGGGTTCGATGATGTCCTCGATGGCGTCGCGCGGCTCCGACAGCGCCGCGGCAAGCGTTTCCACGCCCACCGGGCCGCCGCCGTAATTCATCGCAATCGTCGCGAGATAGCGCCGGTCCATGGCATCGAGGCCGGCGGCATCGACTTCCAGGGCGCTCAGCGCGTGATCGGCGATCGCACGATCGATGGAGGCCGCGTCCGCCGCTGAAGCAAAATCCCGCACCCGCCGCAACAACCTCCCCGCGATCCGCGGCGTGCCCCGGGCGCGGCGGGCGATCTCGTTGGCGCCGTCGCCCGTCATGCCGATCTGCAGCACGCGGGCGCCGCGGGTGACGATCTTCTCCAGTTCTTCCTCGGTGTAGAAATTCAGCCGCACCGGAATTCCGAAACGATCGCGCAACGGATTGGTCAGGAGCCCCGCGCGCGTGGTCGCACCGACCAGGGTGAATTTTGCCAGTTCGATCTTGACCGAGCGCGCCGCCGGTCCCTCGCCGATGATGAGGTCGAGCTGGAAATCCTCCATCGCCGGATACAGCACTTCCTCCACGGCCGGGCTCAGGCGATGGATCTCGTCGATGAACAGCACGTCGCGCTCTTCCAGATTAGTCAGGAGTGCCGCGAGATCGCCGGCCTTGGCGATCACGGGACCGGAGGTGGCGCGAAAGCCGACGCCGAGTTCACGCGCGACGATCTGCGCCAGTGTGGTCTTGCCGAGACCCGGGGGGCCGACGAACAGCACGTGGTCGAGCGCCTCGCCGCGTTTGCGCGCCGCCTCGATGAAGATCGACAGATTGGCGCGCGCCTGCGCCTGGCCGACGAATTCGGACAACAGCTGCGGGCGCAGCGCGGTATCGGGCACGTCCTCGGTGCGGCGCTCGGGCGTGACGATGCGGGCGGGCGGGGTCACCTCGCCAGCTCCTTCAGCCCGAGCCGAATGAGCTGTGCGGTCTCGGCGTTTTCACCGGCGCTGCGCGAGGCCGCGGCAATCGCGGCCGCCGCTTGAGGCTGGCCGTAGCCGAGATTGACTAGCGCCGAGATCGCGTCGGTGACCGGGCGCGGTGCGCGATCATGGTCGATCGCGCCCGACAGATGCACCAGCGCCGGATCGACATTGGCAAAGTGCGGCGCCTTGTCCTTCAACTCAGTCACAATACGCTCGGCAACTTTCGGGCCGACGCCCGGCGTGCGCGTCACCGCGGCCTTGTCGCGGAGCGCAATCGCATTGGCGAGTTCCGGCGGCGGCAAGGTGCCGAGTACCGCCAGCGCCACCTTGGCGCCAACCCCCTGCACAGTCTGCAAGAGCCGAAACCATTCGCGCTCGACATCGCTCTTGAAGCCGAACAGCTTGATCTGATCCTCGCGCACATAAGTCTCGATCGACAGCACCGCGGCCTCGCCGGGCGACGGCAGCGCCTGCAACGTGCGGCCCGAGCAATGCACCTGATAGCCGACGCCGCCGACGTCGAGGATGACAAAATCCTCGCCGTAGCAGTCGATCAGGCCTTTGAGTTTGCCGATCATACCTCCACCATCCTCAGCCGCAGGGTCGTGCTCTGGCGGTGATGCGCATGGGTGATGGCGATGGCGAGCGCATCCGCGGCGTCAGGGGATTTCGGCTCGGCCTTGGGCAGCAGGATTTTCAGCATCACCAGAATCTGGTTCTTGTCGGCGTGGCCGGCGCCGACCACGGTCTTCTTCACCTGGTTCGGCGCATATTCCGCAACCGAAATCCCAAACATCGCCGGCGCCAGCATCGCAACGCCGCGCGCCTGGCCGAGCTTCAAGGTGGCGACGCCGTCCTTGTTGACAAAGGTCTGCTCGATCGCGGCCTCAGCGGGGCGGAACGCGCCGAGCACAGTGGCGAGGCCCTCATGTATCGCCAACAGGCGGCTGGCCAGCGGCAGGCCCTCCGGCGGCTCCACCGAACCGCAACCGACATAGATCAGGCGGTTGCCGTCAACCTCGATCACGCCCCAACCCGTGCGGCGCAGGCCTGGATCAATGCCGAGGATGCGGACGGGGTGGCGAATCGGCTGAGGGGTCATGGTCAATTGTACCCCATGCCGGAGTCTCGCGCCTAGCGCACCCGGCCGTCATACCCCGCGAAAGGGACGGAGCGTGCCCCGGACGCGGTGCACCGTAAGAACGCTGCACCGCGTCCGGGAAACGCCTTACCCGCCCATCTTGACGATCAGCGCGTCGGAGACCTCGAAATTGGCATAGACGTTCTGCACGTCGTCATGTTCGTTCAAGAGATCGATCAGCTTCAACAGTTTCTCGCCGGTCTCGTCATCGACCGCGATGGTGTTTTGCGGCTTCCAGGTCAGCGCGGCCTTGCGGGCCTCGCCGAATTTCGCCTCCAGCGCCTTGGCGACATCGCGGAAGGTTTCCTGCGAGGCGTAGATTTCGTGGCCGTTCTCGCTTGACACAACGTCGTCGGCGCCAGCCTCGATCGCCGCCTCGAGCATCGCGTCGTCTGAAGCGACCTTGGCGTCATACTCGATGATGCCGGTGCGATCGAACATGAACGCGACCGAACCGGTTTCGCCGAGATTGCCGCCCGACTTGGTGAAATAGGAGCGGATGTCGGAGGCGGCGCGGTTACGGTTGTCGGTCAGCGCCTCCACGATCACGGCGACGCCGCCGGGACCATAGCCCTCGTAACGAATCTCATCGTAAATTTCGCTGTCCCCGCCGATCGCCTTCTTGATGGCGCGCTCGATATTGTCCTTCGGCATGTTCTCCTGGCGCGCCGCGATCACGGCGGCGCGCAGGCGCGGGTTCATCGCCGGATCCGGCGTTCCAAGTTTCGCAGCGACCGTGATTTCCCGCGCCAGCTTGCCAAACACCTTCGATTTCTGGGCGTCCTGGCGACCCTTGCGGTGCATGATGTTCTTGAACTGGGAATGTCCGGCCATGCGGTTTCTTTCGGAATTCGTCGGGTTGGTTGGGGGTGGGAAGCGCGGCGTTATAGGCCGGTGACCCGTCAAAATCAAAGACTTGCGGGTGTTTTCGGTACAAAGGTAGTGGCAGCAGCTGCCCGCCTATGAGGCATTTGTTAACCCTGGTTTCATGACGCGATGGGAGGATGACCGCATCGTATCGAAATCGCCGAGAGAGCTCATGACGTTTGCAATGTTCCGAAAGCGATCCGTTGAACCGCCCGCGCCGGCGCTTGATCCACAGCCTGCAAAGCCCGCGGCGACCGCGGAGGCTTCCGGCGTGTCGGACGCCGATTCCGCCAGGCAAATCCTTGAACTGCTCGAACTGGAACTCGGCGGAATGATCCGTCAGCTCGAGCGCGCGGCCGGTTCGGTCGCCGGCGGCGCCGAGGCAACGGCAACTTCGCTTTCGACCATCCGCCAGCGTACCGACGCGCTCACCGGACGCACCAGCGCTGCGCAATCCACCGCGACCACCTTCTCTCGGGCCGCCGACAAGTTCACCCAATCGGCCGAAGGGATCGGCTCGCAGGTGCGCGAGGCAAGCCAGCTCGCCGACCAGGCCAGCGCCGCCGCCCATGAAGCCCGTCTCAATGTCGACCGGCTCAAGGAGTCCTCGGCCGCGATCGGCAACGTCGTCAACCTGATCGCACAGATCGCCAGGCAAACGACGCTCTTGGCGCTCAACTCGACCATTGAGGCCGCACGGGCGGGCGCCGCCGGGCGCGGCTTCGCCGTGGTCGCCTCCGAGGTCAAGGCGCTCGCGGTGCAGACCCAGGAGGCCACCGAAGAGATCAAGCAAAAGATCGACGCGTTGCAGAAGGATGCCGCCGGCTCGGTCGATGCCGTGCACCGCATCTCGCAAGCAATCGAGGCGATCCGGCCGGTTTTTGAGAACGTCAATGACGCGGTGAGCGAGCAGAACCAAACCACGAGCGAGATGTCCGAGAATGTCGCCAAGACCTCGCATTTCATCGTTTCGGCGGGCGACAGTGCCGCCGAGATCGAAGGCGCGGCAAAGGAAGCCGAAAGCCATGGCGAGCATGTCGCCAATGCCGGCAAGGCCGTCACCCTGTTCGCGGAAAAACTGAAAGCCCGCTGCGCGGTGCTGTTGGGCCAGGACCTTCGCGCCGGCCAGCGCTCGCGCGAGCGGCTGCCGTGCAATCTCAAAATCGAAATTATGGCCGCGCGCGGCCCGGTCACCGCGGCGGTCTATGAGATTTCCCTCGAAAGCATTCTGATCGGCGGCGCGGAGGCAGAGACGCTGCCGCTGAACCAAACCCTCCAAGTCACCATCGAGAGCCTCGGCGCATGCCGGGTTCGTACCCTTGAGCGAACCAACGCGGGTGTCCAGGCCGGCTTCGAGACGCCGGACGCCGAGCTCAAGGAAAAAATCGAAGACAAATTGTGGTCGATCCACGACGAGAACACCGAATTCGTCACCCGCGCCATGGAGGCCGGCACCGCGCTGACCAGAATTTTCGAAGGCGCGGTCGCAAGCGGCGCGATCTCGATCGAGGACATGTTCGACACCGACTATGTGGAGATACCGGGCTCCAACCCGGTGCAGTACCGCAGCCGTATCCTCGACTGGGCCGATCGCGCGTTGCCCTCGTTCCAGGAGGCCTTCCTCGCCAAGGACCCGCGGATGGTGTTCTGCGTGATGATCGACCGCAACGGCTACCTGCCGGTGCACAACAAGATTTACTCCCATCCACAACGCCCCGGCGATGTCGCCTGGAACACCGCCAACAGCCGCAACCGCCGGATCTTCAACGATACCGCGGGGCTTGCCGCCGGACGTAACCAGCGCTCCTATTTGATCCAGAGTTATGCCCGTGACATGGGCAACGGCAAAACCGTCATGATGCGCGAGATCGACGTGCCGGTCCGCGTCAACGGCCGACACTGGGGCGGATTTCGCACTGCCTACAGGCTGTGAGCATGAATTCATCATTGGGCTTATCGGCCGGGGGGAAGGCAATGTCGCTCGCACAAGCCAAACGCCAGGACGGCCCTGAGCCAGCCGAACGCCTGGTCGATCAGCTCGCAAACCGGATCGGTGGCCTTGGCGTGGAGCTCGCGGACGTCGCCGGAAATCTCCAGGAAGTGGCGGGGCGCGTTTCCACCCAGGCCGACCGCTTCGGCCATCTGCAGAAGACCGCCGAGACGATGGTTTCCGCCAATCACGACATCGCCACCGCCTCGCGCGCGGTGCAAGCCGCGACATCGGCCGCGGTCAACGAAATCACCCAGTCGCGCGCCGCGGTCGAGGCGGCGGTGCAGCACATCGCCGAATTGATCGAGGCGGTGGGGCGGATCGAACACCGTCTCGGCGCCGTCGGAACCGCGCTTGCGCAGGTCGCCAAGGTGTCGGGCTCGATCGAGGCGATTGCGAAGCAGACAAATCTTTTGGCGCTGAACGCGACCATCGAAGCGGCCCGCGCCGGCGCCGCGGGACGCGGCTTTGCGGTCGTCGCCAGCGAAGTGAAGAGCCTCGCCGAAGCGACGCGCCAGGCGACGCATCTGATCGGCGACACCGTCCGCGATCTCAACGGCCAGGTCGGCAATTTGATCGGCGAAAGCGGCGACGCCTCGCTGCGGGCCAAGAACGCCGGCGAAGGCGCCGGGCAGATCCAGGGCATCATCGTTCGCGTTCAGGACGGCTTCACCGCGGTCAGCCAGGAGATCGACGGAGTCGCCAAGGCTGCGACCTCCAATCTCGCCCATTGCGACATGGTGATCGGCGAACTCGGCCATCTCGCCAAGGGCGTCGATCTGTCCTCGAGCGACCTCAAGCACGCCGACGACCGCGTCGCCAGGCTGCTCGACCTTTCCGAGAGCCTCATCGAGCAGATCGCCGACAGCGGCGTCGAAACCTCGGATGCGCCGTTGATCCGCACCGTGATCGAGACCGCCAAGCAGATTTCGGCGGCCTTCGAGACCGCGATCGAGCGCGGTGACATCACGCTCGATCAGTTGATGGACGAAAACTACCGCGCCATTCCGGGCACCGACCCCCAGCAATACCTGACCTCCTATGTCGAATTCACCGACCGGATCCTGCCGCCGATCCAGGATCCGATTCAAAAAGCCGATCCGCGCATCGTGTTCTGCGTGGCATGGGCCAAGGGTGGCTATCTGCCGACCCATAATCCGAACTACCGCCTGCCGCAGGGACCCGACCCGGTCTGGAATAACGCCAATTGCCGGAACCGGCGGCTGTTCCAGGATCGAGCGGTGAAGAAGGTCGCGGCCAACCAGAAGCCGTTTCTGCTGCAGACCTACCGGCGCGACATGGGCGGCGGCAACTTCGTGCTGATGAAGGATCTCTCCTCGCCGATCTATATCCGCGGCCGGCATTGGGGCGCGTTCCGCATGGGGATTCGGCAGTCCTGACGCCCTCAACTTGCTCGCCAGCACCTGATCCGGGGTATAACAGCTAGCCTGACGACGATGGATTTGCGCATCCCATGAAGCACCTGTTTGAAGCGGGAAAGCTCTTGCTTCTCGACATGGCGTCGACATTCTTTTTTCTCGTCATCTATCTGCTGACGCACAACATCATCCTGGCGGTCGTGCTCGGCATGGTGCTGGGCGCTGCCCAGATCGGCTGGCAACTCGCGCGCAAGCAGCCGATCGACACCATGCAATGGATGAGCCTGTTTCTGGTGCTCGGCGCGGGCACCGCGACGCTGCTCACCAACGATCCACGTTTTGTGATGATCAAGCCGACCGTTATCTACTGCATCGTCGGCGTCGTGATGCTGAAGCCGGGGTGGATGAACCGCTATCTGCCAGCCGTTGCCATGGAGGTCGTGCCGGATATCGCCGTCATCTTCGGCTACGTTTGGGCTGGACTGATGTTCTTTTCCGCTGGGCTCAACCTGATCATGGCGATGAACTTCAGCGTGGTGACCTGGTCGGCGTTCATGTCGGTCTATGCCATCGTCAGCAAGTTACTGCTGTTTTTGATCGGCTTTGGCACCATGCGCACGATCGGCAAGCGCCGCCGCGCCCAGATGGCGCCGGCCCCCTCCTGATCGAACTTTCAAACAGCCAGTACGCGATGGGCTTCCAAGTCGTCATTGCGAGCGCTAGCGAAGCAATCCATTGGGCTACAGGGGAAAAGTGGATTGCTTCGTCGCAAGTGCTCCTCGCGATGACGTCGGAATACAGCTTCGCGATCTCGCCGCGGATTTCGCGCGAGGTTTGCGAAAAACATCCCGCCTTCTGAAGAACAGAGGGCGCAGGGAATGCCGGGCGCTCGATGCGCCCGCAGCCTCGCATGCAAAATAAAATTGAGCATACGAGTGTAATCACCACGGTCACACCGGAACCATCCGGCATTCCCCGCGCAATGGTTTTAACGCTTATATCGTGCTCTCCCCGGTGAGCCGCTATCGAATGCACACATCTTTGTTGCAGAGATTGGCGGAGACTGATTCCCTGGTGGGTGTCGGATTCGCGGAGGGCGGTCTTATG
>Ga0193751_1000258_pt1 | contig 46432 bp, 43 predicted proteins | sample L1c2metaG_FD_143050 | JGI IMG/M metagenome (GOLD analysis project Ga0193751, IMG submission 143050) | Soil microbial communities from a riparian zone of the East river system, Colorado, United States - L1c2 | ecosystem: Environmental > Terrestrial > Soil > Riparian zone | place: USA: East River...
AGTGGCTTAAGGCGCACGCTTGGAAAGCGTGTGTGCGGGAAACCGTACCGTGGGTTCGAATCCCACTCTCTCCGCCATTTCTACGCCACAGCTCTCCCCAGTATCCGATTGATCGAATCTATCGCAAGGCGACCGAAGAATTCCGCGATTTTGCGCTAATTCCTCGCGCAAGCTGTAGTTTTTCGCCGTGGGTTCGGAGGAGGGTTCTTCCGCCACTACACTCTTCTCCTCTCTCCGCCAGCCGTCTCCGCCCCTCCCTCAACGCTCGTCGCCGGGGTCGAAAAGCACTCCCATCGCGGCAAATCCGCCGTCGACGTTCAGCACGTGTCCGGTGATGTGGCCGGCATCGGACGACGCAAGAAACAAGGCCGCTGAGGCAATATCGGACGGCAGCGCATATTTCTTCAGGGCCATCCGCGACAGAAAGGCCTGTTGCTGCTTCGGTCCATGCGCGAGCCGGCCCACGTGGGTCGGCCCCGGCGCAATTGCATTCACGGTGATGCCGAGCGGTCCCAGCTCGGCGGCCATCGTTTGAGTTAGATTGATGACGCCTGCCTTGGATGCGCCGTACGCAACCCTGCCCGTGCCGCCTAGTTGGCCCGAAACCGATGAAACATTGATTATACGTCCTCGCCCCACCTTCGCCATCGCGCGTGCCGCAGCCTGGCCGCAGATAAAGGTGCCGGTCAGATTAACATCGATCACCTTCTGCCAGGCTTCTAGCTTGTACTCAAGAAACGATGCGCGGTTGACGATGCCGGCGTTATTTACGTGAATGTCGAGCCGTCCAAACCGGTCCATGGTCGCATTGACGGCTGCATTAACTGCTGCGTCGTCCGTAACATCAAGCATCTGAAATACACTTCTGCCCCCCGCGGCCTCGATCGCGGCCACCGTTTGCAGGCCGGCGGTGTCGTTGACGTCGGCCACAACAACGGTTGCGCCCTCCGCGGCAAATTGCTCGGCCATGGCACGGCCGATGCCGCTCGCCGCGCCAGTAATGAATGCTACCTGTCGCTCGAATCTTGGTTTCATCTCGTATCTCTCGATATGGCCATATCCGCCTAGCCTCTCCGACAATGACGGTCTCAATCTGCTCTTTGGTCATGATGGCGCGAATGGCGGGGCGGCGTTGCTGGGTAGGCGCGGAGCGCCCGCACTTTCGCAGACGTCTCTCAACCTCCCTTGATGTTCGCGGCCTTGATGATCGGCCACCATTTCTCAATCTCGGCCCGGTGGAAGGCTGCGAGGGCCTCCGGCGTCTGCTGTTCGGGCGGGAAAATCTGCAAGCCGAGATCGGCCATGCGCCGTTGCACGTTCGGATCGGCCAACGCATGCACGACCGCGGCATTCAACTTGTCGATGACGGGCCGCGGCGTGCTCCTGGGGGCCCAAAGGGCGAACCACTGCGATGCATAAAATCCCGGCAACCCCGCTTCGTCTACGGTCGGAACCTCCGGCGCCGATACAAGGCGGTTCTTGGCCGTGACGGCGTAAGCCTTGATGGCACCGGCATTTACGTGCTGCAGCGAACTGACGGGGCTATCGAGCATGATGTCGATTCGCCCCGCCACCAGGTCCTGGATCGCGGGTGCTGCGCCACGATAGGGGACCAATTGGAAACGGGTGCCCGTGACGTCTTGAAAGAAAGCGGCGAAGACGTGCTGCGGACAGCCGATGCACATTCCAGCGGTCGCCTTTTCGGGATTGGCCTTCAGCCAACTGATGAGACCTCTGAGGTCATTGGCCGGCATGGCTTTCCGTGCGACCACGAGATAGGGATTGCTCGCGATCAGCAGGATCGGCTCGAAGTCCCGCAGCACGTCAAACGAGAGCGCGTAGATTGCGCCATCAACCACGTGCGTGTTCCAGCCGCCAAGAGACAGCATGTAACCGTCGGGTGCCGCGTGGGCCACACGACCGACGCCGATCGTGCCGCCGGCCCCGGTCACATTTTCGATGACTACCGGCTGGCCGAGGGACACGCGCATCGGTTCCGACAATATACGTGCGACCGTGTCGCTCGGCCCTCCTGCAGGGAACCCGACATTTATTGTAATCGGCCGTGACGGATAGCCTTGCGCTATCGCGTCGACGACGCATCCGACGGTGAGAATTACGACGGCAAGAATGTGCTTTCTCATTCGCCCCTCCGCCAAAAGAGCGCCTGCGGGTCGCAGAGCGCGGAAGTGCGACTATGATGCGGCAACTGATCCAAAATAGAATATTGATAATAGTTGCTTTAGACGATAGTTTTTGTTTGCTATGGATACGCGCTTTCTCGAAAGTTTTGTCGCCGTGGTCGAGCAAGGTTCGCTCGCCGAGGCCGCCCGCCGGCTCCATCTGACTTCGGCCGCGGTTGCGCAGCGGATCCGCGCCCTTGAGAGTGAGATCGGAGTTCGCCTGCTGTGCCGCTCCGGCCGAACCGTGCGACCAACAGAGTCGGGTGCTGCGATCCTCAATCACGCACGAAATTTTCTCGGACAAATACGCGATCTCAAATCGGTCGCTGCGCACGATGCCCCGTCCGGAGAACTGCGGCTGGGCGCGATACAGAGCGCGAAAGTCGGATTGTTACCGAACATCCTGTCTGGGATGGCGAAGAAGTATCCGCAAGTCGAAATTCATATTGTGGGCGGCATGCCGACGGCGCTCTACGCGAAGGTGTTGAGCGGAGAGCTGGATGCGGCGATGATCGGCGATCCGCCGTTTCCAATTCCAAAAGCTTGCGATTGGCGCGTGTTGCGGAAGGAGCCTCTGATCGCATTGGTCCCCGCATCGGCATCGATCCGCGATCCTCATGTTGCCTTGGCCTCGGAGCCGTTCATTCGACTGGATCGCACGACCTGGGCGGGGCGACTTGCCGACCGCTATCTGCGTCACACCCGCATTCGGCCCAAGGAGCGATTTGAACTTGATGGGCTTGAGGCGATCGCGATCATGGTCGATCGAGGCTTGGGAGTGTCACTGGTGCCCGATTGGTCACCCCCGTGGCCGGAAGGTTTGTCGTTACGAAAATTGCCGGTCCGCGACGACAGGTTTACGCGGCACATAGGCCTCCTTTGGACCAGAGCCTCGTTGCGTGCCGGGCTGGCTCACGCGTTTCTGGAAGTCGCAGAGGCGTGTGTAGGCCATCCGCGACCAGGCCCGCGCCGACGCAGAGCAGGCCTCGGGCGAGCCTAATCAACTCATGGCGAGCATCACCACCGCAGGCGGCTAAAGCTCTCGCCGGTCAAAACGGCGGTTTGGAGTGCCCGGTTTTGTACGAGAGCGGCCTTGACACACGCCTTCGGAGGCCAACGTCAACCAACTCTGCTGTCCACCGCCGCGGAAAATTGAAGGGCTGGGCCAGTGCTTGATGAGCACGATGGATTCCCTGAAAAGATTTGAAACGCCAGTTTTCGGCCGTAGCTCGAATGGTGGGTTTTAGCCCAAGAAGGTCAAAAACGCTTTGTCTTTCAAGGGGGATTGACTGACACTTTCTCCGCCAGATGCTATTGAAATATAATTTAAATTCTTGTTTTTCGATGGTTGATCCCCGGATTTCTTCTGGGCGGGACTGGGTTTGGAAAGCCAGCGTGATCCGTTCTGAAATTCGGTCGAGAGCCGAGCTTAACTGCGCTTTGCCTTTGTTTCTGCACCCTTCACACCAGCGAGATATCGCGCACAGACCCATTGGTATAGGTCGACTACGTGCGCGTCGTAGGTTTGGATATTGGCGCGAGCGAATCGGACATCTGCGCGATCAGAGTGCCCACCATTTCGGGGCGCGCCGGCAGGCCCTCTCGATCAACGTCGCGCCTGCGTCGACCTTCGCACGACGAGTTCCGGGCGAAGTACGATATGCTGGATATCGCCCGATCCGCCGTTGATTGCTTCGAGAAGCATCCTCGCAGCGATCCGTCCCATTTCCCTGTGCTCGATGCGAACCGTCGTCATCGGTGGAGATACGACGTCCATCAACGGCATGTCGTTGTGTCCGACGATAGATATATCGTCCGGACAACGAAGGTCCCGATCCTTCAGTGGATCGAGTACGCCAAGAGCCAGAAGATCGTTTGCGGCGGCGATCGCAGTGAATTCGCGCCCAACGGCGAGTAGCTGCGCCGCCGCTTGCGCCCCCGCCTGCCGGGTATAGCTGGTCGCCTCGCGCACGAGGCCCTGCAATCCATGACGGGACATGGCGCGCTCGAAGCCGTCACGGCGAAGGATACCTGTCGATGTGGACAGTGGGCCGGCGACGTGCGCGATATGTCTGTGTCCGAGGTCGACGAGATGATCGACCGCAAGACGCATGCCCATGTCGTCGTCCGACACGACGGAAGAGACGCGATCCCGCGCTTCCGATCGGTTGAGCAGTATTACGGGAAGGCCACGTCGAATGCAGAAGCCGACGAGTTCGTCGTCCTGCGATACTGTCGCTAGGATAAGGCCGTCGACACGCTGGTTAAGTAGAGTTTCGACGAACGAGATCTGTTGCGACGATGCGTTGCCGGCATCGGCGACGATCGGCACGTAGCCTTTCGCCGAAAGCACCTCTGTGATGCCGCCCAAGATAGGCGCGAACACTGGGTTGGCGATGTCGGGCAGCAGCACTCCGATGAGATCAGACCGACCAAGTCTGAGGTTCGCGGCAAGGCGGTTCGGCTGGTAGCCGAGCGCCTCGGCCTGCGAGGCGATTCGCTTGGCCACCTTATCCGCAACCAGATGTCGTTTCTTCGGATCGAGCGCTCGCGATACGGTCGACGGATGAACTCCCGTGGCGTCCGCGATCTGTTTGATTGTGGTGCTCGGTCGATTCATCCAGTAATTCCCGTCGTTTACGCGATTCCGCCGCCCAAGATACACAGGCCCTTGACTATTTGCAATCGATTGCAAAGGGCCTTCAGATGGCAAATGGCATCATCGAGAAGCTAGAGGACGTCACGCCTGCCGTGCTGCGGGCCATGTCCGCATCGGATAACCATCGGCTCCGGACGATAATGGAGTCCCTGGTCAAACACCTGCACGCGTTCGCCCGCGAGGTGAAGCTAACGGAGGCGGAGTACGATCTCGGTATCGATTTCCTCAACCGGATCGGCCAAGCCACCCACGAGAGCCACAACGAGGGAATCCTCTTTGCCGACGCGGTCGGGTTCTCGACCCTCGTCTGTCTGCTCAACAACGGAAACGCGGGCGCAACCGAAACCGCCGCCGCCCTGCTCGGCCCCTTCTGGCGCGCAAACTCGCCTAGCACTGAGAACGGAGGATCGATCGTTCGCTCCGCGATGCCCGGCCCCGAACTCTTCGTGGAATGCGAAGTCGTCGATGTCGCGAACAAGCCTTTAACGAAAGTCGATATCGACGTCTGGCAATCCTCGCCGGTCGGTCTCTATGAGAATCAGGATGAGACGCAGGCGGATATGAACCTGCGCGGGAAGTTCACTACCGACGCGTCCGGGCGCTTCTCCTTCAGATCAGTCAAACCTGCCGGATACCCGGTGCCCACGGATGGCCCTGTCGGCGACCTGCTGCGCGCCCAGAACAGACATCCCTATCGGCCGGCCCACATCCACTTCTTGGGCTTCAAGCCCGGCTACAAGACGCTCATCACGCAGGTCTTCGTCGACGACGATCAGCACCTCGAAAGCGACGTGGTGTTCGGAGTGACGCGCGCGCTGGTCGGCGACTATCGTCGGCATGATCACGGCGAGCCGCCCGCCGCCGGCGTTCGCGCGCCCTGGTACACGCTGAACTACCGCCTCGTCATGGAAAAAGGCGAAGCGATCCTTCCCAAACCACCGATCAAGTGAGTCAAATCATGAATCAGTCCATGGACGGCAAGGTTGTCCTCATCGTGGGCGGCGCCGGCAGCATCGGCGCCGTTTGCGCGAGGCGTTTCGCCGAACTCGGTTGCCGCGTAGCAATCAGCCATCGCGATGTCCCCGATGAAGCCGCAGCGGCGGCGAAAGTCGTGCAAGCGCTTTCAGGAGAAGGCCATGCCGCCCTGTTTGCTGACGTGGTCCAGACGGAGACGTTGAAAGCGCTGCGCGGCGAGATCGAGGGGCGATTCGGAAGGCTGGATATCCTGGTCAACGCCGCCGGCTTCACCAAGCCCGTGCCGCACGCCGATCTCGATGCCTTGGACGATGACCTGATCGACAGGATGTTCGCCGTCAATTGGCGTGGACAATTCGCGACGATCCGCACCTTCGCTCCGCTCTTGAAGGCGTCCGGAGATGGTCTGATCGTTTCGATATCGTCGATCGCCGGCACCAACGGGATCGGCTCCTCGATCGCCTATTGCGCGGCCAAGGCTGGTATCGATGTCATGACCAAATCGCTGGCCCGCGTGCTGGCGCCGGAGGTGCGGGTGCTGGCGGTCGCGCCCGGCGTGGTCGACACCAGCTTCGTTCCGGGCCGCGGCGACGACTTCAACGCGAAGACCGCGGCGACGACACCGCTGAAGCGGATCGCGACCGCTGAGGATATCGCCTCCGCGATCCTCGCCTGCGCAACGCAACTCGGCTTCGCCACCGGAACGACCTTCGTGGTCGACGGCGGCCGCTCGCTCTAAGGAAACCCCATGCGATCTCCACGCGACAAGGTCATCATCACCTGCGCGGTGACAGGCAATCTGACGACGCCTGAACAGACGCCTCATCTCCCCATCACGCCGGAGCAGATTGCCGACGCCTGCCTCGGCGCTGCGGATGCCGGCGCCGCCATCGTGCACATCCACGTCCGGGATCCCTTGACCGGCCGTCCCTCGATGCTGCTCGACCATTATGTCGATGTCGTGCAGCACATCCGCGCCCGCAACCCCGAGCTCATACTCAACATCACGACGGGACCGGGCGGACGCTTCGTGCCGTCCAAGGACGATCCGAAAGTTGCGACCGAAGGCACGACCTTGATGGCGCCGGAGAAACGGGTCGAGCATATCACCGCGCTGCGGCCGGACATCTGCACGCTCGATCTCAACACCATGAACTCCGGTCGCGAGGTGGTGATCAACACCCCGGACAACGTGCGGCGAATGGCGAAGGTGATCGCTGAAGCTGGCGTCAAGCCGGAGATCGAATTGTTCGATTCCGGCGACATCGCGCTGATGCGCGATCTGCTCGCCGATGGCACGCTCCAGGGACCGGTGCTGTGCTCCTTCGTGATGGGCGTCCGCTATGGCTTCCAGCCCGCCCCCGAGACAGTGCTGTACGCGCGTAACCTGCTTCCTCACGATGCTGACTTCACGGCGATTGGCCTCGGCAAGGCGGCATTCACGACCGTCGCGCAGTCCTACCTTGCGGGCGGCCACGTCCGCGTCGGCCTTGAGGACGCCGTCTATCTGTCCCGCGGACGGCTCGCGACATCCAACGCGGAGATGGTGAGCAAGGCGCGCCGCATGGTCGAGGATCTCGGTGGCGCGACCGCGACGGTCGACGAGGCACGAGGCATCGTCGGCCTGCCCCCGCGCATGACGAAGATCGCGAATTAGGAGCGCGCCATGGACGCCATGATCAAATCGCAAGCGGACGTGGTCGAGGGGACCTGTGTGCGGCTCAATGCCAAGGCCGCCGATACAGCATCGATTTCGCCCGTCATCGAACGGCACTCTCTTTCACGCCGACCGGACGAGGTCGTGGTCGCGATCGAGGCCGCCGGCGTCAACCCGTCAGACGTGAAGGCCGCGACCGGCCTGATGCCCTACGCGGTATTTCCCCGGACGCCCGGCCGCGACTTTGCCGGACTGGTGATCGAGGGGCCGGACGAATGGATCGGGAAGGCCGTGTTCGGCACGTCCGGCGATCTCGGAATCCGCCGCGACGGCACGCACGCCTCGCATCTCGTCGTCGAAGCCGCTGCCCTGGTCGAAAAGCCCAGCGGCATTTCGACGGAAGAGGCAGCAGGGATCGGCGTGCCCTTCGTGACAGCCATCGAAGGATTCCGACGGTCGGGCATGCCAAAGCCCGGCGAACACGTTCTCATCATGGGCGTGAACGGCAAGGTCGGCCAGGCTGCTGCCCAGCTGGCGACGTGGCAGGGCGCCAGGGTCATTGGCGTGGTGCGCAAGGACGAACCCTACGAAGGTCACGCCAACGCACCGATCGAGGTCGTCAACTCCGCCACGACCGACGTCGCGGCCAGGGTGCGCGAACTGACCGACGGCAAGGGCGCAGAAATCGTCTTCAATACGGTCGGCGATCCCTATTTCGACGATGCCCATCACTCCCTTTCCAAAGGTGGGCGCCAAATCCTGATTGCCGCGACCAACAAGACCGTCGCGTTCAACATCCTGGAGTTCTACCGCGGACGCCACACCTACGTCGGCGTTGACACCCTCGCGTTCTCCTCGGTGGAGAGCGCCGACATTCTGCGCAGCGTTTCGTCGGGCTTCGCCGGCGGCTTCCTTCGGCCCTTCCCCATCGCTGCATCATCGATCTATCCGCTCCGCGAAGCCAAGGCGGCCTACGCCGCCGTGATCGGCTCGTCGCGCGACCGCATCGTGCTGCGCCCGGGAGCCTGATCATGCACGTCGTCCGTTTCGCCGAGGCGCCGGAGTACGTCGCGCCCGGACACCGCGACATGGCGATGGCGCGTCTGCAAGGAAGAGAGGCCGGCCCCTCCTCCGAGCTCTGGATCGGCGTTTCGGTGATCGCGCCGGACGGCGGGACGACGCTGTCCTCTTCGGCGCAGGAGAAGATGTACGTGATCCTCGACGGCACGCTCCACCTTTCGAACGGCGGGAGTGAGGTCGCGCTCGCCAGATGGGATTCCTGCCGCATCGCCGCCGGCGAAGACCGCCGTCTGACCAACAGAACGACATCGCCCGTGACCGTTCTTCTGGTGATGCCGCTCTCGGCCGATGAACGCCAGCGAGCCTTATAACCAGGGAGAAACCAATGAGCAGTAGTTCGACCGACGGGCGTGCAAGGAAGCCCTTCTACGCCGTTCTCTACGTCCAAGTCCTGGCCGCAATCGTGGCCGCGATCGCGCTTGGCCACTTCTGGCCGGCAATCGCCGTCGACATGAAGCCGTTCGGCGATGGCTTCATCAAGCTGATTAAGATGGTGATCGCGCTTGCGATCTTCTGCACGGTGGTCACCGGCATCGCCGGCATGTCGGACATGAAGAAGGTCAGCCGCGTCGGCGGAAAGGCGCTTCTCTACTTCGAGATCGTCTCGACCTTTGCGCTTCTCATAGGCTTCCTTGCCGCTCATTTGGCGACGCCGGGCGCCGGCTTTAACGTCGATCCGGCGACGCTCGATGCCAAGGCCATCGCGCAATACGCCGGCAAGGCGAAGGAGCAGACGATTGTCGAGTTCCTGCTCAACATCATCCCCAACACGGTGATCGACGCGTTTGCGCGCGGCGACATCTTGCCCGTCGTGCTGATCTCGATCCTGTTCGGATGCGTCCTCTCGCGGCTGGGTGATCGCGCGAGGCCCGTTCGCGACATGATCGATGCGGGATCAATCCTGATCTTCGGTGCCATCAACGTGATCATGCGTTTCGCGCCGATTGGGGCGTTTGGAGCGATGTCCTTCACTGTCGGTCGTTACGGCATCGGCTCGCTCGGCCCCTTGATCAAGCTCGTCGGGCTCTTCTACCTAGCCTCGGCGCTGTTCGTGTTCGGAATTCTCGGTCCGATCGCCTGGTGGTCGGGATTCAAGATCTGGAAGTTCCTGGTCTTCATCAAGGAAGAGATCCTGATCGTGCTTGGGACGTCCTCGTCCGATCCGGTGCTACCGAGCCTGATGGAAAAGCTGGAACGCCTTGGGTGCTCGAAGCCAGTCGTCGGTCTCGTCGTGCCGACAGGATACGTTTTCAACACCGACGGCTCTTCGATCTATATGACGCTCGCAGCCTTGTTCGTCGCCCAAGCTACGAACACGGATCTCTCGATTTCCCAGCAGATCGCGATCTTTGCCGTCGCCATGCTGACGTCAAAGGGGGCGAGCGGTGTGACGGGCGCTTCCTTCATCGCGCTGGTCGGAACGCTGTCGGTGGTTCCGACCATACCGGTCGCTGGCATGGCCCTCATCCTCGGCATAGATCGCTTCATGAGCGAGGCAAGAGCTCTGGTGAACGTGATCGGAAACGGAGTGGCGACCATTGTGATCTCTCGTACCGAAGGCGAACTTGATATGGCTCGCCTGCAAGCCGTCCTCGACGGCAAGTTGGAGGAGACAGGAGTGGTCGACGGTCCGGAAAAGCTGCGCGCCCCTGAGGATCTGCTACTCTCGGAGAAAACCGTGATCTAATTCGCAGCGGAGTTCGATGAGGAGGCCTCTACCTTGGAGCCCTCCGCCCCGCCAACTCGCTACTACCCTCCGCCCGGAAGGGGCGAACTTCTGACGTTGCGGACGTCTTCCGGTTTTAGGCCCGCAGTCGGTTGGAAGAAGCGGCAAGGAACGGAATAGAGTGACCAAGCACAAGTTGATGGCGTTCGTAACGTTGTGCGGCGCACTTACCGCCGTAACCATCGCCCTCGTATACGAACCAAGCATTGATCCAGTCGATGTCAGCGCAGTCGGCTTTGATGCTGCACTTGTGCAGAAGGGAGCAGATCTCGCGACCATCGGTGACTGCATCACCTGTCATACATCGCCGGGTGGCAAATCGTTCGCTGGCGGGCTTCCACTCAAGACGCCGTTCGGGACGATCTATTCGACCAATATTTCGCCAGATCCCGAAACCGGTATAGGGCACTGGTCTGAGGCCGCATTTCGGCGTGCGATGCGCCGGGGGGTGGCTCCGGACGGAAAACACCTATATCCGGCCTTTCCTTACGATCACTTCACGCTGGTCTCTGACGACGATGACAAGGCTCTTTACGCCTATCTCATGACGCGTCAGCCGATACATGCATTGTCGCGTACGAACGAGCTTTCGTTTCCCTTCAACGTGCGCTTCCTGCTTGCTGGGTGGAAGATGCTCTTCTTGGGGTCGGGACCTTTCAAGCCGGATCCTGCTGCCGACCCGATTTGGAGCCGGGGCGCCTATCTGGTGCTTGGGATAGGACATTGCGGAGCTTGCCACACGCCTCGCAACATCCTCGGCGCAGAGAAGGCGCAACCGTTTTCCGGGGGGGAGGCGGAGGGCTGGCAGGCCTTCCCGATAAATTCCGCCTCGCTCTCGCCGGTTCCTTGGACTGAAGAATCCTTAAAGGTTTATCTACGGCGGGGTTGGCACGAACTTCATGGTGTCGCCGCAGGTCCGATGGCGCCCGTTGCCGAAAATCTATCCGTTGCCTCGGAAGATGATGTCAGGGCCATCGCTGTTTACGTCGCGTCGGGAATGGGCAGGCCGTTCGACGGTATTGAATCCGGCGGCAGAACTGGAGCAACCAGGCCGTCTGGAAACGGCAGCAAGCCGCAGTCGGGCGGTAGTCAAACGGTGCCGGGTGCACCCGACGGAGATATCGGAGCAAGGATTTACGCGAGCACTTGTGCCACTTGCCATGAGAGCGGGAGGGCGATGCCGTACGGCGGTATCGATCTGTCGCTGAGCACTCTTCTTAGCGCGCCGAGTTCCCGGAACTTCATGAGGTTGTTGCTCGACGGTCTTCCGGCCACCGACGGACGCAAGGCGCCGATAATGCCTGAATTTTCCGCGATATTGACCGACGAGCAGGCAATCGCGATCGCCAGCTATGTCCGATCGCATTTTGGAAACAAGCCACCCTGGCAGGACGTCTCCGTTCGGCTGCGGGAAGCGAGGGACGATCAAGCCGCAGCTCCGTTGTCTTCAGCCGCAGATCATCGCCCCGCCGCCAACAAATAGGGACAGACAAAATGAAGCTTACGGTAAACGATAGCATCCGAACCGTCGAGACCGATCCCGATACTCCGCTCCTCTACGTCCTTCGCGACGATCTCGAACTCCACGCAGCGAAGTACGGGTGTGGGCTTGGTCAATGCGGGGCCTGCACGGTGATTGTCGATGACAAGGCGGTCTTCTCTTGCGTCACGCCGATCTCTTTGCTCGAGGGCCGCAGGATAACGACGCTCGAAGGCTTAGGGACGGTCGAGCGACCCGCTCCGATACAAAAGGCCTTCATCGAAGAGCAGGCGGCCCAGTGCGGCTATTGCATCGCCGGCATGATGATGCGTGCCCAAGCGCTTCTGCTGCGAGACCCGAACCCGACCGATTCAGTTATTCGGGCCGCGCTTGAACCGCACTTATGCCGCTGTGGGACGCACATGCGCATAGTGAAGGCGATCCGTCGGGCTGCTGAATTGTTGCGGACTGCTCCAGTCTCTACCAAACGAGCGATTTAATGAGTTTGGATATCACGTCGCTTTCGAGGCGATCTCTGCTGGCATCGGCCGGCGCGATCATCGTCGACTTCTCGTTCCCTTCGCGAGGACCCGCTCAGCAAGCGGTGGGCTCCTCGAGCGAGACGACCGCAGAAAAGCTGCCGGGAAGCCTTTCGACGGATCCGTTCCTTGATTCTTGGATACGCATCGACGACGGCGGCTTTGCCACCATCTTTTCCGGCAAGGCCGAACTCGGCCAGGGGATAGGAACGGCGCTCTTGCAGGTGGCGGCCGAGGAACTCGATCTCCCGTTCGAGAGGGTGTCAATCGTCACGGCGGATACCAGACGGACGGCGAACGAAGGTTACACGGCCGGCAGTCACTCTATGCAGGACAGTGGAACCGCGATCCGCAATGCGGCGGCTCAGGTCCGCGAATTGCTGATCGCGGAAGCCGCTCGCCGGCTCGAGTTGCCGGCGGACCAACTGACAACCGAAAACGGGACGGTCGTCGCACAAGACGGTCGGCGTTTCGCCTATGGGGCTTTGGTCGGTACCACCGTTTTGCATGTACGGGCCCAATCCGTCTCGAAGCTTCGAGATCCTCACACTTTCCGGATCATGAATACCTCGATTGGTCGGATCGACATTCCGGCGAAGGTGACGGGCGGGGCTGCCTATGTCCAGGACATGCGATTGCCCGGAATGCTGCACGCTCGCGTCGTCCGCCCACCAAGCTACGGAGCCCGGCTAAAGTCCGCCGACACCGACGTGGTCGCGAAGATGACCGGGGTCGTAGAGGTTATTCGCAACGGAAACTTTCTCGCGGTAGTTGCCGAGCGCGAATTTCAGGCAATCAAGGCGATGCGTACGCTCGCCGCGATCGCCGAGTGGGAGGAGTCTCCCGGTCTGCCTGCCCACGACAGGTTGGACGATGTAATCAGGAAGCTTGCGACCAAAGACTTCAAGATCCTCGATAAGCAAGCTGGACCCATTGCCGCCGCTTTGAATCTCAGTGCAACCTACACCCGCCCGTACCAGGCGCACGGATCGATCGGCCCCTCATATGCGTTGGCCCAGTTCAGCAATGACGCGCTTACGGTTTGGACGCATACGCAAGGCGTGTACCCGGACAGGGCCGCTATTGCCGAGATGCTGCACTTGCCGCGCGAAAAAGTACGATGCATCCACGTGCCTGGATCAGGTTGCTATGGACATAATGGGGCGGATGATGCCGCGGCTGACGCCGCGCTGATCGCCCTAGCGATTCCGGAGAAGCCAATTCGGCTCCAGTGGATGCGCGAACAAGAGCATGCATGGGAGCCGTACGGTCCAGCAATGGTGACCGACGTAAGCGCCTCGCTGGATAACGCCGGCAAGATCGTCGATTGGAGGTATTCGCTCTGGAGCAATACTCACTCCATGCGACCGGGCCCGGCCGGATCTCTGCTCGCAGCACAACATTTGGCTGAGCCATTTCCCGTACCGGAGCCGCGTCCTCTTCCGCTGCCCGAAGGCGGGGGCGATCGGAACGCGCTTCCGATTTATTCTTTCCCCAACGCCGAAGTGCTGCACCATTTCCTGCCGACGATGCCGCTACGCGTATCGGCGATGCGATCGCTTGGTGCATACATGAATATCTTCTCGATCGAGAGTTTCATGGATGAACTCGCCATGACGGCGAAGGTCGATCCCGTGATCTTTCGGCTCAAGCATCTGGATGATCCCCGCGCCAAGGATGTCGTCACACTTGCAGCGGAGCGGTTTGGTTGGGGCAGGCGTGCGAAGTCGGACGGTACGCGAGGATACGGCTTCGCTTTCGCACGGTACAAGAACCTGGCGGCCTATTGTGCCGTCGCGATGGAGGTGGAAGTGGATCGCTCGACCGGCCGCGCGCGCGTCAAGCGCGCCGTCGCGGCTGTCGATGCAGGCCAGATAGTCAGTCCGGACGGCGTCCGAAACCAGATTGAGGGCGCCATACTGCAGTCCATAAGCTGGACTCTCTACGAGAGCGTGACCTTCGATGAGACGCGGATAACTTCCGTCGATTGGTCGACCTATCCGATCCTCAGATTTGGAGGCGTGCCGGATAGCGTGGACATTCATCTTATCGATCGATCCGGACTACCGTTTCTCGGAGCTGGAGAAGCTGGGCAGGGGCCAACGGCAGCAGCCGTGGCAAATGCGGTTGCGGACGCCACAAGTCAAAGGCTTCGTGATTTGCCATTGGCCCGTGCGAGATTGGTTCGCTGACATGGCGGCGTCATCTGGTCCTCGATATCGGCAGACAGTCCGTCAGGAGCGGCGGAGTTCCTTCAGCAGCGATCGCCGCCACTCCGGTGGCCGCTCCAGCCGCAACGGTCAAGACCTGGCGTCGAGAAATTCCGATTGATTTTGTCATGGCACTATCCTGCTTTGGCAATGAATGAACAGGCAAACCATGATCGGATCCGCATCGCACCACATTGATCTGAAGCAATTCGATTTGCAGCGATCTGGTACAGGGATCACTTCAACGCCATGACATGATGGTCAAGCGAGCCAATGTCTGAAGATGGCCTGGATGGATGTATGTTCCGGCCGTGCGTTGTCGGGGAGGAGCGGCAATTGATTTGCCGCAATGCGGAAAGCAACAGTTCAGCTAATAGGGCATGACCAACCGCCCGTGAAAATGGTGGACTAGGACATGATCGCCGAAATCGGCAACGCTTGTTTGCTTATGCGTACCCGCCTGCTCTCGAGGGTCATCACAGACATTTACGATAAACACCTTCGATTCTTTGAAATTAGCTCAGCTCAGTTCGCCTTGCTCATAGCAATCTACCAAGTACAACCTGCTACCCGCGCAGACATTGGGCGTCATCAACATTTGGATCGGTCGACCCTAACGCGACATCTGAAAGTGATACTTTCGGAAGGTTGGGCAGAGGAGATACGGGAGGGAGCGGACGGTCGAAGCAGACCTATTGTGTTGACGATGGCAGGCATGGATGTGCTCCATAAGGCAGAACCTGCATGGCGGGCGGCGCAAGTTCAGGTCAAGGATTTGCTAGGCAAAGACGCCGTTGTCGCTGTTATGGACCTCGCCAGCCGTATCATGGACCAATAGCATAGGCCGCTTGCGCCATTGGACGAGGCCATTTCCGGGTTTGGCACAACTCGGAACGATGCAGCCCTATATGTATCAGATCCTGAATCAGTCGCATGTCGCGTACTACCAAGCGCTGGCGGGGAACAATCCCAACTACAATGTTCACATGATCGGCGGAACGGTTGCGTTGGCCTGGTAGTCCCGAACCCCCGCAGAATGCTAGAGAGTCCTCCAGCCACTTAGGCGGCGCGCCGCTTGACCAACGTCTGATATAAGTCAAAGTCGGGTTCTACCCGCTTGGTATCAGGATGTCTCGTTGGCAAAACAAGGTTGCTCGGGCAGCGCTGGGTAAAGTGACTAAATGGTTCTCTGGCCAATCTTCGCATTGATGACGCTTGCGGCGGTGTTCGCTGTTTGGTGGCCGCTCACACGCCGTCAGAGGTCGGTGCGTTCGGGAAGCGATGTCGCGGTCTATCGCGACCAGCTCGAGGAGATCGACCGCGACGAGGCCGCAAGCCTGATTGGCGGCGTGGAGGCGGAAGCGGCGCGGGTCGAGGTATCGCGCCACTTGATTGCTGCTGCGGAGATTGCCAAAGCCGGCAACGCCGCCGCGGCGCCCGTCCTGGCGCGCCGCTCCCGCCAGGCAACAATCGCTGCGGCCATCATCTTGCTGCCGCTCGGCGCTGGCCTTACCTATCTCTCGCTGGGATCGCCGAATCTCGCCCCCGTTTCGATGAATGCGGAAGCCGCCGGACAACGGCTTCCGGAGAGGATCGAGCAGACCGTCGCCGAGGTCGAGAGATATCTCGAGGCCAATCCCAAGAACGGGCGCGGCTGGGAGTTGCTCGCGCCGGTCTACCTGCGTCTCGGTCGTTTCGATGACGCCGTCAGGGCGCTGCGCAACGCGCTCGAGATATTCGGTGCGGACGCTGCGCGTCTGGGAGATCTCGGCGAAGCCATCGTCATGGCTTCCAACGGCGTGGTGACCCCGGAGGCAAAGGACCTATTCCAGCGCTCGGAGGCTGCCGATCCGGAAGACGTGATGGCGCAATATTATCTCGGCCTCAGCGCCAAGCAGGCTGGTCACCGGGACGAAGCATTGAAGCGCTGGAACAACCTCGTGTCGAGTGCACGCGAGGGCGCCGAATGGCTGCCATTGGTCAAGAATGCGTTGGCGCGGATCGATGAAACGAGCCCGCCCTTTGCTGCCGCTGCCCCTTCGGCCGGCGTTGCTCCCCCGGAGCATAATGGAGGAGCTATCGAAGCGATGGTTGAACGCCTCGCCGAGCGGCCGAGAAAAGACGGCTCCGATATTCCGGGCTGGATTCAACTGGTGCGCTCCTATCGCGTGTTGGGAAAAGCCGACAAGGTCAAGGAGGCCATTGTTGAGGCGCATAGCGCGCTGGCGAAAGATCCGGATGCCCTGCGGCGTCTGGATCAGGATCTTGCGGCGCTCGAAGCCGAGGCCGGAGCCGCCGGTCGCGCTGCAACGGCGCCGGCATCGGACGCCATGATGGCTGCATCGCCGGGTCCGAACGCGAACCAGGTCGCCGCTGCCGCACAGATGGCTCCCGCCGAGCGCAATGGCATGATCGAAGGTATGGTTACGCGTCTGGCCCAGAAAATGGCCGAGAACGGCTCGGACGTCGATGGATGGCTTCGCCTGATCAGGGCCTATTCGGTGCTTGGCGAACGCGACAAGGCGCTCGGCGCCGCCGCCAATGCCCGCACCGCGCTTGCCGGCCACGATGACAGTCTGCGCCGCATCGGCGAATTGGCGAAAGAGCTGGGACTGGAAGGCTCATGACGCGGAAGCAACGCCGTTTGACACTGATCGGCTCAAGTCTCGGCGTCCTCGCCATCGCGGTGGCGCTGGTGCTGAGTTCGTTGCGCGAGTCGATCGTTTTTTTCAAATCGCCGACCGACATCGCCGAAGGCAGCGCCGCTTTGGGAAAGCGCGTTCGTCTCGGCGGCATGGTGAAGATGGGTAGCCTTGAGCGCGGCGATAATTTGCAGATCCGCTTCGAGGTCACCGACGGCAACAAGGACATCCCGGTGAGTTTCCGCGGTATCGTGCCCGACCTGTTCCGCGAGGGGCAGGGCGTCATCGCCGAGGGGCACGTCGAACCCGGAGGTGTTTTCAAGGCCGACGCCGTTCTCGCCAAGCACGACGAAAACTACATGCCGCGCGAGGTTGTCGAAACCCTGAAAAAGCAGGGACACTGGCAAGAGACCGCAGCCCCCATTGTTAAGCCCACCAAGGGAATTGCAAAATGAATTGCCGGACGAGCTGCGCCGAACAAGGGTTATAGGCCTCACGGTTGGATCGCGGTGACGATGCATGTCGAGTTGCCTTGGTTGGATAGCGCGAGCAATGGCGCTTTAAAGTCATGCTGTTCATGTCTGCAGGCCGGCGACGGATCGGCATCCGAGCCGAACGCAGGCTTGGAAACAGGCCTCCCAAGAGACCGACTGCTGCGTTGTCCTGTGCCACTTCGCCGGACACCTCGGTAACAAAATAGCGCCGAGCATTTACACCGACGATACCGTTATCCGCTGACCCGAAAAGCACAACGCCAGCCGAGCGGAGTATGTTCGCCCGGCGGCGTTGGTTAGTCACCGGGGCCCTGAAATCCCCCGGCCTGTTTAAGTCGACGCGGTGCCTGCTCAGGTTCAATGAAAACCTGTCGTCCGACATTCATGCCAGCACGCCTTTCAGTTGCTCCACGAACGCGGCTGCCGCCACCGGAAGCACGCGACTCCGCCGCGTTGCGAGCAGCAATCGGGCTTGCAGCAAAGGTGGATCGATCAATGGAAGCGCCACCATGTCGCCGGGCGGGATCAGCGCCTTACCCGGACTGCGGAATTGGAAGCAGACGCCGCGATTCATATGAGCGAAGGCCTTCATCGCCTCGACCGAGTTCGAAACCAGTCGTGGGTCGAGATCGAATGAGGCGAGTGCCAGCACCTGCTCGATCAAACCGCGCCCGGCCAAGGTTGTGTCGGCCAGCGCCAGCGGAAATGCCAGACAATCGCGCAGGCGCAGCTCATCGCGACTGGCGAGTGGGTGATCGGGAACCACCATCGCACAGAGGGCTTGCCGTGCCATGGCGACGATGGCGACGTCCTTCTTTCGCGGCACGTCATGCGTCAGGATCAGATCAACCTGGTCTGCAGCCAGGGCCTGGACCAGTTCCTCGGGGGCGCCGATTCGGACGTGGAAGCGAACGTAGGGATGAGTTGCCTGGAACTGGGTGATGGCGGAAGGCAGCAGTTCACCGGCCACGGATTCCGCGGCCGCCACGCTCACTTGCCCGCGCACCAGGCCGCGAAGCTGCTCGATCCGCGATTCGACGGCTTTCAACTCTGAGATCACCAGGCGGGCATAGACCAGAAACGCCTCGCCGGCCGAAGTCACGCGCACGCCCCGCGGCAACCGCTCGAACAAAGGCGCTCCCAAATCCATTTCGAGGTCAAGGACCTGGCGGTTCAAAGCCGATGAGGCGACATTGAGGGCTTCGGCGGCTTTGCGGATGGATCCGTAGCGGGCAACGGCATCGACATATGTCAGCACCCGCGGTGGGCGCAGCCGGTTGCGTGATTTGGCTTTGGCGCGGTCGGGCGAGCGGGGCCGCGGCCCGGCCTCTCGCCGGACAGGTCTTTTGACGCCCGCCTTTTTTCGCATTTCCAGCGACTCCCCTGTCCATTGTCGTATGCACAGCAAGGAGCGTGCCGCCCCAAAACCCCATGAAACGACAAGGGATTCGTCGGTGCTTGCCGCGGGATCAGGCAGAAGACCGGGAAAGTGATCGCTTTTTACGCACGCTGCAGCCTGTTTTTGCTTCTGGCGGCGCTCGCTGGAAGGGATGATCTTCGAGCTGCCGGTCATCCCCAGGAGGGCAGCGATCATGTTTTACCGTCTCGTTACGTCCATCGTCGCAGCGGTCTTTGGAATGCTGACCGCTGCCCATGCCGAGGAATCGGTGACGCTAAGATTGAAATGGTTCCACCAGGCGCAGTTTGCCGGTTTCTATGTCGCCAAGGAAAAGGAGTTCTATAAATCCGCCGGCTTGAACGTCGATATCCAGCCCGGCGGTCCGGACTTTCCCGCGATCCAGATGGTGACGGGCGGCAGCGAGCAATTTGGCGTGACCGGCGCCGACCAGATCCTCATCGCGCGGAGCAAAGGCGTTCCGGTGGTGGCGCTCGCGGTCATCTTCCGCCGAAACCCCTTCGTCCTGTTTTCGCTGGCAAAGTCCGGCATCAAGACACCGGCCGATTATGTCGGAAAGAATGTCGGGGTAAAGATCGGCGGTAACGAGGAGCTGATCTATCGTGCCGTGCTTGCCAAGGCCGGCGTCGACAAGAGCAAGCTGAACGAGATTCCGGTGAAGTTCGATATCACCCCGCTGCTCGCCGGCGCGGTCGACGTGTGGCCGGGCTATCTCATCAATGAAGTTCTCGCCGCAAGGGAAAAAGGCTTTGACGTAAACGTCGTGTCGCCGCCGGATTATGGCGTCGATCTGTATGCCGACACCTTGTTCACGACTGAGAAGATGCTCAAGGAGAAGCCGGATATCGTCCGCAAATTTGTTGCCGCGACCCTGAAGGGCTGGACCACGGCCATGGCGGCACCCGAAGAGGCCGCGCAGATCACGGTCAAGTACGGAACCAAATTGACCTACGATCATGAGTTGGCGATGATGAAGGCGAGCCAGCCGTTGCTGCAACCTGATACGCAGCCGGTCGGTTCAATGGAAGCCGCAAACTGGAGTGCCACGCAAAAACTGCTGGTCGACGCCGGCTTCCAGAAGACACCGGTCGACATTGGCAAAGCCTTCACGGTCGAATTTCTCAAATGAGGGCGATCGCGCTTGCGACCCCGTTGGAGGCGACAACGCTGCTCCTGCCCGAGGCTCTGGTCACGATCGAAAACCTCCAGGTCCGCTTCGGCGACGTGGTCGCTGTCGAGAGTCTCGACTTCACCGTGCGGCGAGGCGAATTTGTCTCGCTGCTCGGACCGAGCGGTTGCGGCAAGTCGACCTTGCTCAGAGCCATCGCGCGATTGGTTCCTGTCGCGGGCGGAAAGGTTGTGCTGCGCGACCCCAACCTGCGCATCGGCTTTATGTTTCAGAAGCCGTTGCTGCTGCCGTGGCGGACGACGCTCGATAACGTACTGTTGCCGGTCGAAATACAGTTCGGCGGCAGCGTGGTCGATCAAACCGATCAGGTTCGAGCCCGTCGGATGCTCGATATGGTTCAGCTTGGCGACTTCGTCGATGCCTATCCCCACCAGCTCTCGGGCGGAATGCAGCAACGCGCCGCGCTGGCACGGGCGCTGATGAGCGACCCCGACATTCTCCTGCTCGACGAGCCCTTCGGTGCGCTTGATGAGCTGACGCGTGAAGTTCTCAACGAAGAACTGATCCGCATCTGGCAAAGCAAGGCCACGCGATTGCAGACCATTATCATGGTCACTCATTCGATCTCGGAGGCCGTGACCATGTCGGATCGGGTGATCGTCTTGACCGACCGGCCGGCACGGCTCGTCGAGGATGTCCAGGTCGGATGTCCCCGGCCTCGCGCGCCCGACGCCCCCGAAGCGGTTGCCTTGATGAAGCGGATCCGGGCAATGGTGAGAGGCCGCCGATGACCTCGCGTGTTCAGGCTCCGCTGATATTCGGGCTCGTTGCGCTGGCCGCCTGGCAGGCGATCGTGATGGCGGCGGATATCCCGGAGTACCTCCTGCCGGCGCCGAGCGCCATTCTTGCCAGTATCGATCGCACGCTCGCCGTACAACTCGCGGTAACCTTCGTCGAAGCACTGATCGGCTTTCTGATTGCCAGCGTACTGGCATTCGGCTCAGCCATCATGTTCGTCCGCTTCAGCACCCTTGAGGAAGGGCTGTTTCCGATCGCCATCGCGGTCAAGACCACCCCAATCGTTGCGGTTGCGCCGTTGTTGGTGATCTGGCTGGGGACGGGCTGGTGGTCCAAGATCGTTGCGGTGATCCTGATCTGCTTTTTTCCGGTGCTGGTGAACGCGGTCAAAGGACTCAAGGCCGCGGACGCGGAATATCGCGAGCTGTTCCAGACGCTCGGCGCCTCGCGGGCGCAGGAATTCCGCAAGCTGCGGATACCCTATTGTCTTCCTTACCTGTTCGCGGCGCTAAAAATCTCGTCCTCGCTTGCCATCGTCGGGGCGATCGTGGGCGAGTTTGTCGGAGCTACGCAAGGGCTCGGCTATCTCATCATGATATCTTCCGCGCATCTCGAAACGGCAACGCTGTTTGCCGCGATCGCGGCGGCCGCGTTGGCGGGCATTGCGATGTTCTATGTCATCGGATGGACCGAAGAACGCGTCATCTTCTGGCACAGCGGCACTATGGAATGACCATGCGCACGACATCTGTCGACGTTATCCAGATCCCGACCAAAGGTCCCGGCGACGTCTCGGGTCTGATGAAGCTCATCGAAACGGGTCAAATCGAGCCGGCATCGATCCTGGCCATCCTGGGAAAGACCGAGGGCAACGGCGGTGTAAATGACTTTACCCGGGAATATGCGGTGTCGGCGCTATGCGCTGCGCTCGCGCCTTACGTCGATCTGCCCCCGCATCAGGTCGAACAAAAGATCGCGTTTGTGATGTCAGGCGGCACCGAAGGCGTACTCAGTCCGCATATCACCGTCTTCGCGCGAACGCCGGTCAAGGAAAGTCACTCTGCCGCAGGCATTGCCGGCAAGCGGTTGAGCATCGGCGTCGCACATACCCGCAATTTCATGCCGGAGGAACTCGGCCGCGGCGCCCAGGTCGAAGAGACCGCGAAGGCGGTTCGCATGGCGATGGCGGATGCCGGCATCGACGATTCCCGCGACGTGCATTTTGTGCAGATCAAATGCCCGCTGCTGACGAGCGACCGTATCGAGGCGGCCCACGCCAGGGCGCAAAAGGTCGTAACCACCAGCGCCTACGGATCGATGGGCTATTCACGTGGCGCGTCGGCGCTCGGCGTCGCCTCGGCGCTCGGCGAGATCGAGGGCGACATCCGCGATGAGCACATATTGAAGAACTGGGAGCTGTTTTCTTCCGTGGCCTCCACCTCAGCCGGCATCGAGCTTATGCACAACGTGGTGATTGTCCTTGGCAATTCGAACGCGTCGGCGAGCCCGTTTGTCATCGGGCACGGCGTGATGCGCGATTCCATTGATGCTGCCGCGGTGATCGAGGCGCTCAAAAGCGTGGGGCTCGGCCTCGGCGAGATATCCGATCGGCGCGCGCCAAGCCGACTGGTCAATATTTTCGCCAAGGCGGAGGCGTCGCCCGACGGAAGCGTGCGCGGATTTCGTCACACCATGCTGGACGATTCCGACATCGGCGCCACCCGGCACGCCCGCGCCGCCGTCGGTGGACTGATCGGCGGCCTCGCCGGGACCGGCGCCGTCTATGTCTCCGGAGGTGCGGAGCATCAAGGGCCGCCGGGCGGAGGGCCGGTGGCGGCCATTGCCCGCCAATGACGTTCGGAAGCTGATTGTCGGGCTAAAGCGGACGTCACGGGGAAATGTGGCCTCTTCCGCATTGGGACCCAACTGCGACATCAACCCGCATTTCATGTTGCAGTAGCGAAGTCCGATTCCGGCCCTATCAAAGCGCTCATCGAAGGCGCACGATCCTGCCTTGGCGAGCGAGGGGCGTGCATGCGGCGGCGTCGCGTTGTCGACGCAAAAAAATCGGGAATTGATTATTTCGCTTGCGGCACGCCATCGTCTCCTGACGATCTACCCGTACCGGTACTGGGTCAGCGACGGGGGCCTCGTATCCTACGGGATCGATCAGGTCGATCTGTTTCGGCGTGTGCCGACATATGTCGACGGCCTTCTCAGGGGCGCAAAGCCGGCCGAACTGCCGGTGCAATTGCCCACTCGGTTCGAATTGGCCGTCAATCTCAAGACCGCAACAGCACTCGGGCTGACGATCCCGGAGTCGTTTCTGCTGCGGGCCGACGCGGTGATCGAATAGTGAAGCAACCGCTTGCGGGGAGAGGGAGAAGGTCGTCGCGCTGCGCCTTGAACTCAGCCTAATCTCATCTTGCTCTGGCTACTTCTTGTTAAACCCAAGGTAAGTGTTCCAGACGGCGCTGGCCAACGGCTGCGAGGGCAATTGAGCGCATGTTTTTTTGACTTCGGTCACTATCGCGGCCGCATCGGTTTCCGACTGCGCTTGCTCGCTGGCAGCCGCCGCGTAATTTAATCCCGTCCAGAAGCCATAAATCCACACGGTCCCTTCCGACATATGCTCTTTCGAAGACCGCCAGTGCGCGCAACTCAGGCTTCCTATCCCCGTCATGCCGACGGAAACCTTGGCGTCCTGCGCCCAAGCCGGGTAGGCCGCAGCCGCGTCGACCAGCGCCACCAACAAAACTGTTTTGACCATCCGCCATGATTTACGCATCTGATTGCGACTTCCGATATGGGCGTGTTTCGGACGTGGTCGGGTCGAGCAAAGCGGGCATCTATTCTCTATAGCATCTGATTTGCGAATATCGGCTTTTTGAAGTGAGGCGGAACATGATACTAACATCGCAAAATAAGATAGCTTCGGCCGGACGGTAGCAGCTATTTTCCGACAAAAGCGGGTTGCGGCACGACGCTTGCTTGGAGGACGCTTGCTTGGAGAAACAGCACCGGCTTTTCCGAATTCAAAGGGAGGAAATAGACAATGGCGACACATACCAAGTTCTTTACGGCAATCGCAGCCACGGCCCTGCTGTCGGCAGTTCCGGTGGGACATGCCGGCGCGCAGACCATCAAGATTGGCGTCAATGAGCCGCTGACCGGTCCGTTTGCCGCTTCCGGGACCTATGTCGTCAACGGCGCAAAGATCGCCGCCGACGAGATCAATGCCAAGGGCGGAGTTCTCGGCCAAAAGATCGAACTGGTCATCGAAGACAACAAGAGTAATCCCACTGAAGCTGCCGCCGTCGCGGAGAAGCTGATCACCGCCGATAAAGTTCCAGTGATGATGGGCGCCTGGGGCTCCAGCCTGACGCTCGCCGTGATGCCAAAGCTTATGGAATACAAGGTGCCGATGGTGGTGGAAACCTCCTCGTCGGGAAAGATTACGACGAGCGGCAACCCTTACATCTTCCGTATCTCGCCGCCGTCGGCGGTCGAGGCGGCGGCCTTCAAGACCATCCTTCCCAAGATGACCGTCAAGAAAGCCGATTTCCTTGTCATCAACAATGATTGGGGACGTGGCTCGGCGGAAGATTTTGGCAAGACCCTCAAGGCGGACAACGTTCAGGTCGGCTTGGTCGAAACCATGGACCAGTCAGCTCAAGACATGAGCGCGCAACTATCCAAGATTAAGGCGACGGATTCCGACACCATCATGGTAACCACTGCGGTCGAGCAACTCACCTTGTTGCTGAAGCAGGCGACTGCGCTCGGGATCAAGAAACAGATCATCACGACGGGCGGATCGCAAAATCCGGATCAACTAATTGATCAGGCTGGCGTTGCCGCCAACGGCACGTTCCACCTGACCACGTTCGCGCCCTGGTACCCGGACGACACGCCCAATCCGGCCGCCACCAAATATTTCCTTGGCGAGTGGAAAAAGCGCGGATTTAATTTTGCCGGGGCGACCGAGAGTTTCCGCGGCTATGACGGCATTCGCACCATCGCGGCCGCTATCGAGAAGGCGGGTAAGGCCGAGCCAGAGGCGATCACGAACGCCCTCTGGCAGACGGAATTGGCGGGCCTCAACGGCAAGATCAAGTTCGAGAAGCAGGGGCCTGCCGGAAAAGAGAGCGGCCAAAGCATGCCCGAGGTTTACCTGATAAAGATCGACAACGCGAAGGTCATTCTTCCGAAACTGTAAGCAGGCTGCGGTGGGTATCGCCTCAACGATGCGATGCCCACGCTCTTTGTTTGCGACGTTCCGGCCATCCTCACTGGGCCGTGAGGGTGGATCTGGTAAGGCTCGATGACTGAATTTCTTCAACACATCATCAACATGCTGATCCTCGGCAGCACATATGCGCTGCTCGGGATCGGTCTGAGCTTGATCTTCGGCATTATGCGCGTGGTGAACTTTGCTCACGGCGAGCTCTACGCATTTGGAGCTTATGCGGTTTACTTCATTGCCGTGCTGCTCGGGTGCAACTTCTTTCTCTCGCTGCTGATCTCGATCGTGGCCGGGTGCGTTCTTGGTGCATTGATCGAAGTCGTTCTGCTGCGCCCGATGCGCGGCGCCGACATCGACACGACGATGCTGATCATGATTGGCGCGATGATCGTGATGCAGAACACCGAGCAGTATGTTTGGGGAGGCGTGGCCAAGTCGGTTTCTACACCGTTTCCAGAAACGCCGCTTGTAATCGGTTCTTTCTCAGTCTCGTGGCTGCGGCTATTCGTCTTCTTTGCGGCGCTCGCGCTGATTGCGGCGGCCTATTTCCTGATCAATCGGACCAAGCTCGGGAAGGCCATGCGGGCCACTTTTCAAGATCGCGATACCGCCTCGCTGATGGGCGTCAACATTCAGGCGATCTACATGGCAACATTCGCAATCGGCTCGAGCCTTGCGGCGGCAGCCGGTGCGCTGCTCGGGCCGGTCTATGTGATTTCCCCGCAGATGGGCAACATCGCATCGCTCAAGGCGTTTGCGATTGTCATCCTTGGCGGCCTGGGCAGCATTGGGGGGGCCACCATCGGCGGGTTCGTTCTTGCATTCGCGGAAGAAATGGGCGCGGCATACATTTCGTCGGGCTACCGCGACGCGATGGGCTTTCTGCTCATCATCGCTGTCTTGCTGTTCAAACCGACCGGCCTGTTTGCGCGATCGGAGCGAATTGGATGAGGCGGATTTTCCCCTGGATATCGCTTTTCACGCTTGCGTCCGTGCCCTTGTGGCTCGGGGATCCCTATCTCCTGAACGCCTTTGTCATCACCGGGATCTTTATCGTCACGGCAATGAGCCTCAATCTGTTGCTGGGTTATACCGGGCAGCTCAGTCTGGGTCACGTAGCCTTCTTTGGAATTGGCGCTTACACAAGTGCGTTGGTGTCACTCGGGTTCGATGTCGAATTGGTCGGTGGTTTTCGCGTGATCCACGAGCCGTGGCCGGTATGGCTTGGATTCGTCATGGCCATTCTGGTGTCGGGCCTGTGTGGCTATATCGTCGGAAAACTATCCTTTCGCGTTCGCGGCGCATATTTCGTAATCGTGACGATCAGCTTCGCCGAAGTCGTACGGCTGGTAGCGCTGAATTGGGTGGAACTGACGCAGGGGCCGTTGGCGCTCACCTCGATCCCACCCATGGCGATCGGGCTGCCTGGCCTCGGCAATTTCGACTTCTACAGCAAGCAGTCGAATTTCTATTTGGTCCTCGGTGTAGTGGCGTTCTGCTACGTGATCATCGGCCGCCTGGTGAATTCGCGCATTGGCCGCGCCATGATAGCGCTCAAGGAAAATGAGTCGCTGGCTGTTTCCGTCGGTATCGACGTCACACGCTATCTTGTGCTTGCAGCAGTCGTTTCCGCGGGCATCGCCGGCGCCGCAGGAAGTCTTTACGCACACTACCTGAAAATCATCGATCCGGATGTCTTCTTGTTTCTTTACACCGTCACGATGGTCATCATGGTGGTTACTGGCGGCAAAGGCACACTTGCGGGCCCTATCGTGGGTGGCCTGATCTTCGGATTCATTCCGGTGATAGCGCGATCGTTTGCGGCTCCGGAAATCCAATGGATCCTCTACGGGCTGTTCATGATACTCATCGTGTGCGTGTTGCCGCGGGGTATCGTCCCGGCGATCGAGAAATTGTTTGGTGAGGAACCCGGCGTTTCCGGCGCGGCAGATGCCAACACACAGGACGCGCAGTGATGGGGGCCCGTTCAACGCAAGTCCAGCCGGCGCTGTCGATCGAACATATCGCGGTTCGCTTTGGCGGTCTTGTCGCGATCTCGGACATGAGTTTTGTCGTGAACGAAGGGGAGGTCGTTAGCCTGATCGGCCCGAACGGTGCGGGCAAGACGACGGCTTTCAACGTATTCACGGGGTTCCTGCGGCCGTCGCAAGGCGAGGTCCGCTACCGCGGATCGTCCTTGAACAATTTGAAGCCGCACGAGGTCGCGTCGCTCGGTCTGGCGCGAACCTTTCAGCGCACCAGCGTGTTCCAGAGCGTCAGCGTGTTCGAAAACGTGATGATAGGCCTGCATTGTCGCGGCCGCTCACGGTTGTGGGACACGCTTCTCGCGCTACCGCGTGAGCGCGAGTCCGAGCGTGAGTTGAGAGCGAGGGCTGCCGACATTCTTGCGCTCGTGGGAATAGAACGCCGGTCGAGGGAATTGGCGGGGTCACTCGCTTACGGTGACCAGCGGTTGTTGGGCGTGGCGCTGGCGCTCGCGTCGGATCCGTCGATGCTGCTGCTGGACGAGCCGGTTTCGGGAATGAATGCGACGGAGACCGCAAGGTTTATGCGCCTTCTCGATGGCCTTCGAGGACTTGGTGTCACAATTTTGCTGGTCGAGCACGACATGCCCATGGTGATGGGCGTGTCGGACCGGATCGTCGTTTTGAACTACGGCCGGATCATTGCCGAAGGACCGCCAGCGGCAATCCAGGGCAATCCGGAAGTCATCCGCGCTTATCTTGGGCAGGGGGCGAGGAAACGTGCTGGAGATTAGCGATCTCGTCTGCTGTTACGGCAAAGTCAAGGCCATCAAGGGCATTTCGCTTTCGATCAAGCAGGGGCAGCTTGTTGCGCTTATCGGTGCGAACGGCGCCGGCAAGAGTACTACCTTGCGTTCCATTTCTGGAATTCTGTCGTCGTCGTCCGGCCGCGTCGTGTTCGAGGGCCAGGACATTACGCGCTGCTCGGCGCGCGAAATTTTGTCGCGGGGAATTGCGCATTGTCCGGAGGGACGGCGGGTTTTCCCCGACATGACCGTTGAGGAAAACCTCGATATGGGCGCTTATCTGCGGCGCGACAGCGCGGGGATCGCTGAAGACCGCGATCGGGTGTTGACACAGTTTCCGCGGCTTGCGGAACGCCGCCGTCAGGTTGCAGGCACGCTTTCCGGCGGCGAGCAGCAGATGCTGGCGATTGGCCGCGCTATTATGTCCAAACCCAGGCTAATGATGTTCGACGAGCCGTCGCTCGGCCTCGCGCCCAATATCGTCGAGCAGGTCTTCGAGATCGTTGACGGTATCCGCAAGTCGGGTACGACCATCCTGATGGTGGAACAGAACGCCTATGCCGCGCTCGAGATGTGCGATTATGCTTATCTAATGGAGGCGGGATCGATCGTTCTGTCCGGCCGCGGCAGCGAACTTATTGATAATAAGCACATCAGAGAAGCCTATCTCGGTGGTTAGTCATACGCGAATTGAACGGCAGCCGCTGGGTTCCGCCTTGGGCTAGCTTTTCCCGTGGCTGTTGCCCAAACGCGACAGTTACGAATCAGCGCTGTGGTAGCCTCGCGATAGCTCCAGCCGTATGGACCATGTTTCGTCCGGCTGGATCGGGGGACCACGGAATGAACCAGCGCTTATGTTCGCTGTCCTGTTTCCTGACCTTGGCTGTGCTCGCCGCATGTTCGACCGACGCCGTAGCACGGTCCAGCCACAAACATCATCACGCCAGGAAGTCGCACGAAGCGAGCGGCGCGCGGCACCACCGCCACGCGGCGCACAAGAAAACAGCGCATGCCAAGCACGCTGCTACGCACCGCAAGCCGACGCGGTCCAGCGACGTGGCGCCCGCGGAGGCTTCGCCGCTCTCGGGCGATCTGGCGGCGGTAAAGGATGCAATCGATCTCGCGCGCAAGGCCAGGACAAGTGAAGCGACCGCCGTGCAAAAAACCATCGGCGACCCGGCAGCGCGCAAACTCGTTGAATGGTTCATCCTGCGTCATCCGGAAGGAAACGCGAACTTCAGCCGATACGCCGCGTTCATCGCCGATAGTCCGGACTGGCCGAGCGTGGGACTGATGCGCAAGCGGGCGGAGGCGCGGCTGTGGCAGGAGCGCAGCGACGCCGCCACGGTTCGCAACTTCATAGGCGATCAGCCGGCAAGCGCCAAGGGCCGCTTCGCGCTTGCCCGCGTGCTGCTCGCCGAAGGCGACCGTGACGCTGCCGCAAGGCTGGTCCGCCAGGCCTGGCGGTCGGATGAACTGGCGGAGCGCTCCGAAGCCGACGCGTTCGATGCGTTTCGCGACCTGCTCACGCGCGAAGACCATCGTGCGCGCATGGACAAGCGTATCGGCGCCAAGGATCTTTCCGGCGCCAAGCGCGCGGCGCAACGCCTCGGCAGCGACGAGCTCTCGATCGTCAAGGCCTGTGCGGCGGGCAACTCGGACGACGCGCTCGATTTGTTCGACGAGGTTGCGGCCGACGTCCGCGGCGATCTGGGATACACGCTTTGCCGTATCCGATGGATGGTGCGTCACGACCGGATCGACGACGCAACCCGTCTGATACTGGCGGCCGCGCCAGAGACCATGGCGTTTCAGGACACCGACGAATGGTGGCGCGAGCGGCGCAGTCTCGCCCGCAAGCTGCTCGACCGGGGCAAGTTCGAAGCCGCCTACGAGGTGGTGCGCGATGCCGCCCTGCCGGCCAGCGAGCATTACCGGGCGGACTTCCATTTCATGTGCGGCTGGATCGCCCTGCGCTACCGCCACGATCCGGTGGCGGCGCGGGCGCATTTCGCCCATATCGACGACGGCTCGGCCAATCCAATCGTGCTGGCGCGGGCCAACTACTGGCGAGCCCGTGTGGCCGAGGCGGTCGGCGACAAGAACGCGATACGCGCCAGCTATGAGGCTGCTGCCCGCTATCCCACCGCCTATTACGGACAGCTCGCCCGCGCCAGGCTCGGCCTCGACCGAATTGAGCTTAAGGTCGCGGTGCCGGCGGACCCCGCCGACGGTGCCGCGCTTGCGGACGAACGCGTGCGCGCCGCCGACATGCTGTATGCGCTCGGTGAACGCGATGTCGTCCTGTATTTTGTCGCCGACATCGCTGAACAGAGTACGGACGTGGCGGTATTGGTTGCGCTCGCCGAGCTGACCGGGCGCCACAACGATGCGCGCGCCATGCTGCAGATCGGCAAGCCGGCGCTCGCCCGCGGTCTCGCGCTCGACCATTACGCCTTTCCAACCATCGGAATTCCGCAAGCTAGCCCGATTGGTCCAGAGATCGAACGCAGCATCATCTATTCGGTCGCGCGCACCGAAAGCGCGTTCGACCAGCGCGACAAGTCGCCGGCCAATGCGGTCGGCCTGATGCAGGTCACGCCGGAAGCCGGACGCGACACCGCCAGGCGGTTCGGCGTCACCTATGATTGGGACCGGATGGTTTCCGATCCGGTCTATAATACGCAAATGGGCGCGGCTGAACTCAGCGCCCTGCTGAAGGAATATGGCGGCTCGCACATCATGACCTTCGCCGGTTATAACGCCGGCCGGGGTCGCGTTCGCGAATGGGTGAAGCTGTACGGCGATCCTCGCGATCCAAATGTGGACGCGATCGACTGGGTGGAGCGCATTCCGCTCTCCGAAACGCGCAACTATGTCCAGCGGGTCATCGAGAATCTGCAGGTCTATCGTGTCCGGTTTGATAATGGGGGCGTGCTGATGTCGAAATCCGATCAACGTCGTGGGCACCCGCAGGAGGCCAACTCGGCACCGCCTGTGTTGGCCCCGACGCCGGCCTCGCTTGAAGACCCCGTCATTCCATAACATAGGCCAACGTCCAACCTGAGGTCGCGCCGCCGGCCATTAGGTGGCTCGATTCAGAGCATCTTCTCGAAATGAAAGCGAGTGAGGCCGCCGCCTGCTTGCTTCGCAGTCATCACGCTGGCAACCTCGGTTCCGATCTGCCGAAATCCATTCTTTCGATAGAATTTGTCGGCGGCTCTCTGAATCTGGGCTGTACTCAGGATCATCTTCGCGAAACCGAGTTGACGCGCCTTTGTTGGGCAAAGTCGAGCATGCGTTGGGCAATGCCCAAGCCGCGATAATTCTTATCCAGGTACATTCGACGAAGCTCGGTGTCACTGGCGCTGCGGCTTTCGATTCCGAATGAACCGATAATCTTATTCCGAATCCTCGACGACCCAAAAGGCGTTGCGCTTCGCGGCGGAAAAGGCCTCAGGCAGCTGCTTCAGTTCACCCTCGATCGTCATCACGATGTATCGATCGAATAATTCTTCCATCCCGGCCGGCGCCAACTCGCGATTGATGCGCGTCCACAGTGCTGCGACCGAATCGTAATCTGCCGCCTGATATTCTCGGAAGGTGACGGACGGCGCGGTGTCGATCATGGCGGCGGCAATTCGTTCCAGGAGGAGCGGTTAGTCTCGCTTGCAGGAGACAGGTATGTGCTCCAACTGTTCGAACCAATCCCGATCCGGATCGGCGGCCGAGAAACCCGATATTTCGCTGATCAGCTCCGACCATCATCGGCGCAACGGTCCCATCTCTTGAACTAAATTGACACGGGAGCAATCGAAATTCTAATAGTCAGATCAATCCCGGCATGGGATCAGAGAGTGTGTCCCTTCGATTTGCGCCTTTTTGGTCAATGCAGAGCGAAATGAAAGCAGCGAAAAGGCCTATTCATGCGTGTTATTAACGTCGCCGCCGCCCAGATGGGTCCGATCCAGCGGTCCGATAGTCGCCAGGTCGTCATCCCGCGCATGCTTGCCTTGATGGACGAGGCCAAGGCGCGTGGGGCGGACCTCATCGTCTATCCGGAGCTGGCGCTCACCACTTTCTTCCCGCGCTGGTACATGGAGGACCAGGCCGAGGTCGACGCCTGGTTCGAGCGCGAAATGCCGAATGCGGCGACGAGGCCGCTGTTTGCCCGCGCCGCGGAGTACAAGATGGCGATGAGTTTTGGCTATGCCGAGCTGACGCCGGACGGGCATCATTTCAACACCTGTATCCTGACCGATAAATCGGCGAAAATCGTCGGCAAGTACCGCAAGGTGCATCTGCCGGGCCATTCCGAATTCGACACCGAGCGCGCCTTCCAGCATCTCGAGAAGCGATATTTCGAGCCGGGCGACACCGGCTTTGAGGTGTGGCGCACGATGGGCGGCATTTTCGGCATGGCGATCTGCAATGATCGGCGCTGGCCCGAAACCTATCGGGTAATGGGCCTGCAAGGCGTGGAGATGGTCCTGCTTGGATACAACACGCCCTCGGTCAATTCGCAGAACAGCGAGGAAGGTCCGAAGATGCGCCTGTTTCACAACCGCCTGTCGGTGCAGTCCGGCGCCTATCAGAACGCGACATGGGTCGTGGCGGTCGCCAAGGCCGGCGTCGAGGACGGCTTCCCGCTGATCGGAGGCAGCCTGATCGTCGATCCCAACGGCGAGATCGTCGCGGAAGCCGCGACCGAAGACGACGAACTCCTGGTCCATCCGTGCGACCTCGACGCCACCAGTTTCGGCAAGAGGACCATCTTCGACTTTGCCCGGCATCGTCGTATCGAACATTATGGCCTGATAACCAGCCGTGTCGGCGCCATCCCGCCGCCGGAGTGAAATTCATGCCCTTGCGAGGGCTTCAACAGGCGCACTTCGATAGGCACACCTGCCGATGTCTGGATTTCCGCTTCGCAATCTCAGCCCGCACGACCGCTACAAGCTGCTCGGCGGGGTTGTCGTGCCGCGTCCGATTGCGCTGGTGACGACGCTCGATGCCAATGGCGCCGTCAACGCGGCTCCGTTCAGCTTCTTCAATTTGTTTTCTGAAGACCCGCCGCTGATCGTGCTCGGGCTGCAGCACAAGGCCGACCGCACGCCCAAGGACACGACGCGCAACATCCATCGCGACGGCGAGTTCGTCATCCATATGGTGGACGAGCCGCTGGCGTCAGCGATGAATGATTGCGCGGTCGATTTTCCCGCCGGCGAGAGCGAGGTGGCGGCGGCCGGCCTTGCGACCTTGCCGTCGGTCGATGTCAGGGTTCCGCGGCTTGCCGCGGCGCCCTTCGCGCTCGAATGCAAGCGCACTGTTTCGCTGGCCTTCGGGCCCAGACGCGAGCTTCTGGTTGGCGAAGTGCTGCGCGTGCACGCCCGGGAGGGTTTGGTCGATGCGGCCAGCATGCATGTCGATCTCGCGGCGTACCGGCCGATCGGCCGCCTGTTCGGCAATCTCTACACCTATCAGCGCGAGTCCTTCGCGATGGATCGCGAGAACCATTCGCAGTGGAGCGCACGCGTACTCGCCGGCCGCGAAGCAGGCGGGCCGACCGAAGATAGCTAGTGCACGATGCGATTGGGTTGAGTAGCAGACGCAGCGGTGAACGACCTCCCTCTCCCCGCTCTTCGCGGGGAGAGGGTTGGGGTGAGGGGCTCTTTCGGCAAGTTCGACTCGTGGAGAGTCCCCCTCACCCGGATCATCGCTTCGCGATGATTCCGACCTCTCCCCGCAAGCGGGGCGAGGTGAAACGAACCCGCTGACCGACTGTGTTCAATCAATGAGCATCTCGTGTTAGCGTCGCAAGAAGCTGACGCACCCAACGCCATGGTGGCGGCGGCCTGCGTCGGGTCGATCACGGGAATGCCGAGCGCGTCCTCGAGTTGGCTTCGCAAGCGGGCCATGCCGGCGCAGCCCATGATGATCGCACCCGCGCCATCCTCGTCTTTCAGAGTCCGGCCGACCTCGATCATCTTCGCCAGCGTTCCCTGACCTGACGCGGTTTCCGCCACGCTCATCTCGAGCGGACGCTCGCCGGCCAGCCGGTCCATCAGCCCCATCTGGCGCAGGTAGCGGATATGCCGGCGGATCGAGCGCTGGGCGATGGCGATGACGCCAAAGGTTTCCGCGCGCGTCATCGCGGTCAGCACGCCGCATTCGGCGATGCCGAACACCGGTCGATCGGTCGCTTCCCGGCAGACATGCAGACCCGGATCGCTGTAACAGGCGATCACGAACGCGGCCGCGCTGTTATCGCCCTCGATCAACCGGCGCAGCGGCATCGCCACGCTGTCGACGTCGGATTGGCTCTCGATCCCGTACGGGCCCTCGGCCAGCGTCGTGCAGACGATCTCCGGACCATCCGCGAAATCGAGCGGCTTGAGCGCCTCTTCCAGCCCCTTGGTCACGGTGACATTGGAATTGGGATTGATCACGAGGATGCGCGGGCGGGACATGTGTGTTCCTTGCAACTAAGCATGGCTTCCGACTAGTGTCCCGAATCCGAAGTTCGCCACATTTTGCGGCGCGCTCTCCAGCGAACTTCGGATTCGAAAGGACACTAGAAACTTTTGATTCTAGTGTGGTTTTGGTTCAGAAGTTCTCTTAAAGAACTCGCAGCGAAAATGAAGAGAACTTCTGAACCACCACACTAGCATAGTTTGCATAGTTTCGAATGCGGGTGTTGCGCAGTCCAGCGATTTCTCACCCCATCATTGCCGGTTGCCGTCGTTACTCGTGGGCGGCGGCCGCACGTCTCCGGAGGATTTCATGACCGAACCCGCCTACGACATCGTGATCCGGAAGGGACGGGTCGCAACGGTTTCCGATGTGTTCGAGGCCGATGTCGCTATCGCGGGCGAAACCATCGCCGCCATCGGCCGCGACCTGCCGCCCGGCAAGCGTGAGATTGACGCGCATGGCAAACTGGTGTTGCCCGGCGGCGTCGACAGCCACGCCCATATCGAGCAGCTCTCGGCCGCCGGCATCATGAATGCCGATAGCTTCGAAAGCGCCACGACCTCAGCGGCTTTTGGCGGGACCACCACGGTCATTTCGTTCGCGGCCCAGCATGTCGGCATGGCGCTGCCGCAGGTTCTCGCGGATTATCACGCGCTCGCCAGGAAGGGCGCGGTGATCGACTATGCCTTCCATATGATCATCGCCGATCCGACGCCCGAGACGCTTGCCAATGACATCCCGGCGCTGATCAAGGAAGGGCATGGCTCGATCAAGATTTTCATGACCTACGACCGGCTGAAGATCGACGATGAGCCGCTGCTCGACATTCTCGTCGCGGCCCGTGAATCCGGCGCCATGCTGTGCGCCCATGCTGAGAACCACGGCATCATCGCATGGATGGTAAAGCGGCTGCTGGCGCGCGGTTATACCCATCCGAAATACCATGCCATCAGCCATGCGAGGTTTTCGGAAGCCGACGCCTTCAACCGCCTGATCGGCATGGCGGCGCTGGTCGATCAGCCGATCATGATCTTTCACGTCTCGACGGCGGAAGGCGCCCGCGTCATCCGCGACGCGCGGGGACGGGGCCTCAAGGTCTTCGCCGAAACCTGTCCGCAATATCTCTTTCTCACCGCCGAAGATCTGGACAAGCCGGGCGCGGAAGGCGCCAAATGGATGTGCAGCCCGCCGCCGCGCGCGGCCTCGGACCAGGACGCGCTGTGGCAGGCGCTGGCGCTCGGCGATCTGCAGACCATCTCGTCCGACCACGCGCCGTATCGTTTCGACGACACCGGCAAATTGCGCGCCGGCCCCAATCCGAATTTCAAGCAGGTGGCAAACGGCCTGCCGGGACTGGAGGCGCGTCTGCCGCTGCTGTTCGATGCGATGGTGTCGAAGGGCCGCCTCGGCCTGGAAAAATTCGTCGAGTTGACCGCAACAGCGCCTGCAAAAATCTACAATCTGCATCCGCGCAAAGGTTCGATTGCGGTGGGCGCCGACGCCGATATCGCGATCTGGGATCCGGTGCGCGAAGTTGTATTGGCGGATGCGATGATGCACGACCTTGCCGGTTATACGCCCTACGCCGGCCGCAAGCTGCGCGGCTGGCCGGTCACCGTGCTGTCGCGCGGGCGCGTGGTCGTTGCCGACGGCAAGCGGGCGGCTGCGCCCGGCTCCGGCCGTTTCCTCGCACGCTCCGGCGGCGAAGCCGCAAAACCCACGGGCCGACTGGCCGCGGATATGGACCCGGCGCGGAATTTCGGCGCGACGTTGTTGTGAAGGCATGGCAGCGCGGGAAATGATCATTTGAAAATCCTGATCTTTGGCGGCACGGGTTTCGTCGGGATCAATATCGCCGCCGCGCTGCTGGCGCGCGGGCACGGAGTGACCTTGTTCGACCGCGCCGATTTGCCTCGCGCAGCCCGGCAGGTTTTCGCCGGCTACGGAGATAGGCTGGCCGTGGTGCAGGCAGACTTCACCGAGCCGCACCCTGTCGAGAACGCTGTCGCAAGTGGTTTTGACGCGATCATTCTCGGGGCGGCAATTACCGCCGGCCCGGTGCGCGAGGCGGCCGAGCCCCAATCGATCCTGCAAGTCAACCTGCTGGCGCAGTTGCCCATTCTGATGGCCGCGCGGCGCGGCCGGATCGGGCGCGTCATCAACCTGTCGTCGGCCGCGGCCTACGGCGCTGCCGCGTTCCGGCATTCAAAACTCGATGAGGAGACGGCCTGTGAGCCCGTCTCGCTCTACGCCATCACCAAATACGCGTCCGAAAAAGTGACCGCGCGTCTCGCCGCCTTGTGGCAAGCCGATTTCATCAGCGTGCGGCTGAGCGCCGTGTTTGGGCCGTGGGAGCGGGCGACAGCGGTGCGCGACACGCCAAGCCCGCAGATGCAAATGATGGCGGCCATGCAGCGGCGAGGTGAGGCCGTTCTGTCCCGCCCGGGCATCCGGGACTGGATTTACGCTCCCGACGTCGCGGACGCCGTGACGCTGCTGGTCGAAGCGGCAAAACCCAAGCATGGCCTTTATAATATCTCCACCGGGCGCGAATGGCCGGCGCTGCAATGGGGTCAGCATCTCGCCGCGCTTCATCGCGGCTTTGTCTGCCGGCTGGCCGAACCGGGCGAAGCGCCGACGATCGATCTGCATGGCAACGCCGACCGCGCGCCTTTGTCGGTGTCGCGCATGGAGCAGGAATTCGGCTGGCGCGCCCGCTTTGGCTGTCCGGATTCGGCGGCCGATCTCGACAATTGGTGGACGCAGCACGGGGAAGGAATGTGAGATGCGGTTGAAGGATCGGATCGCCATTATCACCGGGGCCGGCTCCGGCATCGGCCGCGCCAGCGCGCTCCTGTTCGCGGCAGAAGGCGCGTTCGTCGCGCTGGTCGATCGCGATTGCGCCGGCATGCAGGAGACGTTGAAGGCCATTCGCAACGCCAACGGCGACGGATCGGAACATCTGGGCGATGTCGGCGACGGCGATTTTGCCAACGCCGCGGTCGCGGAGATCGTGGCGCGGCACGGCCGGCTCGACGTGCTGATGACCGCCGCGGGCTGGTCCTGCGGCGGCACGGTGGTGACGACCGATCCCACCGATTGGGACGCAGTGTTCCGCAGCAATGTCGGCGGCACCTGGCTGTGGGCGCGCGCGGCGGTGCCGCAGATGCAGCGGCAGGGCAAAGGTTCGCTCGTTACGCTTGCCTCGCAACTTGCGATCGCCGGCGGCAAGAACAACAGTGCCTATATCGCCGCCAAGGGTGCGATCATCAGCCTGACGCGGACGATCGCCGTGGATTTCGCAGCCGACGGAATTCGCGTCAACGCGATCGCGCCCGGCGCCATCGACACGCCGATGCTGCGGCGAAGTTTCGCCCGGCATGCCGATCCGCAAGCCGTGCGTGAAGCCTCGCGCAACCGCCACCCCATGAAGCGATTCGGCAAGGCCGAGGAGGTCGCCGAGGCCGCGCTGTATCTGGCGAGCGACGCGTCGTCGTTCACCACCGGCACCGTCATGGCGGTCGACGGCGGCTGGCTCGCCGCGTGAAGGGCCGTCGCCCTGCCGATCGGTGTTGTCCGGGGCCTTGCAAGGCCAGGGCTTGGACGCTGGACATATCCCGATATTTGCCCTTGAATCGAGCCTGATGTGCCCTGGGGCCGGTGTGAGGAATGTCGCTTGGCGCGTAATTTGCTTAACGCTTAATTCGCGTAAGATAGACCCGCGAGAGCATGATCCGGAAAAGTGGAAACCGGTTTTCCGAAAAGATCATGCTCAAACAAAGAGATGAGATCATGATGCGATTTAGCTTAATCGCATCATGGTCTAGATGTATCGCGATTCCCGGGGCGCTTCTTGGGCAGGTTTCGCTGTCGAATTCAGGGGTTTGAAGAAATGCAAGTCAGGTACCGCAGGCTGATGTTGAGCGCGTTCGCCGCGCTGGCGCTTTTGCTCGCCGCAGAGCCGGTTTGGGCGCAATCGCGCGCCGAGACATTGCGCTATGTCACCGGCGCATCCGTCAACACGCTCGATCCGAATGTCCCGGGAACCACCCGCGAAGCCTTCGCGGTCAGTCTCAGCACCTACGACCGGCTGGTTTCGTTCGGCCGCAAACAGCTGAGCGGAAAGTGGGTGTTCGATCTCGACAAGATCACCGGTGAACTCGCCGAATCCTATGACGTCAGTCCCGACGCCATGAAGATCACGTTTCATTTGCGCAAGGATGCCAAGTTTCAGGACGGCACACCGGTCACCGCCGAAGACGTGAAGTGGTCGCTCGACCGATGCGTCACCGCGCCGGTGCTCGGCAAGGCCCAGCTCCTCACGGGCTCCCTGACCAGCGCCGATCAGTTCAAGGTGATCGACCCCTTGACCTTCGAAGTGACGCTGCCCAAGCCCGACAAGCTCGCGCTGCCCAATCTCGCCACCGTCTATCCGATCATCATCAACTCCAAGCTCGCCAAGGCGAACGCGACCGCCGACGATCCGTGGGCGATCGCCTGGCTCAAGGAACACACCGCCGGCAGCGGCGCCTATATGATCGAGAGCTTCAAGCCGGGCGAACAGGTGATCATGAAGCGCAACGAGGCATGGAATCGCGGATCGACCGACAAATCGGCGTTCTTCAAGCGGGTGATCGTGCAGAGCGTGCCGGAGCCGGCGACACGCGCCAATCTGGTCGAGCGCGGCGATGCCGACCTGACCGTCGATTTGCAGGCGAGCGACATCCAGTCGCTGGAGAGCAAGGGCACCATCAAGGTGATCTCGACGCCGCAATATAATTCCGTGACCTTCATTTCGATGAACAACACGATCCCGCCTTTCGACAACGTCAATGTGCGCCGCGCCATCGCCTACGCTTTGCCCTACGATGACATGTTCAAGGCGGCGCTGTTCGGGCGCGGAACGCCGCTGTTCGGCGCCACCTGGGCGGACGGCAAGCCAACGACCAGTGCCTATCCTTTTCCGCAACCGATCAAGCTCGATCTCGACAAGGCGAGGGCGTATTTGAAGGCGGCCGGCATGCCGGACGGTTTCACAACGACTTTCAGCTTCAATGTAGGACAAGCCTCGACCGCCGAACCGATGGCCGCGCTGGTCAAGGAATCGCTCGGCAAGATCGGCATCAAGGTCGACATCCAGAAATTACCCGATGCGCAGATGTCGACGCAGATCAATGAGAAGAAGCTGCCGTTCTTCACCGAGGGCATTGTCGCCTGGCTACCTTCGACCGACTATTTCTATCGTAATTTCTATACCGGCAACCAGCGCTGGAACTACAGCAGCATCAATAATGCGGAACTGACGGCGATTGCCCAGGAGGCGCGCTTCGAGCCGGACAAGGCGAAATACGACGAAGACGGCATGAAACTCAACGCGATCCATTTCGCCGAGATGCCGCAGATTGCACTCTGGCAGCCGAGCCAGGACGCCGTGATGGCCACCTCGATCGAGGGCTACACCTACCAGTTCCACCGTCAGGTCGATTACCGCGACCTCCGCCGCAAGTGACCCGCTAGAACATGATCCGGAAAAGTGGAAACCGGTTTTCCCTCGCGACAAACGCGGAACGCGTTTGCGCGGGGATTCTGCTCAAACAAGGAGATGGGATCATGATGCGTTTCAACTTAATGGCATCATGATCTAGGTGTCATGAAAAGTCTTGTCGCAACGATGATGCGGGCGGGGAGGCGTTTCATGTCCTCCCTACCTGCGCTGTTCGGTGTGCTGGTCTTCACGTTCCTGCTGATGCGGGTGCTGCCGGGCGATCCCGCGGTGTTCTTTGCCTCCGGACCCAATGCGGGCAAGGAGGAAATCGAGGTGATCCGCAAGCAAATGGGATTGGACAAGCCGGTCCCCGAACAATTGCTCTTGTATCTCTACGATGTCGGCCGCGGCAATCTCGGCCGCTCGCTGATGACCGGACAGCCGGTCACGACCGATCTCAGGGATCGCCTGCCGGCCTCGCTCGAACTGACCCTGACCGCATTGTTGATCGCGCTTGTATCGGCGATCCCTCTCGGCGTGCTGGCAGCGTTGAGGCCGGGTTCGCTCATCGATCACGGCGTGCGGCTGTTCTGCGCGCTCGGGGTTTGCGTGCCGACCTTTGTTTCGGGCCTGTTGCTGATTTATGTCTTCTACTACCTGCTGGGTCTGGCGCCCGATCCGACCGGGCGTGTCGACGTCTTCACCGCGCTGCCGCCGGCGCGCACCGGTTTCCTGACCGTCGATTTCCTGCTGGCGGGAGATACCGATGGCTGGTGGGCGGCGTTTCGGCAATTGATCCTGCCGGCCGCGACCATGGCCTTGTTCGTGATCGCGCCCCTGGCGAGAATTACCCGCGCCTCGATGCTGGTCTCGCTTGGCAGCGATTTCGTGCGCACCGCGCGCTCGGTCGGGCTTTCCTGGTGGCGCATTGTCGTGACATATGCTCTTCGTAACGCGATCCTGCCGGTGATCACCATTGCCGGCATTGTTTTCTCGACCATGCTGGGGGCCAATGTGCTGGTCGAGAAGGTGTATTCTTGGCCCGGCGTCGCTTCCTACGCGCTGGACGCGCTATTGTCATCCGACTACGCGCCGGTGCAGGGATTTGTGCTGCTGATGGCCAGCATCTTTGTCGTGGTCAATCTGCTCGTCGATGTTCTCTATGGAATTGCCGACCCGCGGGTGTCGATCTGATGGCGAGTGCAACCCTGCGGCACACGGCCTGGATCCTGCGCGGCAACCCGTTGACCGGCGTGGCTGCGGCCGGGGTCTTGCTGTTGGTCCTGATCGCCATCTTCGGGCCCTCGATCGTGCCGTACGATCCGATCGCCTCGAATGTGTCGCAGGCGCTTGTTCCGCCGAGCGCGGCGCATTTGGCCGGCACCGACCAGCTCGGCCGCGATTCATTCAGCCGGCTCGTGGTCGCAACCCGGCTTGATCTGGTCATCGCCGTCTCCGCGGTCGGCATCTCCTTCGTGCTCGGAGCCGTGATCGGCGCCTTTTGCGGCTACGCCGGCGGCCGGCTTGATCGCGCGGTCGGCCGTTTCGTCGATGTGATGATGGCCTTTCCGCTGTTCGTGCTGGCGATGGCGATGGTCGCGGCGCTGGGCAATCGCGTCGAGAACATCGTGATTGCCACTGCCGTCATCAATCTGCCGTTTTACATTCGCTTTGCGCGCGCGGAGGTCAATATCCGCCGTAATCTCGGCTGGGTGGAGGCGGCGCGCGCCAGCGGCGAGAGCCATGTCGCGGTGGTGCTGCGTTTCCTGCTGCCGAACGTGCTGCCGGCGATGGCGGTGCAGATGTCGCTTAACCTCGGTTGGGCCATCCTGAACGCCGCGGGACTTTCCTTCATCGGCCTCGGCGTCAAACCGCCGACGCCGGAGTGGGGCATCATGGTCGCGGAGGGCGCGCGCTTCATCTCCACCGGCAAATGGTGGCTGGTGGCGTTCCCGGGGTTGGCGCTGATGCTGGCCGTGCTGTGCTTCAACTTGCTCGGCGATGGGATGCGGGACATTCTCGATCCCCGAATGCGGACATGACCGAGCCGCTGCTGCGCATCGAGGACCTCCACGTTACGTTTTCGACACGCCGCGGCCTTGTCGAGGCGGTGCGCGGGGTGACGCTCTCGCTCGATTCCGGCGAAATGCTTGGCCTCGTCGGCGAAAGCGGCTCAGGCAAATCCGTCACCGGTTTTGCGACCACGCGGCTGCTCGATGCCGCCGGGCGGGTGACGGCGGGCCGGATCCTGTACCGCGGACAGGACATCACGAAAATACCGGACAGCCACTTCCGCGCCCTGCATGGCGCCGCAATGTCGATGATCTTTCAAAATCCGCGCGCGGCGCTCAACCCGATCCGCGCCGTCGGCCTTCAGATCGCGGACGCGATTCTCAGCCACAAGCGTATGTCGCGGGAACAAGCCGCCGACCAAGCGCTGCAGCTGTTGCGCGCGGTTCAGATCCGCGATCCGGAAGCGCGAATGACGGCCTATCCGCATGAACTGTCCGGCGGGATGTGCCAGCGGGTGATGATCGCGATTGCGATTTCCTGCAACCCGATGCTGTTGATCGCGGACGAGCCGACCACCGGTCTCGACGTCACCACGCAAAAGGTGGTGATGGATCTGGTGGCAAGGATTGCCGCCGACCGCGGGATGGCGACGATCCTGATCACGCATGATCTCGGCCTTGCCGCGCAATATTGCCGCCGCGTGGTGGTGATGGAGCGGGGGCGCTTCGTCGAGGAGGCGGCGCCGCAAACTCTGTTTCACCATCCTCATCATGCCTATACCAGGCGCCTGGTTGCGGCGTCGCCGACGGTGACCTCGCGGATCGAGGATCTGGTGACCGATGAGGAGCGAGGTCGTTACCTCGCCATGCTCGCGGCGTGCAAACCCCACCCCGAGCCGCCGCCGGGCACGCCGCCATTATTGGACGTGAAAAACCTCGTCAAGCGCTACGATCAGGGGCCGCCGGCGTTAGCCGGCTTTTCGATGACCATGGCGGCCGGGGAGAGCGTTGGCCTGGTCGGCGAATCCGGTTCCGGCAAGACCACGACCTCGCGCATGATCTGCCGGTTGATCGATCCCACGGAAGGCGACATCCTGTTCGACGGGCAATCGATCGGCCATCTCGCCGCGCGGGATTTTCACCGCTCACACTTGCGAAAAGACATCCAGATCGTGTTTCAGGATCCCAACGAAAGCCTGAACCCGCGGTACACGGCGTTTGACTGTATCGCCCATCCGCTGCTGCGGCTCGCCGGCATGCGCCCGGGCCAAGCATTGCGGCAACGGGTCGAGGAGTGCGCGCAACGCGTCGGCTTGCCGGTGGAGCTGTTGCCGCGCTTCCCGCATCAACTCTCGGGCGGCCAGAAGGCCCGCGTCGGCATCGCCCGCGCCATCGCCTGCCGGCCGCGCCTGTTGGTGTTGGATGAGCCGACGGCCGCGCTCGACGTCTCAGTACAGGCGGTGGTCCTGCAATTGCTGGACCGGTTGAGGCGCGAGGACAATCTGGCATTGCTGTTCGTCAGCCACGATCTCAACGTGGTTCGCATGATGTGCGACCGCACCATCGTTTTGCGCAACGGCTGCATCGTCGAGCAAGGCGAGAGCCGGGCGCTGTTCGACAACCCGCAGACCGCCTATACGCGTGAATTGGTCGAGGCCGTCCCACATATCGGCGGGACTTCGGCCGTCGCCGAAGCCTGACGCCGGTCTCGCAAAAACAAGCTGCGTTGGACGGCCTTAAACCATTACGCAACGTTTCTGCCGCAAACTTCCGGGGACCATGACCCGCTGGTCCACCGATCGTCCGCTGGAACCCCGGGCGTGTCCCGGTATTGTCTCCACGCTTCGTCCGTGCGGGAATCGGCGGATCAGGCGCCGCAAAACCCTTGGTGAGGCATTCTCATGCGATCTACGATCGAGCGTCTCTTTGAGGCTATCGAATCCAATGCCGGTTATGCGGTTTTCGCGATGGTCGGTTCGTTGGCGATGACGGGTTGCCTGCGCCTGCTTTGGGGATAAGCCATCGCGGCGAAGGCATCGCTCAAGCCGCTTTGACACTTGCCCGGCATCGGGCGCATCGAGCCTCAATCACGATGACTTTCCCGCTCGACCATGTGGTGATCAACGCTTTATTCGACATGGACCGTGCCGCGGCGCTGATGTTGCGGCTCGGTTTTACGCTGACGCCGCGGGGCTTTCATTCGCTGGGCTCGATCAATCACCTGATCGTCTTCGAGGGACATTATCTGGAGCTGCTGGGCCTACCGGCGGCGGCGGACGTCCTGCGCCGCGACCTCCTCGAAAGTCCGCGCGGCCTGAACGGCCTGGTGTTCCGGGCCGGCGATATCGATACCTGCCGGAGTCGACTGAAGGACTCTGGCCTCACCATGCTGGAGCCGCTGAGTTTCTCCCGGCCGGTGACGATCGACGGCATCGAGCAACTCGCCCGATTCCGGACGGTGCGTACGGCACCGGACCTTTTCGAGGCGGGGCGGGTCTACTACTGCCAGCATGATACGCCCGAACTGGTCTGGCATCGCCCATGGATGTCGCATGCCAATGGATGCTCCGGCCTGAGCGAACTGGTGGTGGTGACGACGGCGATCGAAACCGACGTGCCGCGTTATGCCAAGGCCGCCCAAGCTCCTGCGGACAACCGAAAGGGCGGCATCTGGACGATCGAACTCGCCGGCGGATTTCACATCACGCTGATGCCGCCGGCGCGCTACCGCGAACGCTACGGCGAACACTGCGTCGAGGCCGGTGGTCGAAGCAGCTTCTTTGGCGCCGTCGTATTCAAGGCCGCCGATTTCGGTCGCATCCGCGATCTCGCCGCGTCCATTTCCGAATTGCGCTCGGCTCCGCGCGAGCATTCGCTTGCGTTGCTGGTGCCGTTCCTCAACACGCTGCTCGAGTTTCGCGACGACCGGTAGCGCCGGATCCAATATCGGCAATGGACGGCGCGCCGGCCCATCCATCACATCGACACAGGCTCATAGGCCAGCGGTCGGTGCCATCCCTTGGCCTAGTGCCGCCGATTTGAAGTTCCTGCATCACCCGCGGCAAACTCGAACAGGAACTTCAAATCGAAAAGCGGCACTAACATCATAGGCTTGCTAGTACCCGTTGCTTTCCGAAGTTCGTTTGCGAGGATGCGGAGCCGGATCACGAACTTCGGAAAGCGGGTACCAGCTTCTCGGCGGCCAGTACGCGCAAATAATGGCGGTCAAGCTTGTTGGTTGAGGCCAGCGGAAGGCTGTCGACAAACCAGATCGAGCGGGGGTGCTGGTAGGCGGGAGCGTTCGCAAGGGCAAAGGCCTTCAGGCTATTCTCGTCAAGGCTGCTTCCTTCACGTTTCACCACAAAGGCCACCGGCTTGGTGCCCTTGATGTCGTCATCGACCGGCACGACGCAGGCCTGGATCACGTCAGGATGGGTTTCCAGCATTTTTTCGACGTCGCCAGGGAAAATGTTTTCGCCGCCGCTCACGAACATGTCGTCGCTCCGCCCGACGAAAAAGTAGAAACCGTTCTCGTCGCGGCGAAACACGTCGCCGCTGACATAAAAGCCGCCCCTGGTGATGGGTGACGCAATTTCGGTGCGATTGTGGTAACCGTTCATGATTGCCGGGCTTTTCATCTCGAGCACACCGAGGTCGGAGGGTTTGCCGCTTTCTCCGATCAGCCGCACCTCGACATTGGGATGGGGATAGCCGACCGACATTTCCGGCTGCGGCAACCCATCCGGATGGGATGCGAAAACCACCGGTCCGGCCTCGGTCGTGCCATAGGCATTGGTCACGGCCGCCCTCGGCAGGGCGCGGTGGATCGCCTGCATCAGACTTTGGCTGACCGGGGCCGATCCCATGCGCAAGAACTCGACACTGGAGAGGTCGGTTGCCGCGAGCCGTTGTTTGTCTTTCAGCATCATGGCGATCATCGGCGGAACGGCGGTGAGCCATGTGCAGCGATAATCCTCGATGGCTTTCAAATAGCGTTGCGCGGTGAACTGCGGCAGCAAAATCACGGTGGCGTGGGCCGCATGCGCCAACTCGCTCATGGCGAGCGCATTCATGTGATAGAGCGGCGCGGCGATCAGGAAGCGATGGCGCGACAGGTCCCGCGCGGCCATTCGCTGCTTGACCACCCAGATATGGCTCTGGTGCGAGAGTACGACGCCCTTGGGACGCCCGGTCGAGCCTGAGGTGTAGAGGAACATCGCCGGTTCAGCGCTGGTTGCCGCGATCATCGCGAACGGACCCGGCTTGAGGAAATCGGCGAACTCGCTGCCTTCGCCGTCGAAGCGGACGAGCGGCAAATCCTTCGGCGCGTGAGCGAAGCGCCGCGCGTCGCAGAATACGAGCTTGGCGCCAGAATCACGAATGATGTAGTCGATCGTGGCGGGCGGGAATTTGAAGTTGACAGGCACGGCCACAA
>Ga0193751_1000259_pt1 | contig 46199 bp, 44 predicted proteins | sample L1c2metaG_FD_143050 | JGI IMG/M metagenome (GOLD analysis project Ga0193751, IMG submission 143050) | Soil microbial communities from a riparian zone of the East river system, Colorado, United States - L1c2 | ecosystem: Environmental > Terrestrial > Soil > Riparian zone | place: USA: East River...
GCGCGACGCAAGACGCGCCGATGCGCCCTTTTCAACCACGCTGCAAATAACAATCTATTTGGTGAGGTGCCGCCAATAGAGAGACGTTAACGGCTTGAATTATGGTTGAGGCCATCAAGCGGCCAGAACTCGGTTCGGAACGCCGGCCGGCGCAAGATAAAGCGCAAGAAAAAGCGCGAGAAAAAACACGAGAAAAAACGCAAGAAAAAACGCAAGACTTTTTTCCGAACTTCACGACTATCCGCGAGGTGCTTAAAGCTGGGCAAATCGGCATTTGGTCGTGGGACATTTCGAGCAACGCGGTCAGCTTGTCGAGCAGCTGTGCGGCGCTCCATGGCCTGCCCGCCGGCGACTTTGACGGCAGCTATGGCGGCTATCTCAGCACAATTGCGCAAGAGGATCGCGCCAACGTTGACGCCGCTCTGCAAGAGGCTGTGCGCAATGGCACGGGTTTTCGCACTCGCTATCGTGCCGCGCAACAAGCCGATTGCGATGAGCGCTGGATCGAGACCAACAGCACGATCGTCAGAGAAGGCGGCGCTGTCAAAGGCCTGCTCGGCCTGTGCTGTGACGTGACCGAGCGTGTCAACCTCGAAACCGAACTGCGCAACAGAGTCAAACAGCAGGAGGCCTTGGCACAGCTTGGCGAACGAGCCCTGGCCGAGCCGGACCTCGAACGGCTTTTGAACGATGCGGTCAGCACGGTTGCACTCACGCTCACCGTAGACTTCGTCAAAATCCTGGAGCTGTTGCCTGGTGATGCCGGGCTATTGCTGCGCGCCGGCTTTGGCTGGAAATCCGATCTGGTTGGGTCAATCTTAACCACTACTGCGCCGAATAGCTTGGCGCGCTTCACCTTGGACTCGGGGGCTCCGATCATGATCGGCGATTTCGCCGAGGAGAAAAGATTCGATGTGCCGGGATATTTGAAGGATCACAATTGCAAGAGTGGGTTGAACGTGACCATCGCCGGCCGCGACCGGCGGGCCTACGGCATTCTCGGTGTTTGCACCGCCAAACGACGGAACTTCCGGCCGCGGGACATTTCCTTCTTGACTGCGGTCGGCAACCTTTTGGCTGGCGCCATTGCGCGACGCCAGCTCGAGCAGCGGCACGAATTGATGATCCGCGATATGCGGCATCGGTCCGGCAATCTGTTTTCACAACTGTTGGCGCTGTTCTCGCAGACGGCGCGGACCTCGAAAAGCATTTCCGACCTCAGCAGCAAATATCAGGCGCGCGTCCTGGCGATGGCGAATGCCCACCGCTTGATCACCGAAGGCGGCTGGAAATCGATCCCGATCACGGAACTGCTCTATGTGGTACTGGGGCCGTATATCGATCGGGTGTCCTTCGAGGGGCCGAACTTTGATCTCGATCCCGATCCGGTGTTCCATTTGAGCGCGGCCCTGCACGAGCTTGCCGCCAATGCAATCAAGCATGGCAGCCTGTCGCGCTCGAAGGGGCAGCTCGAATTGCGCTGGTCGGTCAGCCGCGCGCAGCGCGGCATGACCCTGACGCTCGACTGGCTCGAAAAGAATGGCCCGCCGGCGCGGCGGCCGCGCAAGCTCGGCTTCGGCATGCGGCTCATCGATTTGGTCATCCGCCGGCAGCTCAATGGCGAAGTCATTCATTCGTTCTCGCGCAAGGGTCATAGCGTCAAGATTGTCGTGCCGCTTACGCATGAACGCTGGCCCAGCCGGGCCGCTCAAACCGAGCCGTTGACGCCGTCGCCGTCGCTGTCTTGAGCGCCAAATCTCGATAGCCCGCATCCCCTTCCGTCGCCGCGGCAAATCGCTAAAGTGCCGCGGGCCAAAAGCTGGAGGGAGAACAACGGCGTGCAAACAAGCGTGAAAGATCAAATCATCAATTTCAAATCCGCGGGCTTGCGCCTGCATGGCGTCATCGGTGTGCCCGAGGATCTGCACGCGTCCGAACGGCGCGCCGCGTTCCTCGTCGTGCACGGCTTTGGCTCGAATTCCGACAGCGCCAATGTGCTGCAGCCAACCCGCGTGCTCAACGATTTCGGCTACGTCACATTGCGTTTCGACATGCGCGGCTGCGGCAAGAGCGAGGGTGAATTCGGCCGCGTGATCTGTCTCGAACAGGTCGAGGATCTCGGCAATGCACTGACCTTTCTGGCCACGCAACCCGGCGTCGATGCGGAGCGCATCGGCGCCATCGGTTCAAGCTTTGGCGGCGCTGTCGCGGTTTATGCCGGCGGCACCAATCCGCGCCTCGCCGCGGTGATCTCGAACGGCGGTTGGGGCCATGGCGAACGTAAATTTCGCGGCCAGCATCGCACGCCGGAGGCTTGGGCCAAATTCACCAAAATGCTCGAAGAGGGCCGCGCCTATCGCGCGCGGACCGGCAAATCTCTGATGGTGCCGCGCTACGACATTGTGCCCATTCCCGATCACGTGCGCGAAAACCTTGAGCGACAAAAAGTCGGAATGCTGGCGCCGAATTCGGTCGAAATGTTTCCTGCCGAGACGGCGCAGAGCATGTTCGACTTTCGCGCCGAGGAGGTGGTGGAAAAAATTGCACCGCGGCCGTTATTGCTGATCCACGCCGCCAATGACTCGGTGACGCCGACCGAACAGTCGATCGAACTGTTCAAGCACGCCGGCCAGCCGACCGAACTGCATTTGTTTAGCGGCCTCGACCATTTTCTTTTCGCGGAGAATTCGACGCGAGTCTGGACCGTGCTGCGCAACTGGCTCGACGCCTATTTCCCGGCACGGAGGCGCCCGTGAGCGCCGCCGGCAAGGCGGTCGGGCACGACGAACTCGGCCGCTTCATTCGTGAAATTCTCATCAAGCATGGCGCCAGCGAACCTGACGCCGAGATCGTCGCGCAAGGGCTGGTCTGGGCCAATTTGCGCGGTTCCGACGGCCATGGCGTGTCGCGCCTGCCGCGCTATGTGAAACTCCTGGAGCGTGGTGAGATCGATGCCAAGGCGCAGCCGCACCTCGTGCATGATCGCGCCGCGACTTTCATTATAGAGGGCGGTCACGGCTTCGGACCGGTCGCGGTAATGCAGGCGGCCGCTCGCGCGGTCGAGCGGGCGAAACAGACCGGCGTCTGCTTCGCTCTCATCCGCCACACGACCCATACCGGCGCGATCGGGCGCTACGCCCAGTGGATCGCCGAGCGCGGCTGCGCCGCCGTGCTGATGGGTGCCGGTCCGACACTGATGGCCTATCACGGTGCGCGCGTTGCCAGCATGGCGACCAGTCCGATCGCGATTGCAGTGCCGAGCGGCAATGGTCCGATCGCGCTCGATATGGCGACCAGCACGATTTCGAACGGCAAGATCTTGCAGGCGCGCGCCACTGGCGGGGCGCTGCCCCCGGGCACCGTGCTCACCGCCGCCGGCGAACCGACCACCGATGCCAGGCAAGCCGAGATTCTGCTGCCGCTCGGCGGCCCCAAAGGATCGGGACTTGCTTTCATGTTTGAGATGCTGGCGAGCGTGCTTGCGGCAGCGCCGATTCAGGCGCCCGCGCTCGGGCCGCAAAAGCGCACACGCCATACCGGCAATACCGCGATGCTCGCCATCGACATCGAGACGTTCCGGCCGCTCATCGACTTCAAGACCGACGCCGACGCGCTCGCCGCCGTGGTCAAGGCGCTGCCGCGGCAAACTGGTTTCGACGAGATTCTGCTGCCCGGCGAACGCGGCAACCGTACTGAAACCGTGCGCCGCAAATCCGGCATTCCGATTCCGGCGAAGTTGTGGGAGGAGCTGGAATCAGTCGCGAAGGAGACCGGGGTGAAGATGCCGGCGCATACTTGAGAATATTCTTTTGCATCCCCACATTGATGGCATATCGCTTCCAGTACGGAAGGCTTTTATGTCTGCTACGCAGGGACGTTCTGAAGCTGTTTTAGACCGCAATCAAAGGCGAGAAGCGGAAATCAAGGAGGCATTGAAGCAGGAAGCGGCTCGCCACGCGGCCGCCGTTAAGAACATGCATCGGCTGCGCGCCTTGCGCTTGGCGCAGGATGAAAAAGCTAAAATCGACGCGAAAATCAAATCCAAAGCGTAAGCGGCGGGATTTCGGTGCGATCGGATTTTACACCTTGCCTTTTCATCAATCAGGAACAGCCCATCTCGCAGCATGTCTTTAATTAGGTGACCAGACATGGTGCGCGCCAAAGTCAAACCTCCGCCAGCTTTAACCCGATAAGCCGCTCAAGTGCGGCGTGATCGGCGAGGAGGTGCGTCGAGGGGCCGCGATGCACGATGCGGCCGCGTTCAAGCACGATAACATTTTCGGTCAGCGGCAGCGCGATTTCGGCGTGCTGCTCGACCAGGACGAAGGCATTGGAGCTTTCCGCGATCATCCGCCGGATCGCCGCAGTGAGTTCTTCCACCACGATCGGCGCCAAACCCTCGAACGGCTCATCGAGCAACAGCAATGCCGGATTGGTCATGAGCGCACGCGCGATCGCCAGCATCTGCTGCTCGCCGCCCGATAGCTGATTGCCGAGATTGCGCCGGCGTTCGGCAAGCCGCGGAAACAGCTCGTAGACGCGCCGCAGCGACCAGTGTCCGTCGCGGGCAGCGACGGTGAGGTTTTCCTCGACCGTTAGCGTCGAAAAGATCTCGCGCTCCTGCGCCACCCAGCCGATGCCGGCGCGCGCTCGGCGGTGTGGCGGCTCATAAGTGATATCGGCGCCGCGCCACAGAATCCAGCCGCGGCTGACCCGTGTATAGCCCATGATCGTGAGGAGAAGCGTCGACTTGCCGACGCCGTTGCGCCCGAGCACGGCGAGGCTGCCTTGCGCTGTGAGGTCGAGTGAAATGTCGTCGAGCACGACGGCAGAACCATAACCGGCCCGCAGATCGGCGACGGCAAGCAACGGCTCAACCATTGCGAAGTCCTCGCGGCGTCTTGCCAAGATAAACGGCGCGGACCCGCGGATCGGCCGCGATCTCGGCTGGCGTACCTTCAAGCAAAATGCTGCCGCCCACCATGACGATCACGCGGGCGGCGAAGCGAAAGACGACCTCCATGTCATGCTCTATGAACAGTACGGTGATGTCGCGGGACAGTCCGGCGATGGCGGCGAACAGCTCATTGCTCTCGTCGCGCGGCACGCCGGCGGCCGGCTCGTCGAGTAACAGAACCTTGGGCCGGCTCGCCAGCGCCAGCGCAATTTCGAGGAGCCGCTGCTGACCATAGGCGAGTTCGCGCGCCGGACGATGGCAAACCGCGTCCAGCATCAGGGCGTCGAGGATCTGATGGGCTTCGTCGATTTCCTCGCGATAGGCGATCAGCCGCCGCCACCAGGTCTGCGCGACGCGGCGCCGTTCGCAGACCGCAAGCGCTACCGATTCCAGTGCGGTGAGGTGCGGAAATAGCGAATTGATCTGATAGGTGCGGGCGAGCCCACGGCGCACGCGATCTTCTGGCGCAAGCGTTGTGACATCTTCGCCGCCGAGCAGAATCTGGCCGGCATCGGGGCGAAGCATGCCGGTCATCAGATTGATCAACGTGGTCTTGCCGGCTCCGTTCGGGCCGATCAGTGCATAGCGCGCGCCCGGCGGCAGCGTCAGATCGACATCGGCGGCGACAACAAGCGACCCAAATCGTTTGTTGATGCCGCGAGCGGCCAGCGCGCTCTCGCTCACGATGCCGCCTTTGACCGCCGCGTCAGCAGCGTAAGACCGCCAAGCAGCCCATTCGGCAAGACAACGACGACCGCGATTAGAAGCAGCCCGATCCAAAAATACCAATATTGTGGATTAAGTCCGGAAAACTGATCGCGCGCGACCATGTAGACGATGGCGCCGAGAAGTCCGCCATAAAGTCGGCCGGTGCCGCCAAGAATGAGCATGACCAGCACATCCGCCGACCGCTGGAAGCCCAAGGCTTCGAGCGAGACCGTCTCGGTGCTCTGCGCCAGGATGGCGCCCGCTATTCCGGCGATCATGGCCGCGATCGTGTAGATGGTGCGGATATGCGAATACGTGGATGCGCCGATCGCGCGCATCCGCTGGCTGTTATCGCGGATGCCGCGCAGCGCCAAGCCAAACGGCGAATGGATGAGCCGCCGCGCGCCGAGAAATATGACAAACAGCGCCGCGAGCGCATAGCCGTAAGCGGTATAGCCGTAAAGGTCGAAACGGAATCGGCCCGCGATCGGCCAGGTGCGAATGCCCTGCAATCCATCGAAGCCGCCGGTGAGCCAGCTCGCGCTGTTAGCCGCTTCCTGCAACAACAGGCCGATGCCAAGCGTGATCATGATTAGCGGCAGATGACGAAATCGGGCGACGATGAAGCTTGTCAGATAACCAAATACGCCGGCGGCGAGCGCGGCGATCAAAAGGCCGGTGAGCGGTTCGCCCCAGCCCCATTTGGAAATAAGCCCCGCAGTATAGGCGCCGACGCCGAAATACGCGGCGTGGCCGAGCGAAACAATTCCGGCAAAGCCGAGGATCAGATCGAGCGAAAGCACGAACAGCGCGGCAATGGCGACTTGGCTCGCCAGCAAGAGATAGTCGGGGGTGACAATGAACGGCAGCAAGGTCGCGAACCAAAAGGCGATCTCGCTCCAGCGCCAGCGCATCTGCGTCTGCAGATAATCGCGCGGGCTGGCGATTGTCGCGCTGGTCACGCTAGAGCCCCATGAGCTTTCGTTGAATCGTCATTCTGCTCTAGCTTTTTGTTTGAGCATGATCTTATCCGACCTTGCTTGCGGGAAACCGGTATCCACCCTGGATCAAGTCCGGGGCAGGCTTTTTCGGGATCATGCTCTAGCGCCTCCCGAAAATGCCGGCCGGACGCAGTATGATCAGCACTGTCATAACCAGATAAATCAGGATCGAGCCGGCCGCCGGCACGTAATATTTGCCGGCAATGTCGCTCACCCCGAGCAGCATGGCCGCGGCAAGCGAGCCGCCGATCGAGCCGAGACCGCCGACCGAGACGACGATCAGGACGTAGATCAGGTAAGTAAAGGCAAACGACGGATCGAGGCCGACCAGGTAGATTGCGAGCGCGCCGCCAAGTCCGGCAAGCCCGCTGCCGAGCGCAAAGGTGATGGCGAACAGCATGTCGACGTCGATGCCCAGGCCGCGCGCCATCCGCTGATTGTTGACCGCGGCGCGGACTTGCGCCCCGAAGCGCGTCATTTCCAATGCGCCGACAAGCACGATGGTGATGATGAGCGCTGTGGCGATGAGGAACAAGCGATAGACGGCAAAGTTCAATCCGGCAAATACAATCGAGCCGCGCAGGAATGCCGGCAGCTGAACCGGCTGCTGATCGGTGCCGTAGATATAGGCTGCGGCGGCGATCGAGACGAAGACGATCCCAATCGTCAATAGGCACTGTTCGAGGTCGCTGGCGTTATAAAACCGGCGAAACAGCACCCGCTCGAGCGCAATGCTCGCCGCGGCCCCGGCTATGAAGGCAGCGGGCAGCGTCGCAAAAAACGGCCAACCCAGCATATTCATCAGCGTGACGGTGACGTAGCCGCCGAGCATCGCAAAGCTGCAATGCGCCAGGTTGACGAAATTCATCATCCCGAGCGTCACCGACAGCCCGACCGACAGCAGGAACAACAGCATTCCATAAGCGATGCCGTCGAACAAAACGCCGAATATGGGAGGCATCGGCTGCGGCCTGCGCCGTTTCTAATGCCGTGGCATTATCAAGCCGCGCTCCGGATTAGTGCGCCATGTGGCCGGGGTCTTTGACGTTCGGCACCTTGTCGATCTCGACGTTGCGCAACTCGCCGCCGACCTTTTCGACTTTGAAAATGTGAACGGTCTGGACCACGTCACGGGTTTCCGGGTCGATGGACATTGGTCCGCGCGGACTGTCCCAAGCCATACCCTTGGCCGCCGCGATCAGCGTGTCGCCGTCGGTCTTGCCGCCGGTCTTCTGCAACGCCGCGTAAATGAGCTGCATGCCGTCATAGCCGCCGACCGCAAAGAAGTCCGGATTGCGGTGGAATTCGTCATTGTACGCCTTCACGAAAGCTTTGTTCATCGGCGTATCGAGATTGTAGTCGTAGTACGCGACTGTGATGATGCCGAGCGCCGCATCGCCCATGCTTTTCAGCGCAGTTTCCGCGCTAAGCGCGTCCTGCCCCAAAATCTTGGTCTTTGAGGCGTCTATTCCGCGCTCCGCCAGCGCCTTGCCGATCGCCGCGGGCTGTGCGCCGCCAGGCACCCAGATATAGATCGCGTCCGGGTTCGAATCCTTGGCGCGCTGCACGAAGGCGGAGAAATCCGGATTGGCGACCGGAAAACGCACCGAGCCGACGATCTCGCCGCCGCCATCTTTGAACCCTTTCTGGAACCAGGTTTCGGCATCGATCCCGGGGCCGTAATCTGAAACCATCGTGTAAATTTTCTTGATGCCATTTTTTGCCGCCCACACGCCGAGCGTATGATTAAGCTGCGGCGTCGTCACCGAGGTGCGCGCGATGTAGGGCGACTTGGTTGTGATGATTGACGTCGCGGCGTTCATCACAACCATGAACTTCTTGGCTTCAGCCGAAACGTCGGCCGCTGCGAGTGCATTCGGCGTCAGCACGAAGCCGCCGAGCAGGTCGGCGTGGTCGCGCACGATGACTTCTTGCGACAGCCGCTTGGCGACGTCGGGGGCGATGCCGCCGGTATCTTTGCGGATCAGCTCGATTTTGAAGCGACCCGCGCTATCGCCGTGCTGCTTCATATAAAGTTTGATGCCGTTATCCATCTGCGTGGCGGTATCGGCGAATTGGCCGGAATAGGGCATGATCAAGCCGATTTTCACCGTCTCTTGGGCATCCGCCGCGGCAGCACCAAAGAGCAGCGTCAACGCACAGCCAGCGAGGCCGCAAAGCAAACGTTGCATGTTTACCCTCCCGGTTTTTGTAATGCGCAATCCTGTTTCGAAGCCTATCCTGGTTCAGGTCGGGTGCGAGTGCAACGGCAGTTGCGGGCGGTTATCCTTCAGATAATCCGATGGGCGGCGGTGGGCTGCAGCCCCCGTACTGGTTGGGAGTTAAGCATGGAGCGGCGGCGAGTACGCGCGGACACTGTGGATGAGGATGAGGTAGCGCGATTTTCGCGGCTGTCCGGCCAGTGGTGGGATGCGCATGGGCCGATGGCGGCTTTGCACAAATTCAATCCGGTGCGGCTTGCCTATATCCGCGACCGTGCCGCGGCGCATTTTCGCCGCGACCCCAACCGTCTCGACAGCCTCGCTCGCCTTCGCATCCTCGATATCGGCTGCGGCGGCGGCATCTTGGCCGAGCCACTGGCGCGGCTTGGCGCCGCGGTCGTTGGCATAGACCCATCCGAGAGCAACATCGCGGTGGCGCGGCGCCATGCCGAGCAATCGCAGCTTGCAATCGATTATCGCAGTATGAGCGCCGAGGCCTTGGCGGCGGCCGGTGAAACATTCGACGTAGTTCTCGCCATGGAAGTGGTCGAGCACGTGACCGACCTCGGCTTGTTCATCGAGACTGCGGCGGCAATGGCGAAACCCGGCGGCATTCTGTTTGTCGCTACTCTCAATCGCACCATCAAAAGCTTCGCGCTGGCGATCGTCGGCGCCGAATACATTTTGCGCTGGCTGCCGCGCGGGACGCATCAGTGGGAGAAGTTCGTGACGCCCAACGAACTTGAAATCGCGATCGAGCAGAGCGGCTTGCGCATCATCGCCGAAACCGGGGTGATCTATAATCTTTTCGCCGACCGCTGGCAGCTCTCGAGCGATATGGACGTCAATTACATGGTCGTTGCTGAGAGGGCGGCGTGACCGCGACGCCCTGGCTCTGGGCTGTTTTTACCGTCGCCGCCGCATTCGCCCAGACCATCCGCAATGCTATGCAGCGCGAGTTGACCGCGAGCCTTGGGACCGTCGGCGCGACGCAAGTTCGCTTTCTATTCGGCTTTCCCTTCGCGCTGATCTTCTTCGCCGTGCTGCTGGTGGTGACTGGAGCCCCGGTGCCGCGGCCGGGATTTTACTTTTGGCCCTGGGTGGCCGCAGGCGCATTCATCCAGATCGCCGCCACGGCCTTGATGCTCGCCGCCATGGGGGAGCGGTCGTTCGTCGTCACCATCGCCTATACCAAGACCGAGCCGATACAGGTGGCGCTGTTCGGCTTCATCGTTCTTGGCGATGTGGTGACGCCGTCGATGCTCGCTGCGATCGTGGCGGCGACGCTAGGCGTGATTGTCATGTCGACCAAGCCCGGCGGCACGGTGGGAGGGATAAAACCGACCCTGCTCGGCCTCGCTTCAGGCGGTGCGCTAGCGCTTGCCGTGATTGGATTTCGCGGTGCAATCTTAAGCCTCGGCTTGGCCGATTACGTCATGGCGGCGACGTTCACGCTCGTGGTTGGCCTCGCAATTCAGTCTGTCGCGCTGTCGCTCTATCTGTCGCTCCGCCGGCCAACTGTGATGTTCGCGCTATTGCGCGCGTGGAAGCCGTCGCTGTTCGCCGGCTTTATGGGCGCGCTCGCCTCGCAATTTTGGTTTCTCGCCTTCGCGCTTGCGACCGCGGCAAGCGTGCGCACGCTCGCGCTGGTGGAGGTGCTGTTCGCCCAATTGGTTGCGCGCTACGGCTTCGGTCAACGCACCAGCGCGCGCGAGGCGATCGGCATGGCGCTTGTGGTCTGCGGCGTGGCGCTTCTGCTTTTGGCTTATTGAAAAGCTTGCCGTCAGTTCTTGTCGTCCGGCAGGACCGGCAAGGGATGAAATTCGATGCCCTCTTCGTGCAATTCTTTTGCTTCTTCCGGCGATGCTTCGCCGTAGATCGAGCGATGCTCGGCCTCGCCATAATGGATCTTGCGCGCCTCTTCGGGGAAGCGTGGCCCGACATAGCTCGCGTTTTTGGTAATGTGATCGCGAAGTTCTTTGAGCTTGTGCCGCAGCTCGCGCTCGGCACTGGACATCATCGCGACCGGCGTTTTCGGCGGAATTGGCGGCATCGGCCCGGGCTGCAGCGGCGGCGGCGGGGCGGGATTAGGCGGCGTCGGTGTAGGCGACGGCGGCCGCGGTTCGGCCGCTTCGCTAGAGTTCGGGCTCGGAGCCAGGCTTTGACCCAAACTTTGACCCAGGCTCGGCGCCATGATCGCCTTCTCCACTTTCGCAGAGCCACAGACCGGGCATGTGACAAGCTTGCGCTTAGCCTGCTTGTCGTAGGCGACCGAATTCGCAAACCAGCTTTCGAAAGCGTGACCGTTATCGCAGTTGAGGGCGTAGCGAATCATGTCGGCTCTCGCACTGCGTGGAGGTAGACGGGTTCGGCGAGCGGCTCGATCAATTCAAAGCGCCGGCCGTGATGCAGCGACGGAATCCGTTGCCGTGCGACGGCGACCTCCGATGGGTCGATCTGCGCCATCACGACGCCGGGCTCGGCACCACCCTCGGCCAGAATGCGACCCCACGGATCGACGACCAGGGAATGCCCAAAAGTCTCGCGGCCGTTTTCGTGTTTGCCGCCTTGCGCGGCGGCGAACACGAAGCAGCCGTTTTCGATGGCGCGCGCGCGTTGCAGCACATGCCAGTGTGCTTCGCCGGTCTGCCGGGTAAAAGCGGATGGGATCGCCAGGAAAGATGCGCCGGCTTCGGCCAGCGCTCGGTAAAGCGCAGGAAAGCGCAAATCGTAACACACCGTCAGGCCGAGGCGGCCCCAGGGTAAATCCGCGACAATGGCAAGCTCGCCGGGACGATAGGTATTGGACTCGCGATAGCTTTCACCATCCGCGAGATCGACGTCGAACATGTGGATCTTGTCGTAACGGGCGGCTACTTCGCCCTTGCGGTCGATCAGGAACGAGCGGTTAACGGCTTTTTCGGGCGACGTTTTGATCGCAAGCGACCCGATATGGATGTAGATCGCAAGCTGGCGGGCGACTTCGCGCAAGGTTGCCAGCGTCGAATCTTGCTCCTCGACCACGATATTCGCGAACAGATGTTCGCGCTTGATTGCCAGAATATTGGTCATTTCCGGCGTTAACACGTAGTCGGCGCCGGCCGTTTTGGCTTGATCGATCAAACCCAATGCAGCGGCGAGATTTGTCGCGGGATCGAGCCCCGAGCGCATCTGGATCATTCCGACCTTAAAGCTCGCGCGTGCCGCGGCGCTCATGCCGGCGATTCCTTCGCCTCGGCAAGCAACGAATCGAGCTTGCCGGTTTCCTCCAGCGCATAGAGATCGTCGCAGCCGCCGACATGCGTCGCGCCGATGAAAATCTGCGGGTAGGTGCTGCGGCCGTGGGCGCGCTGGATCATCGCTTTGCGAATGTCCCGTTTTCCGGTGACGTCGATCTCATGAAAGCTTACGCCTTTGCGCGAAAGCAGGTCCTTGGCGTCCTGGCAATACGGGCAGTACTGCACGGTATAGATGTCGACGGCGGCCATGATTGGACGTAATTTTCAGCAAACTGTTATATGGACGTTCGCGCCGGCTCGGCAACCCTGGCAAAAACCAGTACGTCGACATTTGCGGCTCCGGCGCGCAGCAGCGCCCGCGCACAGCCGTCCACGGTTGCACCAGACGTCAGTACGTCGTCGACAAGGACGAGGCGCCGTCCGGTCACGGCGGCTTTGCCGTCTTTCGGCACGCGAAATGCGCCTTGGACATTGGCGGTACGCTCGGTCCGCGACAGCCCGACCTGCTGAGCGGTCGGTTTGACGCGCTTGAGCGCGCCGGTGGCGACCGGCACGCCGGTTTGGCTCGAAACCGCAGCCGCGAGCATTGCCGACTGATTGAAACGCCGCGCCCACAAGCGGCGCCAGTGCAGCGGCACTGGGACCAGGGCATCGGCTTCGGCGAGGAGCTCACGTCCGGCTTGGCCGAGCCAGCGGCCCATCATCGGTGCGAGATCAAGCCGGTCGCTATATTTGAGGGCATGGACCAAAGCGCGCGAAATCTCATCGAATCGCACCGCGGCGCGGGCGCGATGATAGGCAGGCGGATCGGCGATGGCTTCCATCGACAATATGCCCGGCCCGGGATCGTAGACGAACGGCGTGCCAAGCCGCTCGCAATACGGCCTAGTGATGAACGACAGCTTCGACCAGCACCCCGGACACAGCCCGCGCCCCTCGACCGGTTCGCGGCAGGCTGCGCAGAGCGGCGGCAGAGCGAGGTCGAGCATGCGGCGCAACGTTGAGCGGGCCGCACCGGTGGCGCGCTTGAGCGGTGCGGGAAGAACACTGCCGGCGGACAACATTTGCAGCCACGCTAGCGCTGTCGACGCAGAATGTCATCGGCCTCGGAGCGAGCGCTGTGCCCGTGCAAAGTATCGCGCGTGAACGCTCGGCGACAGCTCGCCTGGGAAATGAGACAATGCGGCATGGGTTGGCAGCATGGTTGAAAGCCCGATTATATTTGACCGCCTGCTTTGGCGTCGCCGCCGGCATCGGGCCGCGGTTTTGCCGCCGGCGACCTTTTTGCTCGAGCGCGTCGCTGCCGAACTTGCCGATCGCCTGAGCACTGTGCTGCGCCGTTTCGAACTAGTGCTCGATCTTGGCACTCCGGGCGACGCAGTACGCGCGGCGCTCCGTGGGTCGGATTCGGTAGGCAGCGTCGTGGCTGCCGATGTCTTTGCGCGCGACAAGCCGTTTGTCGTCGCCGACGAGGAGGCATTGCCGTTCGGCGATGGCACGATTGATCTTGTAGTGTCAGCCTTGGCATTGCAGTTCGTCAACGACCTGCCCGGCGTGTTTTTGCAAATCCGCCGCGCGCTCAAGCCGGATGGTCTGTTTCTCGCTGCGCTGTTCGGTGGCGACACGCTTACCGAACTGCGCCAATCCTTCGCCGCGGCCGAAAGTGAAATCGAAGGCGGCGCTTCGCCACATGTTGCGCCATTCGTCGACCTGCGCGAACTCGGCGGACTGCTGCAACGGGCGGGTTTTGCCTTGCCGGTCACCGATGTCGAGCGCGTCACAGTGCGTTACGCCTCGGCCTTCGATCTGATGCAGGATCTGCGGCGTATGGGGGCGACCAACTCACTTACCTCGCGCCGGCGGACGCCGCTGCGCCGCACCACGCTCATGCGCATGGCGGAAATTTATGCGCAGCGTTTCGCCGACGCCGATGGGCGCATCCGGGCCACGTTCGACATCGTTTGGCTGTCGGGGTGGGCGCCGCATCCGGATCAGCAGCCGCCGCTCAAGCCTGGCTCGGCCAAGGCACGGCTTGCCGACGCGCTCGGCGCGCGCGAGATCTCGGCAGGCGAGAAGGCCGGTCGTTAACGCGCGCTCGGCATGAAATATTAAATCAGCGCGGCAAGGTGCGAGATCAGCGGTTCGTCGGCGGGCGGCATGGGATAATTGCGCAAGTCGTGCGGCCGCACCCACTTGAACTGCTGTGCCTCCTTGGCCTCGACGAAGCCGTCCCAACGCCGGCAGACGTAAAGCGGCATCAGCAGATAGAAGTCGGGATAGAGGTGGCTCGCAAAGGTCAGCGGTGCGAGGCATTCCTCCTTGACCGTGATGCCAAGCTCTTCCTTCAACTCGCGAATAAGGCTCTGCTCCGGCCGTTCGCCCAATTCGACCTTGCCGCCGGGAAACTCCCATAATCCAGCCATCGCTTTACCGGCCGGCCGCTGCGCAATGAGCACGCGGCCGTCGGTATCGATCAGCGCGCAGGCGGCGACGAGGACAAGTTTGACGGTCACGGGCGGTCTCGCAGGCGCTGCGTAAAGACAGATTTGGTCGCCTTCATGTCGTCACGCCCGCAACAGTTCGACGACCGCGCTGGCAAATGTTTGCGGATCTTCCTGTGGCGGGTTGTGTCCGATCCGCGGCAAGACGCGCCGCTGATAGGGGCCGACGAAAAATCCGGCATGCCGCTCCGAAGCCTCCGGCGGCAACACGCCGTCGGCATCGCCCTGCAGCGCAATCGTGGGCACGGTAATTTTGGGTTTTTGCGCGAGCTCCCGCTCGATTTCCTCTAGCTGCGGGTCGCCCGCGGCATTGCCATAACGGTGTCGATAGGAATGGATGGTAACGGCGACGAAGTCGGGGTTTTCGAATGAGGCCGCGCTGCGCTGGAAGCTTGCGGTGTCAAAGGCCCAGTGCGGCGACCAAAGCTCCCACAGGAGGCGGCACAGCGCGCCACGGTTGTTTTCCAGTCCGGCGCGGCCGCGTTCGGTCTGGAAATACCATTGATACCAGAACCGCCGCTCTTGCTCGGGCGACTGCGGCTTGGCCGAGCCGGCAATATCCTGGATGTTGTAGCTGTTGACGGTGACGAGACCGCGTACGCGCTGCGGCCATAGTGCGGCGACGATGCAGGCGGCGCGGCCGCCCCAGTCATAGCCGGCAAGCACGGCGCGATCGACCGCGAGCGCATCCATGAGCTCGCGCAAATCGTTGCCGAGCGCGGCCTGTTGACCCGAGCGTGGCGTCTTATCGGAAACAAAACGCGTCGGTCCGAAACCGCGGAGGTACGGCACGATCACGCGGGCGCCGGCGCCGCTAAGCGGCGCGATCACCGCGTCGTAGCAGCGGGGATCGTACGGCCAGCCATGCATCAGAAAAATCGGCACGCCTTCCGCCGCGCCGCTTTCTTCATAAGCGATATCAAGGGTCGCGGTGCGAATGCGTCTGAGCGCGGCGCTCAACTGCGATAATCCCCGTTGATCGCGACATATTCCTGGGTGAGGTCGCAAGTGAGCACGCGATCGCGGCCTTTGCCCAGGCCAAGCGCGACTTTGAGGCTGATTTCCGGCCGCTTCATTGCCGCGGAAACTGCTGCTTCGTCGTACGCTTCATCGCGTGCGCCCCTGTGAGCGACACGAATGCCGCCGAACCAGATCGATAGCCGGTCGCGATCAGCCGGCTCTCCCGCCTTGCCGACGGCCATTACCACGCGGCCCCAATTGGCGTCCTCGCCAGCGATCGCAGTTTTGACCAAAGGCGAATTGGCGATCGACAGCGCGATCCGGCGTGCTGAAATTTTCGACACCGCGCCTTCGACAATGATCTCGACCAGCTTGCGGGCGCCTTCGCCATCACGGGCGACCTGTTCGGCGAGATCGGCGAGCACGGCGTTGAACGCTTTGCGAAATGGCACCAGCCGCGGATCAGTACTGCGACGAATGCCCGGCGTCGGCGCGGCGCCGGTCGCGAATGCCAGCACAGTGTCCGAAGTCGAGGTGTCGCCATCTATGGTAACGGCATTGAACGTATCGACCACGCCGTCACGCAACAATGACTGCAATAGCGGCGCGGAAACCGGCGCATCGGTGAAGATGAAAGCAAGCATGGTTGCCATATCGGGCGCAATCATGCCGGCACCTTTGGCAAAGCCGTTGATAGTCACATCCGTTCCGCCAAGGCGGATGCGTGCGGTCGCCAATTTCGGAAACGTGTCGGTGGTCATGATTGCCTTGACCGCTTCGCTATAGCCGTCCGGCCGCGCTGACCCGGCGAGATCGGTCATGACGCGCTCGAAGGCGCGCGCATCGAGCGGTTCGCCGATGACGCCGGTCGAGGCGAGGAAAACCTCAGAAGTTTTGCAGTTCACCGCCGCAGCGGTGAATTTGGCCGTCAGCGCGCAGGCCTGCCGGCCGCTTTTGCCGGTGAAGGCGTTAGCGTTGCCGGAATTGACGACCAGCGCCCGGGCGAAATGGCCCTTGAGCTGAGCGCGGCACCATTCCACCGGGGCCGAGGGACATTTCGAGCGGGTGAAGACGCCGGCAACGCTTGTCTCGCGATCAAACACCGCGAGCATGACGTCGGCGCGATCGCGATAACGGATACCGGCCTTGGCGGTCGCCAGCCGCACGCCGGCGACAACCGGCAACTGCGGAATTGTTTTCGGCGCGAGCGGAGAAATCGATGCGGACACCGGCATGCCCCTTTTGTCATGGCCGGACCTGTCCAGCCATTCTCTTGAGCCGGTAATGTTTAAAGGCCCCGCTGGCGGGAACAAGCCCGCCGGCCGGCTGTTACTTCTTATCGGCCGTCACTTCTTAGATGGCGCAGCCGGATTAAGTGCCGATGAATCGGATGGGCCGGCAGGCTGGTCGAGACGCTCGATGGTGGCAGATTTACGAAGATTATCGACAAGCTCCGCTTGCGCGCGACGAGCAACGTAATTCTGCAGTTGCCCTTTGACTTGATCGAATGTCGGGGTGGGCTTGATGCGCTTGTCTTCGATCTTGATGACGTGCCAGCCGAATTGCGTCTTCACCGGATCGGAAGTCTGCCCCTTCTCGAGCTTGAAAGCGGCCTCGGCGAATTCCGGCACCATCTGTTCCTTGGTGAAATAGCCGAGGTCGCCGCCTTCGGCGGCCCCAGGATCCTTGGATTTCTCCTTGGCCAGCGTGGCGAAATCCGAGCCTTTCTTTAATTGCGCTTCGATATCTTTGGCTTCGCCTTCGGTCGCCACGAGGATGTGCCGCGCATGGACTTCCTCCTCGTTCGGAGTCTGCTTGATCGCCTCGTCATAGATCTTGTGCATCGCATCGTCGGTCATGGCAGCTTTGCCGGCATCCTGCAGCAGCGCTTCCATCAAAGCCTTGTGACGCTCGAATTCGATCCGGTGCTTGACCTCATTACGATTGGCGAGCTGCTGCTGATCGGCTCCCTGCGCCAGGATAATCACGTCGGCGAGATAGGTGATGAGATAGTCGCGCTTTTGATCGGGACCCATTTGCGGCATCGCGGTGCCGATGTCGTCCTCAGCCATTTTGAGGTCACTCTGCCGGATATCGACGCCGTTGGCGCGCGCGACCACCGGATCAGACTCCTGTGCGCGTGATCCAACTGGGGCGATCAGGAATACCGCGACCGCGACTGCGCTCAGCAGGCGAGCGTCGAATGAGCGAGTGAAAGACATTGCATGCGATCCTTTGGCAGTGACAGCCGGCTGGACGGTTAACCACGAGGCCAGCAGGGCAGCTGGCTTCGCAGGCCAGATGCTGGATGCCGAATGCCAGATGCCGAATGCCGAATGCCACGGCGGTCGGCCCGACTTGGCGATCCGACTTGGCGATCCGGTTTTGGCGGTCAGACTTGGCCGCCAACCTTGCAGCCTGATCCCGGCAGCTATCCTGCGGTTCTTGGTCGGCGCGGACACTTGCCCAATCGCCGACCGTTGGCAATGGCAGAAACAAGCCTGCGCTTAAACAACGCGTGAAAGCGGCGTCGCATTGACAACAAATCGACCCCCTCCTATCTGTCGCACGGTATCGGGATGTTCATTCGCCTCGCCACCGCCCGAATAGCGCCGTATTTTCCGCCCCTTGGGACTGCGTCGCCCGCGAGACAACGACGGCATGACCCCGAGCAGCGGGAACGGGTTTCCAGAAAAATCGTGCTTTGGGTCAAACGGCCTGCTGAGCCGAAATTCCAAGGAATGATGCGATGATCGGCGCTGTCGCCCGCAAGCTGTTCGGTTCCTCGAACGACCGTCGCATCCGCGCGTACCGGCCCCAGGTCGACCAGATCAACGCGCTGGAAGCGGAGCTGGAAGCGCTTTCCGACGACGCTTTGCGCGCGCGGACGGATGAATTCAGGAAGCAGATCGCCGACGGCGCGGCTTTCGACGACATTCTGGTGCCGGTTTTCGCTACGGTGCGTGAGGCCGCCAAGCGTACGCTCGGGCAACGTCATTTCGACGTCCAGCTTATTGGCGGCATGGTCCTGCACGAAGGCAAAATTGCCGAGATGAAGACCGGCGAAGGCAAAACGCTGGTTGCGACCCTTCCGGTCTATCTCAACGCGCTCGCTGGCCGCGGTGTGCACGTCGTCACCGTCAACGATTATCTCGCCAAGCGCGACGCCGAATGGATGGGCCAAATCTACAAGTTCCTCGGTTTGACCGTCGGCGTCATCGTGCATGGCCTCGACGACGAACAACGCAAGAAGGAATACGACTGCGACGTCACCTACGCCACCAACAACGAGCTCGGTTTCGACTACCTGCGCGACAACATGAAGTACCGGCTCGAAGATATGGTTCAGCGCAGCCACATCTACGCGATCGTCGACGAAGTCGATTCGATCTTGATCGATGAGGCTCGCACTCCGCTGATCATTTCAGGTCCGCTGGACGATCGCTCGGAATTCTACAACACCATCGACGCTTACATTCCCCGGCTGGACAAGACCGATTACGAGCTCGACGAGAAGCAGCGCACCGTCAATCTTACCGAAGTCGGCATGGAGAAGATGGAGAATTTGCTGCGCGATGCTGGGCTGTTGAAGTCGGATTCGCTTTACGACGTCGAGAACGTCTCGGTCGTGCATCATGTCAATCAGGGATTGCGGGCGCACAAGCTGTTTGCCCGCGACAAGGACTACATCGTCCGCAACGGCGAAGTGGTGATCATCGACGAATTCACCGGCCGCATGATGCCGGGCCGACGCTACTCCGAAGGGCTGCATCAGGCGCTCGAAGCCAAGGAGCATCAGCCGATCCAGCCGGAGAACCAGACGCTCGCCTCGATTACTTTCCAGAATTACTTCCGCATGTACGAGAAGCTCGCCGGTATGACCGGTACCGCGGTGACCGAGGCCGACGAATTCCAGGACATCTACAACTTGGAGGTTTTGGAGATCCCGACCAACATGCCGATGATCCGCATCGACGACGATGACGAGGTCTATCGAACGGCGGCGGAGAAATTCCGTTCCATCTTGGCTTTGATTGAGGACTGCAAGGGGCGCGGTCAGCCCGTCCTGGTCGGCACCACGTCGATCGAGAAATCCGAGCAGCTCGCCGAAATGCTGCGCAAGCAGGGTTGGGAGCAGCACGATTTCTCGGATCCCAACGCGTTTGCGGCGCTGTATTCAGGCGATGAGGGCGCTTCCAAAGCCAAGGTATTCGCGGTCCTCAACGCGCGCTATCACGAGCAGGAAGCGCAGATTATTGCGCAAGCCGGCGTGCCGGGCGCTATCACCATTGCGACCAATATGGCCGGCCGCGGCACCGACATTCAGCTCGGCGGCAATGCCGACATGCGCATTCGCCAGGAATTGGCCGACATCGCCGAGCCGCGCGAGCGCGAAAAGAGCGATCGCGCCGCTGAGATCCGCGCGCAAGTTGCGCGGTTGAAAGAAAAAGCGCTCACGGCCGGTGGCCTTTACGTACTTGGCACCGAACGCCATGAAAGCCGCCGCATCGACAATCAATTGCGCGGCCGTTCCGGACGCCAAGGCGACCCCGGGCACTCGAAATTCTTCTTGTCGCTCGAAGACGACCTGATGCGCATCTTCGGCACCGACAAGCTCGACGGTATGCTGCAGCGGCTGGGCCTTAAGGAGAATGAGGCCATCATTCACCCCTGGATCAATAAGGCGCTGGAAAAGGCGCAGCAAAAGGTCGAGGCGCGCAATTTCGATATTCGCAAGAACCTCCTGAAGTTCGACAACGTGATGAACGACCAGCGCAAGGTCATTTTCGACCAGCGCGTCGAATGGATGGAGGATCAGGCCGTAGGCGAGGTGGTCGCCGACATGCGGCATACCGTGATCGACGATCTGGTAGCCAAACACGTGCCAGAGAATGCCTATCCGGAACAATGGGACGCCGCCGGGCTGCGTGAGGAGCTCAAGCGCGTGCTCGGTCTCGATCTTCCGGTCGACGAATGGGCGAAGGAAGAAGGCATTGCCGACGAAGAAATCTTCGCGCGCACCGAACGTCGCGCCGACGAGTATATGGCGGCCAAAGTGGCGCAATGGGGTCCCGACGTCATACGCTATATCGAGAAATCGATCCTGTTGCAGACGCTCGACCATCTCTGGCGCGAACACCTCGTTATGCTTGATCATTTGCGCCAGGTGATCGGGTTCCGCGGTTATGGCCAGCGCGATCCGCTCAACGAATACAAAGCGGAGGCGTTCAGCTTATTTGAAGCCATGAGCCAGAATCTGCGCGAAGCAGTCACGGCGCAGTTGATGCGTGTCGAGATCCAGGCGGCGCCACCGCAGCAGCCGGCAATGCTGCCGGCCATGGAAGCGCACAAAATCGATCCGGCGACCGGTGAAGATGAGATGGCTTTGGCGATGGCCGGCGCCGAAACGTTGGCGCGGCACGGTATCGGCCCGGCCGGCGGGCGCGTCACGGGTGTAGCGCTGCCCGCTGGCTCACCGCCAGGATCCGCGTTGGTACGGCCGCAGGCGCCGCCTCGTAATCCTCAGGATCCGCAGAGCTGGGGGAAGGTTGGCCGCAACGAGCCTTGTCCGTGCGGTTCGGGCAAAAAATACAAGCATTGCCACGGGCGGTACGCCTGACAGGGATCAGTTGTCAGGCATAAGGGATCAGCAAGCCCCTGATACCTGATTTCTGATTACTGGAGTCCCGCCCAGCGACTGTCGAACGAGCCGGTTGGAACGACCGGTTGCGCGCCCTTGATCAGGCTGCCACTCGGCGGCGGCGTGGTCGCGCTGGCCACTTGCGGAGCTTGCGGCGGCGGTGACGGCCGCGGCGCTGCCGCAACCGGCGCTTGCGGTTTTTGTGGTTCTGTTTTTTGCGGCTCGGATTTCGCGATCTCGACTTTCCGAGCTTCCGCTGCCGGGCGCAACCCGGCGAGTGCGGCGCCTTGCGGCGCGGCTGGCTGCTGGGCGGTATCGCTGTTCGGCTTGAACAGACGCGTGAAGAAATTGTCCTGGCTCGTATCCGCGGAGGCGACTTGGCTAGTGCCCTGAGTCGTCGTGCGGTTAAACAGACCACCAAACAAACTGGGCTTTTGCACCGAAGCGGTTTTCATGCTGGCTTCGGGGTCCTCGCGCGGGCCACTGAGCGTCGGCCGCGGCATGCCAGGATGGATCGGCGGCGCGTGCGCGTGCCCGTCATTGTCATAGACCGGTGCGGCTTCTTCGAGCTTGGCGACGAATACCCGGTTCATGCCGCCATCAGTGCCCATCGTGATCGGCGCCACCGGCGCATTCAGTCTGGTCAATTGCGCGATCTGGTATTCGTCGTTGCGCTGCTTCTCCAATGCCGGCCCGGCGATCTCCTCGGGCACTTCATAGGTCGGGCAGTGGCCGGCCGGACTGAATGCAACGCCCTTCGTCGAGTTCGCCGGCGGCTGTGCGTCGAACACATAATGCCGGTCGCAGACGTCGACCTTCGGCTCAAGGTGCGTCACCTCGAAGTGATCGTTGCCTTCCTTCAGCATTTTCCAGAAAGGCATATTCGGATTGGTGCGATGCCTCGCCAGGTTCGCCGCGGTCAGGCGGAACGGATAGGCTTGAATTTGGAATTGCTTCTGGCCGCCAAGGAAGGACTCGCGCGCCAGGGAATAGATTTCACCGATCTGTTCGTCGGTCATGGCGTAGCAGCCGCGCGACGAGCAATCGCCGTGAATCATAAGGAACCCGCCGCTATACCCATTGGCTTTGTCATAGGCGTTGGGGAAGCCCATGTTGATGGCGAGGTAGTAGTTCGAATTCGGATTCATCAGGCCGGGCGTGATCGAATAGAAGCCCTCTGGCGCCTGGCGATCGCCTTCCACCTTCTTCGGGCCCAGTTCGCCCGACCAGCGGCAGATCGGATAAACTTTGAGCAACTGATAGAGGCCTGTGGTGTCCTGCTTCCACACCTCCAGTTCGGATTCCTCTTTGAACACGCGAACGAGGACCGGAGAATCCTTCGGCATATTTTTCTTTTGCAGGAGCGCCAGCATTTCAGGCGAGATTTCCTTCATCGCCTTACTCGGCAGCTGGTAGCCCTCCTCGCCGTAGCAACCGGCGAGCGCCAAGGCGCCGGCGAGAGCCGCCGATGTCATGAGCACACGCAAACCGGCGGCGCTGCACGCCAGCGCGCGAATGAGGTAGGCGCGGATCAAAACGAGATTCCCCGACAGATGGACCATCCCCCGTGCCATCAGCTGCTTAATCGTTATCCGCAAGAGGCGGCTTTCGCAAGGCAACCGGCGCCGGCCCTACGCTTGAACACCCCCTGCTTAAATGATTGGTAAATTATCGTCGAATTTGGCGGGGAAATCCAATGCTTTAGCAACCGCGCCGCAGCGCGTGGAGGAATCGCGGCGACATTGTGGCAATCGGCGGGCAGGCGTTGCGTTTGCGCCTTCAGCCGTCATCCGAGCGTGCGCCCTAGCGCGACGAATTTTTCCCGCCGCAGCCGCACGATTGTGGACCGATCGAGCCCGCGCAATTCGCCAAGCGCCTCGGCAATCGCCTCTCCTGTCGTGCTGATTGCGGCCGCGCCGTCGCGATGGGCGCCTCCGGTCGGCTCCGGCACAATCATGTCGATCACGCCGAAGCGGATCAGATCCTGCGCGGTAATTTTCATACTGGATGCCGCATCTTCCGCTCTTGCGGTGTCGCGCCACAGAATCGAGGCGGCGCCCTCCGGAGAAATCACACTGTAGATGGCGTGTTCCAGCATCAGCACGCGATTAGCGGTAGCGATCGCGATCGCGCCACCGGAGCCGCCCTCGCCGATGATCACGGCGACGTTTGGCACGCCGATCTCAAGACAGGCTTCGGTCGAACGGGCGATCGCTTCGGCTTGGCCGCGTTCCTCGGCTCCGATGCCCGGATAAGCGCCCGCAGTATCGACCAGGGTCAACACCGGAATCTCGAAATGGTCCGCCATCGTCATCAGGCGTGCCGCTTTGCGATAGCCTTCCGGCCGGGCCATTCCGAAATTGTGTTTAAGCCGGCTGTCGGTGTCGGAACCCTTCTCGTGACCGATCACGCAGATGCTTTCACCGCGGAAGCGGCCGAAGCCACCGACGATGGCTGCATCGTCGCCATGCTTGCGATCGCCGGCCAGTGGGACGAATTCGCTGATCAGTCCCGCCACGTAATCGAGGCAATGCGGCCGTTGCGGATGGCGTGCGACCTGCGTCTTCTGCCATGGCGTCAGCCCGCCGTAGAGTTCTTTCAGAGCAACCGCGGCCTTGCTTTCGATGCGGTTTATTTCTTCGCCGATTGCAGTGGAATCGCCGTCGCTTTGCAGCGCGCGCAATTCTTCCACCTTGGCCTCCAGTTCGGCCACCGGCTTTTCGAAATCGAGATAGCTGCGCATGCGGTTAGTTACTTGCACAAAGGGGCTTGCTGAGGGGCAGACATATTATTCATGCGCCAGCGGGTGCAAGTCGCGCACCATCCCCTTCAAGCGTTCCTCCAGGACATGCGTGTAAATCTGCGTGGTTGAAATGTCGGCATGCCCGAGCAGCGTCTGCACCACGCGTAGATCGGCGCCATTATGCAGGAGGTGACTGGCGAAAGCGTGGCGCAGTACATGGGGACTGATCTGTTCGGCACGCAATCCTGCCGCTCGCGCGAGGCTCTTCAATTCGCGCGCCAAATGCTGGCGAGTCAAATGCCCGGTTTCACCGAACGAAGGGAACAGCCACTTCGATTGCGCATCTCGGCCTGACAGCGCAAGAAGCGCGAGATAATCCTGCGTTGCGCGTCGGGCGGCATCGTTCAGCGGCACCAGACGTTCCTTGTTTCCCTTGCCGCGCACCACAATGAACTGCGCCTCCCGGCGCGCGGCGGCAATCGGCAGCGCAACGAGTTCGGAGACCCGCAGTCCCGTCGCATACAGGATCTCGAGGAGGCAGGCGAGCCGCGCCGCGCGCAAGCGCACCCCCAGCGGCGCCGCCGGGTCGCATTGACTCGCCGCGCGTAGCAGGCGATCGACTTCAGCGATCGTGAGAAACTTCGGCAAGGCGCGTTGGCGCTTTGGCCCCTCGAGCACGGCCGCCGGATCATCCTTGCGGTGATCTTCCGCGTAGAGAAATCGGTAAAGCTGGCGGATTGCCGAAAGCCGCCGCGCCGCGGTAGCGGCCTGCAAGCCGCGCCGCGAAAGCTCTTCGAGATATGCCCGCAAATCGGCTGTCCGCGCCGCAGCGATAGAGCGTCGCGCGCGTTTGAGGTGCGTGGCAAGGTCTTGAAGATCGCGTTCATAGGCGGCGAGCGTGTTGGGTCCGGCGCCGCGCTCCGCCGCCAGCATGTCAAGGTAAAGGCGGATGAGCCGCTCGTCGGAATGTCGCGCTGCAGCCGCAGGTGCGCGAGCCATGAACGCTCTCAGTGCTCCTTGAAGAATTTATCGGGAGGAACCGAAACCGAGATTTCGCGCGACTTCGGCTCCACGAAATGCGCAAGCGCGTACAGGCCGCCATAGACGATGGCGCACAAAACCGCAACTACAGTTAATAGCCGCAGTAAGCTAGGCATTCTCTAGTGTCCCGATTCCGAAGTTCGTAAGCGCCTTCGCATGCGAACTTCGGAATCAAATCAAAAGCGAAATTAGCAAATATATGAATGCTCGTGCGGTTTTTGGGTTTGGGTTCCGCGGATAGGGCTACTGGTGAATTACAAACGCGAGCCTCACCCATCGGGAGCGCGGGAGTATCGCCGTTGGTCATGGCGTCGGGACCGGCTACGATCACCGTTTCGGCCGCATTGCAACTGCTCGCGGTGCTTATGTTGCCGTGGCGTATCGGCTGCGGCTGGCAATAGGCGAACAATCGATCGGACGCTGAAAAGATTTAAATGGTTGATATTGCTACACAAAAAGATCATGAAAACGGTTCGTCGCCGGCCATCCTGGCACGTTTGGGCGATCGGTCAATCGTGCTCATCGGGATGATGGGCGTTGGCAAATCGTCGATCGGCCGCCGGCTCGGCTCCCGGCTTGGCGTCCCGTTTGTCGATGCCGATACCGAGATCGAACGAGCGGCGGGCATGAGCATTGCCGACATCTTCGCCCGCCACGGCGAGGCTGCATTCCGCAGCGGCGAAGCGCGCGTGATCGCGCGCCTGCTCAACGGCGGCCCACAGGTTTTGGCCACCGGCGGCGGAGCGGTGATGAATGAGGCGACACGCGCTCTGATCAAGGAAAGAGGCGTTTCGATCTGGCTGTCGGCGGAGCTTGATCTCTTGCTGCGGCGGATCAGCAAACGCAAGGCGGAACGGCCGATGCTGCAAACCGACGATCCCGCCGCCACCTTGCGCGACCTTTTGACAACGCGCCAGCCGATCTATGCGCAAGCCGATATTACCGTGCAGTCGCGTGACGTGCCCCATGATGCCATCGTGACCGAAATCATCGAAGCGTTGACCGCGTTTCTCAGCGGTTCGCCGCCAAGAGGTCAATAATGACGGCCCCGATGCGCAGCGACTGCGTCGTCGTTCCGGTCGTGCTTGGGCCGCGCAGCTACGACATTGCGATCGGACGCGGCGTAATCAGCACGCTTGGGACGCGGATTGCGGCGCTCCGGCCTGGCGCTAAAGCTTTCATCGTCACCGATCAAAACGTCGCGCATCATGCCATGCCGGCTGCCGAGGCGGCACTCAAGCGCGCCGGCGTGCCGACAGGGCAAATGGTCGTTCCGCCTGGTGAAGCGTCGAAAAGCTATCGCGTCTTCGAGCAGGTCTGCGAGGCCATTCTCAATGCGCAGATAGAGCGCGACGATCTGGTCATCGCCCTCGGCGGCGGGGTGATTGGCGACCTTGCCGGATTCGCCGCTGCCGTGGTCCGGCGCGGGCTCGATTATGTGCAAGTCCCGACGACACTGCTGGCTCAGGTGGATTCTTCGGTGGGCGGCAAGACCGCCATCGATTCCGGACACGGCAAGAATCTGATTGGCGCATTTCACCAACCCATCCTAGTCGTCGCCGACACGGCTCTGCTCGACACGCTGCCGAAACGCGAATTCCGCGCCGGTTATACCGAACTCGTGAAATACGGCTTGCTCGGCGACACGGCATTCTTCGCGTGGCTGGAAGCGCACTGGCGCGAAATCTTTGCCGAAAGTTCGTCCGGAAACCCCGCGCGCGAACAGGCGGTGGCGGTGGCTTGCCGCGCCAAGGCTGCAATCGTCGCCCGCGACGAGCGTGAGACCGGCGAGCGCGCCTTTCTTAACTTCGGCCACACCTTCGGCCATGCACTGGAAGCCGGCTGCGGATTTTCCGACCGCCTGCTTCACGGCGAGGCGATCGCAATCGGCATGGTGCTCGCTCTCGAATTCTCCGCGCGTCACGGCTTGTTGCCATTATCGGAGGCTGAGCGGGTAAGACGCCATTTCGCCGAGGTCGGTTTGCCGACCAGCCCATCCGATATTTCCGGCCCGCTGCCCGGTATTGACCGGATGATGGAATTGATCGGCCAGGACAAGAAAGTAAAGCGCGGAATGCTTACATTCATCCTGGCGCGGGCGATTGGCTCCGTCGTCATCGAGACCGGGGTCGACGCGCACCAAGTACGGGATTTTTTCAGCGAGAAGCTTGCCGAGCGATGAGCATTGTCGATTGGCTGACCGTGTTTGCGGTCGTTCTCTGTCTTTTGATCTCGGCGTTCTTTTCCGCCAGCGAAACCGCGCTTGCCGCCTCGTCGCGCGCGGCGATGCTGCGCCTGGAAAAACATGGCAATCGCGATGCCGGCATCGTCAACCGGCTCATGGCGACTCGCGAGCGGCTGCTCGGCGCGATCCTGTTTGCCAATAATTTCACCAATATCGCCGCTTCGACTTTGACGACCGGGATACTGCTGGCCTATTTCGGCGAGGCCGGGGTCATCTATGCGACCTTCGCGATGACGCTCGTTATTTTTGTTCTCGCCGAGGTCTTGCCGAAGACGGCGGCGTTCAACGCCCCGGATCGCATGGCGCTAGCGGTCGCGCAACCGGTGGAGCGGACGGTACGCTTTCTTTCACCCGTTTTGCGTGTCGTCGAATCGTTGGTGCGGTGGATTTTACACGGGCTGGGCATGCCGGTCGGCAAAATCCAGTCGATCCTGTCGCCGGGCGAGGAGCTGCGTGGCGCGGTCGATCTGATGCACCGCGCCGGCGTTGTGGAGAAACTCGACCGCGACATGATGGGCGGCTTGCTCGATCTGCGCGAGCTTACTGTATCGGACGTGATGATCCATCGCACCAAGATGGTGATGCTCGACGCCGACGAGCCGCCACGCCAATTGATCGACGACGTTCTCGCGGCGGGGGTGACGCGAATCCCGCTATGGCACAATTCGCCCGATAACGTCATCGGTGTGCTCAACGCCAAGGAACTGTGGCGCGCGCTACACGCGGCCGGCGGCGATGCCGAAAAGATCGACATTCCAACTTTGGCGAAGCCGCCATGGTTCGTGCCCGACACCACGCCCGTCGCCGAACAGCTCAAAGCGTTCCGCCACCGCAAGACGCCGTTTGCGCTTGTCGTCGATGAATACGGCGAACTCGAAGGCCTGGTCACCCTCGAAGACATTGTCGAGGAGATCGTCGGCGATATTTCCGATGAGCATGACATTGCCGTTCCTGGCGTGCGTCCGCTTCCGGACGGATCAGTCAATGTCGATGGCGGCGTTCCCATTCGCGATCTCAATCGAGCGATGGATTGGAACATTCCCGACGACGAAGCGACCACGGTTGCCGGCTTTGTCATTCATGAGACCCGTTCGATCCCAGAACCCGGACAGAGCTTCACGTTTCGCGGTTTCCGCTTTCAGGTGCTGCGCAAAACGCGCAACCGCATCACCGCCTTGCGGGTTGCCCCGCTCGCTCGCAAATCCACGGCAAAGGCCAGCTAAATGACGCAAGCTCCGATCAATGACGGCGTTCGCATCGGCCATGTCCATCTTAAGGTCGCCGATCTCGATCGCGCGCTAGATTTCTATTGCGGTGTGCTTGGCTTTGAACTCATGCAGCGCAGAGGACCGCAGGCGGCATTCATTTCGGCAGGCGGTTACCATCATCACATCGGGCTCAATACCTGGGAGAGCCGCGGCGGCAAGCCGCCATCGGCGGGCACCACCGGCCTTTATCATCTCGCTGTGCTCTATCCGACACGCGCCGCGCTCGCCGATGCCTTGCAGCGCCTGATCGCCGCGAACATTCCGCTCGAAGGCGCCTCCGATCACGGTGTCAGCGAAGCGCTTTACTTGCGCGATCCGGACGACAATGGCGTCGAGCTTTATTGGGATCGCCCGCGTGAACAATGGCCGCGTAGCGCCGGCGGTGAACTCGCGATGTTCACCGCACCCTTGGATCTGATCGGCCTCCTCAAGGAGCTTGAACTGTCGTCCTCTGCGGTCGCCCCGGCCGAGTAATAGAGGAGCAATAGGTCAGTTGGTTTCGCCGGGCGCCGCCGCGTGAATGGCGAGCGCATGGACGCGGCTTTTCAATTCTTTTGCCAGGGCCGCGTTGATCATGCGGTGGCGTTCGAGCCGGCTCTTTCCGCGGAACGCATTCGACACGATATAAAGGCGAAAGTGCGTTTCGCCTCCAGGCCGATGCCCGGCATGCCCCGCATGCAAATGGGATTCGTCTTCGACGTGCAGGCTCTCGGGCGCGAAAGCCGCAACCAGCTTTGTCGTGATGATGTCTTGCATTCCCATTTTGCTTAAGTCCGGTCCCGGCGACGCTAACCATGCCGGGCGGGCAACAATAAAACGTTAGGAGTACCGCTACGACGCGCTGATTTGCCCCCTGTCAAGTCTTGAACACGTAGCCAAAGCGCCCGCATAATCGTCATGATGCGATCCAATTCACCGCTGTTCGATCGGATTCGGGTCAAGCCCGACCAGAACCGCCGGCTCAGCGCCGAGCTTCCCGGCTGTCAGTGGCCCCGCTGCAATGCAGCGGCGACCCATCGGGCGCCGAAAGGCCGGCTGCGCGCCGCCGAGTATTGGCAGTTCTGTCTCGAACATGTGCGTGAATATAATAATTCATACAATTTCTTCGCCGGGATGAGCGAAGACGCGATCGCGAAATATCAGAAGGAGGCCCTGACCGGGCACCGCCCGACCTGGAAGATGGGTTCGATCGGCGGCAAACGAGCCCGCAAGGCGGCAAAGGGCTTTCGTGACCAGGACTGGTCGGCCGACGATCCGTTCTCCTTGTTTGGCGAATGGGGGGCTCGGCGCGCCGGTCATGCGCATGCGACGCCGGAGGGCCGCAAGATTTTCAATGCGCAGCGCCGCGCGCTCGATGTTCTCGGGCTTGAAGCGGACGCCAACCGAGCCGATATCAAGTCTAAGTTCAAGGCTTTGGTAAAGCGGCATCACCCGGACGCCAACGGGGGTGATCGCGGTTCGGAAGCGCGGCTGCGGGAGATTATTCAAGCCTATAATTACCTGAAATCGGCCGGTTTCTGCTGATCTCGGGGTGGCTTCCGCCGCGTTGGAACTTTCTGCTAGATGTAGCCGCGCAGCCGACCGCCGATAGTCGATTCGCGCCTCGGTTTTTGCCGTCGGGCGAACCGAGCTCACGGAGGAGCAATGACTCTCGCGACTGATACAACGACAGAATCCGCTCTGCCGGACATGAAAGTTTCGGTCCGACAAGTATTCGGAATCGACAGTGATTTGGAAGTTCCGGCCTATTCCGAGCCGGACGAGCACGTGCCGGAACTCGATGCGGATTACCGGTTCGACCGGCCGACCACGCTCGCCATCCTGGCCGGTTTTGCCCGCAATCGCCGCGTCATCGTCACCGGCTATCACGGCACCGGGAAATCGACCCACATCGAGCAGGTCGCCTCACGGCTGAATTGGCCGTGTGTGCGCGTCAATCTCGACAGTCACATCAGCCGCGTCGATTTGATCGGCAAGGATGCGATTGTCATTCGCGAGGGCATGCAGGTCACCGAATTCCGCGACGGTATTCTGCCGTGGGCGCTGCAGAATAACGTCGCGTTGTGTTTCGACGAGTACGACGCCGGTCGTCCCGATGTCATGTTCGTCATTCAGCGCGTGCTGGAATCGTCAGGCCGGTTGACGCTGCTTGACCAAAACAAAGTGATCAAGCCGCACCCTGCGTTTCGGCTGTTCGCGACCGCCAACACGGTCGGGCTCGGCGACACGTCCGGCCTGTATCATGGCACGCAGCAGATCAACCAAGGCCAGATGGATCGCTGGTCGATCGTCACCACGCTCAATTATCTGCCGCACGACAACGAAGTCGAAATCGTGCTCGCCAAAGCCAAGCACTACCGCACGGCGGAAGGTCGCGACATCGTCTCGAAGATGGTGCGCGTCGCCGACCTGACCCGCAACGCTTTCATGAACGGCGATATTTCGACGGTGATGAGCCCGCGCACGGTGATCATCTGGGCCGAGAACGCGGAAATCTTCAACGATATCGGTTTTGCTTTCCGGCTCACCTTCGTCAACAAGTGCGACGAACTCGAGCGCCCGCTGGTTGCCGAATTCTATCAGCGCTGCTTCGGGCAGGAATTGCCGGAGAGCTCCGTCAATGTCGCGCTGTCTTAAATAGCCTCTCCCGGTAGCGGGAGAGCGAGCTGGGCCATGTCGTCCAACATCAAACCAAAAGGTGCGGCGAAGGAGGCTCCAACAGAGCCTTTCAAGCGCGCCGTGGGCATTTGTCTGCGCGCCATCGCGGCCAAAAACGATCTTGAAGTAAGCTTTGCCTCGGAACGGCCCGGCCTTGCCGGCGGCAAAGCCCGCCTGCCGGAGCCGCCGCGGCGGCTTAATGAGCGCGAGGCCGCAATCGTTCGCGGTCATGCCGACGCCATCGCCTTGCGGCTCGCCTGCCATGACCCGGCGGTGCATCGAAAGCTGGCGCCAGGCGGCCAACAGGCGCGCGCTGTGTTCGAAGCGATCGAACAGGCTCGCGTTGAGGCAATCGGAGCCCGCCGCATGGGCGGTGTCGCCAAAAATCTCGCCGCCATGCTCGACGACCGTTTTCATCGTGGCAAATTCGATGAAATCACTGATCGCGCCGATGCCCCTCTTGAGGACGCGCTTGCGATGGTGGTGCGCGAGCGGCTTACCGGTCAAACACCGCCGCCGATGGCGCGCAAACTTGTCGACCTGTGGCGGCCCTTAATCGAGGAACGCGCCGGACGCGATCTCGATCGGCTCGAGCGCGTGCTCAACGATCAGCGCCGCTTCGGCGACGTCGTGCACGATCTGCTCGACTGCCTCGATATGGGCGAGGACCGGTCGAGCGAATCCGACGAGGACGAAGGCGAAGAGGGCGAAGACCGCAACCAGAAGGACGAGGCCGGCCAGGACGGCGAGGCTTCCGATTCTGCCGAAAGCGAACAGATGACCGCCGAGGCCGAGGCTTCGGCCGACGAATTGCCCGACAGCGCCTCGGAAGCGGTGGATGCGCCGGCGACCGAAATGGCCGACGACGCCGAGATGGCCGATTCGGAAACCGCGGCCGAGCCATGGCGTCCGCGACAACCGCGCAACGAACCCCGTGGCCCCGATTACCGACCCTTTACGGCGCGTTTCGACGAGATCGTCGGCGCCGAGGAATTATGCGAGCCGGAGGAGCTCGATCGTTTGCGCGGCTATCTCGATAAGCAGCTTTCGCATCTGCAGGGCGTGGTCGCCCGGCTTGCCAACCGGCTGCAGCGATTGTTGCTGGCGCAGCAAAACCGCGCCTGGGAATTCGACCTGGAGGAAGGCTTGCTCGATCCTGCGCGGCTGTCGCGGGTCATTGTCGATCCGCTGCATCCGCTGTCGTTCAAACGCGAGAAGGACACCGATTTCAGGGATACCGTGGTTACGCTGCTGCTCGACAATTCAGGATCGATGCGTGGCCGCCCGATCACAGTTGCCGCGACGTGCGCCGACATCCTGGCACGGACGCTAGAGCGCTGCGGTGTCAAGGTTGAGATCCTCGGCTTCACGACGCGGGCATGGAAAGGCGGGCAATCGCGCGAATCCTGGCTCGCCGCCGGTAAGCCGGCCAATCCCGGGCGGCTGAACGATTTGCGGCGTATCATTTACAAGGCGGCCGATGCGCCGTGGCGGCGGGCGCGCAAGAATCTCGGGCTCATGATGCGCGAGGGCCTGCTCAAGGAGAACATCGACGGTGAGGCGCTCGACTGGGCGCATAAGCGGTTGCTGGCACGGGCGGAGACGCGAAAAGTCCTGATGATGATTTCCGATGGCGCGCCGGTTGACGATTCGACGCTATCGGTCAATCCCGGCAACTATCTTGAGCGCCACCTGCGCTGGGTGATTGAAGATATCGAAACCCGTTCGCCGGTCGAATTGATCGCGATCGGCATCGGCCATGACGTGACGCGCTATTACCGCCGCGCGGTCACGATCGTGGATGCCGAGGAGCTCGGCGGGGTGATGACGGAAAAACTCGCCGAATTATTCGAGGAGCATGCGGTTGAGGAACGGCCTCGGCGGGAGCGGCCGCGGCGGCTGCATGCGTGACGCGCAATGCAGCTCAGGCTGGCGGGGGCGGTCCTATTACTGGGCGCCGGAAAAAGATAGCTAAGCTGTCGCCTGACGCTTCTTGACAACTTGACGCTTAAGCTCGAGCACGCGCGGTGACAACTCGGCATCTTTCGCGGCGAGCAGGAAAGCATCAAGGCCGCCGCGATGGTCGACCGATTTGAGCGCGTTTGCCGACACGCGCAATCTGACCGAACGCCCGAGCGCGTCGGAGATCATGGTGACATTGAGCAGATTGGGCAAAAATCGCCGCTTGGTTTTGCGGTTGGAATGGCTGACCCGGTGCCCGATCTGGCGCGTCTTTCCGGTCAGCTCGCATCGCCATGCCATCGTTAAAATCCTTTAAGCCCAAAATCGCTTCATTGCCGCGTGACGAGCGCCGTCTATCACACGATCTGGGGATGGCGCGGACCTATAGTGGCGACGCTGTTGGGGGTCAAGGCGCGCGCCTCGCGGGGCGCAGGGTTGGCAGCATCCTCACGGCCTCGGAAACGGCCATGGCTCGGCTTAAACCGCTCGGCCGAAACCACACAAACGTCGTATTCTCCAATGAGACAATGAGCGGTTCTGTGTCCGGGATTGAGGACCCTTTGCCCCCGATTGCGCTGCCGCAACTGCATGTCCGCCGGTTTGGCGTCGCCGCACTCGCGGCGGCGTTTTTCGTGTTTGTTTTGACCTTCTCGCATGGTGCCATAGCCGGCGACGCTGGCCGTCAAAGTGGGAACCAAGCCCGGCTGGAGGCCGAATACGTCGTCAGCGTCGCCGGGATTCCGATCGGCCGCGGCAATTGGATCATCGAAATATCGGATGAGTCCTATTCGGCCGCCGCGAGCGGCACGACGACTGGCATCATAAGATTCTTTACCGGGGGGCGCGGCACTGGCGCGGCGCGCGGCACGTTCAGCGCTGGCCAACCGGTGCCTACGAACTATGGCGCCACTCTCAGCTATGACCGCAAGATCGATGACGTGCGGATGACGCTTGCGGCCGGGAACGTCACCGACTACGCCGTCGAACCGCCGCTGCCAGCCATCCCCGATCGTATCCCGATCACCGACGCCGATCGCCGTGGCGTGCTCGATCCAATGACCTCCATGCTCAACCGCGTTGGCGGCAGCGGCGACCCGGTATCGCCGGAAGCGTGCAACCGTAAAGTGGCGGTGTTCGACGGGCGCGTGCGTTACGATCTGCACAGCGAGTTCAGGCGCATGGAAACCGTCAAGGCTGACCGCGGCTACGAAGGGCCGGCGGTGGTCTGCACTGTCTATTTCACGCCGATTGCCGGTTATGTTCCGGACCGGCCGGCGATCAGATATCTCGTTGCACTGCGCGACGCCGAAGTCTGGCTGGCGCCGATCGCCGGCACGCGCGTGCTGGTGCCGTTCCGCTTCGCCATGCCGACGCCGCTCGGAATCGGATTATTGCGAGCGACCGAATTCATCTCGGTTGCCCAACCATTGCTGCCGTCGCATCCAATGGCCAAAACGCAGTAAACGCGTGCGTGTTTCGGCGGCCCACCGCGCGACCGAGGGTAGATCTTCCCCGTTATCCACAACGTATCGGCTCTTGACTCATCGTGGAATCATGTTTGCCCGTCACATTGCGGTTTGTGCCGCCGAGACAAGCCGCCACGGTGCCGGTTTCCACCCCATCTGGTATGGAAGCTTGCCGATGGCGCCATATATCGCAGTGAACGAACTCGAACAGACGCCGAGTCGCCGATTCGGCCGCGATTTGTTCCAGACTCGTTCCACACGTTAAGCACAGGGCTTTCCCAGCAAGCACAGGGCTTTCCCAGCGTAACGTTGTGATAGAGAAGCACTGTCTTTATCGCGGTCGCCACCGCGCCAGCCGGGTCTTCAATGTCGATTTCGTTCTCGCCTAGCGCCGACCGCGAGCTTCGCGCTCGCGGCGCCGGCGTCACCGCCGTGTTGGGTCCGACCAATACCGGCAAGACACATCTGGCGATCGAGCGGATGCTTGCGCATTCGTCGGGCATTATCGGGCTGCCGCTGCGGCTCCTGGCGCGCGAGGTTTATAACCGCGCCGTCGAGCGTGTCGGCGCCGAGGCGGTGGCGCTGGTCACCGGCGAGGAGAAGATCAAACCGGCAAATCCACGATTCTGGGTCGCGACCGTGGAAGCGATGCCGCGCGATCTCGACGTCGCCTTCCTGGCGATCGACGAAATCCAACTCGCCGCCGATTTCGAGCGCGGCCATGTCTTCACCGATCGCATGCTGCACCGGCGCGGCCGCGAGGAAACTCTCGTGCTAGGCGCCGCCACCATGCGGCCGATCGTGGAGCGGTTATTGCCGGGTGCCAGTATCGTCAGCCGGCCGCGCTTATCGCGGCTCAGTTTTTCCGGCGAAAAAAAGCTCACGCGATTACCTCACCGTTCGGCCATTGTCGCTTTCTCCGCCGAGGAGGTCTACGCAATTGCAGAATTGATCCGCCGTCAGCGCGGCGGCGCAGCCGTCGTGCTCGGCGCCTTGTCGCCGCGAACGCGTAACGCCCAGGTCGAACTCTATCAGTCGGGCCAGGTCGACTATCTGGTGGCGACCGATGCAATCGGCATGGGATTAAATCTCGACGTTGATCACGTCGCCTTCGCTTCCGATCGTAAGTTCGACGGCTACCAGTTCCGCAAGCTTAGTCCGTCCGAATTGGCCCAGATCGCAGGGCGCGCCGGACGCGCCATGCGCGACGGCACTTTTGGCACCAGCGGACGCTGTCCGCCGTTCGAGACCGAACTGGTCCAGGCGCTCGAATCGCACAGTTTCGAGCCGGTGAAGCTTGTGCAATGGCGCAATTCCGCGCTCGATTTTTCCTCGATCGGCGCTCTGCAAGCGACACTTGCCGCGCCGCCGAGCGAAAGCGCGCTGGCGCGTGCGCCAGTCGCCGAAGATATTCTGGTGCTCGATCATGCCGCGCGCGACGACGACGTGCGCGCCTACACGCGCACAAGCGCCGATGTCGAGCGATTGTGGGACGTGTGTCAGTTGCCCGATTACCGCAAGATCGCGCCAGCCAACCATGCCGAACTGGTCGTGACCCTTTACGGTTTTCTGCAGCGTGACGGCGCCATCAAAACCGACTGGTTCGCGCATCAAGTCGCGCTGGCGGATCGCACCGACGGCGATATCGATACGCTCTCGACCCGCATTGCCCATATCCGCACCTGGACCTTTGCGGCGAACCGTCCGGATTGGCTGAGCGACCCCGAGCACTGGCAGGGGATGACGCGCGCGGTCGAAGACCGGCTGTCCGACGCCTTGCATGAGCGCTTAACGGAGCGCTTCGTCGATCGCCGCACTAGCGTTTTGATGCGGCGGTTGCGCGAAAACTCCGCGCTTGAGCCCAATTTCAACCAAACCGGCGATGTCGTCGTCGAAGGCCATCTCATTGGCCGGCTCGAAGGCTTTGTCTTTGTTGCCGATGCGTCGTCGGGCGGTTCGGAAGCTAAGGCGTTGCAAAACGCCGCCCAAAAAGCGCTGGCCGGCGAGATTGCCGCACGGGCCGCGCGCTTGGCCGAGGCGCCGGACGGACAGTTCGTGCTTGCGGCCGACGGTACGCTGCGCTGGGTCGGCGCCGCGGTCGGTAAACTTTACGCCGGTGAAGAACTGTTGCGGCCGCGCGTTCGCACTATCGCCGACGAATACCTTACCGGTGCGCCGCGCGAGGGCGTTGAGGCGCGGCTCAATGCGTGGCTCAAATCGCATATCGAAAAACTGCTGGGGCCGCTATCGGAGCTGGCAGCGGCAAGTGACGTCACCGGCATTGCGCGCGGCGTTGCCTTTCAGTTGATCGAAGCGCTCGGGGTGCTTGATCGTGCGCGCGTGGCAGATGATGTCAAAGGCCTCGAACAACCGGCCCGCGCCAGCTTGCGGAAATATGGCGTACGCTTTGGTGCCTATCACATCTATCTGCCGGCGCTCCTGAAGCCGGCGCCGCGGGCGCTGGCGATGCAATTGTGGGCGCTCAGGCATGATGGGGCGGATAGCAAAGTGCTCGATCAGCTGCTGCATCTCGCCGGCAGCGGTCGTACCTCGATCCCGGCCGATGCGACGATCGATCCGGCGTTCTATCGGACGGCTGGTTATCGCATGTGCGGCGCGCGGGCGGTGCGGGTCGACATTCTGGAACGGCTTGCCGATCTCATTCGTCCGGCGCTCGCTTGGCGCGAGGGCGCGGCAGGAGCACGGCCGCTGGGCGCGGTGGTGGGCGGCGGCTTCACAGTCGTCAATACCATGACCTCCCTGATCGGCGCATCCGGCGAGGACTTTGCCTCGATCTTGCGCTCGCTCGGCTACCGCATGGAGCGGCGGCCGAAGCCGTCGGAACCGCTACCCGCTGCCGTACAGCCACCGAGCGATACGGTCCCCTCGGAGGCGCCACCGGAGGGTGAGTTGGATGCGGCCTTGGGCTTGTCTCATGAGGCGGCCGTGCCGGCGCATTCCGCAAATGCGCCGGCCGACCTGGCAAATGCGCCTTTGGCGCCTGATCTTTCGGCGAGCGCGCAAGAAACGCCGGCGGGGTTCGGCAGCAGCGAATCCAATCTGCAATCGGCCGCAGAACCGGCAGAGGCCGCGCAAGAACCTGCATCGCAAGAACCTGCATCGACGGTCGCGCAGACAATTGCGACCGATCGTGGCGACGCTGCATTGCCAACCGAGCAGGGGATGCCAGCCGAGCAGGGGATGCCAGCCGAGCAGCAGGGGATGCCAACCGAGCAAGAGATGATCGAGGTCTGGCGTCCCGGCCGCACCGAAGGCCGGCGTCGCGGCCACGCCCGCCCACACGGCAGGGCCAAGCAAGCGCGCATAAAACCATCTGCGGCTGTGCCGGACCCCGCGCAAGACGGCAATGCCGCGCAAACACAGAGAACCGCTTTGCCGGCCACAACCGATTTGGCCACCGAAGGAGCGCGCGCCAGACAACAGCAGCGCTTCCGGCAGCGCCGCAAGCCGGAGCATCGCTCTGACCGCCAGCAGCGCGAACGGCCGCCGGTGAAACGATTCGAACGCAGAGAAAAAATGCCCGATCCCAATTCGCCCTTTGCCAAGCTCGCCAGCCTAAAGGCACAGCTTGAGGCGGATGCCAAGGAACGCCGTTGAATGGAACGCCGTTGAATGAAGCGCCGTTGAATCGAGCGTCGCTGAATGGAGCACCATTGAGTGGCGAATGAACTTGAGCGCCAGCGTATCGACCGCTGGTTATGGCACGCTCGCCTGGTGCGCACGCGCGGCGCGGCAGCTGCGCTTGCCGGCTCAGGCTACGTGCGCGTCAATGGGGCGCGGATCGATACACCAGGACGTATGGTCCGGCCCGGCGACGTGATCACGGTTGCGCTCGATCGTGGCGTGCGGGTGCTTAAGGTGACCGGGTTTGCCGAGCGCCGCGGTCCTGCTCGGAGCGCGGTGGCGCTCTATCAGGATCTCGAATGAGTGGAATGGCGGCTAAACGACGCCTCCTTGCGTGCCCCGGACCCATGCGATAGGAGCAAGGCTTCAAAAAAGGCGTTCAGAGTGTGCAAATGACCTATATCGTCAACGACAATTGCATCAAATGTAAATACATGGATTGCGTTGAGGTTTGCCCCGTCGATTGCTTCTACGAGGGCGAAAATATGCTGGTCATCCACCCGGACGAGTGCATCGATTGCGGCGTGTGTGAGCCGGAGTGTCCGGTTGAGGCGATCAAGCCCGACACCGAGCCCGGGGTCGAAAAGTGGCTCGGCGTCAACGCCGAATACGCAAAAGTTTGGCCCAATATTACGACCAAAAAGACACCGCCGGCCGACGCCAAGCAATGGGAAGGTGTTGCCAACAAGTTTGAAGGACACTTTTCAGCCAATCCGGGCAGCGGTGACTAATTCCCGCATTAGTTGCGGCCTTAACCATTGCTAAATATTCGCTCTGCGCAGCCTTCATGCGAGCCTTGCGCAGCGCCTTAAGGCTTTGATTTTTGCGGAAAATGTGATATATAGCCGTTACACAATGAACAACACCCCGAGGCCTGCTCCCCACCGGGAGCTTATTTTTTCGGGGGGCATCCGAGGAACCGTCAAAAGAGGCGTGAATTCCACGCGAGAGCAGTGGCAGAGAAAACTCGTCATCGTCCGAAGAAGAGTGCGACCGGCATGAGCCGGAAGGCAGCAAAAACCTCCTCCCGCGCGAGCCGGAGGCCCTCACCCTCCACGCGAGCTATGACCCGCAGCCGGGTTAGCGTGGCGAAGCCCGCTCATCGGCGCAAGCCGGAGGCGGAAGGAGCAGCAGCTTTGGGAATGAATGCGAAGAAGACTACACAACGACAAGGCTTCAAGACCCACGAGTTCATCGTCTATCCGGCGCACGGCGTCGGCCAAATTGTCGCGATCGAAGAGCAGGACGTCGCCGGCGTGCGACTTGAACTGTTCGTCATCAACTTCGTCAAAGACAAGATGACGCTGCGGGTGCCGACCTCGAAAGTGGCCTCCGTCGGCATGCGCAAGCTTGCCGAGACGCCGATGGTCAAGCGCGCGCTTGAGACGCTTAAGGGCCGCGCCCGGATCAAGCGCACGATGTGGTCGCGACGCGCACAGGAGTACGAGGCCAAGATCAATTCCGGCGACATCGTCGCGATCGCTGAGGTCGTTCGTGATCTCTATCGTTCGGAGACGCAGCCGGAACAGTCCTATTCCGAACGCCAGTTATATGAGGCCGCGCTCGACCGGCTGTCGCGCGAGGTCGCGGCGGTGCAGCGGATTACTGAGACCGAAGCGGTCAAGGAAATCGAGGCTGCGCTGGCCAAGGGACCGCGTCGCGGCCCGAAGCCAGAAGCCGAGGACGAGGCGGTGGTCGAGGAAGAAGCGGCATAGCGCCATTTCCCTTTAAGGCAAGGACAAGGCCCGGCAATTGCCGGGCCTTTTTTTTGGCAGCATGCCTCCTCCAATGTGGTGCGAAGGCGCGGAAGGAAACATTTCGCGGCCTGCCTTTGCTGCAGATCTCGCCGGCAAAATGCCTATGGTTAGCCATAAATTAAGCTTCCTTTGAAAGGACATAGCGGGTGGATGGAGCGGGGGCGTCATCGTGCGGCAGCAGACGAGAACGTCAAAACGCGGGCGGCTCATTCCAATGCTTGCCGCCTGCTGCATCGGCTACGTGATCGGCGCTTGGCACGTCACCGCCTTGCGCAGCGCCGGGAGTAGTTCCGCCGCGGAAGCCGTTGCGCTGCGGTTTCCGCAGGAGTGGAGCGCGGCGCCGCCTGCGATCACGTTGGCAGCACTGAAAAGCTTGTCGGCTGACGCGGGATTATTCAGTCCCGTGCCGATGGTTCTGCCCTCGCAACCACAATCAATCGCGGAACAGCCGGCACTTGAGAAGACGAGCGCACCGTCCGACCCGCACATGGTGCAAACCGCTTCTCTGGACAGCGTTGGCTTGCCGGTTGCTGCCGCAGCGGAAGGACTCGCGCGGTCCGCACCCCGCGCCGTGGCTAAGCCATCCGCAGCCCCAGCGCGCCCGCTCGCCGCGAGCCGTCCAGGCTACATCCTCGATGACGCGCAAATCGCCAGCATCAAGGAGCGGCTACATCTGACGCCCGATCAGGAGAGCATGTGGCCGGCGGTCGAAGCAGCGCTGCGCAATATGGCCTATAAGCGAGCGCAGCAGGCGGCTGCGCGCGGTGCTGCGCGAAACGTGCAAGCAGCGGCGGTCGATCCCGAAGCCGTGCAAGGGCTGAAATCGGCAGCGGTGCCACTGATCATGAGCTTCAATGACGAACAAAAAGAAGAAGTGCGCAGTCTCGCCCATGTGATGGGCCTCGATCAGCTCGCCGCGCAATTCTGAAACAGTCGTCTCCTCGATATAGCAGGTCCTGCCGCGAGCGCTCGCAGCAGACGGCGACGCTATTCCTCGGCCGCCGGATTTTGTTGTTGCAAGGACAAAAGCGGCTGCAGCAGGTCGGCAGCACATTTTGCGCCGATCAGAGCCAAGCCAACGAAGCAAATCAATTCACCCACTTCCACTGGGCTGGTGACGTAAAAGCTATAAAGCGGATCGCAGAGGAAAAATGCCGCGCATAGCGTGGCCGCCACCGCGCACAGCATGGCCGGTAAGCTGCCGTAAAACGTGGCCACCACCGCCGTCGGCAACAAATAAAAAAACACCAGGTGCTGCGGCCCGACGGTCGAGCTTCTGAACAACCAAAGAATTGCAGTCACCGCTGCAACAATAGCAAGCACCACCGCGACCGGTGTCGCTCGGTTGACAATCCCCATGCGTTTCCCCAGGCAGCCGTTTGTCGGCTTTGTGACGATGATAGCCGAGGCCAATGAGGTCGAGAATAGGAAAAAATCGAAGCGCCGCGGTCGATTAAGCTTATTCAACCACTATTTTTACTTCACTTCCGGGCTTCAGCCTGTCGCTAGGGTCCAGGCCATTGAGCACGCGGAAACGGTCGAGCGCGCGATCGGCAAGCGCCATTTTGCCCGCCAGCTTCTCAATCGTATCTCCCGGTGCGACTGTTACAACGCGAAGCCGCAGTGGCTTTGCTTGCTCAGTTTCAGCGATGCTCATACGCCGGAAACTGCCGATGGATTCGCGAAACGCGCGATCGGTCTCCGCCGTGCGATGCTTGGCTGCGAAAATAAAACGATATACGTCGCTGCCAAACCGGATCGCGTAAAGGCGAAAGTCCCACTGATCGCCTTTGGCAGCGGCGGTGGCGCCCGGAAAACCATTGATGGTGATGTCTTCGACAGTCGCGGGATCGATATTTTCGATCCAGCCGGAGGTCAGATAAGCGCCAAGCGTTTGTTCGGCCGGCACGCGGACCACGTCCAGCCGAACCGCTTCGCTGCCGCCGCGCTTGATTCCGAGCACCGCCTGGGCCGTGTTGTCGAGGGTGAAACCTTCGGGCGCGGTGAAGGTAAAACCAAGTTTGGGGTGCAGAAAACGTCGGCCGCGGACAAAGCCCTCGCCAGGGTCCTCGCCGTACACGATGCCGTTGATGTCGGCGAGATAGGCCGTTTTGGCCTGCACAAAATTCTGCCCGGTATCGGCCGGCGCGCGATATTGGCGGGCAGTGGCGACAGCATTGGCAATGCGTTCGGGTGTTGCTGGATGCGACGACAAAAAGTCGGGAGCGGCGGGATTTATCGCGCTCGTTTGCTCCGGCTTGAGTTGCGAATTGTGCTCCATCGCAGTGAGGAATCGCACCGCGCCATAAGGATCGTAACCGGCGTGCGCGGCAATCGCGACGCCGATCGCATCGGCCTGGAACTCCTGCGCCCGCGAGAAACTCGCAAGCGCAAGCTTCGATTTGGCGAGTGCAAGCGCCCCGGCCGCTGGATCGGTGACGACGTCGGTAACGACCCGGCTGACAAGGTCGGCTTCGCGCGCATGTTCTTCGCGAAGTTCGGCGTGCCGCGCAATGACGTGGCCCATTTCATGGGCCAAGACCGAGGCGAGCTCCGAATCGTCGTTGGCCAGCGCGATTAATCCGCGCGTGACGTAAAGCTGCCCGGTCGGTAAAGCGAAAGCGTTGACCGACTGCGAGTTGAGCACGATGACCTTGTAATGCAGGTCAGGCCGTTCGGATGCGGCGACGAGGCGTTCGACCGTCCGCTCGATCAGGGGTTGCAAACGCGGATCGTTGTATACGCCGCCATAGGCCGCGAGAATGCGTTGATGCTCGCGCAGGACTTCTGCTGGCATCGCCGCATCGGCCGTTTTTGCGGGCAGCGAAGCCGTAGCTTGCGGTCCGACGGCGGATGACGATGCCGTGCAGGCGGCAAGAAGCAGCGTGGCAAACAGGGCTGCTGCCCCACCAAGCCGGCAGGCCGTGGTTTCCAATCGTCCCCGTCTCACCGCTTCACCCAAGCCACAAGCCCGATCCCGTAGCCTCATCGCGCAGATCGACGCCGATCTCAGTCCCCGATCTCGATCTGCTCGGGGCGCCCGGCCTCGATCCAGGCGCGGTCCTCGCCGCGTTGCTCGATCCAGCCGCGAACCCTGATGCGGCGGCCCGCCAGAGCCTTCAAATCGAGACCCGCCGCCGCGAAACTGCGCTCGTTTCGTTTCAGGACCGTAACCGTAATATCACCGGACCGCCGCCGCCCGAAATTGACATAGATGGTGGCCCCGCTTTCGCGGACTGACGCCACTTTGCCCTCGACTAGCGCAAATTGGCCTCGGTGCGCCAGCACATCGCTCGGAATCTCGGCGTTGAGCACCCCATAATACGGATCGGCCCATAGGCCAAGCTTAGCCTCGCGGGCGGCCTTTTCCCGGCTGAGCAGATCGCCCGAGCAGGTACTGGCAATGCGGACGCCGACCCGGGCAAAACCGTCGCCGATAAGTTCCTGCTGGAGCAAGAACTGGTCGCCATCGCGCACGATGTACGCATAAGCGAGCAGGCGTCCGTAGCGATCGGACCCGGTCTCGGCCCGGCGCAGCACGACCTCATCGCCCCCGGCCAGCGCATCAAGCGCCGCGGCGGCGGCTTTCGGCGCGAAGGCAGCGTTCTGCGGGCCGGCAAGAGTCGGGACCTCGATTGCGGCCAAGCGGACCTCGCGGCCGTCATCGAGCACGAAAGTGCGTCCGTCGAGAATCCTGCGCACCATGCCGCGGGCGATCTCATCGCCGCCGCAGACCTCTGCCAGCGGCTGCTGTTCATCAGCTAGCGCGGGCGCCCTGCCGCACGTCGCCGTAAGACCAGCCGCAAATGCGGCCGCCAAGCACGCGTCCCACCACCCCGTCATGGCACCAAGCCAAAGGCCGGATTGCGGCGTTCCTGCGGCAGCGCTCGACCCGAATCGAACCCGCAATTCGATTCGGCAACAATGGCCAGCCGCTCGCGCCTGCCGCCAGGCCAAGCTGGGCAAGCCGCTTGGCGAATCGGATCTGTGCCGGTAACGCTCACGCGCATGCTGTTCTTTTTGACCAGCCAGCCGCTTTGGATTTCTGGCGTGATCATCATTGGCGGCGGCACGCTCTTGGCGACGCTGGGTCCGGCTTTGGTTCGCCGTTTCGTGGCGCTCGAACGATTGACGACCAACAATGAGATTGCCGGTTTCAAATTCGCAACGGTGGGCGTGCTGTACGCGGTGCTTCTCGCTTTCGTCATCATCGTGGTTTGGGAAAAGTTCACCAATGCGGAGCTTGAAGTGGTGCACGAGGCTGGCGCCGCGGAGAATATCTATCGCCTGTCCCAGGGTCTCGGCGACACCACTGGCGCCGACTTGCGCAACGCCGTCGCCGCCTACCTCAAGACCGCGATCGCCGATGACTGGCCGGCAATGGACAGCGGCGTCCCCGGCGCAAGCACCTCCACAAAGCAGGCGCTTGACGCAGTCTACACCATGCTCTCCGTCGTCAACGATCAGGCCAATCGCGCAATCGTTTCGGAAATCTTCCGTCAGCTTGATCGCATGACCGAGTCGCGCCGGGCGCGATTGATTGCCGCCGAGGGCGCCGTGCCCAACGTCATCTGGCTGGTGCTGCTGGGCGGAGCCGCGGTGACGATCGTTTTTACGTTCTTTTTCGGCACGGAGAGTCTGCGGGCGCAGACCGTCATGACGGCGCTGCTCGCACTCCTGATATTTTCCGAACTGCTGATCGTGGTCGCCATCGATCGGCCCTTCGCCGGGTCGGTCAAGGTACAACCCAATGCGCTGGCCCACGTGCTGGCGGATTTTGAATCGCACCCGGAAGAGGCGCGTTAGCTGACGGCGACCTGACGACGCGACGTCGCAGGCCTCCCTGTGGCGAGCCGGTCCCTTGCGCGCGGGCCCGGAAAGGGGCTCAATCAGCACGCGGTCTGATAATTGATCGGCTAATTGGTCGGGCCTGCAGAACGAAAACGACGGCCCAGGGGGAGAGTCATGAATTTTGTGCGCCCGCTCGCGGCATCGATTTTCTACGCATGTATGTTGCCCAGCGCGGTCTCAAGCGTAGCCTTGGCGCAGACCTATCCGGAGCGTCCCGTCACGATCGTGGTAGCGTTCGCGCCGGGCGGCGCCGACGACGCAACCGCGCGCATTCTCCAGGATCCGATGCAGAAAGCATTGGGTCAGCCGATCGTAGTCGAAAACGTCAGCGGCGCCGGCGGCATGATCGCCGCGGCCAAGGTCGCGCACGCCGACCCCGACGGCTACACGATCCTGCTGCACCAGGACGCGCTGGCGGCAGGGATGACGCTCTATCCGGAGCGCACATTCGACGCCGAGAAGGATTTCGCGCCGATCGGTCTCGTTAATACAACGACCAACACGCTCGCCGGCCGGCCCACGCTGCCGGCCAACAATTTCAACGAGCTGCTGCGCTGGATGAAAGAGCCCGGCCAGACCATCAAGGTGGGACATCCGGGCGTCGGCTCATTCGGTCACTTGGCCGAGGTGCTGATCTTCCAGGAGCTCGGTATCAAGGTTACGCAGGTGCCTTACCGCGGCGCAGGTCCGGCGCTGGTCGATCTGCTGGCCGGGCAGGTGGACTTAGGTCCGATCTCGGCCGTGGTCGCGACGCCGCTGGTCAATGCCGACAAGCTCAAAGCCTACGCGCTCATCGGCCACAAGCCGTTCGCCGGACTGCCGCAGCTCAAGACCATGGGCCAGCTCGGCTATGCAAACGCCGACATCGATTTTTGGCACATGCTGCTGGCGCCGGCGCGCACGCCGCGTCCGATCATCGAGAAACTGAACAGGGCGTTGCGCGTCGCGCTCGCCGACGCCAAGCTGCGCAAGACCTACACCGACGGCGGCATGGATCTATACCCGCAGGACGAGGAGACGCCCGAGGCAGCGAGCGCTTTGCTCAAACGCGAGATCAAGCTCTGGGGCGATGTGATCCGCGCCAATCATATTGCGACGCAGTAGATTGTCTCTGATCGCAGCTAAGGATGATCCGATTAAACAAGGCCTTGGTCCGACCCAGGCAATCATGTGCGTCAGGGTGCCTCCGATTTCGGAGGATGCTATACAGAGCGAGGTTCAGTGGACGGAACGGCGATCCGAACAGCAGAGACACGACACTCCTCAATCAGGTCCCGTAGCTCAGCCGGATAGAGCAGCGGTTTCCTAAACTGTTACTGTTGATCTTGCCCTGT
>Ga0193751_1000260_pt1 | contig 45748 bp, 43 predicted proteins | sample L1c2metaG_FD_143050 | JGI IMG/M metagenome (GOLD analysis project Ga0193751, IMG submission 143050) | Soil microbial communities from a riparian zone of the East river system, Colorado, United States - L1c2 | ecosystem: Environmental > Terrestrial > Soil > Riparian zone | place: USA: East River...
GTAACACCATCAATGTGAGGGACGACCGCCCGCCCTCCTAGCAAGCCGCGCGAAGCGCGGTACCAAATAGCGCCGTAGCGAGCGCGGCTTGCTGGAAGGCTGACCAGGGGCCCGTTACCCCATCTACGCTCTACCAAATTAAAAACGCCGCCCGGGATTAGGCGGCGTTTTGATTTCCTAAAGTGCAGAGGTTGTTAGGCGCGATATTACACTATAATTCGAAGAATTCAATTCTTGTAGCTGGGGTCAAGCCGATCGAGCTTGCGCAGCAGCGCCGGCCATACCAGCGTGGTCGAGCGCAATTCTTGCCGCTCCGGGTTTGCGAGCAGGCTGGTGTTCTTGTCCACGACCGCCGGATCGACCGGATAGGCCACCGGCCCGAGCATCCGGGTGCGCACCTGCATGGTGCAGGCCCGCTCCAGGTGGAACATGCGTTCGAAGGCGGAAGCAACGGAGCGGCCGACCGTCAGCGTGCCGTGATTGCGCAACAGCATGTGGTTTTTGTCGCCGAGGTCTTTCTGCAGGCGGGGGCGTTCGTCGTGGTCGAGCGCGATGCCTTCATAGTCGTGATAGGCGAGATCGAAGGTGACAAGCTGCGCGGTCTGGTTCAGCGGCAAGAGACCTTCCATGCTGCTCGCCACCGCGGTGCCGTCCGGCGTGTGCAGATGAAGCACGCAGCCGGCGTCCTCGCGAGCCTCATGGATCGCCGAATGAATCGTGAAACCGGCCGGGTTGATGCTGTAGGCGCTCTGGGTGAGCTGGTTGCCGTCGAGGTCGACCTTGACGAGGCTGGAAGCGGTGATTTCGTCGAACATCAAGCCGTAGGGATTGATCAGGAAATGATGTTCGCCTCCCGGCACCCGCGCTGAAATGTGGGTATCGACCAAATCGTCCCAGCCGTAATGCGCGACCAGGCGGTAGCAGGCGGCAAGATTGACCCGCTGGCTCCACTCGGCATCTGTCATTCCCGACGGCACTTCCTTCAGGCGAGCTTCCGCTGGCGACATGATTGTTTTTCTCCGATGAACTTTTGATTTCGAGCCTATTCGGGCGGCGGGTTTACAGCAAGCCGTCGCGCCGACGTGGCAGTCATGCTTTTGTAACGGCCGGTCCGTCTCAGGGCGCCGGTATAGCCAGCAGGCTGGAGATGCTGCGGCCGCGGATGTCGTAGACGCGGGCGAACACCACGTCGTCGCGCATGATTTCCACCATCAGCGGCGCAGTCAGGCCCTTGCAGTAGAATTCGCCGAGCGTCATCGCGAAATCGGCGGCATGGCTGTCCCAACCGATGGTGAAATCGGGGCCGAGCGCGACCTGCGCGGGACGCTGCGGGCCGCACACCGCGACCTTCCATTTGCGTCCGTGTGGCGGGACTTCCTGCCGCTCGGCGAGCTGCTCGCGCAGGCTATCGGAAGCCTGCTTGAACGCCAGACCCCAGTAGTCCAGCATGTAGTGGTCATCGGCGCCGCGCACCGTGCCGGCGATATGGTTGAAATGGGTGTATTGGTAGGGATGCAGCCGGATCATTTCGCCGAGTGGCAGCAATAGGCCGAACGAGAAAACGGCAATCGCCGCAGGCTGCCAGCTGCGGCGATGTTGCTTGAGCCAATCCATTCCCCAGGCGAACGCCGCGCCTGCGAGGACCGTCATCGGCGGAATGACAAAGATGAAATGGCGAATGCCGTTGTAAAGCGCGGGACGCTTCACCATCGCCACCGCAATGGGCAGCACGGCCGCGAGCGTCAGCATCAAAAAGATGGTCTTGCGCCGGCCCGGTACATCGCTGCGCGGTAGCAACAGAAACGTGGCGATGACAGCGGCGATCGACAGGCCGAGCAACACTTCCGGGAGTTGCAAGGCAAACAGCGTGGGCAAGTAGGACCACGGCATGTCCGGCACCAACACCAGCGCGCCGTCGAACATTTCCTTCCACGGTTTTTCGAAGAAATGCGAGAAGTAGGTGGCGGCCTGGAAGGGATTGCCGGGCTCGATAATCGACCACGGCCAGATCAGCCCCATGACGACGTAGCCCAGGATCAGGCCGGGCAGCAGCACATAGGCGACGTGGGTGAACCGCCGGGCGGCTTCACGCCCGCCATGCGTGCGAATCTCTTCGAGCAACATCGGCACGAAGCCGACCACTGCATAAATCAGGGCCAGCCCGCCGAGGATGCGCGAGCCGATCGACAGGCCGGCGCCGAGACCCACGATCAGGATGGTGCGTGGCGAAGGCGCGGGGTACTCCTCGGCCAGGCGGACCAGGCCGAGCATCAGGATCATCATCGCCACGGCGAAAGGCGCGTCCTTTGGATTCATGAACATGTGCCCGTAGAAGGTCGGGCACAGCGCCAGCAGCAACAAGGCTGTCAGCCCGGCCAACGGGCCGCCGACACGCCGGCCGAGCCGCCAGGTGACCGCAAGACCGATGATCCCCACGATCGCGCCGAGCAGGCGGCGTGTTTCGAACAGCTCGAGCGGAATCACCTTGTGCAGCAGGGCCGCCGCCATGTCGAAGCCGCCGCCATACATGTAGAGATTGGCGAACGACAGCGCGCCGGTATCCTTGAAGCCGGATCCGTACATTCGCAACAACAAATCGGCGTATTCGGCGTGGGTATAATCGTCCCAGCCCAAGCCATAGTCACGAAAGGTGAGGCTCGCCACCACTCCGACCACCGCAAGCACGACGATCGCGAGATCGTCGCAGGTCCGCTCTATCGAGCGCCGCGATGGCGTTTCGATAGCCGAAGTAGTGATCGCTGACATGGCTATAGGTAACCCGGTCCCTCTTGGCCCAGCTGGCGCTCCTGGGCCTCAACCCCGGCATCCATATAGCGCAGATAACTTTCCAAGTAATTGGGAATTGTGGCGTAATTTCCCTGATGCAATGCAACAAAGCTGTGGTTTGGCTTCCTTGGCAGGAACCAGCGTCGCATTTGCCGGTTGGCGAGGCGCAGAATATGACGGTATCGTGGCATCTGCGGCTTGCGATATTTCGAGCGCGGCCCTGGGGTAGGTTTGATGAATGTTGTGATGTTGGTTGCCGGGATTGGCTGCCTGTTGGCGGGCCTCCTGACGATCGGTTTCGGGATCCCGGTAAAGGAATTTAGTTTCGGCAATACCCTGATCGTCACCGGCGCGGTTGAGGCTTGCACCGGGTTGATCATCCTCGGCCTGTGGGCTGTCGTGCGCGAGTTGAGGGAGATCGCCCGGCGGCTTGGGCCGGCTGATGCCCGAGACGCGCTACAATCGACTGCGGCATCGTCGACACGCCACCAGCCAGCGGACGGTGGCGGCTTCTTGTTCAGCCGCGACCAGCCCGCGGCAGCGAGTACCGACAGTGCGCCGGCGCCATGGCAAGACGAGGCAGCGGCACGCGGCGCGCGCAATGAAGTTCCGCCGGTGTCGGCGCCGGCCGAGACCGCACCTGCCGCCAAACCCAGGCGCAATTTGATGTTTTCCTCCACATCGCGGAAGGAACGCGAGCGCGAGCAAGCGCGCGCGTCCGATCCATCCGCGGCCGATCTTGCTCCCACGGCGGCCGCTACGCCGCCAGCCTCTGAAATCAGCGAAGCGCCACCTGCGACATTCGACGACGCCTGGCCAAGATCGGACCGCTCACGATCAACCGAAGTGCCGCCTCAGCGGCGCAGCGGGCGTGCGCCGTCAACCTTCAGCGAGACGGCCGCAGGCGCCGCTGGCGCAGATCGCCCCGCGCCGGCGGTGCGGAACGAGGATCCGCCCGTGACGGTTCTCAAGTCGGGCGTCGTCGATGGAATGGCCTATTCATTGTATTCCGACGGTTCGATCGAGGCCCAAATGCCGGAGGGCATGATGCGGTTTGCATCAATCGATGAACTGCGTTCGCACCTCGACCAGCGCCCGTGACAGAGCGGTTTCCAGCGCTAGAGCCTTTTCCGTTTCGATTGAATCGAAACGGGGCTCTAGATTCTTGATTTGACGCGTTTTCTTGACGCGAACCGGTCTTCACTTCGCTTGAAAACGCTTTAGTGCCGCCGATTTGAAGTTCCTGCATCACCCGCGGCAAACTCGAACAGGAGCCTCAAATCGAAGAGCGGCACTAGCATGATAGGCTTGCTAGTACCCTTTGCTTTCCGAAGTTCGTTCGCGAAGACGCGGAGCCGGATTACGAACTTCGGAAAGCGGGTACTAGATGGAAAAATTGCCGCGGTTGTTCTTGTCACCGTCTGAGTAATCCGCTCATATTCGAAAGTAGTGCAACGAATCCGCAAGCGTATTGGCGGAGCCGGTTGCTGGCGACATCTATGAGGGTTCAGGCCATGACCGACGCCGCTGGCAAGACTTTTATCGACCTGACGGCAAACATCGTGTCGGCCTATCTCAGCAACAATCCGACGCCGGCTTCGGAAATTCCGGCCCTGATCGGCCAGATCCATGCGGCCTTGCTGCGGGTGTCGACGGGAAGGCCCGAAACCCCGTTGGAACCCGCCAAGCCCGCGGTTCCCATCAAGAAATCGATGACCCCGGATTACCTGGTGTGTCTTGAGGACGGCAAGCGCTTCAAATCGCTGAAACGGCATCTGCGCTCGCAATACAACATGACGCCGGAACAATACCGGGACAAATGGGGTCTGCCGCCGGACTATCCGATGGTCGCGCCGAATTATGCGGTAGCGCGCTCGCAGCTCGCCAAGAAAATGGGGCTCGGCCAGCAGCGGCGACGGCGTAAATAGATTTCGGCAAAGCACGCCCTCGGATCTGAGCTAGTGTGGTGGTTCAGAAGTTCTCATCATCAGTGGGGCGAGTCCGTCATGAGAACTTCTGAACCAAAACCACACTAGAATCATAGATTTCTAGTGTCCTTTCGAATCCGAAGTTCGCAAAGGTGGTTGCTGCAAGGGAGTGCGAACTTCGGATTCGGGACACTAGCGGGCGTGCCGGTTCTCGCCAGGAAGACGAGCCAACGAAGAGATTGAATGTCAGGCCGCGGCCAGTGTCTCGCGCGCATCGGCGCGAATGCGCTCCACCATCGCGCGCAGGCCGTTGGAGCGTTGCGGCGTGAGGTGCTCGCGGAATCCGAACTCGTCGAATACCGCGATCGCATCCGTTGAAAGAATTTGCTGCGGCGTGTGACCTGAATAAAGCGTCAGCAGAATCGCGATTAATCCGCGCACAATATGGGCGTCGCTGTCGCCCCGGTATTTCAGCAACGGTTCGCCGGTGCCGTTGCGCTCGACCCGCTTGGAGAGCCAGACTTGGCTGGCGCAGCCCTGCACCTTGTTCGCCGCCGAATGCTCGGCGTCCGGCATCGGATCGAGCATCTGGCCGAGCTCGATGACGTACCGGTACCGGTCATCCCACTCGTCCAGCAGCGCAAAGTTTTCTCGGATATCGTCGATCTTCATCGTGTCCCGCGCTCGATCCCTGGAGCCATATATAGGGTCGAAGGCGGCCAAAAGCGATATTGCCCGATCAAAAAGGGAACCCGTCCCCGGTCTATTTCAGGGCGACGCCGCGCCCCGCCACTCGATCTGCATGTCATCCGCGGTCAGCGTATCGCGAGGCGCCGCCTCCGCGAGCACTGCTTCGGTGCCGCTGATCGAGCCGGTATGGTCGGGTGAACGCTTGTCGATGATGATCTGGTACAGCTTGCGCGCGCCGCCCTGCGCGCGCTGGCCGATCACGGTCGCGGCCTGGCCGCCGACTTCACACGCCGCCGGCTGGCGCTTGCAAAACTGACTCATGTCAGAGACCGCCGCGGTGGCAGCGGACACGGCTTCAGACGCCCCCAATTGCGGCAGCTTTTCCGATCCCGGGGTTTTGTCTCTGGGCAACAGCACCAGCACCAGTCCGACCCAGAACACCAAGCGAAGCAGAAAAAACATTTCGCGACTCCGGCCGCCTCTTCGATCGTGACCTTGCAGTCCTCACTAACAGTCGTCGATAAATCGCCAGTGTTTGCATTGAAGTTAAATCGTCGAGAATTTGCGAAAATTTCGAATGATTTGATTCGGCGTAAATTTTCGATTGATGAAGGTTTTGGCAGATGATTTGGCCCACAGCCGCATCCACCATTTCGAAACCATACCGAACTCGGCCCGGAAACCCGGCGTTCACCATCCGCATCGATTGAATGGGCCTGGGCTGCTCAAAAACGCGGCGATGACCGCTCGTTCAGCCCTAAAGTTGCGCGCCTTAGCGTTCGCTTAATGTCGCTCTGACACGGTGTGGTAACGATAAAGGGGGCGTTCCGGCGCGACTGTTTCACGCAAAAAGCCGAGGCGCGAGTGCCGTGAGAGTCTTGAGTATCATCCGCGAACGTCTCGATGCGCTGTTGCATCCGTCGGCACGATATGACGCGCTGACGCGCGCGCGGCATCGCGCGTTCATCGCGCCGAGACTACTTGGAAGCCTGGCGGCCTTTGCGGCGTTTCCGGTCTATCTTGCGATGCGCGGGGTGCCCACCGCCCTTGAGGTTGCGGCCTTCGCCTGGCTGATCGCCCCGATCTTGCTGTCCTGGTTCCTGTCGCGCACCGGACGCTACGAGGCAGCCTATATGCTGTCGTCGCTGGCGCTCGCCGGTATTGTCATGGCGTTGGCAACGACCACCGGCGGCATCGAATCCTTCGCCGCGATCTGGCTTGTGGTTGTGCCGCTTGAGGCGGCGCTTTCGGCTTCGCGTCGCGTGGTTGGCTTCGCGTCGGCGCTGGCGGCGTGCGGCGCGTCGCTGCTGATCGTCCTCGGATATTTTCACCTGTTGCCGGCGGCTGAAGCTGATCCGGCGCGCGCCATATTGATGGCTTTCGCTCTGGCGTCGGCGACGTTCTATGCCGCGGGGCTTGCATTTGGCGCGGCGTCACTGGCGCGCACCAGCGTGCTGTTGCTCAATGTCGAAGAGGATCGATATTGCCTGTTGGCGCGAAACATGAGCGACGTGATTTCGCGCCATCATCGCAACGGCGCCGTGCAATTCATTTCGCCTGCCGCCGAGGCAATGTTGGGAACGCCGGCCGCGCGGCTGCTCGGACATGGCCTGTTCGACCGTGTCCACGTCGCCGATCGTCCGGCCTATCTCACCGCGCTTTCGGACGCGGCGCGCGGCGGCGAGGCGCGCAGCGTCGAATTTCGTCTGCGGCGAGACGAGCAACGCGATCGCGAACGCGGACAGGGCAGTCAGGTGGATTTCATCTGGGTGGAGATGCGCTGCCGGCCACTTGAGCAGGCGCCGGAAATGGCGACCGCATCGGAAGCCGGGGTGGTCGCCGTGATGCGCGACATCACCGACCGGAAAAACCAGGAACAGGCGCTCGACCTGGCACGGACCGCCGCCGAGCAGGCGGACGCATCCAAGACGCTCTTCCTTGCCACCATGAGCCACGAATTGCGGACGCCGCTCAACGCCATCATCGGCTTCTCGGAGATGATCGTCCAGGAAGACGCATTGATGCTGGATGCGCCGCGCCGCAAGGAATATGCCCAGTTGATCAACGATTCGGGCCAGCATCTGCTGTCGGTCGTCAACGGCATTCTCGATATCTCAAAGATCGAGTCCGGCAATTTCGAAATTTCGCCGGAGCCGTTCGCGCCGCGCTCCGCGCTGGTCAATTGCTGCAATCTGCTGGCCTTGAAAGCGCGGGAGAATGCGATCGACCTCGTCACCCGCGCGCCCGACAATTTGCCGGTCATGACCGGCGATCCGCGCGCGTTCAAGCAAATCGTGCTGAATCTGGTCTCCAATGCCATCAAGTTCACCGAACGCGGCGGCACGGTGACGGTTTCGGCAAGCGTCGAGGGACCGCGGCTGGTGCTTGGTGTGGCCGATACCGGCGTCGGCATCGCCGCGGAGGATCTGAAGCGGATCGGCGATCCCTTCTTCCAGGCCGGCAAGACCTACCAGCGGCGGCATGAAGGCACCGGCCTTGGCTTGTCGATCGTGAAAAGCCTGGTCGCCCTGCAGGGCGGCGAGATGACGGTGCAGAGCGAGATTGACAAGGGAACCACGGTCATGGTCGCGCTGCCGCTCACGCTCGCGCCGACGGCGGCTCAGCCCGTAAGCAATATCGCGACGCTCACGCCGCCGTCGCGCTCGGAAATCCAAGATTCAGTTCAACAAGATCAAGCTCACCAGGTGAAGAAAAGTGCCTAGACAAATTGCGGGGAATGACGACGTGCCGCGCCGCCGTCGTCGCGCCAAAACGATCGCGTTCGACGTCGACACCGAGCGCAACCTGGCGATGCGCGTCTTGCTGCATCGTCCCAAAGATACGATTGCGGGCGCGATTGCCTTTGCCGCCGTCAGCGCCATCATTGCCAACGCCCTGTTCCTGCAGGCGGGACGCCATCCGGCGCCGATGTTCGGTTCGGTCACCGCCATGCCCGCGGTGGCCGCCGCGCCAGCCAATCCATTGCCGCGTCCGCGCCCGGTCGAGACCGCCGCCGCTCAATCCGAATCAAGGCCTGTGGAGTTGAGAGCCGCCGATCCGCTGGCCAATCTGGTCAAGGCGACCAGCCCAGCGCCGGTTGCGCCAACCGCTGCGCCGCGGCCACCCGCGCCAGTTCCGCTCTCCTCCCATAACGACACGCTTGCGATCTCAAGTGCCGGCTCGCGAAAGGTGGCGGCGGTGCAGCGCGCGCTCACCGAATATGGCTATGGCCAGTTGAGGCCTACCGGCACGGTTGGTTCGGACACCCAGGCCGCGATCCAGAAATTCGAGCGCGCGCGGAAACTTCCGGTGACGGGCCAGGTGTCCGATCGGCTGGTGCGCGAACTAACGGCGATGATTGGCCACCCGGTCGACTAGCGCGTCGGGCCTACCTCGCGTCCGTGCACCGGAAATCAATTGCGTTGTTCAGAAAATCAAACGCGTTGAAGGAGCGGCTGCAAGCTCCGAGCATCCGTTACTTTTTCAATCGCAAAGACCGTTTCAATCAGCCGTTCCGATCTTTCTCGTCCGACGATCGGGCCTGTGAGATCGCGGGCTTTGTCGATCACTTCGGGGCGCGTCATCGGATTGCGCGGCGTGCCGCGAACGGCTGAGACCCGCTCCGAAACACGGGTCCCATCGGTCAATTCGATCTCGACCACCGCGACGCGAACCGGCAGCAGCTTTGTGAGCTCTTCATCGTAAACCAGATTTACCTTGGCGCGCTCCCTCAAGGCAGCTGTGTCGTGCATCCGAGACTTGTCGTGCGCGCCGCGAAAGGAAACGGTTTTGTCGAGCAGCATCACCGCGATCATGTGTTGCAGGCAGATGTCGGGGATGTCACGGTTGTCCACAACCGTGGCGACGGCAGGGGCGAGATGAACGTGAATGCGCTGCACCTCGTCGATCTCGAAGGGCCGCTTGCTGCGGATCGCCTGGATAGCGTCAAGTGGTCCCTGGATTGGTGAACCGACGGTCCATTTCTTGATATCGGTTTGCGTGATCTCGTAGCGCTCACCGAGCTTCTCGGCGAGCCGATCGGGCTGGGCCTTCGGGGCGTATGCAGCAAAAAAATTGTCCGCGCCCGAGAAAATATCATCAACGCCATTCCAGCCGGATTTCACAAGAAGCGCCGAGGTCACGCCGCTCCGTGCCGCCATGCCGCCGAATACGAATGCCTTTTCGATGTGATCGGTGTCGCGCCGCCACGCGCGAATTCCCGAGGACTGCTGTGCCGTATAGTCGAGAACCCAGCGCATCTGGTGCGTGTCGAGACCAGCACTGCATGCCGCGGCCGCAGCAGCGCCGAAGGTTCCAGCGATGCTGTGCGTGGCCAAGCTACTCTCGTAGCTGAAATTGGAATCGCCCATGGCAAGAACCACGCGAGTGCCGACGTCGTAGCCAAGCGTTACGGCTCTTAAGAGGCGCGCCCCGTCGATGCCAAATTCTTCGCCGGCTGCAAGCGTCGCCGGCACGACCGCGCAGCCCGGATGGGAGTGCGAGTCGTTGTGTGAATCATCCGTCTCATCCGAATGCGCCATCACGCCGTTGGCAAGTGCGGCATCGGTCGGAGCGGCGGTAAGAGCCGAACCCACGACCGTCGCGGCACCTCTTCCGCCATGTTCCCGGATGTAACGCTGAGCAGCTTGACCGGGCGGCAATTCCGAACCCGAGATCATCGATGCCAGGGTATCGAGTAGATGGTGCTTGGCGTGTTCAGCGACTTCCTCTGGAAGATGATGTGTACCGGCCGCGCTCATATACGTGCTCAGCGCGGTCATTGCCGTTCCGGGACCCGGTGCCTGCCCATAGACGCGCGCGGGCAGGCTAGACGCCATCGCAGTCATGGCTGTCATACCGAGAAGGCCACGTCGATTCATGGTGCCTCCGAACTGGCTCTTTCTTGAGGGTTTGCGCGTTGCTCTGCTTGGCGAATGCTTAGAATCCTCGTTAGGGCTACCCGTCAAAACTTGGCCCCGAACAGCGGTCATCGATTTCGGAACACTAGCTTCAACATATCAGCTGGCCTATCGTTCGTCTCATGCGATTGAAATCGAGCATATGGGTGGCGGCCTATTTGCGCCGCTGCCAGAGCGCGGGCGTGTTCGGCGCGGTGCGCCGGCGCGGCGCCGAGGAAGCGGGAGCCGTGTTCGTCAAGGTGGCGCTGCTCGACGGCCATGCGATGCTGTACGTGCCGGCGCCGCAGACGGTCTATGACGACAGCCGGCCGATCGAGCGTATTTTCATGCCGACATCGAAGGATCCCGTTCCCGAACCATCCGTGGAAGAACGTCTTCAAAAGGAAATCCGGTTCGATCCGGATGCCTGGATCGTGGAGACCGAGGACCGGGCAGGGCGGCATTTTCTCGATTTGGCGCGCGACTGAAAACTAACGCCCCGAGCCTTGCGAACCGGTCCGCGGGATCGCGCCGGTGCCGGGCGCTTGCGGCGCGGGACGGGTTTGAGGTGTCGCCGGCCGCGCGCGGTTGCGCTCGTCGTCGTAGAGCGAGGGACGGTACTTGGCGCGGGCCGCCGCCATGGTCGAGCCGCGCCAGGCGGCCAGCATGATCAGGGCGGATCGCTCGCTCAAGGTGTCGTACAGGCGCGACAGCCGGTAGACCATGTGGACCGAGGTGCCGATCTCGGACTTGAGAAACAGTAACACCCGCTGAAAAACCGGGCTCGGCATGCCCAGCGCCTTGGCGGCGCAGGCGAGCGGCTCGCCGCCGGGATCGTCGACCACCTGGGTCGCTACTTTCCACGGCAGGATCAGGGATTCGCCGAGTTCGAGCGTGAAGTTTTCGACGTCGGCGGCAAACGCCGCCATCTCCAGCGTCTCGATGGCGCGCGCCGCGCGCGGGGCGGGAATCCGCGGCGAAGCCTTCAATGGCGTGTCGGCGAGATTGAGCAGGATCAGGGCGCGCTCGCTCGCGCCGGCGCCGAAAAACATGCCGCTGATTTCGGCGGCGTCCGCCGGCTGCATCAACAAATTCGAGGCCAGGCGCAATTGCACGTCACTAGGCAGCTTTGCCTGTGGCGCCGCCGGGCGGATCGCAGCCGTCGAGCGTGCCGGAATTAAGTTCGCAGGAATATCTTGGGCGAGCGGCACGCGCGCATCGGGGTGAGAAGGTTTTAGCCCAAGTTGCTTCAGGACCTGGACGGGCGCGCCCGGATAGACCGCAAGCCTTGCCCGAACGGCCGCGCGGGTGGCGTCGTCGACCTGGTCGATCAGGCGGGAGGTGAGCTCGACGAACTGCCGCGCTTCGTCCTCGCTATGCGTGCTGGCCTGCACATAGAGATCGGTGAGCACGCGGAGCAAAGTGGGTCGGATGTCGACGCCCTCGCGGCGGGAGAGCGTCATCAACCCGTCGAAGCCCGGAAACAGCAGAGGAGTGGTCATGTCAGGGGTACGCGACTGAGTAAATTTTCTCCCCAGCAGCCTAGGGTGACTGCTTTAACATTGCGTTAAGGAAAACAATCCGTGAAACGGCATCGTCGCCTTTGTGCCATCGCCTGCAATCGCCGGATAACGATCCGTGACGGCGCCAAATTGGAGGCGGCGCGGCATTAAGATGCCGTTAACCACGTCCTGTTCTTAATGATGACCTGTCGCCGGCAAATCGCGCCAGAGCGGCAACCAGAAAGAGTTTGGCATGGGCACCATCGTTGAATTTCCGGCGGATGCGACATCGCGGCGCCCGGGCCCAACCATGGATGGCGTCGCGCGCGAAGCCTTGGCAACCATCCTGATCCTTCCCGTCGTCCGGATCGAGCGTCAGTCTGAGGAAACCAGCGGCGGCAGCGGACCGGAAGAAGGTGCCGCGCCAAGCCGCCGCCGTCGCCGGCGCTGACATCGGACATTCGATATGCCGGATACGACTTTTCCGATCCGGACCTGGTTACGGATGTCGATCTCCGCATCGGGGCTAATCGCCATCGGCCTGGCGATTGCGGGCTGCAGTGGCGGCGATTTCGGCCGCACCCGACAGGATTTCCTCAATGACGACATGCATCGCTGGATCGGCGCCGAGGCAACCGGCAGCGTCGGCCTGAAGGCGTCGCAATTCCAGCTCACCGACGGCGAACGGCAGCTTCGCGATCTGGCCTATCCCCTGATCGAACCGCCGCATTCGCGTCCGGCCTGGAAGAGCGTGTTCGGCGATTACGCGGTACTGCCTTCGCCATGGCGGCAAAAGGTGGTGTTCGATCACACCGCCTACGGACGTCAGCTGATCGACGAGCCACACCGCTCGCACGCCTCACGCTATGCGCAACTGATCGATGATGTGCGTGACGACATTTCCCGCTTCGAGCTGTTCTATGCCAATGCGATTGCCGTGCTCGATCTCGACCACAAGCGCAACGCGTCTCTCGCGCGCGTCTCGCAATTATCGCCGCGCGAACGCGCCGACGCGGTGGCCCGCATGGAGGAGAATTCCCTGATCGTGCAGTGGGTCCAGCAATGCCTGGAGCGGCGGATCTCGTCGTATCGCTGGGCGCTGGAGCGGCTGGTGATCCAGGCGCCGGCCAACATGGCGGCCGACGCCGATCGGCTGATCGGGGAGCTTGCCGCGCAGACCGCTAACCCGCCGGTCGCAGTGCAGCCCGTGATCGGGCATCCGCTCAGCTCGCGCGGCTAGGCCGTGTCGGCGGATTCGCCGAATTGAATGGAATTTCGTTCCTCTGATCGAGCCTTAATTTCCCATCAGCCGCATAAACGCAATCTATGACCCGGACGGGACATCCGAGCGCTTGGACCTTTGTCCAGAATTGCTTAGGCTCGGCCTGAGAGCATCGGAGGGCGGAATTGGCAATGAGGCGGCGCGAGTTCATCACACTAGTTGGCGGCGCGGCAGCGGCTTGGCCGGTTGCGGCGCACGCACAGCAATCTCGCCTGCGCACGGTTGGCTTCTTGCACAGCCTTTCGCCCGAGGCGGCCGGAAATGTCCTGGCGGCATTTAAGAGTGGTCTTGCGGACGCCGGCTATATCGAGGGACAAAATGTTACGATCGAGTATCGCTGGGCGCGCGGCCAGTTTGATCGGTTGCCGGGGTTTGCCGCCGAATTGGTCGCATCGGGCGTCGCGGTTATCGTCGCGACCGGCAGCACGGTTTCGGCGCTCGCCGCCAAGGCTGCTACCTCGGTTATTCCGATAGTATTCACCAGCGCCGACGATCCACTCAAGGTCGGGTTGGTAGATCATCTAAATCGCCCCAATGGCAACATAACAGGCGTCACCGCGTTCGGGACGGCAACCGCCGCAAAACGGTTGGAACTGTTACGTGAGGTGCTGCCCAATGGCATTGGCATTGCGCTTCTGCGCAACCCGAAAAGCCCGGTTGACGCCGGCGAGATAAGCGAGCTCAAGCTGGCAGCTCAATCGCTGGGTTGGAGGATCGAGGTCGTCGGGGCCAGCACCGAAAGCGAACTTGAGTTGGCGTTTACTGACATCACTGCCAAAGGCGCACACGCGATGATTGTCAGCACTGATCCCTTCTTCTTTGGCGTACGCAATCGCCTTATTGGGCTCGCGGCGCTCCACGCACTTCCAGCCATCTATGATTTTCGTGAATATCCAGCCGCCGGGGGCCTGATGAGCTATGGCACGAACATCGCCGCTCTTTATCGCCAAGTGGGCGTTTATACGGGAAAAATCCTGGCCGGCGCAAAGCCGGTCGATCTACCTGTCCTGCAACCAACGACTTTCGATCTCGTACTCAATCTGAAGACTGCAAAGGACTTGGGTTTGACCATGCCACCCTTTCTCCTCGCCCGCGCCACAGAGGTCATAGAATAGGGTAGCAAATTGGTCCGGCGCATGAGTCTCTTGTTGGCACTTTTCGGACCTCACTCGTGCAGTGGGTCCAGCAATGCCTGGAGCGGCGGATATCGTCGTACCGCTGGGCGCTGGAACGGCTCGCGATCCAGGCACCGGACAACATGGCAGCCGACGCCGACCGGCTGATCGGCGAACTCGCAGCCCAGACCGCCAACCCTCCGGTCTCCGCGCAGCCCGTCATCGAGCATCGGCTCAGCTCGCGCGGCTAGGCCGTGTGGACGGATTCGCCGAACGGAACGGAATTTCGTTCCTCTGATCGAGGCTTATTTCCCATCAGCCGCATAAAGGCGGTCGATGAACCCGCTTTGCTCAAGTTCATCGATAAACGTTGAATCAGCAATGTCGGACTCTTTCAGCGACGCTGCGGCCGGGTATTTTACCGCAAGAAATTCCCGCAGCGCCTTCATTCCTGGAAATGACGGCCGCGGAACCTTTTGAAATACCGGTACATGGAATGCGTACAGTTCTTCTGCTGCCTTTCGATCTTCGATCTTCACGTAGCGTTGCAGCAAGGGCACTACGATGTCCGGCCGCGTCTTGAACAAATGGATCGTCTCCACGAAGCCCTGCATGACGTTCGTCACAAGCGCGCGATCGGAGGCGATCAACTTGCGAGTAGTCGCGAATATCGAAGGCGTACCGAAGGAATAGATGGGAAAGGCATTCCAGCCGTAGCTAATCTGGCCGCTAAAGCGCAGATCAATCGGCAGCGCGCCGGCATCAATCTCTCCGGATGCCAACGCAGCAAAGATTCGATCGAACTTAATCAAAGGCAGGTAGGTCGCGGTGGCACCCGCTTTCTCGACCGTGATCCGAGCAGCCACGCTAGTTTGCCCGGTCTCGGTCAGTACACCGACTTTCTTTCCGCTAAGCTGAGACAGTTGGGTGATCTCCTTCCTGGTCATGACAAAGGAGTCGGAGAATTCCGATGTTGGCGTTGCCAGGATCACGATGTCCCGGCCTTTGAGGACTTCTTCCGCGACAGGCAAGGTCCCGGTGTGGGCGAACTCCCAATCGCCGCGGATGAGCCCGGCCGCAGCCTCTGGACCTCCGACCGCAATAGCCGGCAGCGTCATATCGATCCCTCGCTTTTTGAAGAGACCGGCTTCGGCTCCGAGCCACGCGGTGCTTTGCCATGTCGCGAGCAGTCCGGTTGCAACTCGGACAGGCTGATAAGTTGTCGGAGAGACTTGCGCCCAAGAAAAGCGCGATGCGGTGGGCAACGTGGCGGCGCCCGCAGCTAGATCCAAGAATGCGCGGCGGGAAAGTTTCATGGGTTCCTTCCGGCGTCGTCGCGCGCCCCGCGCTTGGACCTACAAATCGGATTTCGGCGCGTTCTGTTTCAGAACAGCTTTGGACGAAATACAACGCTTCCAGCCGTCAGACAAGGCGATCAAAAAAGCAGGCGCATTTCAGGAGAATTGATCGCGTTCGCATCAGCGCCTGGCCGGCGTCGGCTCGGTCTGCACCTTGCAGCTTGACGCCGCCAGCGAAGCCTGCGCCTGCGCCATCAGGCCGGGTTCCGGCGCCAGCGCCTTCAACACGATCAGCCCGGCCGTGGTCGGAGAATCGATGATCAAGCGGTCGGCGGCGGTGACATCCTCGTCCTCGGGCAATTCGGCGTGTTGAGCTTCGGTCATGAGATCGAGCTCGATCACCTTGCGGCCTGCGGAGCGGTCGTTGATGGCGTAATAGGCGACTTCATTGCGCGTATAGAACGACACCGACGTATAGGCCTGGCTGACGGGGACGGCGAGTTTAATCGGTCCACCGGACAGGTCGTAACGGCAGATCGCAACCGCGAATGCCGGATCCATGAAGGGCAGCGGCGCGTTGCTCGGATCGGGCAGCGGCAGCGGGGTCACCGCATTCAGCTTTGTCATCGGCGCAAGCCGCGAATAAGCGTCTTGGGTCGCAATGCGCGGCAATGCCAGCACGCTGACGAGATGCACGATGCCGCCCAATAGCACGCCGGCGATGATCGTGAACAACAGGCGAATCATGGGCAGCCCACGGTCGCAATCGACGGCATCGGCGCATCGCGCTGGGTTCGCGTTGCCACCCCGACCGGCGTATCGTAAAGCCGCAGCATCAGCGCGTAGCGCTCGATTCCCCCGGTGGGCAGCCAGTTTCCGGCGCGCGACCTCGCCGCCACCCGCACCTCGAACGCGCCGTCCGCGCCGCGGATGATTTCCTGGCTGGTGAAGCCGTAGCGTTGCAGCGAATTGGCAACCAGCCGTCCCTTCGAATCATAGAGCGTCAGGGTCCAGAATCGTGCCGCCGGGGTGACGCCGCTCACCACCACGTCGCAGCGGCCGTCGAGCGGGCGCTTGCGATCGTCCGCGGTCGCCGAGAACGCCACGCCGTCGCCGGTGCCGACCGGGAGCTCGCCGCTGCGGGCAATCGAGGCGCGCGAATAGGGGTCGACGTCGGCGGTGCCGGTTTTGGGTCGCGCGGTCCAGGCGCCGATCGTCAGCGTGCCGAGATCAGTGCCGCGTGTCGCCGTCATCCATGTCGCGCCAAGGCCGACGACGGTGGCAAGCATAAGTGCCAGCAAGGTGATGAAGATCAGCCGCACGTTAATTCTTGCGCGCCGGGGGCGGCGGCGCCGGACTTTCGGGCACCGCCGCGGCAAAGCTCTCGGTAAATCCCGCCGCGTTGGAGGACACCGGCTTGACCGGCTTGGTCGGGTCGCCGGCGGTCTTGGCTGCGTCGTCGAGCAATTTTTCCACGTGCACCAGGACGTCGGCACCGCGTTTGGTGAGCACCGGCGGCGGCGGCTTGATGTCCGCAGCCTTCTGCGCGCCATTGGCCGCCGCATTGGGGGAGGGGGCGGGAGCAGGCAATTTTGTACCCGCTCCGATGCCGGGGATCTCCTTGATCTCGACGCCCTGATGCGCGGCGACCATGATGTCGTGCCAGGTCTGCGCCGGCAGCGAACCACCGGTCATGCGGTTGGTCGGCGAGTAATCGTCATTGCCGTACCAGATGGCGCAGGTGAAATTGCCGGTATATCCGACGAACCAAGCGTCGCGATAGGCATTGGTGGTGCCGGTCTTGCCGGCGGTCGGAATGCCGTCAAGCGCCGCGCGCCGCGCGGTGCCTTCGCTGACGACGTGGCTCATCATCCCCGCCATGTCGGCGGCTACCGACGCCGGTATCGCCTGCAGCGGCTTCTTGCCGTCACGGTCGAAACGCCAGACCAGATCGCCGGCGCCGGTGCGGACTTCCAGCACCGCGTGCGGGGTGACCGATTTGCCCTTGTTGGGGAAGGTCGCGTAGGCCACCGCGTGCTCGATCACCGTGACTTCGTCGGCGCCGATCGGCAATGAGGGCGTGTCGGGCAGCGGCGCCTTGAGGCCGAAGCGGCGCGCCACCTCCACGATCTTGGCGCGGCCGGCCCGGGCGGGATTGGGCGACTTGCCGCCGAGCGCGATCGACAGTTTCACCGGAACGACGTTGATCGAGCGGGTGATCGCCTGGGTTAGAGTCACCGCGCCGGAATAGGAGTGGCCGTAGTTTTGCGGACACCAATTGCCGATGCAGACCGGGCCGTCGACGATGATCGAGGTCGGCTTGAAACCGTTGAGCAGCGCCGTCGTATAGACATACGGCTTGAAGGAGGAGCCGGGTTGCCGGTAGGCGTCGGTGGCGCGGTTGAACTGGCTGGCGCCGTAGTCGCGGCCCCCGACCATCGCCCGCACGCCGCCGTCGAGATCGGCGACCACGGTGGCGGCCTGGGTTGCGTGATAGTCGCGCCCGAACTGGCGCAACTGGTTTTCGATGGCGTCCTCCGCGGCGCGCTGCACGTTCATGTCGATCGCGGTGCGGACGACGAAGACACGCTCGTTGTAGGATTTCGGAAAGGTATCGACCAGCTTGCGCATCTCGTCGAACGCCCAGTCGAGATAGTAGTTCGGGGAATTCTCGTCGCGGCGATCGACGGCGGTGGCGGGATTGCGCCGCGCGCCGAACACCTGGCCGTCGGTCATGAAGCCGGCGTCGACCAGATTATCCAGCACCACGTTGGCGCGCGCACGCGCGGCGGGCAGGTTGATGTGCGGCGCATACTTGGTAGGCGCCTTGAACAATCCCGCGAGCATCGCCGCTTCCGCGAGATTGACGTCGCGCGCCGACTTGTTGAAATAGAAATGCGCCGCGCCGTCGACGCCGAACGTGCCGCCGCCCATATAGGCGCGATCGAGATAGAGCTTGAGAATCTCGTTCTTGGTGAGCCGCGTCTCCAGCCAGACCGCGAGGAACGCCTCGTTGACCTTGCGCTCGATGGTGCGCTCGTTGCTCAGAAACAGGTTCTTGGCGAGCTGCTGGGTGATCGACGAGCCGCCCTGCCGGACGCCACCGGCCTGCGCATTGGTCAAAAGCGCGCGCGCGGTGCCGGCTATGTCGATGCCGAAATGGTCGTAGAAACGCCGATCCTCGGTCGCCAGCGTCGCCTTGATCAGATTGTCCGGAAAATCCTCCAGCGGAATCGAATCATTATGCTTGATGCCGCGGTTGCCGATCGGATTGCCGTAGCGATCGAGGAAGGATACCGCGAGATCGGATTTCTTCAGCCAGTCTTCGTCGGCGGTTTCGCGAAACGCCGGCACCGCCAGCGCCAGCATCAGGATCATGCCGCCGAGCCCTATGGTGGCGGCCTCCGAGGCCGGCTCGATGAAGACCCATCGCTTCCAGCGGCCGACATAAAAGCGGTCCATGAAGGTGGAGTAGCGCTCATAGAGTTCGCGCGCGCCCTTGCCGGTCGAGAACAGCGTGGAATCGATGCGCGCGTCGAAATCCAGCATCCAGTGCCGGATTTTCTTCTTCCATTCCGTTGGCACGATCTTGCGCACGAGTGCCCGTTTTCCGATGTTCGTAACACTGCGCCTCAAGCGCCCGGCAAGCGGCCGTCGAGGCGTCTTGCGGGAATGTTACGGCAAACCCAAGGCGCCTTTGCACCCTAGTACCCGCTTTCCGAAGTTCGCGATCCGGCTCCGCATCTTCGCAAACGAACTTTGGAAAGCAAAGGGTACTAGCGAGCCTATAATGCTAGTGCCGCTTTTTGATTTGAAGTTCCTGTTCGAGTTTGCCGCGGGTGATGCAGGAACTTCAAATCGGCGGCGCCATTCTTATCTAACCGAGCAGGGTCCATAAACCAATGGTCGGGCTCGCGATTTCGATTCTCTGGGATAACTTTGTGCTCCGGCTTTGCCATTGCCTTTCGAACCATTGGGCTTGCGCCGGTGCGGGCGCAGCCCCTAGAACAACCCAGGCCTGAAAGCGTCCGGATTCAATGACCACCAAGTCCAAGCCGCCCTCGGACCAAGAGGGATTCTTTTGGAAAACCAAGACGTTGGAAGAAATGTCCAACGCAGAATGGGAAAGCCTGTGCGACGGCTGCGCGCGCTGCTGCCTGGAAAAGCTTGAGGATGAGGATACCGGCAAGATCTATTTCACTCACGTTTCCTGTAAATTGCTGGATGCAGGCCTATGCGCCTGCAAGGATTATCCACACCGCTCCGACCAGGTTCCCGACTGTGTCAGGCTCACGCCGGAAAACGTCCGTACCCTGAACTGGCTGCCGCCCAGTTGCGGCTACAAGCTCGTCGCCGAAGGCCGCGACCTTTATTGGTGGCATCCGCTGATTTCAGGCGACCCCAACACGGTTCATGAAGCCGGCGTCTCGGTGCGCGGGCGGGTGCAGGGAACCGAAGGCGAGATCGCGGACGCTGATCTCGAAGACCATATCGTGCAATGGCCGATGCTGCTGCCGAAGCTGGCTCGGGGCAAGAAGCGGCCACCATCCTGAAGGCTAGTGTCCTGAATCCAAAGTTCGCACTCCCTTGCAGCACCCACTTTTGCGAACTTCGGATTCGAAAGGACACTAGAAATCTATGATTCTAGTGTGGTTTTGGTTCAGAAGTTCTCATGACGGACCAGCCCCACTGATGATGAGAACTTCTGAACCACCACGCTAGTCCTGCTATCTTATCAGATGGTTGGATCAAACATTTGCGTTGCCACTCTCGCGGGACGCACCCATGCGCGGAACCCGCTGCCGCGACCTCGATCGGCTGCTTAGATTGGAGATAGATTCCAGCGGCCTCCGGTCGCATTGCCGAAACACCGCTCCACATGAACAAGTTCGAACGGCCAGGCCGCGAACCGGCTGACCAACAGACATTGCCCGCGGCGATCGCGGGTCTTGCGCGGGTACCTGCGGAGATCATCGATATCAGCGACGCACCGCCGATTTCGCCGCGTGCGCCGCTGACGCCGGGCGAAATCCGCACCATCCTGATGAGCCTGATGCTGACGATGTTTCTGGCCGCCCTCGACCAGACCATCGTCGCCACCGCGCTGCCGACCATCGGCCGCCAATTCCGGGATGTCTCCACGCTGTCCTGGGTAATCACCGCCTATCTCCTGGCGTCGACCGCGGTAGCGCCGGTGTTCGGCACGCTGAGCGACATCTACGGCCGCCGCGCCACGATTATCACGGCGATGAGCCTGTTCATCTCGGGCTCGATCCTGTGCGCCGTGGCGCCGAATATGCCGGTGCTGATTCTGGCGCGCGGCCTGCAGGGGCTCGGCGGCGGCGGCATTTTGCCGATCGTGCAGACCGTGATTGCGGACATCGTGACGCCGCGCGAGCGCGGCCAGTACCAGGCGTATTTCAGCGGGGTGTGGATGGCGGCCGGCATCGGCGGGCCGATTCTCGGCGGGGTGTTCGCCGAACATCTGCACTGGTCGATGATCTTCTGGATCAATGTGCCGCTGGGGCTCACATCGCTCGCCATGCTGCTGCCGAAGATGGGCAAGATCCCGGTGTTCCACCGAAGGCGCAAGGTCGACTGGCTTGGCGGCGTGCTGCTGATGGCCTCCGCCGTGGTGTTCATGCTGGTGCTGACCTGGGGCGGCAACCATTACGTCTGGCTGTCGCCGGTCATCATGGCGATGGTCGGGGCGTCGGTCGCGCTTGCGCTCGCGTTCGTGTGGCACGTCAGGAATGCCGAGGAACCCTTTCTGCCACTGCCGCTGATGGGCGGAGCGGTCGTGCCCTACGCGATGGCTTGCGGCGGCCTGGCGATGGGCGCGATGCTCGGACTGACCGTGCATCTGCCGCTCTACTACGAGGTGGTCTACCATCTGACCGCCAGCCAGGCGGGGCTTGCGCTGATCCCGCTGGCCGCGGTTTCGACCGGCGGGGCTGCGATTGCCGGCCGGGCCATGGCGCGCGCCAAGCACTACAAGCGGGTAGCCATCATCGGAACGCTCATCGCGGCGTTCGCGGCAGGCGCGCTCGCGCTGATGTCGTTGCCGCTGTGGGTGTTGCTGGTGCTGCTGTCGGTGTTCGCGTTGGGCCTGGGCACCGCGTTTCCGGTCAGCACGGTTTCGGCGCAGAACGCGGTTGAGCGGTCGCAGGTCGGCACCATTACCGGGGCGGTCAACTTCTTCCGCGCGCTGATGGCGTCATTTACGGTGGCACTGTTCAGCGCCATCTTGCTGATGGCGTTGGGGGCGGATATTTCACTTGCCGGCGAGCAACGCGGTCCCGTGAGTTCAATTCCGCTCGCCGATATGGTCGATGCATTCCGCTACGTGTTCGGCTCCGCCGCGGCCATGATGGTCGCCGCGTCGCTGTGCATGGTCCTGATGGAAGAAAAGCCGCTGGCCGGCCCGCCTCAACCGGTCGACATGGCGGAGTAGGGGGCGCGATGCGTTTTCTTGACGCGAACCGGTATCCACTTCGCTCGAAAACGCTATAACAGCGGCGCGAACCCTGTCTGAAATCTGCAAGGAGCCGGCCATGAGCAAACCCACCGTTGAGCAGACCCGGATGGGCGCCGAAGGCATCGCCTTCTGCATCGCGCGGACCCTGATCGAGCGCGATCCCTCGCTGAAGGCGCCGATGCGCGCGAACTTGCGCAAGATGTGGGAGCTATTGGAGGATCGCGAGGACCACGGCGCCGCCGACATGGTGGACACCATGATCCGGGCGCTCAACGATCCCGCCTTCTTCAAGCCGTAAGCTCGCGCGTTCAACTGGTGTGCTGCAGCCTGGTATCGATTTCCTCCCGCAGCAGGGTGAAGTCGATGGGCTTGGTCAGCAAACCCTCCGCGCCGCCCTCGATCGCCCTGCGTTTAGTGTCGGCATCGCCATAAGCGGTGATCATGATGACGGGAACGTCCGGCCGCAAGGCCTTGACCTTGGGCAGCATCTCCAGACCCGTCATGCCGGGCATGTTGATGTCCGACAGGATCAGGATCAGCGGCTGCTCGATGGTATTGGCGATGCGCACCAGGGCGTCCGCCGCCGAAACGGCAAAATCCATCACGAAACGCTGCGCGCGCAGGTCGCGCCGAAATTGCTGGCGGAACAGCGCCTCGACGTCGGGCTCGTCATCGACCACAAGAACCAAAACGCTCACGTCTGACCTCGATTCTTGTCTGAATGAATACTCGTCCGCGGCAAGACGACGGTGAATTCGGTGTACCGTCCGGGCTCCGTCTCGACGTCGATCCTGCCACCGTGCTGTTTCACGATGATGTCATGACTCATCGACAGGCCAAGGCCGGTGCCTTCGCCTGCCGGCTTGGTCGTAAAGAATGGGTTGAACATTTTTTCCTTCACCTCGGCGGGGATGCCGGTGCCATTGTCGCGAATGCGGACCTCGACCGCGTGGCCGAGGTTTCTCGTGGTTGCGGTGACGGTCGGCTCGAAGCCTGAATTGCCGATCTCCATCTTGCGCCTGGTCACCGCATAAAATCCATTCGAGATCAGGTTCAGGAACACGCGGGTGATTTCTTGCGGGAACACCTCGATCGTGCCGGCCGTGTCGTCGAAGTCCCTTTGCAGGGTGACATTGAACTGCGGCTTCTCGGCGCGCGCGCCGTGATAGGCCAGATTGAGGCTTTCATCGAGAAGCGCATTGATGTCGGCGGGCCGATGCTCGCCCGTACCCTCGCGCGAATGCAGCAGCATGTTCTTGACGATGGAATCGGCGCGCTTGCCATGCTGGACAACCTTCTCGAGGTTGTCCTTGAGCATGCCGGTCAATTCGTCGACGTCCACCCGGGTCCTGCCTGCGAGCGGGGCCGGTTTGAGCACGTCCTTCAGTTCATCGGTCAGTTCCGCGGAAAGTGCCGCAAAATTGTTGACGAAGTTGAGCGGATTCTTGATCTCATGGGCGATGCCGGCGGTGAGTTGGCCGAGCGAAGCGAGCTTCTCGGTCTGGATCAGGCGATCCTGCGCGGTGCGCAATTCGTCGAGCGATTGCGACAGCTCCCGGGTTCGCGCCTGCACCTCGTCGAACAGGCGGACGTTGCCGATGGCAATCACGGCCTGATTGGCGAAGGTCTGGAGCAGGGCAATTTGCTTGTCACTGAACGGATGCACTTCGGTACGGCGCAGCAGGATCGCGCCGATGCTCTCGTTTTCGCGCAGCAGCGGCACGGCGAGGATGCTGTGAATGCCCGCGGTACCCGTGTGCTGCGATAGTTCCCTGCTATCTGGAAATTCGGCACCCTCGTTCGAGAGAATGTCACGCACATGCACCGGCTTCCGGTCCAGGAACGCACGTCCGGCGGTCCAGTTGCGGCTGACCGGCCATCTCTCGAGATTTATCCCGATCGGGCCGTGATGGGCGCTGAAGCGCAAGTCGTCACCGTCCTTCAGGAGTACGACGGCATCATAGGCCTCGCAGAGCTCACAGGCGCTTTCGACAATGGCTTTGAGAACCGGCCCGACCTGCGTTGGAGATGACGCGATCACCCTCAGGATGTTGCCGCTCCCGGTCTGGTAGGTCAGCGCCTCCTGCAGATCGGCGGTTTTAGCCTGCACTTCGTCGAACAGGCGCACATTCTCGATCGCGATCACCGCCTGGTCGGCGAAGGTTTGCACCAGGTCGATCTCGCGACGCGAATATTGGCCCGTGCGCTTGCGCCCGAGCGCGAACACTCCGATGCCGCGACCTTCCCGCATCAATGGAACGAACAGGATCGACTTGAAACCAAGAGTCTCCCCGAATTTCCTAGTGGTCTCGGTGCCCTCACGCCCCACCTCGCCAATGTTGAGGATAGAACCCGTCTGCAGAGCGCGGCCAGCGATCGAGTTGTCGATTCGCAGTGGTGTTTCGCGCAGGAAATCCATGCGCGTTCCGTCAACTCCGGCCAGACCGCGGGCGATCAAAACATCGCCCTCGCGTAGGTAGAGCGCGCTAAGTTCCGCCTTACACAGCTCGGCGGCCGAGTGCGTCAGCGTGTTCATCACGGCATCGAGATCGAACGCCGAGCGACTGATCACCTTCAGCACGTCGGCGGTCGCGGTCTGCTGTTGCAGCGATTCCGTGAGGTCTCGCGTTCGCGCCTGCACCTCGTCGAACAGGCGCACATTCTCGATCGCGATCACGGCCTGATCGGCAAAGGTCTGCAGCAGCTGGACGTGATGTTCGACGAACGCTCCGGGCTCGACCCGGGTCACGGAGATCAGACCGATGGGTGTCCGGCCGCGCAGCAGAGGCACCAACAGCATGCTACGAAAACCGCGAAGTCGCGCCACGTCGCGCAAGGCATCAATTTCTTGTTCGGTATCGACGACCCGGAAAATCTCTCCCTTGCTGACCGCTTCGCCCCAGCTGAAATTCGACAGCGGAGCGGGGAACATGGCCTTGAGGGTTGCATCGGCTTCCGGGTTGGTGGACGTGAACGCCCTCAGATGCATCACACCGTCGACAAGTCGGAACACCGTGGTCGACAACGCATCGACCAGCCGCTTCGATCGTTCAGCGATGGCCTCGAACACCGGCTGTACGTCGGAGGGAGAACTGGCGATGACCTTAAGGATGTCGGCGGTCGCAGTCTGCCGCTCCAGCGCATCCCGGGTTTCGTTGAACAGCCGCGTGTTCTCGATCGCGATCAGCGCCTGATCGCGGAAGGATTCGGCCAGCGCTATTTCGCTTTCACCGAACATGTCGGGTCGTTTTCCGGCGAGCGCGAGCAGGCCGACGCATTCCCCCGCGCTCAGCAGCGGTAAGAACAGCGCCGAGTTGATGCCGTACGTCTCACGGATGTGGCGCTCGTGTTCGGGCAGGTCGATCGCTGACCAATCCGGCAAATGCAGGTTTTTCTTGCTGACGATGGCGCGCGACGGAAAGTTGGCGTCGGGGTCGATCGGCACGGGCGTAAGATCGAGGACCGGGCGTGATCCTTCCGATCCCACCAGAGCTGCTTGCGAGAAGGTAGCGCCATGGCAACGCAAGAAGAACGCCATGTCGCATTGGAGCAGCCGAGCGGCGGTCAGCACGATGGCGTCGAACACCGGCTGCACGTCGGTCGGCGACTGACTGATGACACGCAGGATCTCGGAGGTCGCAGCCTGGCGATCCCTTGCCGTGCGCAACTCGCCCTTCAGCCGGGCAAGCTCTTCCCGGAGATCGGTGTCGACGGCCGGGGGGAACGCGGTCATCCAATGAAATCCAGTATATCAAGTGCCCGGCATGCCGGGCTCGAAGAGCATCCAACAGAAAATTATCCGACTATTCCATCGCTAAATCAGCGAAAGAATATGAAATGCGACCCAATTAGTTAACCTATCTTTCAGCGCGTTCGTCAATGCACTCGCAACCAATCCGACCTAGATTGCACTCCGCCATTGGCCGGGGGAAAGCCCCTGGTGCTTCGATAGGAGCTTTGAATGCGGCAGCTGATTTCAGGCTTCCTCAGCGACGAATCCGGCGCCACAGCCATCGAATACTGTCTGATCGCGGCCGGGCTGAGCATCGTGATTATCACCGCCGTCAATGGCATTGGCAGCACCCTCAACACCAAATTCAGTTCGATCAACTCTTCGCTCAAATAGAGTCTTGCTATCTCTCCTCATTGAGCGCCCGCATCACCGCGATCCGCGCGAACATCAGCCAGCCGCCGCCGGTCTCCGCCGCATTGATCAGGTTTTCCACCGCGATCTGCCAGCGCTCCCCGTGCTGGACCTTTTCCGGCAGCTTCATGATGTAATCGGCGGCATCCTGTAGCGTCGCCAATCTGCGGCCGCCGGGCAGGTGTATCGGCTCATCGAAGGGTGCCGACCACGGCATCTCAGGAGGGCCGTCGCACTACCCCGCCTTTTTCGATCGGACCGGCGCGCGCGCCGGCTTGTCGGCCTTTTTGGGCGCCTGGGTTTTTGCTTCCTCCTTGCCCGCGCGCTTGCCGCTGATCGGCAGCAGCATTTCGCGCTGACCTTCGACGCGCTTCTTCGGCTTTTTGCCCCCGGCTTTGGCGGCAGCAGGAGACGCCCGTTCGCTGGCGAGGCTGCGCTTGAGCGTGTCCATCAGATTGATGACGTTGCCGCCAGTTTTCGGCGCGGCTTTTGCCGTGGGGCGAATGCCGCTGCGCTTCCGGTTGATGAGATCGATCAGCGCGGATTCGTAATGGTCCTCGAACTTGTCGGGCTCGAACTCGCCGGACTTCTGCTCGACGATATGCTTGGCGAGATCCAGCATATCCTTGGTGACCTTCACGTCCTGGATATCGTCGAAATACTCCCTCTCACTGCGCACCTCATAAGGATAGCGCAACAGCGTGCCCATCAGGCCCTTGCCGAGCGGTTCCAGCGCGATGATGTGCTCGCGATTGGTCAACACGACGCGGCCGATCGCGACCTTGTTCATGCTGCGAATGGTTTCACGGATCACCGCGAAGGCGTCATGGCCGACCTTACCGTCGGGCACGAGATAATAAGGGCGGATCAGATATCGGTTGTCGATATCGGCGTGCGGCACAAACTCGTCGATCTCGATCGTGTGCGTCGATTCCAGTGCGATGTCGTCAAGTTCCTCCTTCGACATCTCGATGTAGGTGTCGGTGTCGACCTTGTAGCCCTTCATGATGTCTTCGGCGGCGACTTCCTCGCCGGTGTCGGCATCAACTTTGGCGTATTTGATGCGATGGCCGGTCTTGCGGTTGATCTGGTTGAAAGAGACCTTTTCGGTGTCCGACGTCGCCGGATACAAGGCGACCGGACAGGTCACGAGCGAAAGGCGCAGGAAACCCTTCCAGTTGGCGCGGGGGGCCATGGCATACTCCGAGAACACAACAGACGAAAAGGCCGAGGATATCACCGGGGAACCCGGTTTCAAGCAAGCCGGACCGGGAATCTCCCAACGGCGTTAACTGTGGTGGCAGACTTGGGCGGGCCTGGGTCACGGCAACGGCGGTTCCCGGAGGCTGTCGGAGGCTGGGGAGCGGCCAAGTGACCGGCCACCTCCTTCCTCAGGTGATGCGGCATCGAACCGCCGCAAGGCCCGGAACATCATCCAAAATGATGCGTTGCCCCGGCAGTTCGCGCCGGAATCCGGCGCGACATCAAGCCAATAGAGGCCAGCATGGCTACGCGACAGCAACATCAGATCGTCGAGACCCCGACCCAAGCGCGGCAGGCCGAACCTGGACCCTCGGTGCTCGCTCTCCTCGTAGTCTCCACCGGTCTCGTGGTCTTGATCCTAGGCGTGCTCTGGTTTGTGTTATTCCGTACTTGAGACGAACAGCCTGGTCCGGCCGCCGGGGTATCGACCGGGTCGCCGAACAATGTCCGCCCGGGAAAATGCCATTGAGAAAGTTCCCGCTCAAATAGAGTGGATGGTTTGGTCCGCCCCTCGGCGGCTGTTTTTCCGGAATTGCGAATCGCGCATGATGACGCCCGAGCGCTTCGCATTGATGATTTCCGCGGCAGCGTCGCCGCGCAAAAGATTACGCACAGAGCCGTAGTTTTCCGGCGTTCAGAAACATGATGTCGTCACAAACCTGGCGATGAAGATGTTGCCGGGGTGACAACCGGACGAATGCTATGCTGACTTTTCTCTTATTGACGTCGATCTTCATCGCGGGCTTCTGTGTTGGATACGCTGCCCATGCATGGCGGTCGCACAGGCGCCACGCGCAACAGCTGACCTACGCGTCTCGCAATGCCCAACGGCAGACTTCGATGTTCGGGCACGCTCGCCGGGCATTTTGAGTCCACGGCCGGGCGATTCCGCCGCGGCGCGTTCGGGCGAGGTGACCTGTATCGCTGGGATAGAAGAGCGTTGGAGCAAAAATGGCCGGACAATCCCGTCGTCGTTCGGCAGGGTTGGTCGGCGTGGGGGTCCGGACTCCAAGCCGGTTGCCGACGTTTAGGATTTCTAAACCAGGATGGCGGACCTGGTGTATGTTGCGACCGCGGCCTGGACCGGACATACACCGATGTTTCAGCTCTTTTTGCGGGCCCGCGTGGACAAATATCTGAGGGCCCGGCAGGACAACCAGAATCTCGAAGCCCGCTCCGTCGACCGGGATGCTGCATCCGACCGGTCGCGCGTCGGTTCCATCCTGGAGGCCATCGAACGAGCGCTGCACGCGGCGGAGCAGGAACATTCCGACCTTAAGCAGCGGATCGAGCACGCGTTGGCGCGCGCTGCGGTGACGTCCGGAAGCGGGACCGAGGAGCAGCTGCAACGCGAGCCGCTCGATAGCCATCATCACGACCCGCTCAGCACCGAAATCGCCAATGGACAGTATCGCCTCAAGGAGCTTGCGGCGGCGATCACGCATTTCAAGTTTCTAAAGGCCGCGACGCTGAGCAGGTTTCCCGACCATAAGCCCGTGGTCACCGGCGGCTAACCATCGACGGGGCGCGGCGGCGCCAGCCTTCGGCTTTCAAGGCATTTTTGCGGGCGCTGGCGTCACGCCGGTTAAACGATCGACCCGCTTTGGTTAACAGACCGCATCCCACGAGCAGCGCATTTGATCCGACTACGGGCCAAAATGGAAATTCGTTGGCGCTAGCCTTGTCTCAAGACGGGAGAGCACCATGAAGAAGATTTCCATCGTCACGGCCGCACTCACAGCGCTCGGCATCGGCCTGCATCCGGCTGGCGCCAGTCTGCTCGGCATGCCGCTCAATTTGAAAGTCGCAATCGAACTCCGTGACGTCGATGCGCCGGTTCCCCCCTGCCTGTTCTATACGGATGACGTCTTCGCCGGCCCGGTGCTAATCAGGGGCTGTTGATCGGCTTTAACGCAAGCACGATTCGGGTTGGACATCGCCGCTTGCGAAAAACGGGCATCGATCGGAGATGGCGTCGCGCAGACGATGCGGCCGAGTGTCATCCAGCCTGTCATGGCGGATACCCTTTGAATCTTGGCTGGTGGATGAGCTACAACCCGTTCGATCTCATCCTGTTCGCCGCCGCACCGGTGGATTTCCGAAACATGATTGGTTGAATATCGTTAACTCCCGAGCGATCCGCGCCGGTACCGCAGCAGCCCATGAGCATGACTTACGTCATCCCGGACATCCACGGCCGATATGATCTGCTTTGTGATGGTCTGGTTGAAATTGCCGCGCGTCCGCAAGGCAAGGGCGGCGTCATTGTCACGATCGGCGATTACGTCGACAAAGGGCCGGAAAGCAAGGCTGTCGTTGACCGGTTGCTGTCGGGCGTTGGCGAAGGCTTCAGGTTGGTTGCGCTGAAGGGTAACCATGACGCCATGATGGTGGATGCGCTGCGCGATCCCTCCAAAATGACCGCGTGGATCGGAAAGGGCGGCGACGCCGCGCTCGTCTCCTATGGGGGCGATCCCGCCGCCGTGCCGCAAACCCACATCGATTGGCTCGACCGACTGCGGCTGACACATGTCGACGCGCACCGTCTCTATGTTCACGCCGGGGTTGACCCTGACGTCCCGCTGGATCGGCAGAGCCAGCAGACGTTGCTGTGGAAGCGCTATCCGAAGGGATTCGCCGGGGGCTTCGGGAAATATCACGTCGTCCACGGCCATGATAATTGCCCCGACGGCCCGCTGTTGTACGAGGGCCGCACCAACCTCGATACGCTCGCCTGGCGGACGGGGCGGCTGACCATCGGCGTTTTCGACGATGACCGATCGGGTGGTCCGGTCGATTTTATCGTGATCCAGGGCGCGCCGGCGGGACGCTAGTCGGAGGGCTGCGGCCAGCGCTCTTGGGGCTTCCGATTCGCCATGTTAGGCGTTGGGCGTGGGGGCTGGAACCCTCAAAAAGCGGGCCGCGCCGGGCCGGCCAGCGCCGATGCGATCCATGAAGAAAAAGTAATATTTCGGTGTGCGCTCCGTTCATGACCCGTTCACGCCGACCGGGCTCATCTGATGTCTGAAGTTGTACCGTTCACATTCGGAGATCCCGCGTGCGCCTGCTTGTCGTTGAAGACGATCCTGATCTCAATCGCCAGCTGACCACGGCGCTGACCGATGCCGGTTACGTGGTCGATCGCGCGTTCGATGGCGAAGAAGGGCACTTTCTGGGTGACACCGAACCCTACGACGCGGTGGTCCTCGACATCGGGCTGCCGAAGATGGACGGCATCTCGGTGCTGGAAGCCTGGCGACGCAACAAACGGATCATGCCGGTCCTGATCCTCACCGCGCGCGACCGCTGGAGCGACAAGGTGCAGGGTTTCGACGCCGGCGCCGACGACTACGTGGCAAAGCCGTTTCATCTCGAGGAAATCCTGGCCCGGATCCGCGCGCTGCTGCGCCGCTCTGCCGGCCACGCCCAGTCCGAATTGACGTGCGGCCCGGTGTCGCTGGATACTCGCACCGGCCGGGTCAGCGTGTCCGGCAATCCGATCAAGATGACCTCGCATGAGTACCGACTGCTGGAATATCTCATGCATCATACCGGGCGCGTGGTGTCGCGTACCGAACTGGTCGAGCATCTCTACGATCAGGATTTTGACCGCGACTCCAATACCATCGAAGTGTTCGTCGGCCGCATCCGCAAGAAACTGGATGTCGACATCATCCAGACCGTGCGGGGGCTCGGCTATCTGCTGACGCCGCCGTCGCCGGGTACCTGATCACGGCTGTTGATCAGCCACCTGGCGCTATGCTCTGGTTCGAGCATGAGCTTTTCTGAGAACCGGTATCCATCCATCGGGTCGCGGCCCACGGGGATACTTTTCGGGATGTTGCCCTGATGCGCGGCAGTTCGCTTGCCACCCGGCTGTTCCTGTCCGCGACCGCCTGGGTGGTGGTGATTCTGGTTATCACCGGCATCGTGCTGTCGTCGGTCTATCGCGATGCCACCGAGCGCGCTTTCGATCGCCGCCTCAACCTCTATCTGCGCACCCTGGTTGCGGAAGTTGCAACCCCGGATGAGCCGCCTGACCACCAGTTTCAGTCCCTCGGCGAACCATTGTTCGAACTGCCGCTGTCCGGCTGGTACTGGCAAATCACCCGCACCGATTCCGACAAGGCCGAGATACGCGCGTCGCGCTCGCTGTGGGACAAGAAGCTGCCGAGGCTCGAAGAGCATGGCGCCGAGTTGACCGCCGCCGGCATTCGCCTCGGCTATGTCGAGGGCCCGGAAGGCCAGAACCTGCGGATGGTGGAACGGCCGGTCGATCTCGGCGCCGACGGCAAGTTCCTGGTCGATGTGGCCGGCGACGCATCGGAGATCTTCGACGAAACGCGCAGCTTCGACTACTATCTCGGCGGCACGTTCGTGGCGCTTTCGATCGTGCTGGTCCTGACCACGATCTTCCAGGTCCGCTATGGCCTGGCGCCGCTAAAGCGCATTTCGGATTCGATCGCCGATATCCGCTCCGGCCGCGCCGAGCGGCTCGAGGGCGACTTTCCCGTCGAGATCGCGCCACTGGCGCGCGAGACCAATGCGCTGATCGAGGCCAACCGGGAAATCGTCGAGCGTGCCCGCACCCATGTCGGAAATCTGGCCCACGCCATCAAGACGCCGTTGTCTGTGATCGTCAACGAAGCCGCCGCGCATATCGCCGATCCCTTCGCGACGAAGGTTCTGGAGCAGGCCGATGTGATGCGTGATCAAGTGGCTCGCCACCTGGAGCGCGCGCGCATCGCCGCGCGTCTCACCGTCATCGGTACAATCACCGAGGTCGCGCCCGCGATCGATGCCTTGCGGCGGACCATGGAGAAGATCCATCGTGGCCGTGGCATCGGTATCGAAGTTGAAGCCGACCCGCAGGCAAAATTCCGCGGCGAGCGGCAGGATCTTGAGGAGATGGCCGGCAACCTCGTCGACAACGCCTGCAAATGGGCGGCCTCGCGCGTATTCATCGAGGTGGTGGTGGAGAAGCCCGCCGCGCCTGGCGCCGGTCCGATGCTGAGAATTGTCGTCGACGATGACGGGCGCGGGCTCTCGGCGGACGAACGCGCGCAGGTGTCGCGCCGCGGCCAACGGCTCGACGAGTCCAAGCCAGGTTCCGGGCTGGGGCTGTCGATCGTGGTCGATCTTGCAGGGCTGTATGGCGGCAGCCTTTCGCTCGGCTCCGCGCCGATTGGCGGGCTGCGGGCCGAACTAAGGCTGCCCGGGGTCTAGGGTCCCGAATCCGAAGTTCGCGCTGCCCTTGCAGCACCCGCTATTTGCGAACTTCAGATTCGAAGGGACATTAGAAATCCATGATTCCAGAGTGCTTTCGGTTCAGAAGTTCTCATGACGGATTAGCCGCATTGACGATGGGAATTTCTGAACCACCACACTAGACGGTCCGGGGGATCGCCGCTGTTTCGCCTGGCAACGGCGACCTGAAGCGGCCGCGCGGATCGATCATCCTAAACGACTTCTTAACGCCGGGGCTTTTAAGATGCCCGGTGGACGCATTCTGTCGTCCGCGCGACATCAGCGTGCAATTCGGGCGCATGAGCCAGACATCAACCGAGCGGCTGAGGGATTATCTCGCACAGCTTCCGCCACAGTCACAGGCGCTGCTGATGCGGGAGTTCGAGCGCGCCATCGAACGCGGCGAAGAAACCACGGTCGCCACCTTCGTGCTCGAACAGTTGCGCAAGATCGTGCGCGGAACCGACGAGGCGGCGCGGCCGCGCACCGACGATCCTGCGCGGCTCTTGTTCCGGCCGCTTGAGCCGTTTCTTGTCGATGGCAACGTTCCGCTGCGGCCGGGCCAGATCCGCCGTGCGTCTCTGGCGCCAATGTGGCAGTGGCTTGTTCGCGAAGGTGCACCAGGCCAGGCGCGCGAATTCGAAGCGACGCTGTCACGAGGACCTGAAACTGGAACCAGCTCCGAGATAGAAGCCGCGGTCCGGACACTTCAATTGGCGGCCGCAGATGCGATCATCAAAACGGCCACGCCGGCGCGCGGCACGGACCCGCGGCGGGCGCTCGCCCGGGTAGGCCGGCCCGATATGGTCGAGGATCTATTGCCGATCGCTTCGATCTTGCAGGCCCGCGAGGCGATCGACACCCTGAGTAGCCGGCTCCCCAGTTTCTTGCGAATTTTCGGTGATCCGCAGATCGCCTCGGTAGGGGCCGCGCTCAACGTTCCCACGCTGCAAACGCCGCAACTGCTGCCTTTTGCGCTATCACTGGTGATGCAGCGGCTGACCGCGCCGTGGCAAATCATCCGGCTGGCCATCAGGATGGCCGCTTCCGATGATGAAATTCGCGTGGCCGCGACCCCGTATGGCGTCGCCGTCACCATTGCGCTGCACGATTTGTCCTGGCTGGCCTCGACGCTGCGAGCGGATATCAGGCGCGGACATTTTGACAATGTCAGCGAGCATCTGAAAATCCTTCATGACGGCGTCCGCGGCTTGCGGACCGAACTTGATCTGCGCCAGGATTCCACTTGGGGTAAACAGCTGGCATCGATCCGGACCGATATCTCCAATGCGCTGCAATCGGAAATCGACAGCGTCCCCGGCCGTGTCCGGCGCCTGCTGCGTCAACGCGCCGACAAGGATATTCCCGCCGGCGCTCGGCTCGACGAGACCGAGGTTGACGAAACCGCCGCACTGATCGATTTCGTCGCGGTATGCCGCACCTATGCCAGCGAACTGGCGATCAATGAGGTCACGCTGCGGACCTATTCCGATCTGCAGCATTATGTCGAGCAAGCCACCGAGGCGCTGGTGCAATCCCTGCGCGGCAGCGAGGGCAAGAACCGCGCCTATCGTCAGATGCAGGTCGCGGCGGCAATCCGCTTCTGCGACGTATTGTTCGGCTCCGACTATGCGTCGTTGATGAGCAGGGCTGCCGAAAATGCCGTGACAGTCGACCGCAAATCGTCGCGCAACGGAAAACAGGGCGGCAGAAGCTAAAGTCTACAATTTATGGTTGACGACGTCTGGGCGGCAACGTATGCGTCAGGGCATGAGTCCGGCCGTCAATTTCATCGAGTTTGAAAACCGCGTGATTTCGGCGACCTATCGGAACCTGATGATTGGGGCGAGGGTCCAACTTGTCGACAAGACCAGCGGGAAAGCGTTACAAGAGCCGCTGATCACGATCACCTCGCCCGTCCCCAGCGGCTCCTTACGGATCAGCCTGCCGGCCTGGATCTCGGCAGGGGATTACTTCCTGAGAGTGCTGAACGGGCATGGCGAGTGTGCCGCACAAAGTGTTGCGTTTCGGGTCGGCTAGCCCAGCTTTGAATTGGCTTACAATCCAAATTGGCGCGCTTCAGGTTTGCGGCCGCTTTCGTCACGAGTTCGCCGATCGCGCCTTTGCTAAAGGCCTAGTCTGAGAAAGCAGGGACGGTAGGTCGTTATTTTCGCGAGGCGGGCAGCACTCAGCCTATCGGAGCATCAACTCGCGCCGCTTCGGTTACTGGGTGCCTGCTGCGTTCCAAATATATACCCAAACAGGCCAGTCAAAAGCGGCATCAAGAGATTTAGCAAGATGAGTTGAGCCTCTTGAATCCAGGAGGCGTGAAAACTCTGCCGATGCTCGTTAATCTGTTTCGAAAGATCCGTCAGGAGCCTAACGCGTTCGAGCGCAGGTGACGCGGCTACAATCTTTTTTTCAGCATCGTCGAGTATTCCTGCGCAAGCAGTAAGTGCGGTGGCGCGGGCGCTGCTATCTGACGGGAAAGGTGTGCAGCTATTAAGTGAAGCAAATTGCTGATCCGAAACTGCGCCGATTCGTCTGAGGTTCTCAAAAAGCGATCGAGCCATAGCTTGCTCTTCGGCAGCGAGCGTCAAATTAGGATCGAGCGCGGCATTTCGGAATGCTTTGGTATATTTATCGATCGGAAGTTGACCTAAAGGGTCCGAGGCCGATGTCGCTTGCGACAGGACCTTTTCATAGATGCCGGCCTGACGGATGCCATAGTGCCACTCGCTGGTCCAGAGATAGGCCATCAGCACGGCGAGAGAGATTCCGAGAATACTCAGCACTATTTTTGCGAGTTGCAGGCCTGCGTAGGTCACCGGCGGCATGGGAGACGCCGTAATGCCTTGAACCACCTGAGGAACAACAGCCTGAGCTGCTGCTACATTCATTCCGTCGGGCGTTACATTGATCCCTGCGACGTTGGGAGGTTTGGCAATTTCAACGTTTTTCAAATCAATCGCTGGCATGCCTCCTCCTGCGCGCCGTCACTCCGCCTGCTTCGTAACACTCTCAAGACTTGGCATCGCGAGGCGACTAATTTTGTCTCCATCTTCGGTTGAAGACAGCACGAGCCTACCCTTGGCTCGTTCGTCCACAGCCCAGTTGAATAGCGTAAAAGCATCACGCGCAATGTCGGTCACTTTTGGGTTTCCCCCCATTTTGTCTTGAAGTTTTTGAATGACCTCATCGGGAATTTGAACGCGAACTTCTGCCATTTTGCAATCTCCTATTGAATAGGTTCTCTATTGCCGACTTTAATCCAAGAATGATCCGATTTCAAGCCATAAAATATCCAATTGTTATCCGATTTCCGTGGCTCTTCTCTTGTATAAGCTGCGTCGGCACTTGTGTGTAAGCGCCTGTTCCACCGGAACCCGTTTCATGACGCTGTGGTTTGTGTTCGCGCTGATGACTGCCGCGGCGATCTTCGCCGTGCTCTGGCCGTTGAGCCGCAGCAGCCGTCCGCAGAATGAAGGCAGCGAGGCGGCGGTCTACAGGGATCAACTTGCGGAGATCGATCGCGACGTCTCCGCCGGCCTGATTAACACCCCCGAGGCGGAGGCCGCGCGCGTCGAAATCAGTCGCCGGCTGCTGGCCGCGGCGGACCATCGGCGCGATCCGCCCTCCCGGTCGAATATCAGGTTGCGCCGCGCGGCGGCCGTCATTGCCATTGTCGGCCTCCCGTTGGTGGCGGTGGCGCTTTACTATCCGCTCGGCTCGCCGGACCTTGGCGACTTTCCGTTGGCCGAGCGCACCCGGGCGCCGGACGGGAACCAGCCGCTGGACAATCTGGTGACGCAGGTCGAGCAGCATCTGGAGAAGAATCCAACCGACGGTCGGGGCTGGAGCGTACTTGCGCCGGTGCTGGCAAGGCTCGGCCGTTTCGACGACGCGATCCGCGCCTTTCGCAATTCGATCACCTATAATGGCGACAGTGCCGAGCGCCGGGCCGATCTTGGTGAAGCCCTTGCCGCCGCGGCTGGCGGCGTCGTCACTGCCGAAGCCAAGGCCGAATTCGAGCGTGCCATCGCGCTGAATGCGGAAGAGGTGAAGGCGAGCTACTTCCTGGGCCTTGCCGCCGAGCAGGATGGCCGCTCCGCCGAGGCCGCCTCGATCTGGCGCGGGATGCTGGCAAAGGCGCCGGCGAACGCGCCGTGGCGCCCGCTGGTGGAGGCGGCATTGTTGCGGGTCGGCGGTTCCCCGGTTCCGGCGCTGTCGGACGACGCGGTAGCCGCGGCAAAAGGCATGAATGAGACCGACCGCAGCGCCATGATCCGTGGCATGGTCGATCGTCTGGCCACCCGATTGAAGCAGAATGGCGACGACGTGGAAGGATGGTTGCGGCTGGTCAGGGCCTATATGGTGATGGGCGACGCCAACAAGGCAAAGGGCGCGCTGACGGACGCCCGCCAGGCTGTTGCGAAGGATCCGGAACGGCTGCGACAACTGAACGAGGGCCTGAAAAATCTCGGGCTTGATGGATGAGCAGGTGCCGAAAAGTGTGAAGCGATTTTCGGATCGCATCACGCGCAGAATGGGGGCGCATGATGCCGAAAAGTGTGAAGCGGTTTTCGGTCACATCATGCGCAGAATGGGGGCGGATGATGCCGAAAAGTGTGAAGCGGTTTCCGGATCACATCACGCGCAGAATGGGGGCGATGATGCCGAAAAGTGTGAAGCGGTTTCCGGATCACATCACGCGCAGAATGGGGGCGCATGATGCCGAAAAGTGTGAAGCGGTTTTCGGATCACATCATGCGCAGAATGGGGGCGCATGATGCCGAAAAGTGTGAAGCGGTTTTCGGATCACATCATGCGCAGAATTAGAGGTCTTGCATGACGCGTAGGCAACGGCGGTTGACGATCATCGGCGGCTCGCTCGCGGTGCTCGCGGTTGCGGCGGCGCTGGTGCTGAACGCGATGCGTGACTCGATCGTGTTTTTCTCGACGCCGGCGATGGTGGCGGAGAAACATATTCCACCGGGCAAACGCTTCCGGCTCGGCGGCCTCGTGCAGCCGGGGTCACTGGTGCGCGGCGACAATCTGGCTGTCACTTTCCAGGTTGCCGATGGCAGCGCCACCTTGCCGGTTTCCTACAAGGGACTTCTTCCCGATCTGTTTCGCGAGGGGCAGGGCGTCGTCGCAGAGGGCGCGCTCGACGCCTTCGGCGTGTTCAGGGCCGACAACGTGCTTGCCAAGCACGACGAGAATTATATGCCCAAGGATGTCGCCGACGCCCTGAAGAAGCAGGGGCACTGGAAGGACGAATACGGCGCGAGGTCGGATCACAACGCAAACTCCGGCGCGTCGCGCGCGGCGCAAGGTACGCCCCAGACCGGGCAGGGAGCGCTGCGATGATAGCGGAAGCCGGACATTACGCGCTGGTATTGGCGCTGGCGCTCGCGCTGATCCAGTCGACCGTGCCGCTGTTGGGTGCGCGATGGCGTGATCTCGCACTGATGAATGTCGCGCGCTCGACGGCGATTGCGCAGTTGGTGTTCGTGGCGGCGTCGTTCGCGGCGCTGATCGCGTTGCACGTCTCGTCCGATTTCTCCGTCGTCAATGTGTTCGAGAATTCGCATTCGATGAAGCCGCTGATCTACAAAATCACCGGCGTGTGGGGTAACCACGAGGGATCGATGCTGCTGTGGGTTTTCATCCTGGCTTTGTTCGGCGGCCTGGTCGCGATGTTCGGCAACAATCTGCCGCTGTCACTGCGCGCCCACGTGCTGGCGGTGCAGGCCTGGGTTGCCAGTGCGTTTTATCTGTTCATCCTGATCACCTCGAATCCGTTCCTGCGTATCGCTAATCCGCCGATCGAAGGCCGCGATCTCAATCCGGTGCTGCAGGACATCGGGCTCGCCGTGCATCCGCCAATGCTTTATCTCGGCTATGTCGGATTCTCGATTTCATTCTCTTTCGCCGTGGCAGCCCTGATCGAAGGCAGGATCGACGCGGCATGGGCGCGTTGGGTGCGGCCCTGGACGCTGGTGGCCTGGATATTCCTCACGCTCGGCATCGCGATGGGTTCCTACTGGGCCTATTACGAACTCGGCTGGGGCGGCTGGTGGTTCTGGGATCCGGTCGAGAACGCCTCGCTGATGCCGTGGCTGGCGGGCACCGCGCTGCTGCACTCGCTGGTCGTCATGGAAAAGCGCAATGCGCTCAAGGTCTGGACCATCCTGCTTTCGATCCTGGCATTCTCGCTGTCGCTGCTCGGCACCTTCCTGGTACGTTCCGGCGTACTCACCTCGGTCCACGCCTTTGCGACCGATCCGACGCGCGGCGTGTTCATTTTGCTGATCCTTTGCATCTTCATCGGCGGCAGTCTGTCGCTGTACGCCTGGCGCGCATCGGCGTTGAAGCAGGGCGGCCTGTTCGCGCCGATTTCGCGCGAAGGCGCGCTCGTGCTCAACAATCTCTTCCTGACCTCCGCTTGCGCGACGGTGTTTGTCGGAACCCTGTATCCGCTGGCGCTTGAAGTGCTCACGGGGGACAAGATTTCGGTGGGCGCGCCGTTCTTCAATCTCACCTTCGGACCCTTGTTCCTGCCGCTGATGATCGCGGTACCCTTCGGGCCCCTGCTGGCGTGGAAACGCGGTGATCTTCTCGGCGCGGCGCAGCGGCTGATCGGCGCCGGCGCGGCCGCACTCATCGCGGTCGCCGTGGTGTGGGCATGGATGCTTGGCGGGAGCACCTTCGCGCCGCTGGCGATTGGCCTCGCGCTGTTTGTGATGGTTGGCGCGCTGAGCGATCTCGCCGAGCGCATCGGCCTGTTCCGCGTGCCGCTGGCGACTGCGGTGCGGCGGGCAGGCGGACTGCCGCGCTCAAGCTGGGGCACGGTATTCGCCCATGCCGGCGTCGGCATCGCCCTGATCGGGATCGTTTGCGAGACCACCTGGAACAGCGAGTATATCGGGTCGATGAAGCCAGGTGACGTCGCTCGCATCGCCGGCTACGAGTTGAAGCTCGACGGCGTGAACCAGCGCCAGGGGCCGAATTATCGCGAAATGATCGCGCAGTTCAGCGTCGGCCTCGACGGCCGACCGCTTGATACGATGACGCCATCGAAACGCAGCTTTACCACGCGCGGATCGACCACCACCGAGGCCGCGTTGCTGACGCGTGGCGCAAGCCAGCTTTACATCTCGCTCGGCGATACCGCCGGTAATGGCACGATCGCGGTACGGATCTATCACAAGCCGCTGGTGCTGTTGATCTGGTTCGGCCCGGTGCTGATGGCGTTCGGCGGCATGCTGTCGCTGTCGGATCGGCGGCTGCGGGTCGGCGCGCCGAAACCTGCGAAATCGATGCGTGGATTGCAGGCGGCGGAGTGATGCCTTGAAACCAATCCTTTCCTGCATGTTCGCAATCGCCGTGATGGCGGGGTCGCCGGCTTACGCCGTCCAGCCCGACGAAATCATGTCCGATCCCGCAAAGGAGGCGCGGGCACGGGATTTGTCGCGGGAGTTGCGTTGCATGGTGTGCCAAAACCAGTCGATCGACGATTCCGAAGCACCTTTGGCGCGAGACTTGCGGCTCCTGGTCCGCGAAAGGATCGCGGCCGGCGACAGCGACGCGCAAGTAATTGACTTTCTGGTCGCGCGCTATGGCGAGTTCGTGCTGTTGAAACCGCGGCTCAACTCCCATACCTGGGTGCTCTGGCTGTTGCCGCCGTTGGCGCTGGCCGGAGGCGGGTTCGCGTTGTGGACCCTCGCCCGGCGGCGGGCGAAATCCGGCGCAACGGCAGATGCTTCGCTGTTCAAGCTGACGGCCGATGAAGAGGCGCGGCTGGAACGGCTGATCGCGGCAAAGTTCTCGCCGGACAAGCCGGTTTAGCGCCGCAACAGCCTGGTTTTGCCGGTCTTTTCCCCCTGCGATAATCCGCCGCATTCGGATTGCCGGTTCATTACAAAAGTTTAATTCCCCCGCCAGCGCACTGTAAGGCGGATATCCCCATCTTGGAGGCCATAGGGTGCCTGCCCCCGCACCGCCAATTCCACCGATTCACGCTCTGGAGAATTTCGTATGACCGACCGTCCCATCGATCTTTCGTCGCTTCCGTCCTATCGAGCGCCCCGGCGTTCGCTTTTCTCCGCGCGCAAGTTCGCGCTGATGGCTTCGGTCGTTGCCGGCCTCGGCATCGCCGCTTACGGCTTCAGTCCGTCCGCGGGTCCGGTGGATGTCTTCAGCAGCGCCGCGCATGCGCAGGTCAACAACGAGGTCCGCAAGGTCGCGCAGCCCATCGGCTTTGCCGACATTGTCGAACGCGTGAAACCGTCGGTGATCTCGGTCAAGGTCAACATCAACGAGAAGATCGCCAAGAACGACAGCACCGAGAACAATGACGATTCTCCGTTCCAGCCAGGTTCGCCGATGGAACGCTTCTTCCGCCGCTTCGGCGGGCAAGATGGCTTGCCGCCCGGCTTGCGCGGCAACCCGCGCGGCGGACGCGGCGTGGTGACCGGCCAGGGCTCCGGCTTCTTTATTTCGCCTGATGGCTACGCCGTCACCAACAACCATGTCGTCGATAGCGCCGACAAGGTCGAAGTGACGACCGACGATGGCAAGACGTTCACCGCCAAGGTGATCGGCACCGATGCGCGCACCGATCTCGCGCTGATCAAGGTGGAGGGGGGTTCGAATTTCGCCTTCGCCAAGCTCTCCGACGGCAAGCCGCGAATTGGTGACTGGGTGCTCGCGGTCGGCAATCCCTTCGGCCTCGGCGGTACCGTCACAGCCGGCATCGTCTCGGCCAGCGGCCGCGACATCGGTAACGGCCCGTACGACGACTTCATTCAGATTGACGCGCCCGTGAACAAGGGCAATTCCGGTGGCCCGGCCTTCAATACCGAAGGTGAAGTGATGGGCGTCAATACCGCGATCTATTCGCCCTCCGGCGGCAGCGTCGGCATCGCGTTCTCGATCCCGGCGTCGACCGTGAAGAACGTGATTGCGCAGCTCAAGGACAAGGGCTCGGTCAGCCGCGGCTGGATCGGCGTCCAAATTCAGCCGGTCACGCCGGACATCGCCGATAGCCTCGGCCTCAAAAAGGCGGAAGGCGCGCTGGTTGCCGAACCGCAGGCCAATGGTCCGGCCGCCAAGGCCGGCATCGAATCCGGTGACGTGATCACGGCGGTGAACGGCGAGACGGTCAAGGATGCCCGCGAGCTCGCGCGAACCATCGGCGGCCTCGCGCCCGGCAATGCGGTGAAGCTCAACGTGCTGCACAAGGGTCAGGACAAGGTCATCAACCTTACCCTTGGCCAGTTGCCGAACACCGTGGAAGCCAAGGCCGACACCGATAACAGCGACAAGGGCAGCGCTACCCGCGGAACCGACGTGCCGAAGCTCGGCCTGACGCTCGCGCCCGCCAACAGCGTTGCCGGCGCCGGCAAGGATGGCGTGGTTGTGACCGAGGTCGATCCGAAGAGCGCGGCGGCCGAGCGCGGCTTCAAGGAAGGCGACGTCATTTTGGAAGTTGCCGGAAAGACCGTCGCCAATGTCGGCGACGTGCGCGAAGCGATCACCGCCGCCCGCACCGACAACAAGAACAGCGTTCTGATGCGCGTCAAGAGCGGCGGGTCATCGCGCTTCGTCGCGATCCCTCTGGCGAAGGGATAGGCATCGAGTGATTGGAACGTGATCCGGAGAAACGACAAACGCATCCAGATCATGACCGCAGCAATGGAGGGCGTCGCCGGCATTATCGCCCCCGCCGACGGCTCTTTCCGGGGAGCGGGCTCAAAGCCCGCTCCCTCAAGCTACCTTCCGGTGGAAAACGCCCCCCTCCGTCGGGAGGTCAAAGGGCGGTGAGGTTCCCCCAGCTTCACCGCCCGCTTTTTTGGTTCAACAAGGCGCGCCAGGAAGCCTTGCATGTCGCCTTGCATGAGGCTGCCGAGCGCGCCATGGTGATGGAAAGCTGCCTCGCTTGACCGCAACCGATACCCAGATGCGCCTGCTGATCGTTGAAGACGACCGTGAGTCCGCCGACTATCTGGTCAAGGCGTTCCGCGAAGTCGGGTATGTCGCCGATCTCGCCAGCGATGGCGAGGAAGGCTTGGCGCTCGCCGAGGGCGGCGATTACGACGTGCTGGTGGTCGACCGCATGCTGCCGAAACGCGACGGCCTGTCGCTGATCGGCGCCTTGCGTGAAAAGGGCAATCGCACGCCGGTCTTGATTCTGTCGGCGCTCGGACAGGTCGACGACCGCATCAAGGGCCTGCGCTCCGGGGGCGACGATTATCTGCCAAAACCCTATTCATTCGCCGAATTGCTGGCGCGGATCGAGGTGCTGTCGCGCCGCCGCGGCGGCCCGGCGGAGGAAACCACCTATCGCGTCGGTGACCTCGAGCTCGACCGGCTTTCACACCGGGTGACGCGCGGCAAGGATGAGTTGACCCTGCAGCCGCGCGAGTTCCGGCTGCTGGAATATTTGATGAAGCACGCAGGACAAGTGGTGACGCGGACCATGCTCCTGGAGAATGTCTGGGATTATCATTTCGATCCGCAGACCAATGTCATCGACGTGCATGTTTCGCGGCTGCGTTCCAAGATAGACAAAGGCTTCGAGCGGCCGTTGCTTCACACCATCCGCGGCGCGGGATACATGATCCGTGACGGGATCAGATAAGATACGATAATTGTTGTACTTTTTTAGGCGTATTGTTTTTAGATTGCCAACTATTTACCGCTTCTCCCAACCGTCAGTAGGCTCGACAGCACCGCCGAAAAGTAAAAGCCCCGCCTAAGCGGGGCTTTCTTCAATCTGCTTGTGGGCGTCCGGCAGCGTTTTGAGCCATGCTCTCAAATCGTCCGGCAGGATGATCGTACGCCTACCGTGCTTCTTGGCCTTGAGATCACTGCTGCTGATCGCCTCGCGAATGGAGGTCAGTCCGATCCCGGTGAGGGCGCTTGCCTCCTCAGGTGACACCGCTAGCCGTTCCGAGAGCGGTACTTTTCCTTTCTGCCCGAACTCGTTCATCACATAAGCCCCTTATCGTTTCTGGGCCACAACGGTGTGGTTGGTCTCGTCGCCCTTGTCCTCGACCTGCGATCCAGGCACAGGCGACAACCTCACGCGCCTCCTTGGCGTAGATTGGTACAGCCGCCAATAAAGAGCGCATTGGAAAACGTGGTCATCCCCCACATGATGCAATTGATCTTGCCGAAGCAAAATGGCTTTCAAAATGCGTGGTACAATTGGATACCAAAGCGAATGAAAGGAGAGGTTTCCGCTTCCAAATTTCTTCGTTCTACTCAGGGCAATAGCTGCGACGAATTTTATGGAGCCTTGGGCGAAGCCCCTCACCACTGTGAAGGTGATCAGCTATTGATATCGTAAATGGTTCGCCCGGAATTAGCAGCCGTTGACCGCCGAAAAGGCGCCGGCAATACCACTAGCAATGCGAGTTCGATACCTGCTGTCCGAACGCCGCTGAATCTTAATCAGCGGGTCCCAGGTTCGAGCCCTGGTGCGCCCACCACGCAGTCTCCAGGGCTCGAACTTTGTTCGCCCCTGTCGCACTATCCCGCCGGAATAGGAGGCTTTTCGTATCTGTGCGAGTCTCTGGATTTAGTCTCAGCCTGCAAATAGAGGGCATTTTCGCCTCTGTCTCTGCCTTCTGAAATTCCGTTCCCGGCTCTGACCGGAGACCGGTTCGATGACTGGGTGGTGGGTCACCAGTTCGAGCCCTACTGTCTCCACCACCCAGTCTTAGGGTTTGGACCTTCGCAAGTAATCTCGCATTTCTCGCGCGGAAATCGGAGCTTTCTCGTTTCCGGCGCGTCTTTGTATTGGTCTCCGCTAGCTGTGGAGCCGGCTTTCGCCGGCCTGTCTCTGCGGAGGAAACTTCCGTTCCCAGCGCAGGCAGAGGCGGGTTCGATGACTGGGTGGTGGTTCCCCAGTTTGAGCCCAACCAATTCCGCCAACAAATGGGGTGGCTCGAACCTTCGCAGCATTTCGGCGTTTATTGTGCGGAAACGGGGCTGTTCGCATATCCGTGTGTGTCTTTGAATCCGTCTCCGCCTGGTGAACAGCGGGGGATATTGCGCGCCTGTCTCTCCATAGCAAATTTCCGTTCCCGGCACGCGGCGGAGAGTGGGTCACCAGTTTGTGCTCGAGTAAGTGCAAATCCGAAGCATATGAACTCCTTTACTAAAGGGGAGTGGTATCGGGGCTTGGCGGCGGAAGGGCGGCAGGTGTTTCGGTATCGACTTTAAATTTTGCTTCTCCGGCTTCGATGCCCACCTTCGCTTCCTTATAAGCCCACTGCGGAATCTGAGGGCTATTGGAATTAAGTTCGCTCTTCCGATCGACAAGTTCTCTGAGCTTTGAAGTCAGAATCTCTTCTGAGTCCTCCCGCCAGCATTCGATAGACCAAAACAAACGAGTATCATTGTTGAGGGTGTCGAACGCGTGTGCCGCGGTAACGTGGGCATTCTCCTTATCGTTCGGATTGAGAAATGTAGTGACGCCCGAGAGTACTGCGCCGCTGATCGCAAGAAAGCCTGCGACTACTCCCTGTCAATCGGCGTTCAAATTTGACCCCGTATCGGCGTCCAATTTTGACCCCTTTGAGCGGCGCGGTTTGGCGGTAGCGCTCGCCTCGTCGGAGCTGGCCGGGATTGCGGAGACGTGGCGAGCGCGGGTTGTGTGATCGTCGTCGCGGCTTTTGAAGCGCCAGCTGTCATTGCCGGTCTCTACGATGTCGCAATGATGGGTCAAGCGGTCGAGAAGCGCGGTGGTCATCTTTGCATCGCCGAACACGCTGGGCCATTCGCCGAACGCGAGGTTGGTGGTGACGACGATTGACGTGCGCTCATAGAGGCGGCTGACGAGGTGGAACAGGAGTTGGCCGCCGGATTGAGCGAATGGAAGGTAGCCAAGTTCGTCAAGGACGATGAAGTCCATCCGGGTCAGATGCTCGGCGATACGGCCCTGCCTTCCGTTACGGGTCTCCGTCTCAAGCCGATTGACGAGGTCGACTACGTTGTAAAAGCGACCGCGGGCACCGGACCGGATGCAGCTTCTGGCGATGGCTATGGCCATATGCGTCTTGCCGGTGCCTGTTCCGCCAACCAGCACGACGTTGCGTTGCTGGG